>Ga0315271_10001480_pt1 | contig 14188 bp, 10 predicted proteins | sample C3_top_MG_FD_204664 | JGI IMG/M metagenome (GOLD analysis project Ga0315271, IMG submission 204664) | Sediment microbial communities from Yellowstone Lake, YNP, Wyoming, USA - C3_top | ecosystem: Environmental > Aquatic > Freshwater > Lake > Sediment | place: USA: Wyoming | collected 2017-08-01 | reverse complement strand
CGTGATCTGGCGGTGCTGGCAGGACCGTGTCCCGTACGACCCGGCCCGCCATCGCGCGCTACAGGAGCTCGTCCTCGCGAAGGCGGCTTGACATAGGGCTACTCAGCCGCCGAGCAGGCCCACCGCGAGGATGCCCGCGAGCACGAGGTTCCCCGAGGCGTCCACCTTGACCGAGGTGAACTTCATCGGGACGTCCTCGCCCGCGCGCAGCAGCGTAACCGGCGGGATCCCGGTCGCGGTGGCCACGAGGTTGCCGTTCGCGTCCACCGAGAGGACCGCCGTCAGGGTCACCACCGCCTTCACGACCACCTTGTTGGGCGCGGTCAGGTGCACCGCAGTCGCCGGGATCGTCACGCCGGTGACGCTCGCCACCTCCGCGGCTACCAGGGCCTGCGCGTCGGCGGCGGCGACGGTCGTGGTTGCCGTGACCTGGTCGCCGCCCCCAGCGAGGTTGATCGCCTCGAGGCCCAGCGGCTGCCCCGCGACGTTGGGGACGGTGACTCCGGTGAGCCGACCGGCGACGCCATTCGCGGTGCGCTCGATCACGGACACGTCGAGCAGCGTGACGTCGAGCGCGCCGATCTGGAGGCCGCGGAACGTGGCGCTCGTCGCGCGAACCCGGACGCGGTCCGCGTGGAGCCCGACGAGGTCCCACGGCGGGTCCGAGGTCACGGTGACCGTGGTGTCGGCCGCCTGGAGGCCCGCAGCCTTGACGCCCGCGGTGAGGAGCCCCGCAGCGACGGCCGGCAGGCCGATGAAGACGATGAGCGCCACGACGACCGCGGCCAGGGCGATCGTGAACAGGCATCCGCGCACGCCTCAGGCGCCCCTGTAACCCATGGCGGCGAGCGTCTCGCGGGCCACCGTGGCCTCGTCCCAGGCGATGGCGCCCGAGGCGTAGAGGATGGTGGGCTCGTGGCCCTTGCCCGCGAGGAGGACCACGTCGCCGGGTCGCGCCCGCTCGAGCGCCGCCTCGATCGCCGCTCGGCGGTCCGGGATCCCCAGCACGTCCACGCCCTCGCGCATCCCCGCGCTCACCGCGCCGCCCACGATCTCGGCCACGATCGCCGCGCCGTCCTCACCGCGCGGGTCCTCGTCCGCGGCCACGACGAGGCGGCAGCGCTCGCCCGCGATCCGTCCCATCACCGCACGCTTGGCGGTGTCCCGCTCCCCCGCCGAGCCGAAGACCGCGATCAGCCCGGCGCCCCCGGCCTCAGCCAGCGGCGCGAGGATCTCGAGCACGCCCTGGAGCGAGGCCGGCGAGTGCGCGTAGTCCACGATCACCGAGAACGGCTGGCCTTGCGCGATCCGCTCCATGCGGCCGGGCACGCCCTGCACGGACGCGAGACCGGCGCGGATCGGGGTCGGCGGCAGGCCCAGCGCCTCGCCGAGCGCGACGACCGCCAGCGCGTTGTGGACGTTGAAGCGGCCCGCCAGCCGCAGATCCAGCTCCGCGGCGCCTGACGGTGCGCTGTAGGCGACGTGGAGCCGGCTCGCGTCCTCGTCCGCAGCCATCGCGCGAACGTCGGCGTCGGCCGACCAGCCGTACCGCACGATCGACGCGCCAGCGTCCTCGGCCGCCCGCTCGAACCATGCCCGGCTGGGATCGTCAGCGTTGAGCACGGCCACCTTCGGCCACGGCCGCCCGCCGACGGTCTTGGACGGGTTTGCCGGGCCGCCGGCCAACGCGCTGAACAGCCGGGCCTTCGCCTCACGGTATCGCTCGAAGGTGCCGTGGAGCTCGAGGTGCTCGTGGGTAAGATTTGTGAAGATCGCCGCGTCGTAGGCGACGCCCAGCACGCGGCCCAGCTCGAGCGCGTGCGAGGTCGTCTCGACCACCGCCACGTCGTCGGCGGCCGCGGCCATCGCGGCGAGCGTCGCCTGCAGCTCGGGTGCCCCCGGCGTGGTCACGTGCGCCTCGTGGCGCTCGCTGAGACCGCCCAGCCGCGTCTCGACCGTCCCGATGAGCCCGGTGCGCAGCCCCGTCGCCTCGAGCGCGGCCGCCGCGAGGAACGAGGTCGTGGTCTTGCCGTCGGTGCCGGTGATCCCCACCACGCCGAGGTTCCGCGACGGGTCGCCGTACCACCAGCCCGCGGCCGCGGCGAGCGCGCTCCGGGCGTCCCTGACGACCACCTGCGGGATCCCGAGGCCGGGGATCTCGTGCTCGACGATCGCTGCCGCCGCACCGGCCGCCGCCGCGAGGGCCGCGAAGTCGTGGCCGTCAACGTGGAAGCCCGGCACCGCGACGAAGAGTCGCCCGCCGCCCGCCGCCCTCGAGTCATCCGTGACACCGAGGACCGGCTGCTCGGTGAGGGCGGCACCCACCGGGCCCGTCAGGAGGCCAGCTGCAACGAGCCGCCCGAGCAGGCCGGCGAGCGTCCGCGGCTCCGCAGGCCCGGCCGCTGCGATGAGCCGTTCGATCGGGGTGGGATCGCCGCTCACGCGCGACCACCCGGTAGCGACCGCGCCAGCCGACTCGTCACGCGTCCCGCCTGGTACCGCCAGGGGCGCGCCACGCGCTCCTGCGCTCCTGCTAGCGCCACCCAGCGCGCCCCGAACGAGCGCTTGTGCTCGTACAGGCCGTACGTCGCCTCGCCGGGCTCGGGCTCGCGCCGGGCACCGGCCACGTCCACGCCGCCGAGGTCCATCTCGACCCGCCCCTCGCCAAGGGCGAGCTGGATGGCGCGCCAGCGGAGCAGGTGCATCGTCCCGGCGTGGGTTCGGCGCGTGTCCGCGACGTCCGCGGAGTGCGCGGTCGAGAGGCGACGCCCGTGGCGGTACAGGACGAGGCCGCCCAGGAGCGCCCCGTCCTCGTGGGCTCGGGCCTCGAGGTAGGCGAGGTGCCCGGCGGCATGGGCGCGCTCCCACCACGCGACGAACTCCTCGGGCCCGGCGAAGTCGAACCCGCGCCGGTCGCCCGTCGCGCGGAGCATCGCGTAGAAGCGTCTGAAGGCGTCGGCGGCGGGCTCCTCGCGGCCGGCGTTCTGCGCGCCCTCGAGCTGACTCGTCGCCGCGTCCCAGCGCAGCACGAGCGTCTGGTCGCGCTCGGCGCGGCGGATCCGCTGGCGCGTGGCCTTGGCGATGCCGTCGAGCATTGCCGCCTCGTCCGCCCCGGCGAGCGCAAGCGCCGTGCGGTGGCGCGACGGCTGGATCTCGGGGATGGCGCGGAAGCCCGCGGCCTCGAGCGCGTCGCGGTAGCCGGTGTCATCCGCGGCGACTTCCGGGTCCGCAGCGAGGACGTCGATCCCACCGCCGGTCAGGTGCGTCGCCATGGTGGCGAGCGCCGCCCCTGTCGCCCCGCCCGAGCCATCGCCCGTCCAGGGCTCCCCCGCCCCGACCGGTCCGCGCGCGATGTACGCCGAGCCGCCGCCGATCAGCGGCCAGCGCCGCTCGAGCACGAGCGCCCGCTGCTCGCCCGCCACGAGGTACCGCGGCTGCCAACCCCGCGCTGCCCGGTGCTCGGCCCAGGCGCGCGACTGGTACACGTGCCCGCCGGACACATCGACTGCGGTCGCGTCCCAGCTGTCCAGCTCAGGACCGGCCAGCTCGCGCACGGTCGCCGTCACGCGTCGCCCCCGCCGTCCCCCTCGTAGCCGGCGGCGCTCTGGCCGCCGGAGCCCCGCAGCCCGTGGCGCGCCCGCTCGATGCGGACACGGGCCCTCACGGCGGCGCCGTACGTCGTCCGACCGAGCCGGTCGAGGACCAGGTCGTAGGCCCCGATGTAGCGGATCTCCCGGCCGCCGAAGCCGATCTTGAAGTGCGCGATGCCCGGGTGCGCGAGGCCCCACAGGTCATAGCTCGTTGCACCGGCCTCGCGGGACGAGCGGATCGCCTCCCACTTGAGCAGGTAGTTGGCCCGCGAGTCGGCGCCGGCCTGCGTCATGCCGCCGTACGGCTCCACCACGCGCGTCCCGGCGCGGACGAGGAACAGCGTGGCGACGGGCGTGCCGTCCGGGAGCTCGGCGAAGAGCAGGCGCGCGCGGCCGTCCGGCGCGTAGGCGTCCCACACGTCGCGGTAGGCGGAGAGCGCGCGGATGAGGAACCCGGCGCGGGCGGCCGTCTCCTGGTAGATCGCGTAGAACTCGTCGAACCGCTCGGGCCCGGCCTCCATGATGCGCACGCCGCCGGTGCGCGCCTTGTTCACGTACTGGCGCCACTTCTTGCGCAGGTCGCCCCAGAGCGCCGCCTCGTCCGCGGTGAGGTCGATGACGCGCGTCGAGAGCGGCTGGATCGGCGGTGCGTCCGTCCAGCCCTCGGCGCGGAGGGCCTGCGTCACCGCATCCGCCTCGTCCGGCCCGGCGCCACGCTCGATCTCGGGGTCGATCCGCAGGTGGCTCGCCCGGGTCCCGGCCAGCCCGGCGCGGGCGGCGGCGGTGAACGCGGCGACCGACCCGGTGTCCCACGACGCGAGCACGGGGCCGCGCGGCGCGTAGCCGAACGCCCAGGGCAGCGGACCAGGACGGCGCAGCAGCACCTGCACGCCGGCGTCCGTACCAGGCACGAGGATGCGCCGGGACGACCATCCGTTGACGGCCTTCACGCGGGCCCAGCCCGAGAGCTGCAGGTAGGAGCCGCGCTCGTTCGCCTCGACGAGAGCGTCCCAGTCAGACGGTTCGGGGTCGGGGAGCCGGACGGGCGGCATCAGCGGCCGCGCCGTCGCGCAAGGTCAAGCACGATCCCGAGGATACGGCGGGGCTCCTCGATGCGCAGCGCGAGCGAGAAGCCGAGCATGACGGCACCTCCCGCCGCGGTGGCGGCCACGAGCCGGACGAGGGTGATGAGGAAACCGGCGTTCGTGCCCCAGAGGCCGACGAGCGCCACGGTCACGCCCCAGGCGACGAGCGCGCCGGGAACCGCAGCGACGAGCGACTTGCCCATGACGACCCACACCTCACGCAGGCCAAGCCCCGGCAGGCGGCGCCCGAGGAGCACGACCAAGGCGATCGTCTCGAGCCATGCGCCAGCCGCGATGGCGATCGCGAGGCCCGTCAGCCCGAGCGGCCCCACGAGCAGGACGCCGAGCACGATGTTGACCGCGACCGCCGCAATCCCAGCGACCACAGGCGTGACGGTGTCCTGGAGCGCGTAGAACGCCCGGGCGAGGACCGCAATCAGCGAGTGCGCCGGCAGCCCCACCATGAACACCGCGAGCGCGAGGGAAATCCAGCCCATCACCTCGACGTCGAGGTGCGAGAGGCCATACGCCTCGCGGACGACGTCGGTCGCCACAGGGATCCCGATCGCCGCGATGCCGAGCATCAGGTACGCGAGCAGGCTCAGGCCCCGGACGAGCAGCCGCTGGAACGCAGCCGTGTCCCCGGTGGCGGCCTCACGCGAGAGCGAGGGCAGCAGGACCGTCCCCAGCGGCACCCCGATGACCCCGATCGGGATCTGGAGGAGGGCGAATGCGAAGTAGAACGCGGTGAGGGAGCCCTCGGGCAAGTGCGTGGCGAGCGCCGTGGTCACGAGGAACACGACCTGCGTGGCGCCGAGGCCGAGCGCACGCGGGCCCATCAGGAGCAGCGCCTTACGGGTGGGCGGGTCGCCCAGGTCGACCGCGGGCCGAACGCGGGCCCCGATGCCGACCATGCCCGGGACCTGGACCACGAGGTGGCCGAGCGCGCCGACCACGACGCCCACTGCCAGCCCGGCGACACCCATCGACGGGGCGAGGAACACCGCTCCGCCGATGATCCCGAGGTTGTAGACCAGCGGTGCGACCGACGCCGCGGCAAACCGGCCGCGGGCGTTGAGCGCAGCCGATGCGATCGCGCCGCCCGCCATGAACATCGGGCTGAGCAGCATGATCCGCGTCAGGTCCACGGTGGTCGCGAGGGTGGCCCCGGTGAAGCCCGGCGTGATGAACGCGACGAGGGGCTCCGCGGCGACCTCGGCGAGGACCACGAGGACGAACAGCGCGCCGACGATGAGCGTGGTGACGGTCGAGAGGACGCGCCACGCATGGTCGTCCTCGTCCTTTGCGAAGAGGCCCGCGAGCACCGGCACGAGCGCCGAGGCGAGCGCGCCCGCGGCGACGAGCTGGAACAGGAAGTCCGGGATCCGGAATGCGGCGTTGAACGCGTCGAGGCTCGCCGGGTCCGGGACGGCGCGGCCGATGGCGATGTACCGGGCAAACCCGAGGAACCGCGACGCGAGCGAGGCGACGGTCACGATGAGCCCGGCGGTCGCAAGGGCGCGGGTCGTGGACGAGCCGATTCGCGGGGACGACGGCGCGGGCGCGTCGATGAAGTCCTCGGTTGCGATCGGGTCCAGGGTGGGCTCGTCCATCAGCGCTGCGCCCTCGCCCGGGGGTGCGCCTGGCGATAGGCGTCGCGCAGCCGCGTCGGCGAGACGTGCGTGTAGACCTGCGTCGTGGCGAGGCTCTCGTGGCCGAGGAGCTCCTGCACGACCCGCAGGTCCGCGCCGCCCTCGAGCAGGTGCGTGGCGAAGCTGTGGCGCAGCGTGTGCGGCGAGACGCCCGCGGGGAGCCCGGCAAGGCGGCACAAGCGGTCAAGCCGATACCGCAGGCCGCGCACGCCGAGCGGTCGGCCCCGGTGGTTGAGGAAGACGGCCGTGTCGAGCGTGGGGTCTGGCTCGCCCTCGACCGAGCAGGCCTTCGCCGCGAGGACGGGGCGCCCCTCGTCCAGATACGCGGTGAGCGCCTCGCGGGCGGGACGCCCGAGCAGCCCGATGCGCTCCTTGCGACCCTTGCCGATCACCCGCAGCTCCCCGCGCCGGAGGTCGAGGCTCCGCAGGTCCGCGGCGGCGAGCTCGCTGATGCGCAGGCCCGCGGCGTACGCCGTCTCGACGATCGCCCGGTCGCGCAGGGCGAGGGCGCGGGCGAGCTCGGGGTCGCGGGCGGCAATGGGCTGACCGTCCCCACCGGCCGCGAGGTCCTGGTCCACGATCGCGATCAGCCGCTCGACCTGCTCCACCTCGAGCACGCGCGGCAGGCGGCGCGGCAGGCGCGGCGTCGCGACGGCGCCCCACGGGTCGCCGGGCGTCAAGCCCGAGCGCGAGGCATACCGGTAGAAGGAGCGCAGCGCGGCCATCCGCTGGGCGACCGACGAGCGGGCGTGGCCGACCGTGAGTTCCGCGAGGTAGGCCCGCAGCGTGGTTCGCGACGGGGTCTCCCAGTCGGCGTCGTGCGCCTCGGCCCAGGCGAGCCAGGCCGCCACGGTGTGCTCATACGAGCGGCGGGTCTCGGGCGACGTGTCGCGCGCCTCGAGCGACCGAACGAACGCCCGGAGCGCCTCCGGGCCGGTCATGCCGCTGGGTCCCGACTCACGAGGCCGGTTTGCGGGAGCTCGCGCTCGATCGGCCGGGTGCCCGCGCGGGCTTCTTCGCCGCGCCGCCAGCCGGGGCGCCACGCCCGCCCGTCCGGCCGCCACCGCCGCGCCGGGCCGGGCGCTCCAGCGCCGCCGGGTTGGCCGGGCCGCCATCGAGCCGCATCCCCGCAGTGATCACCGCCGGCAGCGCGACCGTCGCGCCGCAGGTCAGGCAGATCCCCGCCTCGCCGCGTCGCGCGATTGTCCCCAACCGGTCCTCGTGGGCGTCGTGGAGGGCGCCCGTCGGCTCGTCGTTGGTCGTGAAGTCGCACTTGGGGTAGGCGGAGCACCCCCAGAAGACGTTCCCGGTGCGCCGAACGCGACGCGCCACCAGATGCCCGTCGTTGTTCTTGGGGCAGCGTGCCTCGAACGGGAGCTGGTCGGGGGGCGGCGGGCCGTCCTTCTTGATGTAGGTGCAGTCGGGGTAGCGCGAGCAGCCCACGAACGCCCCGAAGCGCCCGCGCTTGGTGGCGAGCACGCCCTCGCCGCACTGCGGGCAGACGTCGCCCTCGCCCTCGAGCTTGGGGGCCTCCTCGCCGGGCAGCGGGCGCGTCTCCTTGTGCTCGGGGTACGTGGAGCACGCGAGGAACTTCCCGTTGCGCCCGAGGCGGATGACCATCGGGTGGCCCTCGGAGCAGATCTCGTCCGTGGCCTCCGTGGTGAAGTCGCGGCGCTTGAGCTCCTTGCGCTTCTCGTCCACGCGCAGCCGCAGCGGGCCGAAGAAGTCGCGGAGCAGCGGCACCCAGGCGCGCTCGCCGCGGGCGACCTCGTCGAGCTCTTCTTCCATGCGCGCGGTGAACGCGAGGTCCACGTACTCGCCGAAGTGGTCCACGAGCAGGTCGGTGACGATCTCGCCGATCTCCTCGGGCCGGAGCCGGCGCTCCTCGACCTTGACGTAGCCGCGGTCCACGATCGTACTGATGGTGGCTGCGTACGTGGACGGGCGGCCGATGCCGTGCTCCTCGAGCGCCTTGATCAGCATCGCCTCGGTGTAGCGGGCGGGCGGCTCGGTGAAGTGCTGGGTCGGCGTGACGGAGGTGACGGTCGTGACGTCGCCCTCGGCGAGGGCGGGCAGCGTGCGCTCTGCCTCGTCGTCGTCGTCGTCGCGGCCCTCGGTGTAGACGCGGGAGAAGCCGTCGAACAGCGTGCGCGTGGCCGAGGCGCGGAGGCGGTACGGACCGGCCTCGAGCTCGACCGAGGTGGTCTCGAGCTCCTTGGCGGCCATCTGCGAGGCGATCGCCCGCTGCCAGATCAGGCGGTAGAGGCGCAGCTCCTCGGGCTTGAGGTGGCCGCGCATCGAGTCCGGGTCACGCATGAAGGACGTGGGCCGGATGGATTCGTGCGCCTCCTGGGCACCCTTCTGGCGGGTCTTGTAGACACGGCCTTTGCCGGTCCCGTACTTGTCGCCGAACCGCTCCGCGATGACCTTCTGGGCCTCGGTCATCGCGATGCCGGCGATCGCGGTCGAATCGGTTCGCATGTAGGTGATGAGGCCGACGTGGCCGTCCGGGGTGTCCACACCCTCGTACAGGCGCTGGGCCACCGACATCGTGCGCTTGGGCGAGAAGCTCAGCTTGCGACTCGCCTCTTGCTGGAGCGTGCTGGTGGTGAACGGCGGCGACGGGTTGCGCTTGGACTGGCGGGTGGCGACCGAGTCGACCTGCGGCTTCTGCCCCCGGATCGCGCCCGCATGGCGCTCGGCAGCCTCGCCGTCGCTGATGTCCACCGTCTCGCCGTCGATCCGGACGAGGTCCGCCGTGAAGGGCGTGCCGTCCGGGGCGAGCAGCGCGGCCTCCAGCGTCCAGTACTCGCGGGCGGTGAAGGCGCGGATCTCGCGCTCCCGCTCGACGACCATGCGCACGGCGACCGACTGCACGCGCCCCGCCGACAACCCGCCACGGACCTTGCGCGAGAGCAGCGGGCTCAGCGTGTAGCCGACAAGCCGATCCACGATCCGCCGCGCCTGCTGCGCGTCCACGAGGTTCTTGTCGATGTCGCGCGGGTGGGCGAACGCGTCGCGGATGGCGCCCTCGGTGATCTCCGAGAACGTCACGCGGTGCGTCTTGGTCGCAGGGATCCCGGCGGCCTCCGCAACGTGCCACGCGATCGCCTCGCCCTCGCGGTCAAGGTCGGTGGCGAGCCAGACGTCCGTTGCAGACTTGCCGGCCTTCTCGATTTGGGCGACCTGGCGGCGGCGGTCCTCTGGCACGACGTAGTCGGGCGCGAAGTCATGGTCCACGTCCACGCCCAGCTTGCCCTTGCCGGGGTTCTCCGGAAGGTCGCGGACATGACCGTAGGAGGCGAGGACCTGGTAGTCATCGCCGAGGTAGCGCTCAATCGTCCGCGCCTTGGCGGGCGATTCCACGATCACGAGGTGCTTGGGCATGGCGGCGCGGAGTGTAGCATCGGGGTACCTACTCGCCGCTTATCGGCTGGCGCGTGATCCGCCGCCATCGCGGCGTGGGCCGCTGCGGTGCTCGCTCGCGGGCATCCGAGCCCGCTCGCTCCGCTCCTCCCGGCCGCCTTGCGCTGACAACGGCTGACGCGCCGAACGCAGTCGCGTTGGCTACGCCGGGGGCGGGACCTGCGACCGCCTCGCGCTCGGGCCTCGCCGCCGGGTCCGGGTCAGGCGTCGCGGATGCGGCGGAGGAAGTCCTCGTCGATCTCGTCGCCGACGTCGTAGCCGGGCTCACCTGCGACGGGCGCCTCGATGACCGCGGGCAGGTTCGACTCGGCGCTGTCGCCCATCGGCCTGCCTGGCGATCCAGCGCCCCGGTCGCCCGCAGCCGATCGGCCGCCGCCGGCGTGGTGGCGCTCGAGCGCGCCCGACGGGATCTCGAGGAACCGGACCACGTGGTACGGGAAGAAGAAGCTGTTCTCAATCTGGTCGATGAAGATCGGGCGCTTGCCGTCTATCGACCGCAGGTTCGTGCACAGGAGGCCGGCGTCGGTCGCGGCGGGCAGGTCGTACAGGTCGGTCAGCAGCGGCTGCTCGTTGGAGAGGTGGACGACGACATTGCGGATCACGGGGCGATCCTCGCGGATGCCGGGACGCGCGTCACCGGACTGATGGTCCCGCCGCGCGGCAGGACCCGCACTAGGGCCGATAGAAGTCGATGACGAGCCGCGTGTGCCCGTTGGCGACCCATACGCCGATGCCGACCTCGGAGTAGAGCGCGTTCATCAGGTTGACGTAGTGGCCGCCGTTGTACGGCTTCTCGTTCTGGAAGAACAGGTGGGACCCGAGCACCGAGGCGTAGGGGCGGATGTCCTCGCAGCCGATGTTCTCGGCCCATTTGTAGCTCGTGTAGCCCGCGCGGCGGAGGCGGTCGCCGGGCGTCCCACCGTAGAAGTGGTTGCAGAGGCCATGCACGGCGAGGTACTTGGCATAGGGCCGCGACACGTTGGTGCTGATGCCGCCCGAGAGCGTCAGCGCCGCAACATTGCGCCCTCCCGGCGATGAGCAGGCGCCCGACGAGGTCACCCAGCCACCGGTCCGCGTGCAGTTCATCAGGCTCAGGTAGTAGACCTCGACTGAGTGCCAGCTGCCAGCGACGCCGCCGGAGCCGCCCGTGCCGACCGGGTGCGAGATGGGCTTGGTCGCGGGGGGCGCCTTGGTCGTCTTGACGACGGGCTTGGCCTTCACGGTGAACGAGCCGCTGACCGCCGCCTTGATCGGGACGCCGGAGGCGGAGGCGGCCTTCGAACCGATGGCCATGACGACCTTCGCGCCGTATGGGAGCGTCGCGGCGGGCGTGAAGACGAGCACGTGGTTCGACTCGGCCCAGGTGACCCTGCCGGCAACGGCCTTGCCCGCCGCGGTGACCTTGAGGGCGGCGGCCGTCGCCTTGCGGTCCATCTTGTCCGTGAAGCGGACCGAGAGGACGACCGTGCGTTCTTGGGCCGTGGCGCCTGCGGCCGGACGGAAGCGAACGACCGACGGGGCGGCCGGGGCGGCGATGGTGCGGACGGAGATCGCCGGGCTCGCGGCGAAGGCGATGCCGTCGCGGTCTGCGAGGCCGCTGAGCGTGACCCGGTACGCCGTGTTGAGCGCGAGCGGCGCGTCCGGGGTGAAGACGTAGTCGCCCGTTCCGCTGCCCGCGGTCACGGTGCCGCTGACGGCCGGATCAAGCTGAACGGCCGCTTGGACCGCCTCGAGCGCGACCGGCCGATCGAGGTGGATCGCGAACGCCGTGTCCGCGGCGACGCGCTTGCCGACGAGCTTGGTGGCGCTCAGCGTGGCCGTCCCGGCCTTGGCCGTGAGTACGACCGCGTGGATGGGACCCGCCATCGGCGAGCCGTCCGCGGCGCGGGCCGTCGCGTCAACGGTGACGGTGTAGAGCGTGTCCGGCGCCCAGGTGCCGACGGGCGAGATCGTCAGCGTCTTGCCGGCAGTGTCCCAGGTGAAGGAGACGGCCGCCTCGGGGGCCATGCGCAGCGCCGCGGCGACGGACGCGGCGTCCATCGGCGCGTCAAAGCCGATCGTGACGGGCGCCTTGAGGCCGTGGCCTGTGACCACGGTGTCCAGCAGGGAGGCCGACACGGTCCGCGCGAGCGACACGGGTGCGGCTGCGGAGGGTGCTGGGCGGCCCCCGGCCATCAGGACGAGCACGATGAGCCCGGCGGCGCCGACGAACCCGGCTGCCCTGAACCGGCCCGCCGACTGAGCCGCGGTGGCCAGGTAGACGAGCAGGAGAATGGGCAGGGCAAGCAAGGCCGCGCCGAGCTTCCGCAATCGGTCGTCCTCCACTGCGTCGTGTCCGATGACGCCCGGAGACGCTGGCGCCAACCGCCGAAAGCGCGTGCGCACGCGCCTCGGGGCTGGCCGGAGCGTAACACCGGGCTCCCCACGAGTCCACCCCCGACGGCATCCGCGCACCGCCGCTCAGGCTGCCGAGGGCGGCTGATCGCGTCGCGGCTGGGCCGGGGTCGCGCGCCTCGGCCGCTCCGCGAGGCGTCCTGATGGCTGGTACCTGCCAAGCACCTCGACCACCATCCCGCGCAACTCAAGGGTCGTGAGCGCGGCCAGGACGGTCGCCCCCGGGAGCCCCGTGGCGAGCACGAGCTCATCGGGGCTGCCCGCCCCGCGCTCGAGCGCTACGGCAAGGGCCGCCTCCGCCTTGCCCAGGCCGTGCAGGACCCGGGGCGCGGCCTCGGGTTCGAGCGCATCCAGCCCGAGGTCCTCGACCAGCTCAGCGATGCCCGCCACGATCTTCGCCTCGGGGCCGGCCTCGCGCAGGAACGCGAGGGAGCCCGCGACTGCGGGGTCGTCGAGACGGCCGGGCACGATGAACAGCGAGCGGCCCTGCTCGAGCGCCCAGGCGGCCGTCGTCAGCGCCCCGCTCCGAGCGCCGGCCTCCACGACGACCGTCGCGTCCGAGAGCCCGCTGATGATCCGGTTCCGACGCGGGAAGGTGCCGCGGCTCGGCGGGACGTCCGGCGCGAACTCGCTCACGATCGCCCCGCCGTCCCTCGTGATGGCAGCTGCGAGGGCGCGGTGGCCAGCCGGGTGGAGGTGCCCGTGGCCGCCGCCGAGAACCGCGACCGTGGGCACGCCCCGACGGACCGCCGCCTGGTGCGCAGCGGCGTCGATGCCGTACGCGAGGCCTGAGACGACCGTTGCGCCCCGAGCGCCGACCGCCTCCGCGATCCGCCCCGAGGTGGCGCGGCCGACCACGGTGGGCCGCCGTGTCCCGACGATCGCGACCGCGCGCGCCGGGTCGAGCGCCGCCACGTCCCCGGTCACGAACAGCACGGGCGGCGGCAGGTCGATCGCGCGGAGCCGCCCCGGGTACGCGGCCTCGCCGAGGGTGACCACCACGACACCTGAGCGGCGCACGGCGAGGAGCGCGCGGTGGGGATCGGCCGCCGCGGCGACGACCGTCGCCGCCGAGCTTGGGCCCAGTGTCGGTCCCGCGTCCGGGGCAGAGGAGGCGTCCACCAGCCGTGCGATCGCCCCGGGCGCGCAGGCGTCACGCAGAACCGCGCCCGCCGACCCGTACGAGCGCAGCAGCCGGGCGAACGTCACTGGCCCGACGCCGCGCGCCCCGGCGAGCACGACCCACGCATCCCGCTCGTCCACCGCGGGCGGGAGCGGGCCGCCAGCGCCGCCTGACGCCGTGTCGGCATCTCGGCCCAGCGGTCCGAGCCGCCCGACGCCGAGCATCAGCCTGCGAGCCCCAGGGCGAAGCGGTCGGCGGGGATTCGGAATCGCGCCGCCTCGTCGAGATCGGTGACCGAGACCGCCGTTCGGCTCGCGAGGTCCGCGATCGTCCGGGCAACCCGAAGCAGTCGGTCGGTCCCGCGGCCGGACAGTCCCTCGCGCTCGGCGAGCAGGACAGCGCGCCCGGTACCCGCCTCGTCGAGGCCGCATGCGTCACGCAGGGCGCGCCCGCCGAGACGGCCGTTCGGCATCCCGCCGTTGCGCGCCAGCTGCCGCGCCCGGGCGGTGGCGATCCGCTCCCCCACCGCGGCCGACGACTCGGGCACGGGCCCGCGCAGCAGCAGCTCGGGCGGGACCCGATCCATCGCCGCCCACAGGTCCACGCGGTCCCGCAGCGGCCCCGAGACCCGACGCAAGTACCGCTGTGGCGCCCCTGGCGGGCACGAGCACACCTGGGCCGCGGACCCGAGCCTGCCGCACGGGCACGGGTTCATCGCCGCGACGAACGTGAACCGCGCCGGGAACCTCGCCCAGCGGCCAACGCGGACCACGGCCACGCTCCCCTCCTCGAGCGGCTGGCGCAAGGCCTCGAGCACGTCCCGACCGAACTCCGGCAGCTCGTCGCAGACGAGGCAGCCCTGGTCGGCTAGGGTCACCTCGCCCGGCGTCAGGCGCGGGCCGCCGCCCACCATTCCCG
>Ga0315271_10001479_pt1 | contig 14189 bp, 11 predicted proteins | sample C3_top_MG_FD_204664 | JGI IMG/M metagenome (GOLD analysis project Ga0315271, IMG submission 204664) | Sediment microbial communities from Yellowstone Lake, YNP, Wyoming, USA - C3_top | ecosystem: Environmental > Aquatic > Freshwater > Lake > Sediment | place: USA: Wyoming | collected 2017-08-01 | reverse complement strand
CCATCCAGGCGCAGGCCGAGTTGCTTGAAGCCATACTGCACGCCCCCGGCGATCCGCTGCTCGGCCTCGGCACCGCGGCCGTAGGAGACCGCGATCCCGGGGGTCACCCCGGCCGGCAGCGTGACGATGTTCACCACCCCGCCGATCGCATCGGGGCCGTAGATGAGCGAGGCGGGGGCCGGCATGACCTCGATCCGCGCGATGCGCTCGACCGGCACCGTGAGATCGTTGAGGTTGAAGGCGGAGGAAGAGGCCCGCGCCACGCGATGCCCGTCGACCAGCACCAGCACCTGGCGGGCGTCCGAACCGCGCAGCGAAAGCGTCGTCAGTCCCGCAGGTCCCCCGGTGTCGTCGATGACCAGCGTCGGGACCAGCGCGAGCGCCGCCTTGATGTCGTGCGCCGCTGTCGCCGCGATCTGCGCGGCGGTCACGATTTCCAGGCTCCCGATGGCGCCGCCGGCGGGCACCTGCGGGCTCGGCGCAGCCGCCGCCGCGGGCTCAGCCCGTTGCGGCTTGCTCTTCGCCGTCGCGGCAGCGCCGAGCCCCACGATCAGCGCGGCGCTCACCGCGGCGATCCTGACGATCCTGGCCGTGCTCACGCCACGCCCTCTTCTCACCACTGAACCCGCACGCGGCCGTCGGGGCCGTCGGCGGTCTCGACGGCGACCCCGAAGAGCGCCGACAGGTTGGCGCCGGTGTAGGTCGTGCCGCGCGGCCCGGCTGCCAGGACACCGCCGTCGCGCAGCAGCACCACCCGGCTGCAGAAGGCCCCGACCAGGTTCAGATCGTGCGAGACCGCGACGAACGTCAGGCCCTGTTCCCGGCGCAGCCGATCGAGCGTGCGGAAGATCCCCAGCTCCTGCGCCAGATCGAGGAAGCTCGACGCCTCGTCCAGCAGGATGATCCGCGCCTCCTGTGCGAGGGCCCGCGCGATCAGCACCCGCTGGCGCTCGCCGCCGGAGAGCTGGTCGAGCGTCCGGCCGGCAAAGCGCTCGGTGTCGGTGCGCCGCATCGCCTCGAGGCAGATCGCGCGGTCGCGCTCCGAGAGCCAGCCGGTCCAGGTCAGGTGGGGCATCCGGCCCATCCCGACCATCTCCTCCACCGTGTAGGGGAACACCGTCCCGCCACCCTGCGGCACCACGGCCATCAGCTGTGCCAGCTCGCGCCGGGCGTACGCGGCCGCCGGGCGACCCAGCACCCTGACCTCGCCGCCGCTCGGCCGCACCACGCCGGAGAGCAGCCGCAGCAGCGTGGTCTTGCCCGAGCCGTTGGGGCCGACGATGCCGAGCATCTCGCCCGCGGGCACTTCGAGCGAAACCCCGCGGACGACCGAACGCCCGGCGTAGGAGAAGCTCAAGTCGCGAGCCGACAGCGCGTTCATCCCATCCACCCGCGGCGCCGGCGCAGCAGCACGAGAAAAAACGGCGCGCCGAAGAGCGCCGTGACCACGCCCACCGGAATCTCGGCCGGCGGCAGCACGCTGCGCGCCACGGTGTCGGCCAGCACCAGGACGATGGCCCCGGCAAGCGCCGAGGCCGGGACGAGCAGCCGGTGATCGGCGCCGACGAGCGCGCGCAGGCCGTGCGGCACCACCAGCCCCACGAAGCCGACCAGCCCCGCGGCGGCCACGGCGGCCCCGGTGATGATCGAGGCGGCGAAGAACAACTGCAGCCGCAGCCGGCGGGCATTGACGCCGAGGTGCGCGGCCGTCTCCTCCCCGAGCGACAGCGCATTGAGTTGCGCGCCCGAGAAAATTGCGATGCCGATCCCGAGAGCGACGACGACCGCGACGGCCGGCAGCACGCCCGGCGGGGAGGAGCCGAGGCTCCCCATCATCCAGAAGACCGCCCCCTGGACCCGGCCCGCGGGGGCGATCGCGGTCATGAACATCACCAGGGCCGAGCAGAAGGCGCTGACGACGACCCCCGAGAGTATCAGCGCGGTCGGCGGCAGGGCGCCCGCCCCCGAGGCCAGCCGCCAGACCGCGGCCACCGCGGCCAGGGCGCCGCCGCAGGCCGCCAGGGGGACCAGCAGCGGCAGGCCGGCGGCGATGCCGGTCGTCAGCACGAACACCGCCCCGAGCGCGGCTCCCCCGGAGACCCCGAGCAGGTACGGGTCGGCCAACGGGTTGCGCAGCAGTCCCTGGAAGCTCGTCCCGGCCACCGCCAGCCCGGCGCCGACGAAAACCCCGAGAAGAATCCGGGGCAGGCGCAGGTCGAGAAGAATGCGGCTTTGCATCGGCAGGGAAACGCGCGCACCCGGGTCGGTGAGCACGCGCAGCAGATCGGGCCACGAACACGGGACCGGGCCGGTCTTGGCAGCCAGCAGCGCTGCGGCGACCAGCAGCGCCGCCAGCGAACCGAGGATCAGGATCGCGCGGCCCGCGGTGCGGCTCATCGGGCGCCCTCCCGCGGGTGCAGGATGTCGGCCAGCCGCTCGAGCGAGTCGATGATTCTCGGCCCCGGGCGGAAGAAACTCCCCTGCCCGACCGAGATCATCCGGCCGGTGCGCATCGCCCGCAGCGCCGTCGCGCCCGGCAGGGAGCGCCAGCGCTCCTGCAACTCGGCGGTGGCGACCGGGCCGGGGTCGGCAGCGTCAAGAATCACCGCGGGGTCGTCGGCCAGCAACTGCTCGAGGCTGAAGACGGGGTACTTGATCGGCGAGGCGCCCGCGATGTTGCGCCCTCCCGCGAGCGTCAGCAACTCGCCGACGAAGGTGCCGTCCCCGGCGCTGATCAGCGGCGCACGGTCGATCGCCACGAACACCGTCACCGGGGCGACCCTGGCGACCCGCGCCCGCACGGCGTCGCGCCGGCGCTCGAGCGCGGCGACGAGTTCCCGGGCGCGCTCTCCGCGACCGGTCAGCTCCCCGATCGTGACCAGCGAGCGCAGCACGTCGCCGACCGAGCGCGTGTCGATGGTGAACGTCGGCACCCCAAGGGCGGCGAGCCGGTTCACGTCCTCCGGGCGGTTCCCGTCGGCCGTCGCGAGAACCAGATCCGCCCCAAGCGCCACGATCGTCTCGAGCGAGGGGTTGATGACGCCGCCGATCTTCGGCTTCGCGGCGGCCTCCGCCGGCCAGTCGCAGAAGATCGTCACGCCGGCGACCCGCTCGCCGAGCCCGAGAGCGTAGAGCATTTCGGTGATGTTCGGGGCCAGCGACACGATCCGCCGCGGGTCGCGCGGCACCTCGACGGTGCGGCCGACCGCGTCGCGCACCGTCACCGCCTGTACCTGCGGGGGCACCGACACCGCGAGTGCGAGAGCGATGCCCCACGCTGCACGGTGAAAAACTCGGTGCACGGGCAGGAGACTCACAAGAACCCGGCCCCCCGGCTTGCGCACGCCGGAGCAATGCGGCGTACGCATGATGCGCCGCTGGCGAGCCGTGAGGAGCCTGCTAATAATCGATGCCATGGACCGGCCTCGCGCCATGATCGTACGGGTGCCGCACATTGCCCATCTCGGTCGCCAGGTCAGCCCGGCGCAGAAGTCCTGCGGGCGCCCAGCGTCCGGTGAGCACGACGAGCCGCGTCCCGCGGTGGGTCGCCGAGCGCACGAGCCCGAGCACGGCGGCGACGGTCAGAAACCGGAAGTGACAGGCGACGAGCACTTCGTCGAGGACGACCACGTCGTAGCGGCGGCGCCCCGCCTGCTCCGCCGCGCTCTCGAGGAGGGTCAGGCAGGCTGCCCGCAACAGCCTCCTGCCGCCGGGACCGGGGTCCGAGAGCACCGAGGCCGGCTGCGGCACGCGCAGCAGCCTGAAGCGCGGGCCGAGGGCGGCGGCGGCGGCAGCCTCGCTCGAGCGCGCGCGCGAATCCTTGAGGAATTGAACGAACAGCACGCGCCAGCCGCAGCCCCACGCCCGCATGGCCTGGCCGAATGCGGCGGTGGACTTGCCTTTGCCCTCGCCGTAGTACAGGTAGAGCTGCGCGCCCTTCATCCGCTGCCCTCCGCACGACAAGCCGCGGTTTCGCCCGCCGTGGCACCCGCCACCGAGACTTCACCCCGCATCTGCCCCGCCAGCCAGCGCGCGGTTTGCGCGAACGACGGGCCGTCGTGAATGAGGTTGCGCCCGCGATCCACGGTCGATCGTATCACGCGCGGGGCATCGGGGCCCTGCCAGCCGCGCTCCGCGAGCAGCGGCCCCGGGTCGACCGGGTACTCGGGCTCACTGAAGAGCAGCACCACGTCCGGCCGCGCGCGCTCGACCGCGGGAATGTCCAGGGGGAGATACCCCTGCGGGCTGGAGCCGAAGATGTTCTCACCGCCGGCGAGTTCGACCAGGTCGTGGACGAAGGTCCTCCCGCCGCTGCTGCGCGGGTGGCGCCCGAACCAGAGTTCCACGTAGACACGGGGCCGCAGCGCCCGGCGTGTCGCCCGCAGCCGCTCGAGGTCGGCGCTCATGCGGTTGGCCAGCGCCCGGGCGGGTCCGACGCTCCCGACGAGCGCGCCGACCGTCACGATGTTCTCGAGAATCCCGAAACGGCTCGCGGGGATCGGCAGTGCATAGGCCGGCAGCCCCGCGGCGGCGCAGCGGCGCGCCAACGGGAGTTGCACCCCCGCGGTGAACAGCAACAAATCCGGCGCGAGCGCGCGCAGGGCGCCGAGGTCCGCCTTCAGGTAGTCGCCGACCACCGGGGCCGCCAGACCGGGAACGTAGCGGGAACAGTACGGGGAGACCCCGACCAGGCGGTCGGGGCCTCCGAGCTGCGCCACCGTCTCCGTCGCGGCGGAGACCAGGCTCACGATGCGCCGTGGGGCCGCCGGAAGCTCGAACGAGTTTCCCAGCAGCTCACATGCGATCTTCATGTTCCCCTAGAATTTCACCGAGGCGCCGCCCCAGAACGTGCGGCCGAGCGCCGGGAAGCCGTAGGCCTCCTCGTACTCGCTGTCGAGCAGGTTCTCGACCCGCGCGATCAGGCTCAGGTGCTGCCAGGGGGTGACGGTGAGGCCGGCGTCCCACTTGATGTAGCCGTCGTTGGTCGCCGGCTTGGTCGAGTAATCGGCGGCGAAGAAACTGTCCGCCGATTTGCCGACAAACCGCGCCGTGGTGTCGAGCTGCACCCAGCGCGGGAAGCGGTAGTGAACCGTGAGGCTGCCGGTGTGCTCCGGCCGGCGGATCAGGCGCTCGCCGGTGACGAGATTCTCGGCCGTGGCGAGCCAGGTGTACGCGCCGTTCACCGTCAGGTTGGCCGCCGGGACCCATTGGAAGAAGGTCTCGAGACCCGCCGTCCGCGCCTCGGCGATGTTCTCCATCCGCAACGAGGGCGACGACCAGGCGATCAGGTTGTCGAACTTGTTCTGAAACCAGGCCGCCCCGATCTGCAGTTTGCCCTCGAACAGCGGCTGCTCGAGGCCGACATCCCAGCCGAGGCTCTTCTCGGGCTGCAGGTCCGGATTGGCCGCGCCGGGGAAGTAGAGATCCGAGATCGTCGGCGCGCGAAAACCGGTGCCGAGGTTGGCGCGCAGGATCGTCCCGGGGCCCTGAACCGTGTACCGCACCCCCCCGCGCCCGGTGGCGTGCGTGCCGAAGCTGCTGAAGTCGTCGACGCGCCCCCCGAGGGTCGCGGTCAGGCTCTTGGACGGCGAATAGTCGTACTGCCCCGAGAGAGCGCTGGAGGAGACGCTTTGGTCCAGCGTCGTGGTCCCGAAGGAGGTCACCGAGGTGTAGTTCGTCGGCGTGCGCGCGGTCGAGAGGCCGATCAGCAGCTTGTTGCCGGGGGCGAGTGCGAACACGTTCTGCAGGTCGGCCTGCTCGTTGTCGCTGACCGTCTCGGTCTTCAGGTCGCCGAAGAAGGACGGCGGGTTCGGTTCGGGACCGTCGAAGCGGGTGCGGTCGCGGCCGCTCGACAGGCTCAGGCGGGCGTCCCACCAGGGCGCGGGCACGGCGTGGGCATCCAGCGTGACCTGGGTGTTCTCGTTGCGCGTGCGATCGTTCGGGTCGTTGGTGAAACGGTCGTTCGGCGCCCCGGCGTCGGAGGTGCGGTGCGAAGCGGTCAGGCCGATCTCCAGGTTCTTGAGAGCTTTCCACGAGCCGCCGACGGAACCGCCGGAAACCGTGTACTGCCCGTTCTGCCGCTCGTTGTCCGTGTCGAAGTAGCTGATCTCCGCCGACACGCCCAGGGTGCCGACGGTCGCCGCCGCCGAACCGCGCGCGTGCAGGCTCGCGTTGGTGCCGACCTCGACGAGCGCCACGCCGGTGGGCTCGGCCGAGCCGCGCCTGGTGACGACGTTGATCACGCCGCCGAGCGCGTCCGAACCGTACCGCGTGCTCTGCGGCCCGCGCACAACCTCGATCCGCTCGACATTGTCCACCGTGAGGTCGACGAAATCGTACCGGCCGTTGAAGGCGTTGTTCACGCGCATGCCGTCGATCAGGACCAGCGTGTGCCCGCTGTTGGCGCCGCGCATGAAGACCGAGGTCTGCGCGCCGGGCTGGCCGGTGTGGGAAACGCTCACGCCGGGGACGGTTTCGAGAACGTCCGCCACCGTGCGCGCCTGCAGTTGTTCGATCTCCTCACGGGTGACGACCGTGATCGCATCCGGGCTGGTGGCCTGCGTGGCTTCGATGCGGGTGGCGGAGACGAGGATCTCCGGCAGGCTCGCGGCGGAATCCTGTTCGACCGGTTGTTCCGCAAATGCGGGAACGGCGAGAAACAGCGTGAGTAACGGGACGGCGACACGACGGCAACGCATGGACCTTCCTCCTTTGGTTCGAAGGGGTTGAGGGGATTCCGCGTCGGCCGGTATTCTGACTTCTGGCTTCAAGCCTACTCTCCCGCCTTCCCCTGGAGGGGTGGTTCTTCGGGATTTCGTAGCCAGTCACAGCAGCGCCACTGTCGCCGATTCTCACGGCATTCCCTGGCGCCGACGCAGCGGGTACTGCTCAAAGAACGGTGAAACGCCCGTATGCATACCACAGACCGCGACACCGCACAAGCGCGGCGCCCCCGGCGCACCGGGTCTGCGTTCGTGCGGCCGACCCGTTACGGCTGTTCGAGCACGGCGCGCGGCGTCTGTTCCTGCCGCGCACCCGCATCGACCGCATCGAGCGCGGCGGCGCCCCGTGCCGCGGGGACTGCCGGCGTCGCGCCGTGGACGTAACCGGCGGCCCGCCACGGCCGCCCCGCGGCCTCCGACGAGGAGACACGCTTCCAGCTTTTCACCGGGACGACCCCCGAAACGGCGCCGGGGGCGACTTGCCACAGGACGGCTCTCCCCGTGTTGCCGCGCGTCCAGAGGACATAGCCCTCCGCGGCGTCGATGTGCGTGTAGCTGGTCGCCTGCCAGGGCCCGCCCACTCCGGCCGGCGTCTTCAGATACGCCCAGCTCGTGACCGGGATCGTCCCCGACACCGCGCCGGGGGCGATCTTCCACAGGACCGCCTGCCCGGTGTCGGAGCGCGTCCAGAGGACATAGCCGGTGGCGGCATCGACGTGCGTGTAGCTGGTCGCGCGCCAATGGGCACCGACCCCGCCCGGCGTCTTCAGGTACGCCCAGCTCGCAACCGGGATCGTGCCGGAGACGTCTCCCGGAACCACCTTCCACAGGATCGCCTGCCCGGTGTCGCCGCGCGTCCAGAGCACATAGCCCTCCGCGGCGCCGACGTGCGCGTAGCTGGTCGCCTGCCAGGGTCCGCCCACCCCGGCCGGCGTCTTCAGATACGCCCAGCTCGCGACCGGGAGGCTGCCCGCCGGCGCGGCCACGGCGACCTTCGCCAGGATCGCCTGACCGGTGTCGCCTCGGCTCCAGAGGACATAGTCCGTCGAAGCGTCGGCGTGCGCACAACTGGTGGCCTCCCACGGCCCTCCCTCCCCGGAGGGCGCCGCAAGCGGCCGCAAGCCGCCGGCAGCGAGCGCGTCGGGCGCCGCGCCCACCTGCGCGCTCCCCAGGATCGCCTCCCCCGTGTCGCGGCGCGTCCAGAGCATCAGCGCGACCGGCAGGACCAGCTGGTCCACCCACGCGGCGTCGATCCCGCCGGCGCCACCGCCGTCCTTGGCATATTCCCACTTCAGCGTGTGGACGCCGGCCGTCACCGGGTAGCTCTTCTGCTCCCAGTCGATTTCGCCCGCGATCGCATCCTTGACCGCGCCGTCGATGGAAAAACTCAGGTAGTCGGCCCCCGCCTGCGACGACACCTTCCACCAGAAGCTCACGCTGCCGGCGCCGAAGCTCCCGGTCGTCTGGAAGGAGCTGGCCTGATCGTCGGCGATGATCGCGCTGCGGGCCGCATCCGATCCGTCGTGGGTGACCGCGAACTGCCACCACCAGCCCGCCCCGACGGTCGTCTTGAACTTCATCGCTTCCTGGTCGACCGCGTTGGCGATGACGTTCAGCCCCGCCAGCCCGGGCACGGCCTCGTCGTAGATTAAAACGGTGTGCGTCGCGATCGCGCCGAGCTGCGCGTTCGCCGGACTGGTCAGCGTCACGGAGAACGTTTCGTCCGGCTCCTGCGTGGTGTCGTTGAGAATCGGCACTTGAATCGTCTGCGTCGTCACCCCGGGGGCGAATGTCAGCGTCCCCGACGTCGCGGTGTAGTCGCTGCCCGCGGTCGCTGACCCGTTCGCGGTTGCGTAGTCCACCGTGACGGTCAGCGCGGAGGCCGTCGACAGGCTCACGGCGATCGCGGCCGGCGTTGTCGTCTCCAGCACGCCCGAGGCCGCCTGCGTGAAACGCACGAACGGGGTCGTGTTGTCCACCAGGAACGTCGTGCTCGGCCCCGCCGCCGCCGCCGCGTTTCCGGCCACGTCGACCCCCGTCCCCGCGGCGAGCGAGATCCCCAGCGTGCCGTCGCCGGTGATGTCGCTGATCGTGACCGCGCGCGTCGTCCCGCTGCCGCTCACCGAGACCGTGCCGTCGGCGGTCCCCGTCCGGTTCAAGGTCACATCGCCGACCGCCAGCGTGCTCGCGCTGAAATTCGTGTCCGCGTAGGTCACCTCGTACGTCACGGGGCCGGCATCGGTCACGGACGGCGACGGTGTGCCGAGCGCCACCGTCGGCGCCGTGGTGTCGATCACGATCGCCTTGGCGTCCGCGATGTTCTGCCCCGCAGGGACCGTCGGGTTGACCGTCGCGACGGCCGCCGCGTTCGTGATCGTCCCGGTGACCGCGCTGACGCTCAGGTCCGGCGACGTCTGTCCTGCTCCGACCGTGTACGTCCCGCTGTAGCTCGCGACACTGCTGAGGGCGCCGGTGCTCACCGACCCGCCCGAGTTCAGATCGATCACGAGCCCCGTTGACGACACCGCCTCGCTGAAGTTCACCGTCACGTTGATCGCGGCACCCGCCTTGTACTGCCCGTTCGCCGTCGTCGAGGTCGCACTGGTCACCGTCACCGCAGGCAGCGCAGCGACGGCCCTGCCGAGGTTGATCCGGGGCTTGGTGATGGCGACCTTGCCGTCGGTGACATCGTCGCCATTGCCGACGAGATAGCTCTTCACCTGGGCCGGGGTCAGGAAGGAGCCGTTCTTGGCCTTCGCGGCCGACTGGAGCACCGCGGCCGAACCGGCGGCGTACGGACATGCGGCCGAGGTCCCGCCGAAGGTTGTGCTGTAATCTCCCGTGCTGTAGCCGCCCGTCCCGACGATGTCGGCAGTGTAGGCGTTGTGCGAAGGGGCGAAGAGCGTCAGGAACGAGGCGCTGTTCGAATACGAGGTGACCTTGTCGGCCGCCGTGGTGTTCCAGGAGAGGTAGCCTGACGAGCACCGCGCGTCCGCGGTCGCCGGTGCGCACGAAACGGCGGGATCGAGACAAAACCCCAGCGTCCCCAGGGCCGCATCGAACACGGCGCCGACCGAGTTGACGTAGCTGATGCACGCCGGCCAGGCGACGGAGGTACACGAACCATCATTGCCCGACGAGGCGAAGAGGGTGATCCCGGCGGCCACGGCATTGGCGGCGGCGGTCGTCATCCCGGAATTGTAGGAGTTGCACGACGCCGTAAAAAGCCCCCCGCCGAAGCTGGTGCTGATGACCAGAATCGGGTTCGCAGGGTCGTCGTTCTTGTGGGTGACGCACCACTCCCAGCCGGCGATCATGGCCGACGACGTGGCGCTGCCCCCGGTGCCTGCCGAGATCTTGACGGCGTAGAGCTTGGCGCCCGGGGCCACCCCGCCGATATAGTCGCCCACGGTCCCCGTGTCGCCGGCCGCGATCCCGGCGCACGCCGTCCCGTGGGCCTCGCCCGTCGGCCCGGGCCGCGGATCGGCATTGTTGTCGCCGAAGTCATACCCGCCGATCACCTTGGCGTTGGGGAACGTCGAGGTTCCCCCCAGCCGGGGGTGCGAGACGTCGATCCCGGTGTCGCAGATCGCGATGCTCACCCCGGCACCGGTGTACGTGCTCCGGGCCGCGGCGGCGTTCATCAGGGGGATCCCCTGGGCCAGATGCGGCTGCAGGAGCGCATCCTTCTCGACGGAGATCACCTCCGGCGAGTTGACGATCCGCTCGAGCGCCGCCGGAGTCACCCGGGCGGAAAAGCCGAACTGGTAGGAGAACCGCTGCGTCACCGTCATGCCGGCTGCACCGAGTTGAAGAATGACCCGGTTGACCGTCTCCGTCACGGTGGCCTGCAGTTGTGTCCTGATGGACTCGTCCTGCAGGTTAAAATAGGCGGGAGCGTCCTGTGCGGAAAATTCGGCGGGGACCCGCGCCGACTCCCGGGAGCGGGCGGCAAGCTCCGTCGCCGCGGCGGTTGGCCGCAGCAGCACGATCACCGCCGTCTGAGTCCCGCCGTTGGCGAAATCCGCGAGGATGTCGCCCGGCGCATGGAGTTTCGGGTTGGCCCGCAGATCGCCCACCACACCCTGCTGCGCGCCGGCCGGAAACGCAGGCAGCGACAGGGTCAACAGAGCGGCAGTAACCATGAAAACGCCTCGCCTGAAACCGCATCCGCTCGCCATTTTCCCGACCCCTCCCCGGACCACGTGCCTGACAGCAGTCATGATGAGGGCATTGTAGCCTCGCGGGAGGTCTGGCGAAAGCCCGAGGGGCGCACCCGTCCCACGGTGCGCAGGAAGTGCGCTGGCGCCAGGGACTCCGGGAGCAGGGTCCGCCCGGAGAGAGGGCCTGCGTGGCGTTGCCCCCTTGTTCGGGATGCTCGCCATCCAGGCTCCTCTCGGGAGGGGAACCGCTTCACTGTTTTTTGACGAGTTTCCGATATCCGTACTTGCCGATCGCCCAGACACCGACGAACGGGGCCGCCAGGATGTAGGCCAGCCCGATGAAGGGCGCGGCGAAAAACAGCGCGACGTTCTTCGCGACGTTCTCGCGCCCTTCCGTGGCCGGTGCCGTCGTCGCCTCCGGGACGGCTGCCGCATCCGGGACGGTTGCCGCCGCCGGAGACATCATCGCCAGCGCGGACAACCTGATCGCCTCGAGCGTCTCGTCCCGCTCGCGCAGCACGCGTTCGGCGTTGTCGATGATCGTCTCCGGGGAGAGCGGTTTGCGCAGAAAACCCGCAACCCCGAGATCGCGCGCCTTCTTCTCGCTCGCTTCCGTACCATACCCGGTAATGACCACCACCGGCAGCTCCGGGTGGCTCTTCTTCATCCGCGCGGCCATATCCAGCCCGTCCATCCCGGGCATCCGGATGTCCGTGAACACCATGTCGTACCGCTGGTGATCGAGTTCCTCGAGCGCCTCCGACCCGCTCATGGCCTCCCGCACCTGGTACCCCTGCCCGGTGAGCACCCGGTTGATGCTGTGGCCGACCACCGAGTCGTCGTCCACCACCAGAACTTTTCGCGACGCAAACATGACCGATCTCCTTTCGCTGCCGATTGTCGGTTGTTCCGATCCCGCGGCGACGCCGGCCTTCACCCGGCCGCGGTTTCGCGCTGGATCGCCCAGCGTTTCTGCATCCAGGCGCCGGTGGTCGCCCTGATCACCGCCTCGGGCACCACCGGTTTGGCCAGATAGTCGTAGGCGCCGAGCTTTACCGCTTCCTTGGCCATCTCGATCGAGGGGTATCCCGTGACGACCACGACTTCGCTCCCTGGCCACCGTTCCTTGATCGCCCGCAGAACTTCCATCCCGTCCATGCCGGGCATCCGCATGTCCAGCAGCACCACGTCGAAGCGGGCATCGTCCATCAGATCGAGCGCCTCCGCTCCGTTGCCGGCCGCCATCACGCGAAAACCGTCCCCGGAGAGCACCCGTCGGTAGCCGAGCCGGACCACTTCCTCGTCGTCAACCACCAGCACTCGAATCCTGTCGTCCATCGCGATCACATCCTTTTCGCGTGCTCGAGCTCTTCCTCGTAGCCGGTGAACATGGCCTTGAAGTGTGCGCCGGGCGTGGGCCCGAGGGTCGCGAGGTAGGCGTGCACCGGCAGGAAGGCCGAGAAGAAGATGAAGAACAGCACATGCACCGTGTCCACGGTGCGCACCCCGCCGAACAGGGCGATCGCGCCGGAGAAGCGCTGAACGTCCCAGAGCAGCAGGCCCGAGAGGAACTGGATGGGCACGACCAGCAGCATGATCAGGTCGTAGGTCAGCTTCTGCATCGGGTTGAACTTGGTGTACGGCGACGCGTGGTGCGGGTTCGCCGAGCCGCGAAAGATGCCGTAGCCGTAGTAAACCGCCTGCTTGATGGCGGCGGCGTAGAACTTCATCGGCTGCAGATCCATCTGGTAGTTCTTGATCTTGTCCGAGGTCAGGTAGAAGACGAGCCAGAGCAGGTAGAAACCCATCAGCGCGATCCCGACGAAGTTGTGGAGCCGCACCGAAGTCTCGAAGGAGAGCAGTCCGATGATGTCGCGGTAGCGGATCTGCAGCCCCGTGAGGATGAGCAGCACGAACCCTGTGGCGTTCGACCAGTGCCAGATGCGCACCGGCAACGGGTGGATGTAGATCTTCTGTACGTTCATGGTGATCACCCTTCCTTGTGGGCGCGGGCGGCCCTGAGGCGGAACGTCAGGTGAATCGCGACGACCATCAGGCCGCCGGCGACCGCCAGCACGAGCAGCCAGTCGAGCACCCCGTGCCGCGTGGCGCCGAGGGCGTAGAAGCCGTGGACGGACACCACGGAGGCCGCGTCGGTGAGCATCCCCTGGGAGGCGTCGAAGCGCTTTGGCCGACCGTCGTCGCGGGCGAGGGTCAACGCCGCGCTCTCGAACGCCTTGGAGCCTCTGGTGTGGCAGTTCTCGCAGTCCCTCACCGCGCCGGACTTGCTGGCGAGGCGGTGGGCGTCGATTCCCCGGACGACTTCGAGACGGCCGACGATGTCCAGTTTTTCCGCGGAACTCTGGCGGAGCGACTCCAGCCGGCGCATGGTCGTCCAGAGATCGAGGCCGTTCATGCCGCTGCCCGCCGGGTCGAAGGCGGCACGTGCATCGCCCCCCAGCAGATCGGCGATCTCGCGCTCGGTGAGCGTGCGGCCCGTGTTCACCTCGACGAGGCGCAGGGCAACCACCCGCTCCGCCTTCGGGGCGTGGCAGACGGCGCAGGAGACGGCGCCAAGGTGGAGCGTCGCGTTCGGCAGCCAGGCGGCGTGGAGCGCCACCGCGGTCGGGTGACAGCCGATGCAGGCCGCGCGGACCAGTTCGGGGCGGGCGGTGCCGCGAACGTCGTGGGCGCGATGACAGTCCGAGCAGAGCGGGGCGTCGAAATGATTGCCGGACGCGCGGGCCACGCCGTGCATGCTTTCGCTGTAGGCGGCAAAAATTTTCTCGTGACAGCCGCGACAGGGTGTGCCGGCGAGCGTCGCGAACCGCTCCTTCGGTGCCACTTCGTGCGCGCTGTGGCAGTTGGTACACCCCGGAGCACCCGAAGCGCCAGAGCGCAACAGGGTGAAATGGATGCTTCCCTCCGCCTGGCGCAGCTTGTCGGCGTGGCAGCGGGAACAGATCTGGACCGCGGCGAGGGTGCGTCGATTCCGGTCGCCTCCGGCACCGGCGGGGTGAGCGCTCGGCGTGAACCCGGTGTGGCAGTCGACGCAGGCGTGCCGGGGGTGCACCGATGCCGCGAGCTTGACGGCGTCCACGGCGAGTTCCATCGCAGTGCCGTCCGGGCGTTGCAGCGTGAGTGCTCGAGCGTGGCAGGTCAGGCAGTAATCGTTGGGCGCGATGGTGCGCTTCCAGGCAGCGACGTTTTTTACCCCATGCGAGCCGTGACACTCGACGCAGGTCAGTTGCTGATCTTCGAATACGACTGCGGCGTGCTGCGAGCGTGCCCGCAGTCGTTCGGC
>Ga0315271_10001477_pt1 | contig 14197 bp, 18 predicted proteins | sample C3_top_MG_FD_204664 | JGI IMG/M metagenome (GOLD analysis project Ga0315271, IMG submission 204664) | Sediment microbial communities from Yellowstone Lake, YNP, Wyoming, USA - C3_top | ecosystem: Environmental > Aquatic > Freshwater > Lake > Sediment | place: USA: Wyoming | collected 2017-08-01 | reverse complement strand
CGGCGTGAACGACCTCGACGCAATCCATTGGGATATTGCTTCATCATCATGGGTTGTAACTCCACCCGCTTTGTATTTTTCAAGGCTTGACAAGGGGTCAGGCGACACAACTCTTGTCGCAAATACGCTGACAAATGTTATGAGCATTGGTGTGCCAACTATTGGTTCTTTCCTAGTCAATGCAACCACGAATATCTATCACAACAATGCCTACCACATTGACTATTCGCTTGTGTCGCAGCAGGGAAACACGGGAAATCTTGCCTACGGTCCATCGGGAGCGATGGATGCAAACGCGGGCTATACGACCATTTCATTGTCGTCGATCATCGCTGTTTTCACGGTTCCTAGGACCATTAGGTTTGCCGTACGAGCAAGCGATGCGGCGGTCGTCAAACAATTCACGAACTTTCAATTTCCGCTTGGCACGGTCCCCGCACAGGGTGGTCGCTCTGATTACGCGACGACGATATCAATCACGCAGATTGCATGAGGTTGATTCTTACCATGAACTGCTACAATTGGTAGCAATTTAAGGAATCACTAGAATGACCATTGAATTAATGTTTGCGACCCTAGGAATCATTGCAACCTCGATCACAACTACGATTGTGGTCTATTCCAAGATCGTTGCGCTCGAAGTTGCCATCGCTCGGCTTCAGGTGCAAGTCAGTCATTACGACGAGCGTATCGCTAAACTAGAAAAGGTTTAAAAATGTCGAGTTGGAAGACCACTATCGTTGGAATCTTGGCTGCTGTCGCGATCATGGCTACTCAAATCGGTGCAATGCTTGATAGCGACCCCGCCACCACATTCTCGTTGGAAGCGATCTTCAGCGCGCTGGCTGCGCTTGGGATCGGACTGTTCGCCCGTGATAACTCCGTAACCAGCGAGCAGGCTGGACTGAAGTGATGCCATGCTCGACAAGTTTATTGCCGCATTCGCCCTCGCTCTCTTCGCCTACCTCGAAAAGCGGATTTCCCGTGGCAACATCGCTGTCGATGCTGATAGCGACATCAAGGCTCTGCGGCTTGCTTCTGTTCGCCTTCGTGCTTGGGTGCGGCAGCAGGACGATCTTCGTCCCCGAAAGCAGCCCAATGCGGATAGCGGAGCCGAACGGGGTAAGGATGAGGGTGTATCACCGCGTTGATGGTGTCTGGACGCGGTCAGAGAATTCAATTGTTGTTCCAGAAGGCTGGTATTTGCTACCACCATCATACATGGCCGAAGAAACAAAATGACGATGATGCCGTCCGCGTGTTGTTGCTCTCCGAGTTGCCCTGTAGGCGACTGCCTCTTCGGCGACACGGTCGAGGACGGCTGCTGCCATGCGTGTGATCACCTGCTGCTGTGGTGCGAGCGACCCGCGCTCTCGCGCCTAAATCACATGGTGTTCGGAAATTACTTTCCCACAGGGCAACTGTGCGAAACCTGCTACACGGAAACGATCCCCGCATATCCGCCCGTTCAAGCGATCTACAAATTCAATCGCGTCGTACACCGATGCGTGTTTGCTGCGCTCAACGAGGCCGTGAATCTGATTGAGATGCCGCCCGCGTGTCCGTCGTGTCCTGATCCTCCGCCGACAGATTGTTGCGGAGATCAATTCCCTGATGGGAATTGCCAATGCAACAAGTTTTGGGCGGGCTTGGGTGGGATCAATATCAACCGCAAGCAAGAACTTCTTTCGTCTGATGCGACGAAATGGTTCATCGAAATGTCGTGCCACAAAAATGGAACGGCTCTCGGTGGTTCACCGCCCGTCAGCGATCTGTACAGCGAATTTCTTTGCCTCGTCTTCCGCGAGCGATGGTGGAAGATCGCGCAGGACTGTCCTCCTATCGACCACATCTATGTTCCTAATTGCAATCAGGCGGGCGGCGCGGGAGATTGCGGCGGCATCCCCTTCAACACAAGCCAACTCGTTCCGAAGTGGTGGATTTTTGCTTGCTCGGGCATCCCGATCTATCGTTTTGAGATCGCCGACGCGGTGAAGCACGGCGTGATTTCAGGCGGCGAAGCGAAAGCGTTTCTTGATGACTGCGCTCTTGCGATTACGCCGTCGCAAGGAACGCTGACGAAACTTGCCGCTGCGGGAATCATCTCTGCGGGAGACTGGCGCGACGAACAGCGACAGGCGTACATCGACCTTCACGCGCTCTATCCCTCTGCGGGATACGGTTCGTGCATCCAATCTGTCTCGTCGATGCACACGCTTGGACCGTTTCGCAAACGATGCACCGACCCCGATGTCTCGCTCGCGGCGACCGCGCTGTTGAAGAAATCCGATGTCATCGCAGAGATCGCGGGACTGCAAGCCGACTGCTTCATTCCGTACGCGGGCGGTGCTGTCGATCAGGCTGCATACGACTACTGGGCTGCGCGTCAATGGGTTTACTTTCGGGGAGTAGAGGGTGGTTGGACATGGGCGAACTGGAATCCCGAAGCATCGGGAAGTTGTGCGGGACTAGGGCTATCGGAAGAGGACGCGCTTCTGCGCGGATGCGGTCGCAACGATTCGGGCTGCATCGGTGCGCTTCGCGGCGAACCACGCGGTCCAACGACCTGCGTGACTTGCAACAACCAGACTCAGCCGAACACCCACCCATGCGATGGATGCACGGGCGCGTGTGCCGAATGCGGGCAATTCCCCGTGCAAGCGTGTGAGCCCGACAACCTACCTATTCCGACGACCTGCACGAACCTCGGAATCTCCCCTCTGTGTCAGGGCATTCAATTTCGCTACAGCGAGTATGCGTTCAGAAACAACCTGACCGACCTCGATATGTACTGCTACAAAAACATCAAATCCATTCTGGTGGAGATGAAGCGCAGTTCGGACTCGTGGGACTACGCAATCCCGTTTGAATGCCGTCCAGAATCTCCCGCGCTTGGTACATTCCATAACTACCCCGCCATTGTCGGAAACCATGTCGGCAATCACACAATCTGCAATCCGTTGTCGGCGGGAAATTTCACGACCTACACATCTGCGGATCTGTGCTGCGGAGGCATCTGCTACTCGGAGCCGTGTTTCGAGATCAACGGGCTGAAAAACGATTGCATCGCTCACAGTTCATGTCCACCGCATTCGACGGCGGGACAAATCGCGTGCATGGGCGGCGCAGTACCATGCACCCCATGAACGAGTACTACGGAGTCGGAAAAAACTATTCGTCCACGCGCAGCACGGGCAAAACGGAGGAGGCTCCAGTCCCCTCCGAACCCGTGCGCGTTGCGTCGGTGGGAAATGTCGCCTCGTACCTCAGCGCGGAGGCATCGCTACACCTGCACGGTCCCGTCAACGACGAGACATTCGCGTTGCGCAAAGCACTCTGTGTCGGGTGTCCAAGCAGGGTGCTGAGCGATCAGTTGCCCGACGAGATTGGGTTCTGCCGCTCCTGCGGCTGCGGCGTATCGGAGCGGGCAAAACTCACCGTCAAACTGACTATGCCGACCGCGACCTGCCCGCTCGGGAAATGGGGAGCCGCCGAAGGTCGCCATCCCAAAGTCCTCGACCGCCTGAAGTCATGGGCGGCAACCCGTCTGCTTGGCAAGTAGACGCTCTAGGATGACCGCTAGAGCGGTTCCGCTACAGGGTCGTGTGGTTAGGGGGGTCGGAGAACGAAACGACCCTACGCCGTTCCTGACGCAGGGTCGTGAAATCGCACAGGTCAGCGGCTAGGTGGGTGAGCCGTATGCCGACGGTGCAAAAACGCCACCGCTCCCCGTTAGGAGAGCGGCGGCGCGTTGGGGAAAAGATACTGAGAGCATAACGAGGTGCCGAGATCAGTCAAGTTCGATCGGCAAGTCGTGCATGAATACAGGGGTATCGTCCGTCACTGAGGTGGGCGACACCCGAGGGCGGTATCTACCGATTCGTTCGGCGCACTTAGGGCAGACCGAGAAAGCACCTCCCATGTCCGTCAAGTCGTCCTCGTGCACATTGCACTCGCAGTCGTCGCAAACATTGATTGCGAATTCTCTTCGGATCATTGACCGAATACGACCGAGTTCGTTTCCGATATCTCGATTGTTTTCGCTCTGCCGAAGAGTCGTGACGATGACATCAAGATCATTGATCAGTTGCACCGAGGCGAAGCGCTGTTCGATTGTGGTTCCGCCACGGGAGATCAGTTTGATTTTTTCGACGAGCGGTGTTATGGGGAGAGTCGCCTGAGTCGGGGCAAAGATGGACAGGAACTTCAGACTGGAGATGATGAGGTTTTGTTCTTGTGGGCACAACATGTGCTTTTTTTCCTTGTTTGGTTTCCGTGACTTGTCATTGATCATCTGCGTGACTGCCATCGCGATGATTTTTGAGTTACTGATGCCTGAGACAATCGCTAGTTCTCTGATGCTGTCGTACACGCGCTTGGGCATTGAGATCGCCCAAACGGTTCGCTTCTTTTCTCCTTCACTTGTCGAGGTCGTCATTCTGCTCCTCCCCCGTAATGATTGGTGCGAGGAGGGTGTACAGGGTGAACATGCAACATGCGAGGGTAATTGCAGCGAGCGCTGCGCTGATAAGATCTTTCATGGTGTCTCCTCCTTCGACATGGCGCACACCTCACGCCTTGCTGCGTCTCGTTGCAGTCGCGTCTGAATGATCTCCGCGACTACGGCGGAGAGCAGACTCACGGGGACCACCATTTCATGCGCCGCGCCAAACCGTCGAGGCTCTTGAGCGGCAGCGATGATGCCGTGAATTGAGGCGCACGGGTCTTCCCACGGCGCGTTGTCTGTCGGTTTTCCAGTCATGGGGTTCCTTTATCTGATTGTTCGTTGGTCAACATGACCTCACATGAACAATGTAACCCGCATCCATTCCCGTGTATAGCGATGGCGGAGAATGCGATCAAATGATTCACGGTCTAGAAGCCGTTCTAAGAGCGGGTGTCTGTAGATAGGTATCCACCGCGCCTCTCCCTTGCACAGCCTCTTGCGGCTGTGCAAGGGGAGAGGCGTTCACTTGATGTCAAGTCGCGACCCGCGTACGCCAAGTGACGCGCCTTCGACGGTTTCGCCGCTCTCGAGAATCTTCCGCACGGAATCTCGGTCAACCGACATGGTCATTTTCGGAATCATCAGGTTGTGCGGGATCAGACTTTGATCAGATATCACGACGGGGATCGCTCCGCCATTCTTCTTCACAGAGAGGCGGAACCGCTCGGTGTCAACCTTGGTGCGCCCCGTGATCTCCATCGCGTTTTTCAATGCATCGCGAAGCCGACTGGCAAGTGCCTCGTCTGCCTCTGCAAGGGCTGTCATGCGACTCGCTTCTGTGTGGCGAGAATCAGCACGCAGTTCGCAAGAGCGGATGAGTGCTGCGTAGGAATCAGCCTTCGCGTCAAACGCTTCCGCAATCGCGGCGGCGTGCTCTCGAATAGCCGCCTCCGCTTCGGGCGAATCTTTGCCGTGGTCGTAGAACGCATTGATGAGCGTGATCATCTCTCCCGTGATCAAATAGAGACTCATGGCGTGATCTCCTTCATGTCAGACATCTTTGGTGCGGGGCAGACTTCAGCCGCCTCAATGAACCCGCCCTTGTTCCATACCCATGTCAGTTCGATCTTCTTGTCGATCTTGACCGCGTTCGTCATGACGGTGGGGAACGCAACCCATTGCGGTCCGTGCGTGATGTGGGTGCAGAGAACTGCATCGGTCGTATCGTTGCGCTTGACGACCTTTGTCGGCACGACCACATCTCGACCGCTTTCGGGCCATCGCAATTTCAACGCTTCGGTTGCGCGAACAGCAGGAGCCTTGGTGAGCGCGACAGGGGATAGCACATCAACGACGCGAGGCTTCGCAGGGTAGTTGCTCGTCGCCTTTGTGTCGGCGGATTTCGCTATGCGATCCTCTTCGGCATCCGTATCGTCCTCTCCTGTGAGCATGGCGATACTGCCGATGGTGTAGCGGCGCAGGTAAGTCACGACCGATCCAAGATTCTGAGCGGTAGCGTTGGCTGCAAGAGGCATCCCTACGCTGCTGCTCGTCCATTCTCCGCTGATGTGTGCAAGCAGAGTCGTGACACTCACGCCAGTCTTGGTCGTTTCGAGATGCTGACTGATCACCAGTCCGTGTCGAGCGAATGTCTCTCGCACTGCATCAATGTGTGACCCAAGCGATGCGTAGCGAAATCCCTTGAAGGCGGGATGCATCTTGTCGAGTGCGGGATTGCGAAGTTCCAGTTGTGCCTTGACGAGCGCCTGTATGAGGGCTCCGATCTGTTCCGATTTTTGCATTGTGATTTCCTTGTTCTTGTGAAACACCGAACATCGGTGTGAGTGGTCAATTATATCTTGACAACTGATTGTCGGTTACTGATTGGTAGTGAAGACCCATTTCCCTTCGCTTTCAGCAGGTCGCACCGTGACCCATGCGCCGAGCGTTTCATCATCAGAACACCAACACCGCTCAATGCTGAGATTGCTTACCTGACGATCGTCGATGTACGCGATGCCAGTTAGAGCATCGCAGACCGAGCGGCAGATTTTGTCCGCGTCTAGGTAGCGAGGACGAGGAGGAAGGTTGTCGCGAAGACAACGGTCGCGCTTGAAATGCGATGTTGGTCGAGGCCAAACGACCTTGATCGTCAACTCGATGTCGTCATGATTTACTCGCACCCCCGCAGCATGCGCTGAGTGAGCAATCCCGCTACGCCATGTATGCAGATGTCGGGAACTTTCGATCATGACCGTCCGCCCATTGATGCGCGCAAGTCGTTTCGATCCTTGCGCGGCAGGTTTACCCGCAGCGAAGAATGTGATTGGGTCACGCGGAGGTTGTTGAGGGTTTATCATTTGATAATCGCTTGTTGAGGTCCTTCGCGAGAAGGGTGATCCCCATACGCACGATAGCAGCCTTGCTGATTCGCCTGTCCCAATGCATTTCGTACAGGGCGGCAAGCGCGATCAATTCCGAATGCGACTGCGCGTCGATGCGGATAGTGAATGTCTTTACTTTCACGACGAAGCCTCAACGAGGGTCCAAATCCTAATGATGCGCTTATGCGTAGACACTCTACAAGACGATGTGACTCGTCCTGTCCATACCCAACGCTTTCCATGCATCTCCGATTTGAAGACGCTCCCTGCGGCATTCCCAAGCGATTCGTATCGCAGCCCAAGTTGCTCCATGCGGAGAGCAACCGTGTCACTTGTGACATCAGGGAATTGACTCCCGAGCGCGAAGGCGATTTGCTGAGCCTGCGAAAGCACATGGGAGTTGCTCTTCGCTGCGCGGGACATTCCTTCCGCCTTCAGTCGTTCGGCTTCAAGAGAATCAAAGAGCGTTGGGTTCATATGACGGGTACCTCCAAAGGTCGCCTGTTGATCTTCATATCGGGGTGGGCTTTGATGACCGCCTTGCATCTCTTCTTGCTCACGCCAGTCAGGATGATGATCGCTTGGATGTCTCCATGCGTGATGACGAGTTGCTCGCGGTCAATCTTGATCGTGAGCGCGATGTGTTTCATGTCACTCATAGGATTCCTCTTCTGCGAATTCTCCGAATGTGCAGGCGATGAATATGGAGAGGGCTTCGGCATAATCAGCCATCACACATTCGTTTGAGTCACCTTCTTCGGCGTGACATTCAGATGAGAGTTTGCAGAACTTGCCCGATGGGACACGGAGGTATGCACTGACCTCCCATTTCCGCGTTGAGGTCTTCTTGTCCAGATCGCGAAGAATCCGCAGGATCGGTTGTTCCTGAAACACTTCACATACGAACATGTCGTCCTTTTTTAACTGAGGTATGTCCTTGATCCAAGACGGGATTTGTTCGCTTGAGAGGAATGAGAATGTCGGCTTGTTGAATTTCGTTTCGTATTGCATTAGGACCCTCCTTCTGATTCGTTTGGTTCGTCGAGCCCGAGTTGCAGATCAAACTCCATGATGACCCGAATAGCGGTGGGAATCGCATCCCAACTCCATGCTCTCGGTCGTGCGCGACGAGCGGCGGGAGTGCAATGAGTGGAGATCAAGTGACCGCATCCCGCCATGCGCATTGCGTCATGCAGTTCCGTCCGCCATGTTCGTCGCAGTGATGAGCAGTACAGGTTGACCGATTGGCGGAAAGCCGTGCGGTTCGTATAGAACATGCTCGTAAACATTCCGTAGTGCATTCCCGCCTTCCGCTCAACCTCGTTTTTGGGCCACTTGAATGATGCGTATCCAGTCCACGAACACATCGAGGTGTTCTCGCTGAACATCGGCATTGCGCCGTTGTTGATTCTGCACCATGAACTCGTCATGCGGAGGATGGTTTCCTTGAACTGATCGTGGTGCCAAACGCTGATGATTTGGCGGTTTGCTTCATCATCGTTGAGCCCGTAGCCAATGAGAGTAAGTTTCCAAACAGCACTTGGATCGGAAACATCATTGCATTCGTATCGGAGCCGCATCACAATCCCGTTTGGGCTGATCAGCACGCAGTCATACCCCATGAACCGCTCGACTCCGAACATGATCATTTTTGAAGAATCGTGACCCGTGATCCCATCGCCGTACCCAACACGACCGTCTTGCGTTTCCCAAGTAATGAGGTTCGCATTAATCGATCCCAGAAACGAAATCCGCGTTTGCGAATCCCTTGAGCAGCCAATGGGATGGGAGATTGCAGCACCCTGCATGCGATTATGCATCAGCATGCTGCCGAGTCCCTTGTCCCTGAGTGCAATATTGGGATGGAGGTTGTTCATCACGCGCATCCACCAGTGATACGATTTGATGACTGATGTGATGCATGGGCTGTTTGCGGGGGACGCGACCGCCGCGAGCATGGGCGCGAAGATTCGGGATACCTCTTCGTAGACCTCGGGGGTGTTCCACGGCACATCTGCGGCAACCGTCACCTGCTCAGGGAAGAAATTGAGCGCTGACTGACGGAGGGCTTTCACAAGCAGTCCCTGACCGAACAGCACAGAATTGATTTTTGCTTCCCAAGTCGTCAGGTCGTTTTGCTCTCGACCACTGATCCAGTTGACGAGGGTGTGATACGCGCCCCGTAGGGCATTCGTTTCCGTGTAGCGACCCGTGAGGTCGAGGGCGGGCGGGATGAGAATCGCATTGGTCGGCATGACCTGCTCCGTAGGCTGTTTACCCAACAGCAAGGGCGCGAGCGGCATGCTCGCATCAACAAGGTAACCTGCATTGAGGCAGGTGTATAGCGAAGGTGCAACAATATTGAAGATCCGTTCACGGTCTAGAAGTCGTTGTAGGCGCGGTGCGTGGGCGGAGAGGTGGATACCGCTCCTTTCCCCTCGACTGTCTCCAACGGCTGTCTACCAAACAAAAACCCCCCGCTGCTTCATCTCGGCATGAGAGAGAACAGCGGGGGGGAACAAGGACCGAGGTCAGCGGAAGAATGTGCTCCCGACCCACTGGCGTTGGGAAACCTGCATCGGCTTCAGCACGACCGATTCTACATGGTCATCGTCGCTCGGGATGAAGTAGGCGGAGCCGTCGGGAATCTCGTGAAGTTTACCGCAGAGCGCGTGAGGGGTTGATGCGAACCAACATCGCGACTTGCTTTCGCTCCAGTAGAGTGGGTTGCCTCTGCGAGCAAGAAGAATCCCGTTCGGCAGAAGCGCGCTCATCGCAAATGGCGCGTCGGCATCAATCTCGTCTACGAGTTCCTTGACACGCGAAAGAATACTGCCGTTCGATTCCTCGATGTACCGAGCGATGACCTCGCTGTCGCAATCGGTCTTCAGTTGCAGTCCGAATTTCGTCGCGATGCTGCGGTAAGAGGAAATCACGCCGTTGTGCGCCAACCAACATTTCCGATTCTGAAATGTGAACGAGTGAGGATGATTGTTGTCATTGCACGCGGCGGTGCCGTGCGTGGTCCATCGCGTGTGACCGATGAGCGAGTACGCCTCAGCAGCCCTGTCGAGTACTCCAAGGTGCTCCGCAACATCGCCCGATTGCTTGAGCATATGTCCCACGGATTTCTTCTCATCGAGGACGCGCCACGCGATGCCGAATGCATCGTGACCGCGTGAGGATTGCGAGTGCGCCACGCGGCGCAGAAGTCCGATTTGATTGGAGGGGAGGGGGGTTCCCCAGTATCCGAATAGTCCACACATGTTGATTCTCCTTGTTCTGTTCTGAGGTTCAGGAATTATGCAGACGAGCATCGTGCCGTACTGCGAGTGAGCGAAGATTCTTCTGTGCTGCGTTGCGAGTGAATACGGTGTGACCGAGTTCACCGTAGTTGAGTCCACGGCGCGATGGCCACCGCCACAGCCACTTGCACATGTAGTGCGTTTCCTTGTCGTTGGCGGTTTCACCACGCTCGTTCTCGAGGACGGAGGGGGCGATATCCCAATCTGCATCCCAACCGTCATGAGCAGCCTGAACGATCGAGAGGCAGATTTGAACCCACGCCGCAATCTTTGCAGGGTTGAGCGTTCCCGAGAACACTCGGAACTCCACGGTCGGGCAGCGGCCCGTGAGGAGGTTCTGAATGTTGAGGATGCGATAGCGGTCATTGATGTCGCGGCACTCGTAGTTGGTACGGAGGTCGCCGAAGTTACGAACTGCTGCCCAATCCATGCTCTTGTTCCGTTCGGTCTTGACCGAATTGCAGAAGCGCGATGAGCGACGGTCGGGCGTACCCGTGACCGCATACAGTGCGTTCTCGAAACGACCGACGAGGCGGTACAGACGGCGCAGGACATCCATCGAGATGTTGGGATCGACTCCAACATGGATGTGAAGACCGCAGGTGCGGTTCGTTGTCCCGTTCCAACTCTTGATGACGGCGCACGCGGCGCGAATGTTGTCCAGTCCCGCAGCCCCCTTCAGGATGGGGGAGACGAATTCAACGGCCTGCTTGCCGCGGAATGAAAGCGAACCATCGTGTTCAGCCTTCCACTGTCCGCCCTCGGAGGAGGTTGGGAGGGAGGGGCAAGCGGTGCCGCGGTGGTAGGAACCGATTTGGATTCCCGCACGGCTCATGTTGATACCGCATTCGATTTCGATTCCGTAGGTCATTTCGTTGGCGTTCATGGCAAATTCCTTGTTCTTGTGTTGTTCAGCGACATGCTGGACATGAGAATAGTAACCTGCATCCACAGAGGGTAAAGCGATGGGGATGAAAAAATCGAACAACTGCTCAAATTTCCTCCCACGCAAACATGATAGTATGGTCATCCTGTACTCAAGCAGGGTACGGGCAATTCAGCGGTGACGGCGTAACGCAGGGAAAACAGGGCATCTGATGCCACGCCGTAGCGGTTTGCACACGCTCCGAAAGTGCGAATTTGAGGGTAACGGCTGTAGAGCCGTTCTCGACGCGGGTCACGACTCTAGCCCGCGCAGCCGCTCCGCAGTTCAAACCTGCCTGTGGCTCGCTCCTATACGGTGGAAGCGGTCAGCCCGACGAAATGGATAAACCGTGTCTTAGGTTCTCGTCGCTCGGCTCCAACCGTCTGACAGACTATGAACACCCCGCGAAAGCGGGGTCATAGGCTCCCGATCACTCTCACCACCCGTCTACAAAGCGATGGGACATGGATCGAATCAGCCCCCCAAGGCCCCTCAAAGGCCCGTGGGGGTGCTGGAGTTGACCTATCCCCATCGCGTTCGTAACATACGCCGATGATTGAAACGAAAACCAAATTCCTCGCGTCGCCAAGCGATTGGAAAAATGCGATGCAACAACAACTCCGAGAATCGGGGATGTCGCGATATGTGTTCATCCGAAAGTGCCACGCCGAGGGGCTGTGCAGCATCCATACTGGCGAATGTCTTCTCGCAGACAACGGAACGGTGACGGGACAACGATGCCCAAGCCTCGCATTGGCAATCTCGATGGCACGACTCGCAGGACTCGACCTCGTCTTTGTCGAAAGGGGTTGACAGAATGATGGCGACACCGCACGATGCAGCGTCTGCGAAGAATGTGAACTCCGCCTACACGGATTCCGCCGTGGGGTCAGGGGACGCGCAAAAACTCAAGTCGTCGCGCTGCCCTGTACCGCTCACATCCCTGTCAGGCACGAAGGGTCTTCGCTACTTCATCCATCTTCTGCAAGTCGCGGGCGTGAATGATCCGCAATGCATCGCTCGTACTGCTGAAACCACCATCGCGCATCTTCAGAATCCGAAGACCTCGAGAGGCGAATCAGGCGACCTTGAAAGACTCATGCAGGAGTGGTATGCGGGTCTGCACACGGGAGTCGCGCCCTACCACATCTACGCACGCAGGGAATACCTAGCCGAACTGTGGGCGTGTTGGACGGTGTACAGCCGTAGGTATCTGCTCGAGATCAAGACGCGGAAATGTCTACCCCCCCACGGGATCGCAGGGGAAATCGGGAAGGGCTCGTTGATCGTTGATCTCGGGAACGGCATCGGCATCACAACGGCGGCGTTCTGTGAACTCTATCCAGAGGCAACCGTCGTCGGGACGAACATCCTCGATTCAATGCAAGCACGGATCTGTTCGGCTCTCAGCAAGGAATACGGATTCAAGATGCACGGCTCGGTCGAATCCGTAGGCCGAAGGGCGGATCTCGCATTCGCCTCGGAGTACTTTGAGCACTTCAATGATCCCATCACTCATCTGACCGAAGTGGTGAATGCGATTCGCCCACGGCGGATGCTCATCGCGAATGCGTTCACGGCGAAGGCCATCGGGCACTTTGATCTCTACAAGTGCGGTAGCGACCTTGTGGACGGAAAGACAATCAGCCGCGAATTCGCTCGAGCGATGCGCGGGTTCGGGTACATCAAACAGGAGGCAGGACTTTGGAACGGACGACCACAAGTATGGACGCTGTAGGTTTGCAGATTCAGCAGTATCCCATCGAGGAACTGATTTCCCATCCTCGGAACTACCGAAGGCATCCCGAAGATCAAATCGACCATCTCGCGAAGTCAATTTCCGAACACGGGTTCTATCGCCCCGTTGTCATCGCGAACGATTCAACCATCCTCGCAGGTCACGGCATCGTCAGCGCGGCGAAACGCCTTGGGATGACAACCGTCCCCGCCGTTGTGCTTGATGTCGGTCCCGACGATGCAAAGGCTCTCAAGATCCTCACGGGCGACAACGAACTCGGTCGGCTTGCTGAAATCGACGATCGCGCTCTGAGTGAAATCCTCAGGGAGATCAAGTCGGTCGATGAACTGCTCGGTACAGGATTCGATGCGTCGATGCTTGCCAACCTTGTGATGGTGAGCCGACCGCAGTCCGAGATCAACGACATCAACGAAGCCGCTGACTGGGTGGGAATGCCCGATTACGAGCCTGTGACTCAGCCGCTCAAACTGATCGTGTCGTTTGACAGCGCGGAAGACCGTCGAGTGTTCATGCAACTTGTGGACTTCGATCCCTCAAAGATGAAGGAAAAAGAGACGATGTCGGTTTGGTGGCCTCAGAGGGAGCGCGAAGATCCGTCGTCGTTGCGCTTTGAGGAAACAGACAATGGGTGATCTGATCCCTCGCTACCCCGTGTATGTCATCAGCAAGGGAAGGGCGAGTACGCCCTACACCGCCAAGTTCTTGATGAAGGACAAGGTTCCGTTCAAGATCGTGGTTGAGCCGCAGGAGGCTGAAGAGTACGCGCAGGTTGTAGGCGCGAACAATGTGCTGATACTGCCGTTCAGCAACCTCGGTCTAGGCGGAATCCCCGCTCGCAATTGGGTGTGGGAACACGCCAAGGAGAGCGGCGCGAGGCGACATTGGATCCTCGACGACAACATTCGGCAGGTGCGGAGGTTCACGAGAGGGAAGCGCATCCCGTGTGCATCTGGTCCAGCGTTCGCCGCCCTCGAGGATTTCACCGACCGATACACGAACCTCGCCATCTGCGGGATGAACTACACGATGTTCGGCTACCCCGAACTGCCTCCGTTCTTCCTCAATGTCCATGTGTATTCAACGCTGCTCATCCAGAACGATTTGACGCAACGATGGCGGGGTCGCTACAACGAGGACACTGATCTCTGCTTGCAAGTCCTGTCCGCAGGTCTATGCACAGCCCTGACGAATGCGTTCCTCATCGAGAAGATGGCAACGATGACGATGAAGGGCGGCAACAGTTCCGAACTGTACAAGGGGGACGGTCGGCTCAAGATGGCGCGGAGCCTTGAGCGGGTTTGGCCATATGTCGTCGGTGTGGATCGAAGATACAAACGCCCGCAACATGTTGTCAACAACGCTTGGAGGCGGTTCGAC
>Ga0315271_10001475_pt1 | contig 14204 bp, 15 predicted proteins | sample C3_top_MG_FD_204664 | JGI IMG/M metagenome (GOLD analysis project Ga0315271, IMG submission 204664) | Sediment microbial communities from Yellowstone Lake, YNP, Wyoming, USA - C3_top | ecosystem: Environmental > Aquatic > Freshwater > Lake > Sediment | place: USA: Wyoming | collected 2017-08-01 | reverse complement strand
TGATCCGTGTGACCGTGTTCAGCCCCGGATTGGCCACGTACGCAATCGAGTCGTCAACGATCGCGGATCCGGTCGCGAACGACCCCGTATGCAGCGGCACGACACGCTCGACACGGCCGGTGGAAAGGTTCACCACCACGGCCGAGTGATCGAGGCCCATCGGCACGACGGCGTACGCGCCAAGCGCCGAGACGCCGACCGGCGTCGGCGTGGTGCCGCCGAGCGGGATCTTGTAGGTCGTGCCGGTCGCGTTGACCGGAACGACGCTGAGCGAGGACTCGAGGGAGTTGACCACCAGCACCACTTCGGACGGTGCCGGGAGCGGGGCCGCGGGATCGGCGCAGGCCCCGGAGAGGAGAAGGACACCGCCGAGGCCCAGGTGCCGTGCCCTTGAGAAGGTCGTCATTGCCACTCCAGCGAGATGGACAGGACTGCCGTGCGCCCTGGCGTCGGATAGCCGGCCAGAAATTCGGCGCGTGCATCAAGAATATCACGGATGTCGGCCCGGATGAGCGTGCGGCCGATGGTTCGCTGGGCCCCGGCGTCCAGGACCCCGTAGGCGGGGCGTGCGTTGACACCACCAGGATTGGGGTAGCGCTGGCCCACCCACTTCCACCGCGCGTCCAGTCCCCACGCGCGCCCCGCCCACGCGGCGCTCGCCCCCGCGGTCCCCACCGGTCGATACTGCACCTGCGCTCCACCCGGGACGGCGTAGGTGACCGGCGACCAGGCGCCGCGCGCCACGATCGTCCAGCCGGGCCTCGGGTGCAAAGTCATCCCCGCCTCGATGCCCCGGCGCATCACGTCGTAGTTCCGTGGGCTCCAAATGAAACCGGCCCCCGGCGCCCAGAGGATCATGCCGTCCACTCGCCCGGCGTACGCACGCAGCGTGGCAGTCGCGGGCCCACCGAGAGCCCACCACTCCTGTTCGACCCCGACCTCGAGCTCCCAGCGGACGCGTTCTGGACGGAGGCCAGGATTCAGCGCGACGCCGACGCCTTCCCGAAAGAAGAGATCCGCGAGGGCCGGCGCCGTCACGGCACTGCCGGCCGAAGCGCGCAGCGAGGTTCTGTCGTGCTTCCATCCTGCGTCCAGCCGCGCGCTTGCGACGGGATGGGCGGCACCGGTCCAGAGATCGAGCCGGAGAGCCGGCGTCAGGGTCCACGGGCTTGCCCCCGCGGGGTGGATCGTGGCGGTGGCCCTCACCCCCCCGCGCGTGAACCGGGCATTGCCCGCCACCACCTCCCCGCCGAAGCGGTCGTGCCGCGCGGAGGCCCCGAGTTCAAGGCTGCCGCCCCAGCCCGCCGCCGAGACCGCGCGGGCTAGGGTCCAGTCGAACGTGCCGCTCACACCCTCGGTCCGCACGTCGTACGACGGGCCGGCGGACGGCGAAGCGTCGCTCGCGTCAGTCCGCAGGTACTGCAGCGAGGCCGCGATGGTGGACCGGCCCGCGACCGTGACGCCGAGAAACCCGACCCGATCCTCCGCCTGAGCGGTCGGGCTCTCGTTGCCGACCGAACCCGGAATACCTCGCCGCGAAGCGCTGGCCCGCGCCAGCACGCTCACGGTTCCGCTCCGGCGGAGCGAGACCTCGCCGGTCGTCCCCCCGGCGTTCTGCCGGAGCGCTTCCCCGCCCCCACGGTTGGACGGCACGTGGTATGGGTAGTCGTCCGGAAGCCGGGCACCGCGGGCGAAGAGGTGGATGCTCGCCGCTGCCGCAGCGACGGTGGCTTCTGCGCTGCCGTAGCTGCCCACCCATCCCGACGCTTCCCCGCCCGGCGCGGAACGGCTCCGGATCGAAATGACACCACCGACCGCGGAGCCGGCCCCGCCCGCCGACTGCGCTCCGGGGAGGACGCGCACCGACCCGACGTCTCGGCTCGGGACGCGGCTGAGATCGGCCCGTCCGGTCAACGGATCGTTGATGGCAAACCCGTCCACCAGCACCACGACTTCCTCGGGGGCGCTACCCCGGACCTGCGGACTGGCGGGTCCATTGCCTCCGCTGCGCCTGACGACGATGCCCTCCCAACCGTCGAGGGCGGAGGCGAGATCGGCGCCGCGCCGCACCAAGGCGTCGTGGTCGAGCGCGACTGCTTCGCCCGAGCTACCGTCTACGCGCAGCTCGGGCAGCGTGACCACCATCGGCGTGAGCCGGATCGTGCGGTCCTCGTCCACGCCGGGGATCACCTCGACCACGGCGCGAGCGGGGGCGTAACCGATCGCCGTGGCGAGGAGGGTCCCGACGCCGGCGTCGAGCCGATCGAGCACGAACCGGCCGTCTGAGCCCGTCGATACGCTCGCCGCCCCCATCGTCACCCTGGCCATCGACAGCGGCGCACCGGAGCGCCCATCGACCACCCGCCCATGGACGGCGCCAGGCGCCTGGGCCGCGAGGGCGGCGGGGATTCCGGCCACCGCCGCAGCGCAGAGCAGTCGTCGGATCACCCGCTCGTCACCTCGCCCGGGCGGAGCGGGACCACCTGTGGGGACCCGTCGCGCCACGGAATCACCGCCACCGGCCACCCGAAGACCGCGGACAGCACCCCCGCCTGAAGTACTTCCGCCGGCGCACCGTGGGCCACCACCCGGCCATGGTCGAGCAACAGCATCTCGTCGGCGTACCTCGCCGCAAGATTGAGGTGGTGGGTCACGATGAGCCCGCCCAGCCCGCCGTCCGCCAGTTCTCGGACCAGCTCGAAGACCTCCATTTCGTGTCGGACATCGAGCGCCACCGTCGGCTCGTCGAGCAGCAGCGCCTCGGGTTCCTGCGCCAGCGCACGTGCCACCCGGACCCGCTGCCACTCACCCCCGGAGAGCGTGTCGGTGCGCCGGTCGCGCAGCGGCCAGGCGTCGCAGCGCTCGAGCGCGTGGCGGACCGCCGCGCGATCGCCCGCCCCGGCGGCCGCGAGGGGCCCGAGGCGCGCGTACCGGGCCATCATGACGGTGTCCTCGACCCTGAGCGGAAAGAGGACGTCCTCGCGCTGGCTGACCACCCCCAGCACGGTGGCGATGGCGGCCCGCGGCCAGCGCCCGATCGGCCTTCCCTTGAGCGTCACGCCCCCGGACTCGAGTTCCATCAGCCCGAGCAGGGCGCGGAGCAGCGTGGACTTGCCGCTCCCGTTCGGGCCGACGACCGCCAGGAGCCGGCCCGCGGCCACCTCGCACGAGACGCCGTCCAGCGCTGCACGATCGGCGCCGGGATACCGTGTCCGGAGCGACGCACCCGAGAGGATCACGCGAGCGTCCGCCTGAGCTGCATGGCGAAGACCGGAACCCCGATGAGGGCGGTCACGATGCCGACCGGCAGTTCGACCGGACGAAAGACCGTGCGGGCCACGAGGTCCGCCACCACCAGGAAGGTGCCTCCGCCGAGGAACGCCGCCGGAAGCAGCGCCCGGTGGAGCGGCCCGCCCCACCGCCGCATCACGTGGGGCACCACCAGGCCCACGAACCCGATCACCCCCGAGACCGCCACCGCGGCGCCGGTGAGCGCGGCCACGGAAAGGTAGACCCGCCGCTTGAGGCGTTCGATGTCCGCCCCAAGGTACTGGGCGTTGTCCTCGCCAAGGGTGAGGAGGTCGAGGCCGCGGGCGTTGGCGACGAGGATTCCGAGCGGAAGGATGGCGTACGCAGCGAACACGGCGACCGACGGCCACGAGGCGAAGCCGAATCCACCGAGGAGCCAGAGCATGGCGCTCCTGAGTTCGCTGGCCGAGGCGAGCGTGATGACCGCGCTCATCAGGGAGCCGGCAAAGGCGCCGACCACGACGCCGCCGAGCAGCAGCACATGCGGGTCCAGCCGGCGGCCCGCCACGACGCTCAACCGGTAGACGATGGCCACGGCGCCGAGGGCGCCGAGAAAGGCCGCAAGCGGAATGGCCCAGGGTCCGCCGGCATGGAGCGCGATGGCCAGCACCGCCCCCAGCCCCGCTCCGCCCGAAAGCCCGACGAGATAGGGGTCGGCGAGCGGATTGCGGACCAGGGCCTGCAGCGACGCGCCGGATACGCCGAGCGCGCCGCCGACCAGGAAGGCGAGCAACACCCTCGGCAGCCGGAGTTCACGCACCAGCGCCGCCTCACCACCGCCCCCGCTGGTGAGCCCGTGGATCACCGCGCCGAACGAGACGGGAACCGAACCGAAGAGGAGCCCCGATGCGAGCGCGACGGCCGCGACGAGCAGCAGGACCACGCACCGGCGTGCGTTCACGGCGCGCCCGCCGCCGCGAGAGCCGCGCGGAGGGTGCGGAGCGCCTCGGGGCTTCGCGGCCCCGGCCGGCTGAACAGGGCGCTCGGCACCTGCACGAAGCGCCGGTCGCGGATCGCGGGCACCGACCGCCATTCGGGCCGCGCCGCCAGGCTTGGCGCGCTGTCCCCGACGACCAGCACGAACGCCGGATTCCGGCTCGTGATGGCCTCCAGGCTCACCGGCGCCGAGGCCTGCGGGAGATCGCCGAAGAGATTTCGTGCGCCGGCGCGAACAACCAGCTCGCTCAAGAAGCTCCCGGCGCCGATGGCGATCGGCGGCTGGTCCCACGCGAGGATGAGCACGCTGGCAGGATGGGTCGACTCCGTCACGGAGGCCGCCGCGAGGTCGCGCTCGTAGAACTCAGCGAGGCTGTCGCCCATCGCGGGTCGGCCGCCGAGTCGCGCGAGAAGCCGGGCAAGCCGGGGCACATCTTCCAGCCGGTCCGTGGATACGACGATGGTCGGGACACCCTGGGCGCGAAGCCGGCTGGCTGCGGCTTCGTTCTGGGTCGACTTGTAGAGCACCACGAGATCGGGGCGGGCGCCCATGACCGCCTCGAGATTCGGCTGCAGCCCGTCTCCCAGGTTCGGCACCAGCGCGGCCGCGGCGGGATAATCGCACCAGGTGGTCCGCCCCACGACATCGGGCCCGAGGCCGAGCGCGAAGAGCAGTTCGGTCGTGGCGGGAATCAGGGAGACGATGCGCCGGGCGGGAGCCGGGAGCCGCACGGTGTCGCCGAGATCGTCCACCGCGACCACGACGGAGGCTGCGTGCGCGACCGGTGCCGGCCGACAGGCGGTGGCAACCGTGAGAAGGATAAGGGCAGGCAGGATGGTGGCGCGCAGGGTCCGCAACGAAAACCGCCCACTTCCGGGAGGGCGGAGATGGGCGGGACACGGCGGAGACGAGGCCGGGGCACGCCACCTTCCCTCCCCCGAGGGAACTTGTGGTGGCGCGAACGAAGAGGTCTCCTGGCTTCGGGCCTCCGCTCGCCTTCCCGGTTTCCCAGTGGCGTCGTGAGCGGAGCTGACTGCCCGTTACAGTGGCGGGGCCGCGCCGGGCTTGCACCGGCTTCCGAGCATCCGCGTTCGCTGTGAATCGATTGTACCTGGGCGCAAAGCTACGACCCGGGCCTCCGGCGAGCAAGGGCCATCGCCTTGAGCCGGGCGCGTTCCGCCTGGTAGTTGCTCCACTCGCTCGCCGTCGCGTTCGCCTCCCGCCCGGCGTAGCGCGCATCGAGCCGGGCGAGCTGCTCGATGAGATCCACGGGCGGGGCGGCGGGTGCCGGCATCGGGCGCGGACGGCGGCGCAGGATCACGAACCCGCCGCCAGCGAGGGCCACCGCCACCAGGGCCACCAGCCACCAGAGGGGGCCGGCACGATCAGCCCCGGGCGGGGTGAAGCGGACCTCGCCCTCGCCCGCCGCGGGCGGGTGCGCGGACCACCGCCGGAGCTGGCGCCCCATCAGGGTCACCGGCGGCGCAGGCTCGAGCCCCGCGCCCCCGACCGTGGCGTCCGCTTCTTCCACCAACAGGTCGAACGAATCCGAGGGTGCCGTCCAGCGCGGCCTGTCCTCCGTCGCCGGCAGGCGGTAGGAGAGCATGAGGTTCTTCCGCCCCGGCGCCACCGGCGCAAAGAGGAGGAGCGTGTCGGCCCGGAACTCGACGGCCGCCGCGCTCACGTCCCCCTCCTCGACCGCGGGTTCCACGACGCCGGCGGGAAGCACGATCCGCCAGGTTGGCGTGAGCGAATCTCTCGCCACCCGCGTCGCGGTTGAGTCGTTCTGGATGGTGAAGAGATCAAGGATGGCGCGCGTTCCGCCCGGGTCCGGGCGGCTGACGATCACGTGGCGGGCGATGAATCGCACGGGCGTCGTGGAGGAGGTGTCGGAGACCACCACCACCAGGCCCCGGGCGCCGGGGGCCCGCACCGGCTCGCTGAAGAACTCGACGCCCCCGAAGCGGGCGCTCACGAGATACAGGGCCGTGCTGTCGCCCTGCAGGCGAAAACGGAACGTTCCCCCCGCCCCGCTCGTCGCGGAGTCCACCACGCCCTGTGCCGCCCGACCGACCCGGTGCGCCGACACCGGCACGCCCGCGACGGCCACGGTGTCTGCGCCGTGCAGGCGAACGACCCGGCCGCCAAGCTGCACCACGCCCTGCGCGGCGAGCGGGGCGCTCGCAGCCGCAGCCAGCGCGAGCGCCGCCATCGGGCTACGGAGTGAAACGACCAAAGTCCTGGGGGTCGAGCTTTTCGAGATGCTGCTTGAGGGACTCGGCGTCGAGCCGGCGCTCCGGAACCGGCGGCGCACCCTCGGCGCCGGAGCGCTCAAGCAGGTCGTCGGAGGTGAAGATCGGGGCGTGCAGCCGGAGCGCGAGCGCGATGCTGTCGGAGGGGCGGGCGTCGACTTGGACGAGCTGCTCCTCGCGGCGGATGAGCAGTTCCGCGAAGAAGGTGTTGTCCTGCACCCGGGTGATGGTGACCCGGCGCAGTTCCCCGCCCAGGCCGGTGATGACCTGCTTGAGGAGGTCGTGAGTCATCGGGCGCTGGGCCCGCACCCCCTGCAACTCCATGGCGATGGCGCTGGCCTCCGCCGGCCCGATCCAGATGTGCAGCACCCGGTCCCCCTCCTTTTCGCGCAACAGCACCACGGGGCTGTTGGTCGCCTGGTCGAGGCCGAGATGCGCCACCTGGATTTCGATCATCCCGCCATTACCGGGCTTCGCCGAGCAGGGCCCGGACCTTGTCGGCCCGCTCCCAAGTGAAGAAATCCTGCGTCTTGCCCTCCACCTTGCCCTGGTGCGGCTTGCGGCCGAAGTGCCCGTACGCCGCCGTCGGGCCGTAGATGGGGCGCTTCAGCTTGAGGGCGGTGATGATGCCGCGGGGCGTCAGGTCGAACACCCGCTCGACGATCTGCTCGAGCCGGCGGTCGGGCAGTTCCCCGGTGCCGAAAGTGTCGACCATGATGCTCACCGGCTCCGCCACGCCGATCGCGTAGGCCACCTGCACTTCGCAGCGGCGGGCCAGCTCCGCGTCCACGATGTTGCGCGCCACCCAGCGGGCGGCGTACGCCGCGCTCCGGTCCACCTTCGACGGGTCCTTGCCGCTGAACGCGCCGCCGCCGTGGCGGGCCATGCCGCCGTAGGTGTCCACGATGATCTTGCGGCCGGTGAGTCCCGCGTCTCCCTGAGGGCCGCCGATGACGAACCGGCCAGTGGGATTGACGAAGAACTTGGGCCGGCCTTCGCCGAAGCCGGCCTTCTCGAGGACGGGCCGGATCACGTGCTCGATCATGGCCTGCCGGATGGTCGACTGCGCCAGTTCCCGCCCGCCATGCCGCTCGGCGTGCTGCGTCGAGAGCACGACGGTGCGCACCGCGACCGGCCGGTCGCCCTCGTATTCCACCGACACCTGGCACTTGCCGTCGGGCCGGAGCCACTCGAGGCGGTCGAGGCCGCGCAGGCCCTTCCGCACCGCCGCGAGCCGCTCGGCGATCCGGTGCGCCAGCATGATCGGGAGCGGCATCCGCTCGCGCGTTTCCCGCGTGGCGTACCCGAACATCATCCCCTGGTCGCCGGCGCCCTGCACCTTGCCCCTGGACTCGTCCACGCCCTGCGCGATGTCGGCCGACTGCCGGTCGATCGAGGACATGACCGCGCAGGTGCGCGAGTCGAAGCCGAACGAGGCGTCGTTGTACCCGATGCGATCGACGGTGCGCCGGACAATTTCCGGAATGTCCACGTAGGTCGTGGTCGTGATCTCCCCCGCCACCAGCGCCATGCCGGTGGTCACGAGGGTCTCGCAGGCCACGCGGCCGTTCGGGTCGCGGGCGAGGATGGCGTCGAGGACGGCGTCGGAGATCTGGTCCGCCACCTTGTCCGGGTGACCCTCGGTGACGGACTCCGAGGTGAACAGGTACCGCTTGGTGTGCGCGCGCTTGGCAGTCATGAATGGGCCGGTGAAAGCGTAAATGGTTGGTGACTCAACGAAACGTAGCGGGCCCCTTCGAGCCCGGCAACGCGCCGCCGGCCTCGATGACGGCGAGATCGAGGTGCGGCCGCACGGCCGCCCGGAGCACGTCGCGCACCTCCAGTGCCGTGTCGACCTCGAGGGCGCGGGAGGCCGCCTCCTCCGCCACCGATGCGGGCACGCTCCGGACCACGAGCTTGAGCAGCGGCAGCGAGGGGGGCGCCACGCTGAGCTCGACGAAGCCGAGCCCGATGAGCAGCACCGCGGAGAGCGGGTCCGACGCCATCTCGCCGCAGATGCTGACCGGGATCCCCCCGTCCTGGGCCGCGGCGCGCACGCTGCGCAGCTGGCGGAGGATGGCCGGGTGCTCGGTGGTGAAACGATCCGCCAGCCGGGCGTTGCCGCGGTCCACGACCAGCGTGTACTGCGTCAGGTCGTTGGTCCCGATGCTGAAGAAGTCCGAGACGGCCGCCAGCCGGTCGGCGAGGACCACGGCGGCCGGCGTCTCGATCATGACGCCCAGTGGGACCTTGGCGGCCGCCGGCACGCCGGCGGCCGCCAGCGCCGCGCCCTCCTCGGCGAGGAGCGCGCGCACCTCCAGGACCTCGTCCACCCGGGTGATGAGCGGGAGCATGATTCGGAGGTCCCGCCCCACGGCGGCACGGAGCACGGCGCGCAGCTGGGGGCGGAAGATCTCCGGGTGATCGAGACACACACGGATCGAACGCCAGCCCAGGAAGGGGTTGGCCTCGTGCGGCGCGTCAAAGGCGGCCGGGAACTTGTCCCCGCCGAGATCGAAGGTGCGGATGACCACCGGCTGGGAGGGAAACGCCTGGGCCACCCGGCGGAAATAGTCGGCCTGCTCGTTCTCCGTGGGCACCACCGCCCGCCCGGTGAGCAGGAACTCGGTGCGGAGCAGCCCAACGCCCTCGGCGCCGTGGCGGACCGCGGGCTCGATTTCCTCGGGCAGGTCAACGTTGCCGCGGAGGCTCAGCCGCCGTCCGTCCGGCGTGACCGTCGGGGCGGACACGCCCGCCTCGAGCTGGAGGTCGAGCCGGTGCCTCCGGTGAAGCCGGGTCTTGGCCTCCTCCAGCTCGGCGCGCGAAGGGTCGATGATGACCACGCCGGTGCGCCCGTCGAGGAGCACCATCTGCCCGTCCTCGACCGCGTGCAGCGCGCCGGCCACCCCCATCACCGCCGGAATGCCGAGCGAGTGCGCCAGGATGGCCGCGTGGGACGTCCGGGTCCCCTCCTCGCTCACCAGCCCGATCACGTGTTCCCGGTCCAGCTGGACCGTGAGCCCGGGGGAGAGCTCGTGCGCCACGACGATGACCTGCTCGTCGAGGCCGCCCGACCACGGCTCCCGCTCCGAGGCGCCCATCAGCTTCAGCACGACCCGGCGCTGGATGGCCGTGAGGTCGGTCAGCCGCTCCCGCAGCTGGGCGCTGCCGGAGCTGCCCCACAGGTTGCGCAACTCGAGCGCCTTGAACTCGTAGGCGGTTTCGGCGCTCAACTGGTTCTTCCGGATCAGCGCCTCGACCCCGGCCAGGAAGTCGGGGTCCTGCACCATGAGGATCTGGGCCTCGAAGATCCGGGATTCCTCCACCCCGGCGCGCTGCAGCACGCGATCCCGGAGTTGCTCGAGTCCTTCCACCGCTTCCCCGACCGCGGCGCGGAGCCGGGCCACTTCACCCTCGATCTCTCCCTCGATGACGGTGCGGTCGGCGACGTCCGGAAATCCCCAGTGCACGACCATCGCCGGCGCGAAGCCCACGCCCGGCGAGACGCCAACGCCCTGGAGACGCCGGGCGGCTGTCACGATTCCCCAAACCCTTCCGCCACCAGGCCGGCCAGGGCGTCGAGTGCAGCCTCGGCGTCGGGGCCCTCGGCCCGGATGGTGATGCTGCTGCCGAACTCGGCGGCGAGCATCATCACTCCCATGATGCTCTTGCCGTTGATCGCGAGCCCGTCCTTCACCAGCTCGATATGCGACTGGAAGGAGGAGGCCAGCTTCACCAGACGCGCCGCGGGCCGGGCATGCATCCCCAGCGGATTGACGATGGTCGCCTGGCGTTCGATCACGGTACCACCCTGGTCAGGAGAAGGATCGCGACAGCGGCCGCCAGGCCCACCCGGAGCGAGGTCCATCGCGCGCCGCCCCAGCGGAGCAGCGCCAGCGCGCCGGCGCAGGCCACCAGCCCGGCCCCGAGCGCGCGAGCCCCCGACGGCGCGACCAGCCACGCGCACACCAGCGGCACGGCAAGGCCGGTCGCGAATCCCGCCGGGACGGCCACGCGGACCACGGCCTTCGGGAGCCACGACGCGGAGATGGCGGTACCCACCTGCATACCGCTCTGCAGGCCCGTCCGGAGCGCCCAGCGCGTGACGAGCACGCGGACCACGTTATACGCCACGACCAGCACGGCGAGCACCGCACCACCGCTCCCCAGCGCAATCGCAGCGAGCGCCATCGACATGACGATCGGCACGAGCCCGGCCCAGAAGAACTGGTCGCCGAGTGCGCCGAGCGGGCTGCAGAGCGCGGTGCGCAAACGCACGATCAGCGACCCCGGCGCGCCCTCGTACTCGGCCCGGGCGCAGGCGCCGAGCGCAAGCCCGGCGAGATACGGGTGACAGTTGAAGAACTCGGCCGAGCGCGCCGTCGCCTCGGGGAGCCGCGCGGGCTCGACGGCGTCGAGATCCCGCAGCAACGGCTCCGCGGCGTATCCCATCCCGACGCCGATCATGCGCTCGTAGCTCCAGGCCCCCTGCACGGCCAGAAGGCGGATCAGCGCACGGGCTTCCCCCTTCACGTGACCACCGCCAGGGCGACGGCCGTGACCATCCCGCAGGCGAGCCCGATCCCGACCCATGCCAGCCGGCGGCCGCCGCCCGCGGTCCGTACCGCCCCGGAAATGGCGGCGGCTGCGCCCGTGCCGACGAGCACCGGTGTCAGCAGGGCCGGGAACGCGACCGCGGGGCCGAGGCGGTCACGCAGCGCCATCGCGAGCGCCAGGGCGCCAGCGGTCACCACCAGGCTTCGCATCGCGTCGCGCGCCAGCCCGGCCCACTGGAGGTCCAGGATCGCGCGGGTGGATCCCGCGCTGATGGCGGCGGTCCGGCGGTGCACATCCCTGGCGTTCGCGTGCCGCAACCATTCGAGCGTCCACCCGGCCGGCAGCGCCACGAGGAGGCCAAGCAGCGCGGCGATGCCGACCCCTCCCGCCTGGGGAAGACCGGCGCTCAATACGGCGGCGCCGACGGCGGCAGGACCGTACTCCGGATAGCGGCTGGCGCCGACCGGCAGCACATCGAGGGCGAATAGCTCGAGCACCGCGCCCGCGCGCATGCCCGCCGCCATGTCGCCGGCAATCCACCCCGCCAAGGTGGCCGCGACCAGGGGGCGCGAGAGGAGCCCCTGCGGGACGCTCACCAGGTCGAGCCCGACGAGAACTCCCCAGCCCAGGAGAGACGCCAGCGCGGTAATCGGCAATTCCGTCACCGGAGCGCCTCGAGGTCCACTGACTCGGCGCCGGGCACGTCCTGGGCCGTCACCTCCACCCCGGCGTCGCGCAGGCTCTGGAGCCTGCGCAGCTCCTCGTCCGACAGGTAGACGTACGGCAGCCGCTCGGTGCGTCCGGCGCGATAGTGGATGCCGCCCAGGTTGACGCTGCCGGCGGCGTCTTCGGCACCCGTGAGGAGATCCGCCATCGATTCGATCTTGCCCGTCAGGATGAGGACGGCGACCGGGCCCGTCCTCCATTCATGAAGGTGCGCCCGCGCCTCCGCGACCCGGAGGAACTCGACGCGCACCTCCGGCGGCACTGCCATGCGATAGAGATCCTGCTCCCAGGAGCTGGCGGCCACGTCGTCGTCCACGAGCACGATGTCCTGGATGCCGAGCGCGCGCGCCCACCCGAGCACCACCTGCCCGTGGATGAGGCGATCGTCGATCCGGCAGAGGCGGATAGTCATCCTGGCGCGCGGATCGCCCGCTCCCCGGTGGCCAGGGCCCGGGCGGCCGCCTCCATCGGCGTATCGTCGGGATGGAATACGAAGTCGATGAGCATCGCGAGGTTGACCCCGGTCACCACCCTCACCTGCGATTCTCCATGGAGACGGTGCATGGCGGCGAAGAGACAGGAGCCGCTGGGCATGTCCACGAAGACCACCGCCGGGCCCCCGGCGATCGCGTCGGCGATGCGCTGCTCCAGGGCGTCGCGGTCGTACGCGGAGTTGGACACGGGCGTGAGGCGGCCGCGGATGCCGGTGATCTGCTCGACCGCCTCCGCCAGGGCCGCCGCCAGGCCGCCATGGCAGACCACGACGCCACGAAGCGCCTCACTCATCGTCTTCCTGCAAATACTCACGGATGCCCCGCTGCTCCTTCATCCGGCGGATCAGGCGCTCGTTGAAGGCCGCCGCCACGTCCACCCCGGAGTACCGGAGCAGGTGCATCATGGCCACGACCTCGGAGATGACGGTGAGGTTCTTTCCCGGGTTGAGCGGCACCATCACCTTGGGGATCTTGACGTCCAGGATCTCGACCTCCTGCTGCGCGAGCCCGGTGCGCTCGGCGTCCTTGGCGTGCTCCCAGTCCTCGAGCTGGACGACGACCTCGATCCGCTTCTGCTGGCGGATGGCCCGGACGCCGAAGAGCGCGGAAATGTCCACCAGCCCGATGCCGCGGATCTCCATGTGGTGCTGCGCCAGTTCGTGCCCCTGGCCGATCAGCACGCCGCTGCCCCGCCGCGTCACCTGCACCACGTCGTCGGCCACGAGACGATGGCCGCGCTCGACGAGGTCGAGCACGCATTCGCTCTTCCCGATCCCCGAGCGGCCGATGAACAGCAGGCCGACGCCGTAGACGTCCGCCAGTGAACCGTGCACGGTCGTCCGGGCCGCGAAGGCCTCCTCGAGCACCGGCTTGACCCGGCGGTAGAACTCCGCGGTCTTGAGCCGGGTGCGCACGACCGGCGTCTGCCGGAGCGCGGCCAGCTCGAGGAGCTCGGGCGGCACGTCGAGGCCCTTCGTCACGAAGACGACCGGCAAGTCGAAGGCGAAGAAGCCCTCCAGCGCCTTGCGGCGCCCCGCCGGGTCCAGGGAGCCGAGATAGGTGATCTCGGTCTCGCCGAGGACGTGGATCCGGTTCGGCATGAAACGCGAGGTGAACCCTGCCAGGGCCAGCCCGGGGCTCGACACCTCGGCGTCAGGCAGGAAGCGATCCAGCCCGACCGCGCCGGTCAGGCACTCCAGCTGGAGCGCCTCGCCGCGGCTCTCGACCAGGTCCCGGAGGCGCAGAGTCACACGTTGTCCAGTTCGGAGGACTTGCGGGCGCGCAGCTTCCGGCCGAGCGGCTTCTCGAGCTGGCGGCGGAGCTTTTCTTCCGCACGGTCGAGCGCCGTGCGATGGTCGTCGGCCTGGCCGGCGGCCATCAGGAGTTCCACGCCGGTGGCGCGAAAATGGATTTCCGCGGTCGGCGACCCGGCATCGACGTCGAAGAGCACCACGATCTCGGCGGGACGACCCGCGCGGTCCTCGAGGCGCGCGGCCACTTCGTGCGCACGTTCGCGGAGGGGTTCCGGCAGTTCACAATGGCGGGCAGAGACGGTAACGGACATGCATCCCCCGGGTTCGGAGAAGAAGGGTCAGCGACCGACCAGGTCCTGCAGGTGGGATTCCGTGAGGCTGGCGGCACGATCCCACGACAACGCCTCGGCGAAGCGACGGCCGGCCTGTCCCATGCGGGCCACGAGCGCCGGGTCGCCAGCGAGTTCCAGCATGCGCGCCGCAAGCGCCCGATGATCGCCGTGGGGCACCAGGTACCCGGTCTCCCCGTGGCGCACGGAGTCCCGGAGGCCCGGACTGTCGGACGCGAGCGAGGGCGTGCCGCACGCGGCCGCCTCCACAACGGTAATACCCCACCCCTCCTTCGGCGAAGGGAAGAGGTTGGCCCAGGTGCTCCTGAGCAGCAGGAGCTTGTGCT
>Ga0315271_10001473_pt1 | contig 14208 bp, 7 predicted proteins | sample C3_top_MG_FD_204664 | JGI IMG/M metagenome (GOLD analysis project Ga0315271, IMG submission 204664) | Sediment microbial communities from Yellowstone Lake, YNP, Wyoming, USA - C3_top | ecosystem: Environmental > Aquatic > Freshwater > Lake > Sediment | place: USA: Wyoming | collected 2017-08-01 | reverse complement strand
TCCACGCCGTCGCCGCCGGTGTGGGCCTCGTGCACGACGTGCTGGCCGTCGTGGCGGAAGAACATGGCGAAGGCGTTGGCAATCGCGACTTCGTCGTCAATGATGAGGATGCTGGCCATCGGTCAGGTGCGTGCGGGTTGGAGGGGCAACGTGATCTCGAAGGTCGCGCCGGCGCCGGGTTCCGACCGGACGCGCAGCGTGCCATGGTGCTCGTGGATGATGCCGTCCGAGATCGACAGGCCGAGGCCCGTGCCCGATCCGCGCGGCTTGGTGGTGAAGAACGGGTTGAAGATGTGCGGCAGCGTCTCGGGCGCGATGCCCGGCCCGTTGTCGCTGATCGTCGCCACAAACTGGCCGCCGCGCACCTCGGTGGAGACGCTGATGCGCCGTTCGCCCGGCATGTCGCCCACGGCCTGCTCCGCGTTGGACAGCAGGTTGATGAACACCTGCTGCAGCTGGAACGGGTCGGCCTCCACCAGCGGCAGGTCGGGCGTCAGCGACACCGACAGCTTGATCTCCTGCATCTTGAGCGCGTAGCGGCGCAGGTCGATGGTGTCGCGCACCACCTGGTTGAGGTCGCTCGGCAGGCGCTCGGGGTCGCCCTGCCTGGCGAACGACAGCAGCTTGCCCACGATGCGCGCCGCGCGCCGCGCTTCCTTGCTGATCGTCTCGATGGCCCGCTGGCGCTCCTCGCCCTCCAGGACGCCGCGCTCGAGCACCTGGGCGTAGGCCATGATGCTCGTGAGTGGCGAGTTCACTTCGTGCGCCACGCCGCCGACCAGCTCGCCCATGGCCGCCATCTTGTCCTGGCGGATCGCCTGTTCCAGCAGCAGCCGCTCCTCGGTGACGTCACGCGCGATGCCCAGCACGCCAGTCACGCGCCCGTTCTCGATGATCGGCGCGGTGATCATGGTGGTGTAGCCCACCACGCCGTCGGGGCGAACGAAGCGGATCGTGCGCCGCAGGCGCTCGCCGGCGAGCGCCTTCACGAACGCCTGCCACATCGGCGGGCGTTCATCCTCGAGCACGGCCTCCATGAAGTGCCGCCCCAGCAGCTCGGCGCGCGGCTTGCTCAGCACCTGTTCGAGCGCGCGGTTGACCGCCGTGAAGTTGCCCTCCTCGTCCACGCAGGCAATGGCGTCCTCCGCCGCATCCACGAGGCGCGTGTACCGCGCCTCGGCGGTGACCAGCGCCGCCGCCTGTTCGCGCTCATCCGTGACGTCGCGGGCAATGGCGAGCACCCCGACCACCACGCCCGCGCGTCGCATCGGCGTGAGCGCAATGGCAATGAGCCGGCGCTCCCCGTCCGCGCGCTCAATGTGCAGCTCCAGTCGGCGCAGCTCCCCGGCCACGGCGGCCTGGAACTCGCGCTCGACCGGCGCCGATTCCGCCGGCTCGAGAAACGGCGCAAAGCTCCGCCCGATGATCGCGTCGCGCCCGTGCCCGGTGAGCGACTCCATGGCCGGGTTGATCGAGGTGAACATCCCCCGGGGGTCGAGCGTGACGATCGCATCGGCCGCCGCCTCCACCAGGTCGCGATACCGGGCGTTCGCGGCGGCGGTCTCGTCACGCGCCACCGCCTCGTTGGTGACGTCACGCAGCGAGATCACCAGGTGCGACACGCGGCTCTCGTCGAGCAACGGCGCCACGCTCGCCGACACCTGCCGACGCTCCTCGCCGCGATGCACCGCGCCGTCGAGCCGCGCGGCCTCGCCCCGCCGCGCCCGCGCAATCGCCTCGGCCCACACCGTCGCCTCGCTCGCCGGGAGCAGGCTGCCCAGCCGCATGCCCTCCAGCGGGGACGCACTACCGAAGAGCCGAATGGCGGCGCGGTTGGCGAACTCCAGCTCACCCTCGGCCGTCGTGATCACGATGGCGTCGGTGGTGTTCTCCACCACGAGGCGATGCCGCTCGGCCAGCGCGTGATAGTCGCTGACGTCGTCCACCGTCACCACGGCGCCGCCCGCAGGATGCGGCGCCGCCACCAGTTCCAGCACCTTGCCGTTCCACGCCGAGCGCATCTGGGCGCGCGCCAGCTTGCCCAGCAGGATCGCCTGCCCGATGACGCTGTCCTCGGTGAGCTCCCGCGCCTCGTGCAGGAGCACATCGTGAAAATCGCGGCCGCGGGTGCTGTCGTCGTCGGGCAGGCCGGCCATGGCCAGGAAGCGCGCGTTGGACCGCACGATCCGCGCGTCGGCATCGAGCACCACGATGCCGTCGCCCACGGCCTCGAACGCCGCCGACATCTCGCGCTGGGCCTCGGCCGCCTCCTCGTACAACCGCGCGTTGGTGATGGCCACCGCCACCTGCGACGCAAACTGCTGAAGCATCCGCGCGTCTTCGCCGTCGAACGGCCGGTCGCGGTTGACCACGCTGATGACACCAACGGACTCGTTGGCCGAGAGCAGCGGCGCCACCACGCAGTTCCGGACGTTGGCCAGGCGGCGAGTCGTCGCGTACGAGTCGGGATCAGTGGCGGCATCGTTGACGATGATCGCCCGCCCCTCGCGCGCCGACCGGCCCGACACGGACGCATTCAGCGGAACGAACATCCCCTGCAGCGTCCGGGTGCATCCCTCGGCCGCAACGATCTGCAGGAAGTCATCACGCCGGAGGGCAATATCCGCGCCCTCCGAGGCAAAGAGCGCCATGGCATGGCGCAGCGCCAGCCGAAGCACCTCGTGCGGTCGGTTCGTCGTTCCCAGCGCGCGCGCAAGCGAAGCCAGCGCGTCGCTCTGGCGCCGCTCGCGCTCGCTCTGCGCGTACAGCGCCGAGTTCACCAGCGCCGTGGCCGCGTGCGTGCTGAGGGCCTGCGTGGCATCCAGGTCCCCATCGGAAAACGAGGCCGCGTACTTCGAATAGGCCGCGATGATGCCCATCAGCCGGAAGCCGTGCATCATGGGCACGGCCATCACCGCCCCCTGCCCGTCGTTGCCCGCGGCAACCCGCGCCGGCCGCCCGGTGCGTATCACCTCGTCAAACCCTGGGACCACCACCCCCGCCTCGGTCAGGTCGGCTGGACCCTCGGATGTGAGGTGCACCACCATCGCGGGCGTTTCGCCATCCGAGCCGGCGCGCGCCACCACCACACCCTCGCACTGCACCAGGCGCAGCAGATGCCGGGCAGCCTCGAGCTCGAGTTCGTCGCGATCGAGGGTGCGCAGCAGCGCGGCGCTCGCCTCGTGCAGCCGCTGCACGCGCTCCGCGCGTCGCTCGGCGACGCCCACCAGCAGATCGCGCTCCTGGAGCAGCGCCTCCAGCAGTCCCGCATGCTCGCGCGGAAGCTCGCGCAGCATGCTGCGCAGCCGTACGTCGAGCGGCTCGGAACTCGACAGACCGTTGGGGATCGGATCAGCCACGAATGAAGATTGGACGGTGACGCGAGAGTTTACAGTGGACACCAGGTGTCCACAATCAATACAGCAATTCTCTCGTGTGGGAAAGGGGGCTGGGGCCTGCCATGAGCGGTCAGCCGAGCGGCCCAGCCGGGCGGCCGGGCGGCGCGTTACAGCCCAGCCTAACCCCCGGCCTACTATATGATGCGAGCCCCGCGCGGAACCAGCACCCTGCATCCCCCCGGCAGTACCTGCAGCGCCAGACGATGGTCCTGAATGAGATCGCCGTCGCACTGACACGGGATTGCCTGGTCGAGCGGTTCGATGCTTACCTCACGCCCGCGGGCGAAGGTCCAGCGCGCATCGGGACGCCGCCACCGCAGGAGCATCTCCTTCACCGAGAAGGCCAGCGCATCGCCCAGGTGGCGTGCGTCCACGATGACGAGGTCGAGCAGGCCATCGGTGAGCGAAACCCCCGGGGCCAGTTCGAGCAGGCCATTGAAGATGTTCCCGAGGTTGAGGACCATCGCCACCGACGCCTCGCGTTCAATGACCCGGCCATCCACCACGGCGCGCACGGCAAACCGCCGCGGGCGCAGGGCCGCCCGTGTGCCGCTGACCACGTACGACGCCACGCCAAGGCCCGACTTGAGCCGGCCGCGGGCGCCGGCAATCATCTCGGCATCCAGGCCCGCCCCCGCGCCGATTCCGACACGGCGCCGGTTGTTGAGCAACGAGACATCAATGCGTCGTTCGTCTCCGGCCAGCAGGGCGGCAACGGCCCGCACCGGGTTGAGTGGAATGGACAACGCCCGCGCCAGCTGGTTGCCCGTGCCACCGGGCAGGATGGCGATCGCTGCCGGCGAACCCGCCTCGGCGAGGCCGGTGGCGGCCTCCATCACCGTGCCGTCGCCGCCAAGCACGAAGAAGCGATCGTGCGCCGACGCCAGCTCTCGGGCGGCGCGCACGCCGTCGCCCGGCGCGCGCGTGTGTTCCACCGTGGGGCTTATGCCCGCGGCCGCGAAGGCGTCACGCACGCTGCCCTCGGCGCGAGCCGCGCCTCGCGCGACGGGGTTCACGAGCAGCGCAACGCGCGAGGTGCCGCGTGGCATGTCGCTGCTGGTCAGAACTGCCACGCGCGGAACAGGTCCACGCCGACTTGTCGTGGCGTGGGAGCGAACCCCCGCACAATGGCTTCGCGCGAGCACAGCGTCGCGCTGGTGGAGGGGTCCAGACCGGCCGATGCGGACACGCCGTAGTTGAAGCGATAGTCGATCTTGAAGCCGAGCGCCTCGGTGAGCGCGCGCGCGTCGAACGCGCCGCCCTGGCCCAGCAACTGGCCGATGCTGCACAGGCCGGCGTCCACGCGGAAGAACACCCGCTCGCCGAGCTGCTTGGCGCAGTTGAAGCGCGAGCCGCTCAGCAGGCTGCTGCCGACGTCGCGAATGCCGCCCTTGTACTGCTCGAGCGTGGCCGTGCTGAACTGCGCGTCGGTGCACAGCCCCGCGGGCACCTTGCTGCCGATCACCGACCCGAACGAGCCCAGCACCACGCGGTACGCGGTGGTCCCCGGGTTGCCGTTGCGCCCGATGATCTCGCTGCTCGGGCCGCCGGTCATGAGGTAACTGTAGAGATCGCTGTCCGTGACGCGGCCCGAGTCGGGGCTCGACAGCGTGGCGCGCGGCGAGCCGAGCGTGCCGCCGATGGTCACCCGCACGCGCACGTCCTGCTGCGCCGAACTCTGCGAGAAGGTGCGCACGGTGTGCAGGGCGCGGATGTTCAGCTCGCCCAGGTTGGGATCCGGGTCGCCGCGGAAACGCACCTCGCCACCTTCCACCTCGAACGTGCGCTGCACGGGCCCGAGGTTCAGGCGATACGTGCCGCGCACCGTCTGCACCGCACCGTCGAGGGCCAGCTGGTAGCGCCCCGCATCGCGTCCGCGCTGCACGCGCGCGGCCGTGATGCGAACCGACCCGCCGAGCGTGATGTTGGCTTCGGATGACTTGAGCGTCACGTCGCGCCCCATCGAGATGGGGACATCCTGGACCCGCAGGTTCTCGATGACGCGCGACGGCGTGCGCGGCAGGATGCCGTGGTCGGCCAGCGCCGACGTGTCCACGACGTTCATCAGCTCGGGATCGTCCAGCGAGATCAGGTCCTTGGCGTAGATGTCGGGAATGAAGATGGTCCCGCGGTCCACCGTCAGCGCGCCGGTGAGGGTGGAGCCGGTCGAGGCCCCCGCGATGCGCAGCGCGCCCGAGAGGTCGAGGTCGGCCACGCGCTGCTTGTGGATGGCGTTGAAGTTGTCGGCGGTGAGGCGCAGGTCGAACGTCGGGTCCTTGAGGTCACGCAACCCCACGAACCCGCGCAGCTGCGTGCGCGCGGTGCCCCGGTCGCCGCTGGTGGCCGCCACGTTGCGGATGGCAATGGAATCGCCGGTGAAGCCGACGTCCACGTCCACATCCCGCCACGCGGTGCCCAGCACCGGCAGGTCAAAGCCGGCGTTGGTCACGCGCAGTGCGCCGTTCACGCGCGGCGACCGCATGGTGCCGCTGATCGTCGCATTGAGGGCCAGCACGCCGCTGGCGCGCTTGATCTCGGGCGTCAGCGTCTCGAGGAAGGCAATGCCGCCGGAGTCGGAGGTGATCGTGGCGCGCAGCGGCTCATCCTCGAGCAGGCGGTTTGGCACGCCGTGCAGCGACAGGTCCACCGGCAGCTCCGCATCCACGTGCAGCGCCGTGACGTCCCCGCGAAACGCGCGCAGGCTGGCCAGCACGCGGCGGTCGGCGTAGGTCCCGCTGGCCTCGGCGCGCTTCAGGCTCACGCCGCCGGCGAGCGCGTCGCGCAGCGACGCCGACAGCGCCATGCGCGGCGCGTCCCGCGTGCCGGTGACCTGTGCGCTGAGCTGCGCGCGCCCCGCCATCGGCGTCCGCGTCTGCAGCAGTTCGCCGATGTCGGCCAGCGGCACGTCGGTGGCGTCGAAGCGCGCGTTGATGGCGAGCGCGTCGGGAATGGCGCCGCGCAACGAGAGGCGCCCCGCCGTGCGGCCGACAATCACGAGTGAATCCACGGTCCACGCCGAGCCGGCGCGCACGATGCGCGAGGGGGCCAGCAGCGCCCAGGCATTGTCGCTGGTCACCACGCGCACGCGGTCTACCCGCACGTCGGTGGTGTCGCCCGACCACGTCGCGTCGGCATGCGCGCCCAGCTCGGGGCCGCTGGACAGCTCGGCCTTCACCTCGGTGACGGCGCGCCCGGGCGACGGCAGCTCTGCGCTGGCGGTGATGTGGTTCAGGCGCACCGTGCCGATGGTCAGCCCCTCGAGGCGGGCGTTCATCGTTCCGCGCAGTGAGTCCATGGGCAGCGTGAGCCGGGCCGCGCCGTCCATCTGCCGCGCGACGAGCGAGCCGATGCGCAGGTCCGTGCCGTGCGCGGCGGCGTTGATGCGCACCGCCGGCCATGCCCCGCCAATGGAGCCGTCCACGCGCAGCGTGCCGTCGAGCGCCGACGTGTCGGGCGCGCCGCCCGCCGTGGCGAGGAGCGCGTGGCGGAAGCCGCCGAGTGAATCGAGCGAGACGATGAAGCTCACCGAGTCGGCGGCGCGCCCCGGCGCCAGCGCCAGGCGTCCGCGCGCCATCGCCGTGAAGGCGGCGCTCTCGACGCGCAGCGAGTCCACCGCCACGACGCCCCCGAGGAACCGCAGGCGCGCTTCGCCGCCGTACACGCGCACGCTGTCGATCATCGAGCGATCCACGTGCACCTCGGCCGCGCCGCGCAGGTCGGCCAGCGAATCGCCCGCCACGTCCGCCGACCACCGCAGCGCGATCGCGCTCGACGGCACGTCGGGGCGGTCGAGGAATCGTCGCAGGTCGAGACCGCTCACGCGGCCGCGCGCCGTGGCGCGGTACCCCGGCACCGACACGTCGAACGTGCCGTCCACCTCGAGCCGGCCCGCGTCGCCCACCAGGTCGGCGGTGACGGCGAGGTCCTCCGACGTGCCCTTCACGCGCAGCGGCCCGCTGAAGTCGCCGCGCGCCGGGAGGCCGGGGAACGACGACGCGAGGTCCGTGAACGACAGCGGCAGCGCGGCGAGCGACAGGTCGTACGTCATGAACGTCTCGCCGTACGTCACGCGTCCCGATCCCCGGAAATGCGACACCGGGGCGTCGCCGTCGTGGTGCGTGAAGTCGCCGTCCTTGAAGCGCACGTCGAGCCACGAGGAATCGAGCATCGCGTGACCCGACACCGTGCCGTGGAGGCGCGGGAAGTCCTTCATGAGGAACTGCAGCGTGCGCAGGTCGAGCTGCGCCACGTCCACGCTGAAGCCGCGGAACGCCGTGAACGCCGGGAACAGGATGTCGAGCCCGCCGCGCGCGGTGGCGCGCGTGGTCGCGCCGGGCACGTTGAAATCGGCGAACGAGAAGCGCGCGTCGTCAACCTGCCAGCGGTTCACCGGACCGCCCCGGGCGCGCACCGTGCCGGTGATCGCGCCGCGCCACGGCATGGGCAGCGGCTTGCCGCTGAAGCGCTCGATGAGGCGGAAGTCGATCGGCAGCGCCTCGAGCGCGACGTCCTTGACGATGAGCACCGGCGCGCCGACGCCGAACGTCATGGCGCCGCGCAGCCGCGAGCCCATGGTGCGCATGTCCATGTTCTCCAGCACGTAGTCCATGACGTGCAGGTCGCGCTCGTTCCGGATGTGCAGGTCCATGGTGCCGCCGCCCGTCGAGGGCAGCCCGTCGTACACCCACGCCACGTCGGCCAGCGACACCGAGTCGCCATGGATGCGGACGTCGTAGCGCATCGGCAGGTCGCTGCCCCACCACACCTTGCCCTTCGCGCTCCCCGTCGAGGCGGGAAGGTCGAAGCGCGGGATCTCGACGTAGATCGAGTCGCCGAGGCGCGTGACGGTGCCCCGCACGTTGCGCAGCGCCAGCGGCGGGTAGCGCTCCACCAGGTCGGCGCGCACGATCTCAAAGTGCTGGCCGTTCGTGTCGGGGTCGGCGAGGTGGGCATGCGCCAGCTGCAGGCCGATGTCCTTCCACAGCCACTCCTTCTCGAACTCGTTGGCGCCGATTCGGCGCACGCCGCCCACCGTGTCCTTCAGCGCCGCCGTGATGGCGCTGTCGCGGCGCGCGCCGTGCAGCGAGTCGGCGGGCGTCCAGGGCATGAGCAGGTGCACCTCGCCGCCGCGGATGCGCACGTTCGACAGCGAGATGCGGCTGCCGAAGCCGCGGTTCGGCCCGGTGTCGGGCCCGTTGCCCGACGGCCAGATGGACCGGTAGCTCCACTCGTCGTGCCGGCGCTGGAGTCGCACGAGCGGGCGCTGCACGTCGAGCGACCGCAGGAAGATCACGCCATCCACGATGTCGCGCGGGTCGAACGTCAGCCGGATGGGGCCGCTGGCGAGGAAGAGCGAATCATTGGGCTCGCGGATCTCGAGGGAATCAATGGTCAGGTCGGTGAGGAACGACCCCTCGAGCGCGCCGATGTGCACCTTGCCGTGCGACACGCTCGCCAGTCCGCGCTGCACCTGCGCGCGAATGAACTCGCGGCCGCGCAGCGAGCGCGTGAGCCCCACGAGCACCACGGCGAGCGCGACGCCCATCAGCAGGATCGCGATGGCGCTGGCGAGGGCGACGTGGCGGCGACGGCCCATGGGCTAGAACGCCTGCCCGAGGGAAAACTGGAACGCGAGCTTTCGCACGAAGCTGCGCTCGCGCGGCGGGCGGAAGTCCGACGGACACGCACCGGTCGCCTGGCGCAGGACCGTCGCGCCGGTGCCCGTCGCCGTGACGCTCGTGACGCGCAGCGTGTTGGACGGACTGACGCAGAAGAGCTGGCCGCCCACGGAAATCGGCGTGTCAAAATACGCCGCGCCGCTCGACCGCTGGTACGGGTTATAGCCGATGTCCACGCGGATCAGGCCGATCAGCGTGCGCATGCGCGCGCCCACGCCGGGCGTCCACTGGAAGGACTTGAGGTCGAGGGACGTGGCGCTGCCGTAGTTCCACACGCGGCCGCCATCGGCGAACACGGCAAGCTGCAGCAGGTCCGACCAGACCGGACTGCGCATGCGCGCCTCGACGTTGGCCACCAGCATCGCGTTGCCGCCCGTGGGAATCGCCCGCTGCCCGACCTTCGCGGGATTCGCGCGGAAGTACACGGTGTCCGCGGGATTCGACGGATTGCCGCCCGGCGTGCCGTTGGCCCGCACGGTGTCGTACCCCGTCGGTATGTACACGGCCGGCCCGAGCTCGTTCTGGCGGAAGCCGCGCACCGTGGTGGCGCCGCCCGCATAGAGGCGCTCCTGCGGCGGCACGTACGCGTCGTTCGCCGAGCCGCGCAGCGTCGGTCCCAGCACGGCGCCGAGACGCAGGCGCACGGCCACCACGACGTCGGCACCAAGCGGCACGTACACCGCGCCGTCCGTCGTCAGGCGCGTGAACTGCAGCTTGGCGTCCGATCCCACCGCGTGCGACGAGTGCCGCACCTCGCCGTACAGCGCGGTGCCGCGCGTCGGGTCGGACACCTTGTCGGTCTTCTGGTCGGCAAACGACACGCCCACCACGGCGAGCCGCTGCAGCCGCTCCAGCGAGGCCTGCTCCGCGGCGGTGCAGGCGCTGAACACGGCACAGTACAGCGCCGGGAACGAGAGCGTGCGCCCGAACTCGAGCGTGTACGAAGCGTTTTGCGAGCGGCGTCCCAGGGCGCGCAGGAAGGCCAGCGAGCCGCCGATGGGCGTGGATCGCAGGTAGGCATTGTACTCGGAGCGGCGCTCGCTGAAGAGCGAGAACGACGGCTGCACACCGATGCGCGCCGAGACGGGCGGTGTGATGGTGAGGCCCGTCGAGTAGTTGAGCTTCTGGCTGAAGTAGTCGTTGCGTGCATCGGAGGAGCAGAGCGCCCCCAATCCGTCGACCGGCTGGTTGACGCCGATCTTCGACACGCGGGCGCGCAGGTCCAGGCGCGTCGCGCGCCGCCCCACGTTGAGGTGCGAGTAGTCGGTGTACGCGCGCAAGCAGTCGAGCGTCCCCCATCCGCCGCCGGCGCGCGCGTTCTGCGGCGCGCCCTCCACGGCGCTGATGGACACGGGCAGCGTGGAGTCCGCGCGCACCGCCGCGGTGTCGGGCTCCACGCTCACCTGCGTGAACAGCTGCCCCGCGTACAGCGCCCGCTTGCCGCGCTCGAGGTCGCGCTGGCGATACCAGTTGCCCGACTTGAGGCCGGTGAGCCGCCGCACGATCGCCGTGTCCACGCCCCGGCCCTTGCCGTGCGGCAGCACCGTGACGCGCAGGACGCCGATGCGCGCCCGCTTGCCCGTCATCGCCGCAAACCGCACCACCGCCGCGCGCTCGGCGGTGTTCGTCTCGTAGTCCACCAGCACATCCGCATCGGGATACCCCGCGTTGCGCAGGCGCAGCGTCAGCGAGTCGCGCGCCGCCGACAGGGCAATGCGGTCGAAGGCGCTGCCCACCTGCAGCGGCAGCCCGCGCTGCACCTGCTCGCGTACCGGCACGGAATCAATGCCGGTGATGACGAGCGAACTGATGCGCGTCGGCTGCCCCTCGCGGATGCCGAACCGCACGGCCACCTGCGACGGGCTGAGCCGCGTCACGACCGTGTCCACGGCGACGTCGAGGTACCCGTGATTGCGGTAAAAGAGCAGCAGGCGGATGACGTCGCGCGGAAACTCGACCTTGTCCAGGCAGTAGCGCGTGCCGAAGACCTTCAGCGAGCGCCGCGCCCAGTTGGACGGCGTGGTCACGATGCCGTTGGCGAGTACCGACGACGCGAACGCGTGATTGCCCGTGAACTCGAGCCGGGACACCTCCGTGTCGCCCTTGTCGCAGACGATATCCTGCGCCCCGAGGGCGGCTGGCACGGCGAGGACGAGGAGGAGGCGGCTGAGCACCCTAAAATTTCTGCCTGTGCTCTAATGGTTGTCAACAACGAACCAGAATTCGGATTCCGGAATGGGAATTCGAATTCGGAATTCGAAGCGGATACAAGAACTGGAATTCGGGGCTTTGCGGGCTTTGGGAACCTACCGCAATGAATTGATTGCGGGCGGCTTTGAGAGGGGCACTAGCCTCTCACCCCATGTCACCACCGTCCGCTGACTTCGCCGTTCTCGAGCGGGCGGCGCCCTCCGCCGGCACCGGCCACCCTCTCTGGAATATCCAGATGTTCCCGACGGCCTCGTACCTCTCCGGACGCGCCCGGGGCAATGCGACCCGCCTCGGCCTCCACGCCAGCCCGACCCTCGCCGGCCAGTTCGTGCGGGCCCCCGACTCGAGTCCCGCACTGGAAATCGGCAAACAACAACTGCCTACCACGGATGATTCGGATTCACACGGATCAACACGGATATGACAAGAACCATTTCCCTGGTCGTATCCGTGTCAATCCGTGTTCATCCGAATCATCCGTGGTAAGCAGTTAGCACGGTGTCAGTGGTACCGAAGTCCGCGAGCGAAGCGAAGCAGAGTGAAGACGAGCGAAGCAACAAACGGGGGACGCCACTCGGCGCCCCCCGTTCTGTTCGCATTCCCGAACTCTGCTTCTTTTCAGTCGTCCTTCTGCCCAAAGACGGCAAGGTTCGACGAGTGCCCCGGATTGATCTTCTTCTCCGGGTACACATGGTGCACCGCCTGGTTCACCGCGACCGCCGCGTCGGCAAAGCCCGTCGCGATCAGCTTGAGCTTGCCGGGATACGTGGTGATGTCGCCGGCCGCGTAGATCCCCGCGCGCCCGGTCTCCATCATCGAGTTCACCAGCAGCTCGTCCTTCTCCAGGTTCAGTCCCCACTCCTTCAGCGCGCCGAGGTCGCTGACAAAGCCGAGCATCGGCAGCACCACGTCGCAGCGCACGCGCGTGGTGGTCTTGGCCTTCACGTCGCGCAGCTCGAGCTCGTGAATGGCGCCGTCCACCGCGTGGATCTCGTGCAGCTCGTGGAAGGTGAACATCGCCGTACGCCCCGCCGCGACGTCGGCCTGCACGGCCTCGACCGTCGCCTGGTGCGCGCGAAACCGGTCGCTGCGGTGCACCAGCGCAATGGACGCCGCCTTGCCCTGCAGCTGGTGCGCCCAGTCGAACGCGCTGTCGCCGCCGCCGACGATCACCACGTGCTTCCCCGCAAACCGCGCCGGGTCGAGCACGCGGTCCTCAATGCCCTTGCCGTACCACGGCGCGGCACACGCCTGCGGCAGCCGCCGCGGGGAGAACGCGCCGATGCCCGCCGCAATCACAATGGACTTGCTCGGGAACTCGTCGGTCGCCGTGCGCAGCACCAGGTGGTCGTCCTCGGTGTCGAGGCCGGTCACCGTCTGCCCGCAGTGAATGGGCTGGCCAAAGCGCGCCGCCTGCCGCTCGAGCGACTTCACGAGGTCCTTGGCCAGCACCTCGGGAAAGCCCGCCACGTCGAAGATCAGCTTCTCGGGATACAGCGCCGCCAGCTGGCCCCCGGGCTCGTCGAGCGCGTCAACGATTTGCGCGGAGGCGCCGCGCATGCCAGCGTAGAAGAGCGCAAACAGTCCCGTGGGACCGGCGCCGATGATCGTGATGTCCCGCAGTTCATGCCGCATCCGTGTAAGCTCGCGGGTTCCGGCCCCCGAAATCAACCCGCCACGCGCAAGATTCGACCATGGACAGAGAAGGGCGACTCTTCGAATACGCCGGCAAGTTCCGCCTCCTCAACCGCGTGGCGCGCGGCGGCATGGCCACGGTGTACGAAGCCGAGCAGCTGGGGCCGGCGGGCTTCACCAAGCAGATCGCGCTCAAGATCATCCACGACCACTACGCCCGGCAGCCGGAGTGGCTGCAGCTGTTCATTGACGAGGCCAAGCTCTCCGCCGACCTCGTGCACGGCAACATCGTGCAGATCTACCAGCTGGGACAGTTCGACAACGAGTACTTCATTGCCATGGAGTTCATCAAGGGCGTGACGCTGCGCGCCCTCATTGACCGGCACCGGCAGATGGGCGAACCCATGACGCCGCCGCTGGCCGCGTACATCGCCAGCCGCGTCTGCCGCGCGCTCGACTTCGCGCACAACTTCGTGGACAGCCGCGGGCGCCGGCTCGACATCGTGCACCGCGACGTCTCGCCGGGCAACGTGATGCTCACCTGGGACGGCCACGTGAAGCTGGGCGACTTCGGCATCGCCAAGGCGCGCTCCATGGCCGACCCGGCCGCGCAGCGCCCCCTGATGATGGGCAAGAAGCACTACATGAGCCCCGAGCAGATCCTCGGCGGCCAGGTGGACTCGCGCAGCGACGTCTTTGCGATGGGCATCGTGCTGTTCGAGCTGCTCGCACTCCAGCCGCTCTTCACCGAGAACGAGACCGAGGCGGCCATTGACGAGGTGGTCGTCGCGCCCATTCCCGACGTTTCGCGCTACATCCCCGGCATCCATCCGTCCCTCGAGGAACTGCTGAAGCTCGCGCTCAGCAAGCTCCCCGAGCAGCGCCCCAGCGCCGCCGATTTCGGCCGCGTGCTCGACCAGTACCAGGTGTCGCACCGCGAAACGGGATCGCCCGAGCGCCTGCAGGCGCACCTCGCCGTGCTCTTCCCCGACAGCTACCGTCCGCCCACCGAGCAGTCGGCGCACACGGGCACGTCGGGGTCCACGTCCGCGCCGAAGCCCCGCAGCCGCCCGTCGCTGGTGCGCCGCCTGCTCCGGCTCGACGGCGACGGGAACTGACCCGAGCGCCGCGCGCGTTCTGTCGATTCCGCGCGCCCGCGCTCTCCCCTTTTCGCTATCTTTCCGCCATGACCCTCAAGATCTACACCCGCACCGGCGACGAAGGGGACACGGGCCTCTTCGGCGGCGGCCGTGTCAGCAAGGACCACCCGCGGGTGGAGGCCTACG
>Ga0315271_10001472_pt1 | contig 14212 bp, 17 predicted proteins | sample C3_top_MG_FD_204664 | JGI IMG/M metagenome (GOLD analysis project Ga0315271, IMG submission 204664) | Sediment microbial communities from Yellowstone Lake, YNP, Wyoming, USA - C3_top | ecosystem: Environmental > Aquatic > Freshwater > Lake > Sediment | place: USA: Wyoming | collected 2017-08-01 | reverse complement strand
GGTGCAGCAGGGCGATGGCATGGACCTCATCTCCATGAATCCCGGCGCTGATCAGCGCCGTGGGTCCCGGCTGACGCCCGGACGCGACCCAGACCGGCAGGTCAACCCGCTGGGTGCCACGGCTGATTCGAACAGTGGATCGAAGCAGCTTTCCCGATCTGGGTTGAGGATTTCGCGAGCTCATGATGAATGTGCGCGTTGTCCGGGCCGCCCGAGGCGAGGCTGCCGCTTCGAGACCACGCGCACCGGGATCCTTGCCTTGGCTGGCCGGGCCGGCGGCATTTTTGTTTTTATCGGTTGCGATGCTGGGGAACAACTTCCGGAGGGTGACGTCTCGATCTTCTTCGGAGCATGAAGCACGCAGAAACGTTTCACCTTTGATCTCGCCGGTTTCTCACGCCGCGGCGCGCCGCAGCCAGGGCAGCCCAAACCCGGCAGGCCGCCGCTGAAAAACGCCACGCCCGCGCGTTTCGCGCACGTGCGCAGAAACTGCTCGATCAGCATACTGTCCAACCGCCGCGGCACGACCGTCCCGCTTAAAAACGCCAATGCGCCGTGGCTGGACTTCAGCGTGGGTAGCAGCGCCGTGATGCCGGCCAGATTTTCCTGCGGCAGCGTCGCGCTACAGCTTGCCGCCAGAAACACCAACTCCAGTCGCGGCTTCTTTGCTCTCTCGTCGCGCTGGCCCAGTTCAGCGAGCCGCCGGAAATCGCAGTCGAGCCGCAACTTGGTGCCAAGGCCGCTTCTGATTCGCAGGAGCAGTCGTTCCACCCGCCGGCGGGCCAGAAGGCCGTCATGCACCACCAGCACGCGCAGCGGCTCCGGGCGGCGGTCGGCCTGCTGCAAATGGGCGTCGAGCGTGGGGTGGTTCATGGGCCGACCTTTCCCCGGGAGGCGCGCGCTGCCGGCGCGGGCACCGAACCGGACTTTTTCAAACGTGGTTTGATAGGCGTTCAATGGTTCAAGATTATTCGCTGGTTACTTGGCGGCGGCTTCAATCGCCGACAGGAGAACGCGGCCGGATTGCGTGCCGACAAATTGCTTCACCTGCTTGCCGTCCTTGAACAGCAGCAGGGTGGGAATGCTCTGAATGCCAAACCGCCCGGCCAGTTCCGGCGCTTCATCCACGTTGACCTTGGCGATGGTTGCTTTGCCCGCGACGCGGCCGGCGACCTCCTCTAAAATCGGCAGTTGCATCCGGCACGGGCCGCACCACGGCGCCCAGAAATCCACGAGAAGCACTCCTTGTTTGATCGTGGCGTCAAACGATTTGTCGTTCAGTTGCAAGATTGATTGGCTCATATTTTTTCCGCTTTCTCCGGTTTCAGGATTTTAACCCGTTGTTGGCAGGTTTCCGGTAGGGAAACCAGTGACCCGACTGGGTCTGGTTGTATTGAGCCGCGACGGTCGGAAAAGTTACTTGTGCTGGAAGAAACTTCCTTTGCCGGGACGCGACGCGCCAGTTGGTAGTAAATCTGACCATCATGGCTTTGGCTGACGATCCGCCCCGCCGCTTCCAATTGCGCCAGATGCTTCGCCGCCTCAATCGGCCGCATGGCCAGGCCGCCGGCGACATCCTCTTCGGTGCAGGGTCGCCGCCGCAACAGCTCCAAAATGGCCTGCTGTCCGGCATCGGCGGAAACGGATTTGCCCCGCCGCCGATACTCGGCAATCACACTGGCTTTGGGATGGAATAGGCGGGCCAGTTCGGCCAGTTGCGATTGCGGCACCGGCACGGCAAACTCCTCGGCGGGCGGACGGACGGCGGTGTTGAGCTGCACCCGGTCCGGTTGGATACGGCGGACGAGTTCGGCGATTTTCTGAACGTGCGCGGGCAGGCCGGTGTGTCCCGCCAGCAACAGCACTTCCAGCCAGTATTGGCCGGAAAACTCGCGACGGAACTGCTCCAGCCCGGCCAACAATTTTTCAAAGGTGATTTCCGGGTGCGGCCGGTTCACGGCCTGAAAGAGCAGATCGTCGCCGGCATCGAGCGACGGCATGACCACGTCGGCCAGGGCCAGTTCGGCGCGCACTTCCGGCTGCCACAGCAATGAGCCGTTGGTCAGCACCGCCACCGGCGTCTTCGTCATCGCTTGAATGTGCTTGATGATTTCACCCAGACCCGAATGCAGCGTCGGTTCACCCGATCCGCTGAGCGTGATGTAATCGGGCCGGCTGTTGAGCTTCTGCTTCAACTCCTCCAGCACGGCATCCATTGGCACCCACTCCCGGCGCTTGATCGTTCGGCAAGTGGTCCGGCCCAACTGACAGTAAATACAATCGTAGCTACACGTCTTGAACGGCACGAGGTCCACCCCGAGCGAGCGGCCCAACCGGCGCGAGGACACCGGGCCGAAAACATGGCGATGTGACTGGGTGGACGCATTCACGGCTGCTCAGTGGGTGTATTCATCCGGGTCGCCATGCTCATGATGGTGATGGCCGTGGTCGTGGTGATGATGCTCGTGATCGTGGTAGTGGCCGTGGTGCGCGCAGCCTTCCGGCGTCGCGATCAAGTGGCCGTTCAAAAAGTCGCTCGCCAATTGGGCCACCGTCATATCCGCCGTGCCGGCGCGCACGGTGATGCCGTGGTGATGGAAATTGGCGAGGGCGCGCTGACCGATACCTCCGGCGATGACGACACTCACGCCTTGCTCGCGCAACCAGCGCGGGAACAGCCCCGGCGCGTGCGGCGGCGGTGTCACCGGACGGATGCTCACGATTTTTCGTTGCTCAGGGTCGGCTTGCACGAGCGTAAACTCTCGGCAGCCGCCAAAGTGTCCGTGAAGCCGGCCTTCAGTTGTGGGAATTGCGATGGTTATCATTTGTGTTTTCTTTTGTCTGCCGGGGCGAGTGGCGCGATTGCCACAAGGATTTCTTGATTGCACCCCTTGAATCGTTTGGTTTTCCAGCCTGAACGGCGCAACCGGCGTCCGAATTCGGCGAAATCATTCTTCAGGCGGGGATGCGTTCCGCCTTCAAACCGGTGAATCCGGTCGAAAATCTGAAAGCCGCGCGGTGAGAGATCGCACAAGACGAGTTTTCCACCCGGCTTCAAAACCCGGACCATCTGCTCCAACACTTTTTGGGGACGAGCAAGGTGATGAAAGGTGTTTACGCAGACGACGGAGCTAAAGCTGGCGTCGTCCCACGGCAATTGTTCTGCGTTGTGAATCACATAACGGATCCTCTGCCGCAGTCCGGCGTGGCGGACGTGAAGCTTTGCCGCTCGTTGCTGCGCCATATCCACATCCAGCGTGGTGATGGGACTGGCGTGCTTTGCCAGTGCGGCCAGGAAGCGGCCCTTGCCCGTGCCGATTTCCAGCACATGACCGGGCAACGGCAGGGATTTCGCGAGAATGAATTTGAGGCTCGCGTTTGAATCGTAGCCGAAGCGTCGGAACAACACCTCACGCTGTTTCATCGCTTGATGATTGCGAATCGTTTTGAGTGGCAATTGGTTCATGATTTGTCTTTCTCAACTATCCTGCCGTGCTCCCGGGTTTCTTCGGAGGAACGCGCTCTGATCCGGGTCGCGGATAGTTGGCGTCGCCGAACGCGGGCACGCCAAGTTGCGCCCGTTTCCACCCGGGCAACCCAGTGATACGAAGCCAGTGCCGTTTGCCGCCGCGGTCTGCCACTTTTCGCGCAGGCATTTCATGAGGGAGTGGATTGGTCATGTGGATGTGCTGGTTTGAGTTTCTTTTCTGCCGCGCTCGTCCGCCTGAGCGGAGTTTCGCCGATGGCAACATTCACCGTGCAGGTGTGCTCCCCAGCAACCCGGCATGCGGAACTCGTCACGCCCGAGCTGGCGGCAACAGAACGCGTGCAAGACTGCCTCGACCCGGCCGCAGAGATGCGGTCTCACTCGCACGCCGCGCTTTTCCAACTCCCGCAAAAGCGATTCGGAAAGCGCAGCGCAGAGGAGCACGTCCACATGCAATTCTGTAACGCTTCGCGCCACCGCTTCCGTTGACGAAGGGGCAAGGACGAATTCTTTCCTCGCTACTTCCTTGCCTCGTCGCCGGGTGATCAAAAGTAGGCGCGCCGCAGTGTCGAGCACCGGCGAAATGCGCTCCTGCGAAACGGGTATAGCAATCGTCACGTCAGACATAAGGGCACTGAGCGTGCCAACAGGAGCGGGTGGTCGTGGAAGCTCGTAATTCCCGTCATTTCCGAGTTGCTCGGCAGCATATCCGGCAAAGGCCACTCCGAAAGCGTGGCGGACTGCGAGGACAGAAAACCTTAAGCATGGCGAAACGCGACGGTCTCGATTCACGGACGGATGGCCGCGTAATTCTGCCGCAGGCCGTGGCGGGCTATATCAATTCCCGCGCTGCGTCGCGTAGTCTGCCAGCAGACCTTGCAACTGCGCTTTCATCTGCTGGGGAGACATCCAAGCGTCAAGGGATGCTATCGGCACGCCGTTATCGAAGAGTATCAAGGTTGGAACGTCGTTAATGCCATAACCTCTTGCGAGTTCCGGGCAATGGTCAAGGTTCACCTTGGCAACCTGCAATTCGTCTTCCAACTCACTGGCGAGTGCCTCCAGCGATGGGGTCAGGATTCGACATTGCGCAGACCAGGAAGTGTAGAAATGCGCCAGCACCGGTCCTGCCGCCGCCTGGATTGCGCGTTGAAATGCCTCACCCCGGATTTCAGACACAGTTTTCATGCATTCCTATTATGCACTGGCCGTGCCAGACGACGACTCGTGCATGGAACAGGCTCTGCTAAGAAAGTGACGCGACCTGTCAAAACGCTGGCAAGCATCCGTTTCATGAACATTTGGATTCCAACACCGGAAGACAATGGAGTGGATAACCGCGCTAAGACTCATTCGCGAACTCCTCCACTCGTATCAAAGCTCTGCGCGCCAAACTCAGGATTCAAAGCGAATCGTTGCTCAAACCGGACGGGGGAGTATGTTTGACTTGAGATTTATGGGCGAGTCACTGGACACCTCGCGGGACGTGGATTTCACTCGCGCACCCAAATGCCCCGGCGGCGTGCTTTCGCGACGGCAATTCATGCGGTCCCTGGCTGGCGCGGCCGCCGTGGCCGCCATCCTCGGCCGCCCTCCGTTCGTTGGGGCGGCTTCCGCCGGCACGCAGCCGCCACGCCGGGCGCTGACGAGTGTGGGGTTGTGCAAACGCTACGCGTATCCCGAGGTCCGCCGCGCACTGGGGCGGATGCTGGATGAACTCGGCGACGTGCGCCGCCTGGTTCGCCGCCAGCACGTGACCGTGAAGGTCAATCTGGTCAACACTTCCGATGAAGACCTCGGCGGCGTGCCGCTCTGGCTGACTGTGACGACGCATCCGGTCGTGGCGATGGCCTTGGGAAGTCTGCTGGTCGAGTATGGCGCGCGCACGATCACCTTCTGCGACCAATTGCCCTTTCGCGCGGCAGATGAATCCGCTTTCGCCGGCTACGGTTTCAAGTTGCAGGAGTTCAACCAGGCGATGGCGGGCCGCGCCCGATTTGAGAATACGCGCCATCGTGGGCGCTACCGGGATTATGCCTGGGTGAAGGTGCCGGAGGGCGGCGAACTGGCATCGGCGTGGGAAGTCAATCAGACCTACGTCAAGACCGACGTGCTGGTGTCCCTCGCCAAGCTCAAGAGCCACGTGTCGGGTGGCATTACCGGCGGCATGAAGAACCTGTTCGGCATCCCGCCGAGCAGCCTCTACGGCGACGACCTCAAGGAGCAGCCTGACGAAGCGGCCATGGGCTACCGAAACGCGACAATGCATAATTGCGATCGGCCGCCGCTCACTTCGGCGTCGTCGTTTACCGGACGCTCAGTGAAGGGTGACCACGGCCACAACGTGCCGCGGTTCATCGTGGACCTGGCGGCGGCGTTCCCCATTCAACTGGTGGTGATTGACGGCATCAGCACGATTCAAACGGCGGAAGGCTGGTGGCTCGGCTCCATGGTTTCGGTCACGCGCCCCGGGCTGTTGATTGCCGGGCGCAATCCGGTCTGCACGGATGCGGTGGCGGCCGCGGTGATGGGCTTCGATCCTGACGCAGCCGATCGCACCTTCCCGTTTGTGAACGGCAGCAACTACCTTGCGCTGGCCCGGCAAAGGGGGCTCGGCGAAAACCGCATCAAGGAAATCGAAATCGGTGGTGTGGGATTGGACGCCGCGCGATTCGAGTTTCAGCCGACCTACCAACGCGCGCAAAGCTGAACCATGGCCACCAATTCCCAGTCAACCACTCGGGTGTGGACCGCCGCAGGTGGCCCCGGTCGAGCTGGTTTGTTCCCCGGCCCCGTGCGCCTTGCTCCCAAACCAACCCGCCGACTGGTGGCCCTCGGGGCCATGCAAGCCTCGGTCGTTTTCGATGAGCAAGACCGGGTGTTCGTGGCCGACATGGCGGGGTGGGTCCAAGCCTTCACTCAGGAAGGCGGGCTGGTGTGGCAACGCCAACTGGCAGGCGGCGTCTCTGCTTCTCCCGCCGTGGATGTCGAAGGCGGACGCGTGTTCATAGGCACTCATGCGGGTTGGGTTTACGCCCTGCAAACCGCCGACGGCGCCGTGCTGTGGCGCCGAAGCCTTCCGACTAAAGGCGACGCGCGGATTCTGTCCGACTTGCTTTATCTGCCGGCGCAACAATCCGTCGTTCTGAGCAGTTGGGGCGGCCAATTCCATGCGTTGGATACTGCGTCGGGCGAGACGAAGCACACTTGGGATGCGGGTCTCTGGCCGCAGGTGGGCGCCAGTGCGGACGTCCAGGGAAACCTTTACTGCTTGCGCACCCGGCGCGGTGAGGGCGTGGCGTTTTTTCGCGTATCTCCCGACGGCAAAGAAACTGTGCTCCACAACCAGCCCGAATCCAGGCGCGGGGCGCAGCGCATGGCCGTGGCGGCAGCACCTGTTTTGGATGAAGCGCGCGGCGTGGTGTACTTTATCACGAATGGAGACCGCGACTGCGAAGTGCATGCCTGGTTGCTTCAGGAGCAACGTCACCTGTGGAAGCGAGGTCTGCCGCGCACGGTCATGGCAACGCCGGCGCTCGGCCCGACCGGAAACCTCCTGCTCGCTGACATGGAAGGCTCGATACATGCGCTGGCTCCGGATGGGGCTTCCGTTTTCCGCTACCTCAGCGGTGCAGATTACCTGCTCGCCGGCCCCGTGTGTGCCGCCGACGGTCACGCATTCGCGGGCGATCCGCTGGGCCGGCTGCATGCGGTGGACAGTACGGGCGAAGGCGGTCCTGTTTTCGAGGCAGCCCGGGCGATTCAAGCACGACCCGCTTTCGATCGGCGCGGAAACCTTTATGTTCCTTCGACTGACCGCACGATTTATGTCTTCCGCAACCTGGCGTCCGGCTGAATCGGAAACAAGGAAGGGACGATGGCTTGCCGTCACGATCCTCAGAAAGCGTGGCGTTCCACAACGGAATGTATCAAGCGTCGAGGCACTTTGCCACGCAGCGTATTGCCCAATGCGCGCCGCATCCAGTGAAAACCCGCAAGCCAGACGGTTCGGCGTGGGTTTGGCGCTTTGGCATGATGCCTGCCTGAAAGGGAATTAGCGTGTCCGAGCGCACGAAGGCTAACCGAGACACGCCGCAGCGACTGCCAATCAAATGCAGCACCATGAAGAATTCCGAACTCATCAACCGGTTAAACCAGCAATTGAATCGCAAAGTCAGCACGCTTGTCCGTTACATGATCCAGGCTGCCTCCATCAACGACGGGGACCATGCAGTCGTACGCACCATGTACTTGAACGAAGTCGGTCAAAAGGTGGAACACGCTCAATACCTCGCCGACCAGATTGTCGCCCTGGGCGGCACGCCGATCTTGAAGCCAACTCCCGCCTCTCCACCGGCCACGGTGCGCGAGATGCTGGCGCGTGACGCCACTGAAGAAAAAACTGATCAGAAGATTTATCTTCAGCTCGCGTTCGAGGCAGAAAAAGAAATGCTGGTGGGCTTGAAGATGAAATTGGAGCAACAGGCCGACGACGAGCATCAGCACGGCTACGAGAAGGAATGCTTGTTGTGGTGAGAAGACCGTCACGACAGACGATTTCCATTTTCCCGGGGCGCGCTCGCAACCGGCTTGCGCGCCGCGGCTTCACCGTCGAATTCCCAGCGCCTTAATCTTGCGAAAGAGCGTGCTCGCATCAATACCGAGTTCCCGCGCGGCGGCGGCGCGGTTGCCCTTGCATCGGCGCAACGCATCGCGGACAGCCAGTTTCTCTATCGCCGCCAGCGTCAGGCCCGAAGGCAAGCCGGAGCGAGTTTCACCTTCGCTGCTCCGCAGATGGGCCGGCAGGTGGGTCAATTCGATCAGCCCGCCGCGGCAGAGCACGAACGCGTGCTCGATGATGTTCTCCAGCTCACGCACGTTGCCCGGAAAATCATAGTCCATCAGGCGCGCCAGCACGGCGTCCGAAACGCCCGCGACGCCGCGTCCTTTGAGCCGGTTGAAGCGGGCCACCAGATGCTCCACCAGCAGCGGAACATCCTCGCGCCGGTCGCGCAAGGCCGGCAGCGTCATGCGAACCACGTTCACGCGGTAAAACAAATCTTCGCGGAACTTGCCTTCGCGCAGCAGCGCATCGAGCGACTTATTGGTGGCGGCAACCACCCGCACGTCGCTACGAACCGGCTCAACACTGCCGAGTGGCTCATACACGCGTTCCTGAAGCACGCGCAGCAGACGGGCCTGCATCGCGGGCGAGATGTCGCCGATCTCATCGAGAAAAATCGTGCCGCCCTCCGCCAGGGCAAACCGGCCCGGCTTGTCCCTGCGCGCGTCGGTGAACGCGCCGGCCTTGTAGCCGAAGAGTTCGCTTTCCAACAGCGTGTCCGGCAACGCGCCGCAGTTGAGCGCGACGAACTTCTTCGCCTTGCGTTTTGAATGTCCGTGGATGGCGCGGGCGAACAACTCCTTGCCCGTGCCGCTCGGCCCTTCGAGTAGCACGGTGCTGTCGCTCTCGGCCACGGTGGGCAGCAAGTCGAACAGTTGCCGCATCGCCGCGCTGCGGCCGATGATGTCGGCAAACGAATCCTGCCGCTCGGCCTCCTGCCGCAGTTCGTTCACCAGCCGCAAATCACGAAAGCTCTCGACGCCACCGATGATTTTGCCATGCCCGTCCTTGAGCGGGGCAGTCGAGATACTGATGGGGATACGCTCGCCCTGAGCGTTCACGATGTAAACGACCTTGTTGCTGACGGGCCGGCGAGTGGCCAGCGTCTGCTTCAACGCGCAGGCGGTTTCGCAGATCGAGGCGCGGAAGACGTCGCAGCACTGCCGCCCGATGGCTTGCTGGCGGGGAATGCCGGTGATCAGTTCGGCCGCGCGATTGAACGAGGTGACGCGCCACTCGGCATCCACGGTGAACACGCCGTCCGGCACGGAATCGAGCAACTGGCTGTCAACGGTTTCTTGCATTCAGGCGGAGGTAAATCCGCCATTGCATCATCTGCTTTCGAGCGCGTGTCCGCAATGGCATTTTGCCACGGTCCGGTTTTAGCGGCGTGGTGTGTTGCGACTCCTGACAGGCTATTCCCTTCGAAATGGCAGGCATTTAATGCAGGACAAAGGTTTTGCCCTGCTGGCACTGCCGGTGCTTAACCAGGATGTCAATGGCGACACCCGTTGATTGCGACCAAGCCCAAATCCGCCTCCGTAACACGCAAGCGGAAGCGCATCCATTTTGTTTCGTTTGCAGTGGCTCGAATCCGATGGGGCTGGCGCTCCGCTATGCTTCCCAACCGGACGGCAGCGTGGCGGCAACCTTCCTCGGTAACTGCGCGCTGGAGGGCTATTCAGGATTATTGCACGGCGGGGTCATTGCGGCGTTGCTTGATGGTGCGATGACCAACTGTCTGTTCGCCCGGGGACTTCCGGCTTTGACTGTGGAATTGAAGGTGCGTTACCACGCCAGCGTGCTGGCAGCCGAGGAAGTGTCCATTCGGGCGTGGCTGGAGGACGATTCGCATGGTCTTTATCAATTGCGCTCTGAACTCAGGCAAAACGGAACGGTCAAAGTCAGCGCGAGCGCCAAATTCATGATGCGCCATGAGTGAATCCGTTCGCATTACCGTGTTGGTGGAGAATAGCGTTCAACGGCACGGCCTGGTTGCCGAACACGGGCTATCCTTGCACGTCCGGACAGGCCGACACTGCCTCCTCTTCGACACGGGCCAAACCGACCTGGCGTTGATCAACGCTGAAACACTCGGCATCAAACTCGACCGAATAGATGCCATCGTGTTGAGTCATGGTCACTACGACCACACGGGTGGACTCGCTACGATTTTCGATGCCGTGCCGAATGTGCCGGTTTACCTCCATCCTTCGGCCTTCGAGCACAAATACAGCAAAAGTCCCACTGGCGAGACGCGATTCATCGGCATGAACCCGAAGACCGCGCAGGCGCTTCATGGCGGGCGCAAATACGTCGAAACGATTGGTCGCACACGGGCTTTCGACGGAGTCCTTGTCACCGGGGAAATCCCTCGCGCCACGACTCTCGAAGACACTGGCGGCGCATTTTTTCTGGATGCGGACGCCACGCGGCCTGATCCGCTCATGGACGATCAAGCTCTGGTGATTGACCTCGGGCGCAGCGTCGTCCTGCTGCTCGGCTGCGCTCATGCCGGCGTCGTCAACACCCTTGATCACGTTCGGCACCTGACTGGTGGAAAACCCGTGTGCGCCGTGATTGGCGGCCTGCATCTGGGTTCTGCCAGCGAAGAACGCATTCAGCTAACCATCGTCCGGCTACGCGCGGCCAACCTCGATGGCCTCGCGCCCGTTCACTGCACCGGCTGGCCGGCAACGGCTCAACTGTGGCAGGCTTTCCCAAACATTTGCCGCCCGGCTGGCGTCGGGACGGTCTTTGAATTCAAACGGACCTAGCGCTCTTGCCAGCCACGATTTGTCTTGCCCGGCCATACGAACCAAGATTGAAAGCATTCGCGTAACCCAGGCGTTTCAGTTTGCTTTTTGCCATTGCGCTGCGTCCGCCGCTCCGGCAGTGCAAGAGCAGCACCTGGGTTTTGTCTTTCACGCGGCGTGGCAGGCTTTCGCCCAACTCGCCGAGTGGGATGTTGACCGCATTTGTCACATGGCCACTGCGGAATTCTTCCGGCGAACGCACGTCAATCACCAGAGCGCCTTGCCGCAAATACTGCCGGGCGACTTCTGCCGAAACGAAAGACATTCTTTTCAGCAGAAACAGTGCTGCCATCACTCCGCCGACAATCAGTATCCAGGTCCAATTCATATCTTGATTTCAGAGGAACGCTGTTACGGCGTGGGCAGTTTGGCGGGTGAGCGCGGATCAAAGTGCGCGCGGATCCCGCCGGTGAGGGTCGAAACTTGAAACCCGTTTTGCGCCAGAATGCGGGCGGCGAAATACGCCGTCTTGCCCAGCGCACAAACTGTCACCACCGGTCGGTTGCGGTCCAGTTCGCCAAGCCGTTGGCGCAGGGCGGTGAGAGGAATGTTGACTGAGCGCACCTGGGTCAGCGGATGCGCCTGCACCAATGCAGCCGGACGGCTGTCAACCACCTGCACCGCCGGGTCGTCGGGAATGGAATCAACGGGCGTCACGAGGCCATCGCGGGCGTTGCAGGCGGTGAAGCCCGCCAAATTGACTATGTCCTTGGCCGCACCGAACGGCGGGGCATAGGCGAGTTCGAGTTGCGCCAGGTCATCAATGGTCAGGCCGCCAGTAATGGCTGTGGCCAGCACATCAATGCGTTTGTCCACGCCGAGAAAGCCGGTGACTTGCGCTCCAAGCACGCGACCAGTTTCAGGTTCCCAGAGCAACCTCAATAATAGCGGCTTTGCTCCCGGATAGTAACCGGCGTGGTGGTTGTCGTTGACGGTAACTGCGCGATACGCACGGCCAGCCGCGCGAAGGCGTTTCTCCGACCAACCGGTCAGACCGGCGGCGACATCGAAGGCGCGCACAATGGCGGTGCCAAGCGCACCCATGTAAGGCTTGGTCTGGTTCGGACGAAAAATATGATCGGCGGCCAGCCGGCCCTGACGATTGGCGGGGCCACCCAATGGAACGGCTGTCGTTTCACCGCTGACGAAGTCCTTGATTTCGACCGCATCGCCGGCGGCGTAGATGTTGGGATCGCTGGTCTGCATGAACGGGTTGACACGGATGTGTCCCCGCGGCCCCAGTTCCAGTCCGGCATCCCGAGCGAGCGCCGTGTCTGGGCGCACGCCGATGCTGAGCACCACGAGATCGGAAGGGATGGTGCGACCGGAGTTGAGGCGGCAGTTCAGCGAGGTTTCGCCAACAAAGCCCGCAATGCCGTCGCCAAGGATAAGTTCAATGCCGTGGCGGCGAAGTTCGTCCTCCATCAGCCGCGTCATCGGCCGGTCCAGCGGCGGCAAAACCTGATCCAGCAGTTCAACCAGCGTAACCTGTTTGCCCAGCCGTATGAATTGCTCCGCCATTTCGAGGCCGATAAAACCGGCCCCGATCACGGTCACCCGCTGGGCGTTCGCTGCGGCGGCCTTGATGCGATCCATGTCCTGCAACGAGCGGAGGGTGAAGAGGTGCGGATCATCAATACCCGGCAGGTTGGGACGCAGCGGGACAGCACCGGGCGCGAGTAAAAGCTTGTCGTAAGACAACCACTCGGTGGTGCCGGCAGCAACCTCACGCAAGTGAACCCGTTTGCCAGCCCGATCAATCGCAATAGCTTCGGTGCTGGTGCGCACCTCAAGTGCCAGCATCGCCTTGAGGGTTTGCGGGGTCTGCACGGCCAGCGTGTCGCGCTGCTTGATTTCGCCGCCGATGAAATAAGGCAGTCCGCAGTTGGCGAAAGAAACATCCGGGCCGCGCTCAATCAGGGTGATCTGGGCGGTTTCGTCAAGTCGGCGAGCGCGGGCGGCACAGGAAGCGCCGGCGGCCACGCCGCCGACAATCACCAATCGTTTTTTATTCGTGAGATTCATATCGTTTCCAGTATCGAGCCGAGTTCCCCGAAAAAGTTACAAGCCGCCACCGGCGTTTGATTCCTTCACTCCCGCATCGCCCGCCTTCGGAACATTAAAGAACTGTAATCCGCGCATGGGCGTTGTGTTTAACCAAAGATGGTCTGTTCTCTTGAAGAGGGCGCAGTGGATGCGTCCGACAGTCGAAACGAAAAACAGCAAAACGAAAGAACAGATATGAAAAACAAAACACTCGCCGGATTGATCGTCGCGGGATTGGTGATGAGCGGCGCAACCTTCTCGTTGCTCGCGCAAAATGGAGCGGGCCGGGGCGGCAACGGCAAAGGCTACGGCGGCCCGCCGCAATCCCAGGAGGAACGCGCAGCCCGTCAGGCCGCGTGTCTCGAAAAGAATGGCGGCATCTGCCCGAATGGTGGTCCGCGGACAAATTGTCCGGCTGGCGGAATGGGAAAAGGCAAGGCCGCTGGCAATGGTGGGCGGCATGGTTTGCGCGATGGCACAGGCCCGCGCAGCGCGAACGGCACGTGTCCGAACACTCCGGCGCAAAACCAGAAATAGCGGCACAGGCCAACAAGCAATTCGGGTGACGATGGTCGTTGCCCGAATTCCTCCTCTGGAACGAGCCCGACCAAGGTCTCAGGTCTAGTTTCCGCTACCGGTCGAAACCGCCGCGCTTTCTGCCGGTTTGAACTTGGTTTCAATCAGCCAGAAAACCACTGCTGCGATGGCGGCGAGAATCACAAACCAGCCCCAATCCGGCACGCCCGTGATATCCGGCAGGCGAACCTTGCCGAGGGCGGCGACCTTTTGAATGTGCGCTTCTACCCAGGCGAAACTCAGCGCGTAGAGCACGCCGCCCAGCAGCATTCCTACGAAACCGGTCAGCGCGTGGAGACTGCCCGTGGCAATTGCCGCCACGCCCGTGCCCGGGCAGTAACCGTAGAGCACCATGCCGACGCCAAACAACGCCGCGCCCAACGACACGCCGAGCATGTTCGCGGGCTTGATGTGGTATTGCGCATGGCCCGTGGTCTTCAGCAGCAACACCCCGATGCCGCCGACGATGATCGCGGTGAACATGACTTTCAGCACGGTGAAATCTTTGAACCGAAACTGGTTCACGATCACGTTGTAGTTGGCCACGCCACCGCGATGCAGCAATACCCCGAAGGCGATGCCCATGGGGATGGCGAGCCAGCGGGCGGTTTCAGCAGAGACTGGGAAGTTCATAATTCAGAAGGGTAAGTTGGGTTTACCTAG
>Ga0315271_10001471_pt1 | contig 14219 bp, 11 predicted proteins | sample C3_top_MG_FD_204664 | JGI IMG/M metagenome (GOLD analysis project Ga0315271, IMG submission 204664) | Sediment microbial communities from Yellowstone Lake, YNP, Wyoming, USA - C3_top | ecosystem: Environmental > Aquatic > Freshwater > Lake > Sediment | place: USA: Wyoming | collected 2017-08-01 | reverse complement strand
CGCCGCCATGACAGCCGACGAAGCGGTATGAAAGGCGATCACATCGACGTCCTGATTGAACAGCGTCATGGCCGCATCACGCTCGCGCGTCGGGTCGAACCAGGTGTTGATCCACACCACTTTGACTGCGGCCTTTGGGTTGACCGAACGCATGCCCAGCGCAAAGGCATTGATGCCCTGCAATACTTCGGGAATGGGAAACCCTGCCACATAGCCGGCCACATTCGTTTTCGTCATGTGTCCGGCAGCGATCCCGGCGAGGTAGCGGCCCTCGTAATAGCGCGCATTGGCCACGGCCACGTTGGGTGCAGTCTTGTAGCCCGTGATGGATTCGAACTTGACATCGGGATATTCCCGGGCCACCTTGAGCGTGGCCTCCATGTAACCAAAACTGGGGGTGAAGATGAGTTGGTGACCGGTGGCCGCCAGATCGCGAATCACGCGCTCGCCATCAGGTCCTTCCGCCACGTTTTCCACAAAGCTGGTCTTGACCCTGGCCCCCAGGGCTGCCTCGACCGCCCTGCGACCCTCGTCGTGCTGGTGCACCCAACCCGTTTCGGCCAGCGGCGCCACGTACACAAAGCCGATCTTGAGCGGCTCTCTCACGGCCTCGGGCGCTGCGCCGGTCAAGGAAGAAACAGGGGAAACAAAGCAGGCGGCCGCCATCACGGCTGCGAGGTTTTTGTACATGGTGGTCCTCTACATGGCTCCGAATTACACGAGAAGGCCCGCCGGAGCAACGGACCAGCCGTCGAATTTTAATCGCACAGCGACCAGTGGACCGCCCATGGAATGGGGCGAGCGGCTTGACTTGCCGACGTTCCACACTGCTAGACATAGCGCCATGTGCAATGCCGCCTTGACCCGAAGTCCTGCGAATTGCTATCCAACAAGAAATCTCCCGCTCCGATGAGTCGTGTCGTGACCAACGGCTTCATGGCCTCCTCCTTGCCACTGGGGGTCAAAGCTGCCAACAGGTCGCGCAGCTCTTTGGAGAAAACCGTCGTATGGTGCAGCCTGGTTCAGGCGATTCCAGAGTCAAGTATGGGAGGAGTTTCGTGAGGGCGGGCGTTCTGGCCGGCCGGCATCGGACGGTCCACAACTCGCTCGTATCGAGTGAGTCTGGAGGTTGGCCTGCCGTATGGCAACGCCCAACCGATTCTTTGCCACCTTGGACAAGTTGCTCGCAGCCGTCGATGGGTGCCTAGCGCGTCGAACTTGCGCTCGTATAGCGGCAGGTCATCTCGTGCGGTGTAGTTGCCAGCTTCAGCGAGGAAAACCATCCCGGCAGCAGTGTCATGTTCACACCCCTGGCTCAGGTACCACAGAATGCGGCTTGGAGTAGGATGAGAGCGGCAGTCCATCTTCCGCGCAACAAGGAATAATGTCAGCATGGCAATTGCAACTATCAATCGTGTGATTCTCTGGTTCGACGAGGCATTTCGAGCGTTGTCGGCAGAAGTACCGATGGCCGAGGTGGAGCGACTGGCAGTACTGGTTCACCACTCAATGGACGGCAAGGCACGGGTCTTCCACACCACCCGGCACGTCTTCAGCGTCGGCGAGGACCTGAAGCCGCTGCAAGTGCTGGCGGCGCTCTTTCATGACGTGGTGTACTACCAGCTTGATGGCGGTTTGCCGGCACGCGTGGCCACTTTGCTCGAAGGGGTCACACACGCGAAGGATGGCGCCTTGTACCTTCGGGACATCGAGCCTGGCGATAGCGCCACGGCCCTGTGCGCAGATATTTTCGGCTTCAGCCCGGGGCAATTGCTGCCACTGTATCGTGGCATGAATGAATTTCTGAGCGCGGTGGTCGCGGCCCGGCTTCTGCAGCAGCATCTGAGCGACAGACAGTTGCTTGCGGTAGTGACGTGCATCGAGGCAACCATCCCTTTCCGGGCGCCGGACGAGCACGGCCAAACGGCGGCAGAAGCGCTGGCCCGGCGTGTTCAGGAGCGCAGTGCAAAGTTCCCGGCACAACCCGCCCTGTCTTCGCAGGAGACCGAGGTCTTCGTCAAGGCCTTGGTCACGGATGCCGTGACTCTGGCCAATCGGGACATCTCCGGATTTATCGAATCGGACCCCGGACAATGCTTGTCCAATACCTTGCTGTTGATTGAAGAGTCCAATGCTCCTTTGGCGGCGCTGGGCGTCTATTCCTTGCAGGAGTATCGGAGTGCCTTGCTGCGAATGGAGTCTTTCTTGAGCGGGCTTGATCCCGCGCTTGTCTGTCAGAGCTTCAATGGTTACCCCGATGCAGATACGCTGCTGGCGATGGGCGCTGCCGCAAAGCGAAATATCGACTTTTCCTGTGACTACCTGGGGGCGATACTTACAACGATCGCCATCATCGAGGCCTTGGCACTGAGCACCGGGACGGACTGCCCCATCGCCATGTTTCTGGGTGACATCACCAATGCTTATGGCAAACCCGACAGGGTGGAAGACTTTTTGCCGGAGCCACCGTCCGGGCAGCCTGTCGACGCGGAGTTGCTTCAAGTGCTGCAGGTGGGGCGTGCGCTTGAATCAGCCAACGACCTGGCAGCCTCGCCCCTGACCACCTATCTGTATCGATTCATGGGGCATAGTCGCTCTAAACAAACCCTGCAGCAGGCCAGACGGATGTTTGACGGAGATTTGTCGCCACATGCGTTTCTGAAAATGCTGGATCGCGATATGCTCAGTGCCGTGATCCGCGCCTGCGCACGAATTGCCCTGTCACGCAGCGAAGCCCTTCTGGCCCTGGAGAACAGTCTGTAGATTGGCAGCGACTGCAGCCAAGCTGTGCGCACTTCCAATTTCTTTGGCAAAATGGACGTGGCGCATAGAAACTCAATCAGTTGGGGAAATTCAAAATGAACTGCACGATTCAAAAGTACCTGGTCTCAGCGGCGGTCTTGATGCTCGCATGGATGCCGCTTATGTCACATGCGCAAAACGAGACGGTCGGTTCTGTCAAGACCGTGACCGGTGATGCCTGGGTCACCACAGGGGGAAAGCAGATCAAGGCACAAGTCGGCACCCCTGTGTTCTTGGGCAGCCAGCTCAAGACCGCGAAAACGGGTTCCGTGGGTGTGACTTTCAAGGACAACACCCTGATGTCGTTCGGGCCCGACACCGAAATGACCGTCGACGAATACCTTTTCGCACCGCTGAATGGCAATCTCAAGCTGGGGGCGCGGCTCGACAAGGGCAGCCTGAACTATGTATCCGGCGTCATTGCCAAGCTCCGGCCTGATGCGGTCAACATCAAGACACCAACCGGCACCATCGGCGTGCGCGGCACCCAGTTTCTGGTGAAGGTGGACGCACCTTCGACGGTCAATTGACGCCGCATAGGGCCAGCGTTCCGCTAGGGGGATTCATCATTTCAAGAACAAAATTGACGGTATTAGCGCTGGTCGTGGCCACTCTGGGTGCCCAGGCCCAGGGTCTGCCCGAGCCGCTACTGCAGGCAGCACGCAAGGCCGTGGTCAGCAACCCCGAGGTGCAGGCACGCTGGCACGGCTTCCAGGCGGCGGAGAGCGAGCGCAGCGCAGCGCGTGGCGGCTACTTGCCGCAAATTGACCTGAACGCGGGCAGCGGCAAGGAGAGCCGCGACTCGCCGCTGGCGGCCAACGGCACTTACGGCAGCTACAACTACAACGCCTCACAGCTCACGCTGAACCAGTTGCTCTTCGACGGCTTGTACACGCACAACGAAGTCAAGCGCTTGGGCTACGCCAAGCTGGCGCGCTACTATGCGCTCAGCGAGGCCTCCGAGTCGGTGGCGCTGGAAGCGGTGGGCGCCTATGCGGATCTGTTGCGTTCCCGCGAACTCGTGGACGCCGCCAAGGAAAATTTTGTATTGCACAAGCAGACCACCATGCTTGTCGAAGAACGTGTCAAAGGCGGCGTAGGCCGCGGTGTCGATGTGGAGCAGGCCAACGGACGGCTGGCGCTGGCGGAGTCCAATCTGCTGGCCGAACTGACCAAGCTGCACGATGTCAGTGCCAATTACCTGCGGATCATCGGCGAGAAGCCGCCTGCCAACCTGCCTTCGCTGCCCGACCCTTTCAAGCTCGGCACCATGCCCGCCTCCACCGAGGTCCTGATGCGCGACGGCCTGCAGGGCAGCCCGACCCTCAATGCGGCGCTGGAGAATGCGCGCGCGTACAAGACGGCCATCGATTCACGCCAGTCAGCCTACATGCCACGCGTTGATCTGCGCGCCTACGCCAGCACCGAAAACAACACCGGCGGCATTGTTGGCAACACGCGTGTCAACGGCGGCGAAGTCTTGTTGAATTACAACCTGTTCCGCGGTGGCGCCGACAAGTCGCGCGTGAGCCAGGCAAGAGGCCAGAGCGGCCAGGCGCGCGATCTGCAGGAGAAAGCCTGCCGCGATGTGCGCCAGACACTGTCCCTTGCGTACAGCGACATGCGCAGCCTCGACGAACAGCAGCGCTACATGGACCAGCATCGGCTGGCGACGGAGAAATCGCGCGAGGCCTATCGCCAGCAATACGACCTGGGTCAGCGCACCCTGCTCGATTTGCTCGACACGCAGAATGAATTCTTCGAAGCCAGCCGCACCTACATCAATGCCCACTACAACCAGGTGACGGCGCAGGCGCGCACGCTGGCCGGCATGGGTCAGCTGGTCGCAGCGTTGGGCGTGAACCGTACGGATGTGCCCAGCGCACAGGATGCCGGCCAGGACCGCACCGGCATCGATCCGGCCGAGCTGTGCCCGCCTGAGGAGACCGAAGTCGACACCGTCGATGCCATCAAGGCCAGGCATGCGCCACCTCCCGGCCCGGGTTCCTACGTTGTTCTTATTCCAAGTCCGGACGGCAGCATTGGCCGGGTGATCGTGCAGGGCAAACAAGGCGAGCAGGTTCTGAGCAAGGCCGGCGAGGCCGTCTCCATCGATGTCGCGGGCGCTGGCGGTGCCCCGCTGGTCTTGAGCGAGAAGCAATTGAAGCAGGATTTCGGCGCTGCCCAAGCCGCGCGTCCGCCGATACCCGAGCACTTCGTGCTGTACTTTGTTCAGGGTACGACGGATCTCACCAAGGAATCCAGGGCGCAGTTGCCCGGCATTCTGGCGCGTGCGCGTCAGCATAAGGCGCTCGACATCTGGTTGATCGGGCACACCGACACCGTCGGCACCGAAAAACGCAACGACGCGCTGGGGCTGCAGCGCGCCAAGGCCCTGGCCAGGCGCTTTCGGCAACTCAAGCTGAAAGACCTGACCATGACGGTCGAGTCCTATGGCGAGCGTCAACCTGCGGTTCCCACCCCCGACGAGACGCCCGAGCCACGCAACCGCCGCGGCGACATCATTTTCCGCTAGGACCCACGCACGGGCTATTTCTCGGTCATCACGATCAGGTCACCCGTCTGGTTTTCCTGCAAGCGACCGAGGTGCAATTTGACCAGCGGATCGCCGGGACGCTCTTCGGCCAGCCGGCGGAAGGCGACAAGGGCAGCGACCGCGTCTGTTGTCATCAAGGCATAAGCGGCCGCGTATTGCGGATCTTCCTGCGGCCCACCCGCTACTTCGAGCCCATCGTTGACGGGCTGAAACACCATCAGCGGCTGCGTCTTGCCCTTGAGCACCAGCCTGCCCACCGGCCGCGTGATGACACCGTTGCAGCCTGACAAGGTGGCCTCCGACACACAGACCTTGGTGCCCAGATGCTTGTTGACGGCTTCAAGACGCGACGCGGTGTTGACCGGGTCCCCAAGTGCGCGGTAGTCGAAAATGGTCGAGCCGCCAAAATTGCCGACGATGACCTCACCGGTATGAACGCCGATGCGCGTGTGGCCAAAAGCAATCCCCTTGGCCTTCAAATCATCCGAGAAACGCGCAGCAAAGCGCTGCATGGCGATGGCGCATGTCAATGCGCGCTGCCGATGATCCGGCTGCTGCACCGGCGCCGAAAACATGATCGCCACCGCGTCCCCGACAATCCGGTCCAGCGTGCCGTTGAAGCTAAAGGCAATCGCAATCATCTTGTCCAGATAGTCGTTGAGCAAAGCCACCGCCTCGCCCGGATCGATCTTTTCCATCAGGCTCGTGAAGCCCGCCAGGTCGGTAAAGATGAAGCTGCATTCCTGGCGCCGTCCACCGAGTTCAAGTTCATCGGGATGCTCGACGATGTGCGAGACCAGATTCGGCGACACGTAGCGTGAAAACGCCTCCTTGACAAAGCGCTGGCGCCGCTCGCTGGAAAAATGGTGGATCACGCTCGACAGCAGAAAGGCGGTGAAGATGCCAATCGACGGCGTCACCGGGTCCAGCAGCAGGCGGTACTCGATAAAGGCGTACCAGCCGCCGCCGATGACTAAAGCTATCACGAGCAGCGTCACCAGCGCAGACACCAGCGCACCGGTCACCAGTGCCAGGGTGCCGAGCGCCAGGCCACCGATGACGATGGTCAGGGCCTCGATCGAATTGGCCCAGGCCGGGCGGTACAGGTAGCTGTCGGTCAGCACCTGTTCAAGCATCTGGGCGTGCGCCTCGACCCCCGCCATGACACCGCCCAGCGGACTGAAACGCAGGTCCATCAAGCCCTGTGCCGAAGTGCCGACCAGCACCAGGCTGCCATTCAATTCGGCCTCCGGCACGACGCCCGCCACGACCTTCCATGCCGGAATTGTGCGCTGCTTGACGGGCTTGGTGTAATGGACCCAGGCCTCGCCGGCGGCGGTCGTGGGCACCGCAAATTGCCCGATCTTGACCTCGGTGATGCCGACGCCTTCGGTCGGCGAGGTTCGCACCATGTAGTTCTTCGCGCCCTGCCCTACGCGCAACACCTCGGCCGCCAGCGAGGGCACCAGGGTGTCGCCGAGTCTGAGCAGCAGCGGCACGCGGCGCACCACGCCATCGTTGTCGGGCACAAAGGTCATCACGCCGTTGCCCGCGGCTGCAGCGCTCAGCACCGGCAGCGGCGACGCCGCGCTGTTGAACCGGTGCACAAACGGCAATGCCGACTCACCAACGGTGACGTAGCGGTATTTCTGCGCCGGCAAAGGCACTGTCTTGCCCTCGCGCTCGACGGCATAGCCCAGCACCACGCCACCCGGCTCCAGCGCCTTGGCAAGCACATCGTCATGGTCGGGCAGATTGGCAACGTCGCGCCGCGTCGCCGCAGGCAGGTTCCAGATGTCAAGCATCGCCTTGGGCGAAGTCCGGTCCGGCTCGGCAAACAGCACGTCGAAGCCAACCGCTGCCACCCCGGCGTTGCGCAGGCGTTCAACCAGTTCGGCGATGCGGGTGCGCGGCCAGGGCCACTGGCCGATCTTGGCGAGGCTGTCCTCGTCGATATCGATGATGCGCACCGGCGCCGCCTGGTAGGCGCGCGGATGCACTCTCTGGTACTGATCGAAGACCGCATTGCGCAAGGTCTGCGTCAGCGGCGGGTCGATCAGCAGCAGCGCCGCGCCAATGCTCACAGCGAGCAGCGGCACCGCCAGATTGACGAGCCAGCTCAGCCAGCGGAGCAGGATTTTGGGCGCCTTCATTCAATCTCGAAGCGGCGCCACGTTCATGCCATCGATGTGCTCGGGCTCCTCGGCGTAGTCGCTGCCCCAGTCGCGCCAGTCCTCGCCAAACAGCTCATACGGATGCTGCGTGCGGTCCGAGCCGTTTCCGCACATCAGCGAATCGGACGGGCAGTACTTGTCGCAACCCCAGCAGATGCGCTCGGGGTTTGCGGGATGAATGGGAAACTTCTTGGCCACATTTCAATGATAGCTGCTTCAGGCCAGCGCCGGGTAGTCGGTATAGCCCTTGGCGCCGGGCGTGTAGAAAGTGGCCATGTCGACCGCATTCAGCGCGGCGCCGGTGCTCCAGCGGGCCACCAGATCGAGGTTTGCAAGGAATGGTCTGCCGACTGCAACCAGATCGCATTTGCCGGCGGCCAAATCGCTTTCGGCGCGCGCAGCATCGTAGCCGCCCGACAGAATCAGGGCACCCTTGAAGACGCTGCGGAACATGGTCTTGATCGAATCCGGCACGGGCGGCGCGCCCATCGGCGAATGGTCCACCAGGTGGATATAGACCAGGCCGCGCGCATCGAGCTGCTGCGCCAGGTAGCAGTAGTCGGCCTCCATCTCGGGGTAAGGAGGCATGTCGTTGAAGACCCCGAACGGCGACAGGCGAATGCCCACTTTTTGCCTGCCGATGGCGACGATCGTGGCATCGACCACATCGAGCACAAAGCGCGCACGGTTCGCAATCGAGCCGCCGTACTGGTCGGTGCGCTGATTCGAGTTGGGCCGAATGAATTGCTCCAGCAGGTAACCATTGGCTCCATGCAGCTCGACGCCGTCGAAGCCGGCCGCCACGGCGTTGCGCGCGGCGTGCGCAAATTCTTCTATCGTGCTCTTGATGTCGGATTCCGTCATGGCCTGCGGCACGGTGTGCGGCTTCATGCCGGCGGCGTCGGTGTAGATCTCACCGGCAGCCGCAATGGCAGACGGGCCGAGCACGCGTGCACCGGCCGGCAGATTCAGCTCGTTGCCGATGCGCCCGCAGTGCATGAACTGCATGAACATCTTGGCGCCGTGCGGGCGCACTGCGTCTGCCACGCGTTTCCACCCTGCCATCTGCTCGGCTGAAAAAGCGCCGGGTATGCGCGGATAGCCCAGGCCGTTCGGCGACGGCGACACGCCCTCGGTCACGATCAGCCCGGCCGTGCCGCGCTGCGCGTAATACTGCGCCACCAGTTCGTCCGGAATGTTTCCCGGGCAACGATTGCGCGTCATCGGCGCCATCACCAGATGGTTCTGCAGGGCGAGGGAGCCCAGGGTGGTTTTTGAGAACAGAATCGACATATTGGTTTTCCAGGAGGATGGGGAAGCGCGCCATTCTACGGGCGCAGGAACATTCTTGCACCCGACGCTGTTTGTATTTCGCAAGCAGACGCGTGCCTCTGGTGCCTGAGCTTGCCCTCGACAAATGTGCTCCATAGCGGATGGGTAAGAGGCAGCACAAGGAATAAGGCAATACGACCGACGGGCCAGTCATGTCGAGGTCGAGCAGGTATAGCGTTGGCCCAAGATGCCGACCGAACTGGCTGCGCGCGATCAGCGCGCGGGCAAGAAGCGTGTTCGCCGCCAAGTCAGGGACGACGCGATTGACTGGTTAACGTTCTACAACGACCGCAGACTGCAAACGACGCTGGGCTATGTCAGTCCGATGCAATCGGAGGATAGCTGGCACGCGGCACAGCTGTTGAAGGCCGCATAATGAAGCAGTTATGAGCTTTGTCCAACGCGGGCCAGTTCAATTCCAGTAAACTGGTAAATCACGAATGCGCCTCAATCGGGTCATGAAGATCTCCTATCTGCTTGCCGCTCTCTTGGTTGCTACCCTGCCCACCCTCGCGTTGGCACAAGCACCAGTGGTCAGCGTGCCCTCAGTAAACCTCGCGCGCTACAGCGGCAAGTGGTTCGAGATTGCGAGCTTCCCGATGTTCTTTCAGCGCCATTGCGTCGCGGACACCACGGCCGAATATGCCCCAGAGCCCAATGGTTCCATCAGCGTGCACAACCGCTGCCGCACCGACTCTGGCATTGACGATGCCACCGGCACAGCCACCGTGGTGGAAGGCTTTGGCAACAGCCGGCTCAAGGTGTCTTTCTTCTGGCCGTTCAGGGCCGATTACTGGGTGCTGGGCCTGGACCCGGAGTACCGCTGGGCGGTGGTGGGTAACCCGAACCGCAAGTACCTCTGGTTGCTGTCACGCACCCCGCAGTTGCCCCCTGCCCTGCTGGAGGCGGCCCTGGCCGCCGCGACAGCACAGGGCTTCGACCTGAGCCAGCTGCGCTACACGGTGCAGGGCAGCGCGATCAAAGAAGCGCCCTGAATACGTGAGATGGGACGGGGTCCTACAGACAATGCCGTCATCCGTGCTCGACATGATCATCTTCACCGGCTCAATCGACCGGTGAACTCCGGCCTTATCGACTCTTGGCGGCGATAGCCGCAAGAACCCGATCGGCGGTCATCGGCAGGTGGAACAGGCGCGCGCCTGTCGCATCGAACACCGCGTTGGCGAGCACCGCGCCCGCGGTCGTGATCGACGGCTCGCCGCCGCCCTGCGCTGCGACTTGATCGTTCTTCACGAGCAACGTCGCTATGCGCGGCGTCCAGGAAAAGCGCGGGATCTGGTAGCTGGCAAAGCTGCGGTCGAGAATGTCGCCGCCCCTAAAGCGCAGTTCCTCGCTCAGCGCGTAGCCCAGACCCATCGCGAGTCCGCCTTCGATCTGCATGCGGGCGCCCTCGGGGTTGACCACAATGCCCATGTCCTGCGCGCAGACGATGCGCAGCACCTTGACCTTGCCGCTGGCGCGGTTCACTTCGACCTCGGCCAGTGTCGCGACGTAGGTTCCGGCGTCGATGCTGCAGGCCAGGCCGATGCCCCTGCCGCTGGGCGCGACGCCGGCCTGGTAGCCGAAGGCGTCGGCGGCGCTCTGAAGCACGCGGCGCATTCGCGCGTCGCTGAGGTTGTTCAGCCGAAACGCCAGCGGGTCCATGCCGGCCGCGCTGGCCATGATGTCGATCTGCGACTCGACGGCGAAGACGTTCATGTTGGCGCCCGGTGCGCGCCACGGACCGACGGCAAACGGATGCACGCTGGCGCCCGCGCTGGCCGGATCGAACATCGAGCGCCCGACCGAGCGAATGCGCAGATTGGCAGCGTCGTAGAACGATTCGGCGCCGCGCTCGCCGGCGGCGTAGACCAGGTAGTCCCAGAGCGCGATCTTGCCGTTCGGATCGAGACTGGACGCAACATTGACCAGCGCCGCCGGGTCGAAGGTGTCGTTGAAGAATTCTTCGGAACGGCTCCAGGCCACCTGCACCGGCTTGCCCGTGAGCTGCGCCAGCCGCGCCGCCTCGACGGCCTGGCCATCGGCGCTTTTGCCACCGAAGCCGCCGCCGACAAAGGGCGTGATCACGCGCACATTTTTGGTCTCGAACTGCAGCGCCTTGGCAATGTGGTCGCGCGTAGGAAACGGCGTCTGCGTCGAGGCCCAGACGGTAGCCTTGCCGTTCCTGATTTCCGCCAGCGCCGCGTGCGGCTCGATGGCCGCGTGCGCCACATAGCCCTTGGTGTAGCGCGACTCGAACAGGCGTGCGGCGCCGGCGCGCGCGCCGGCCGCATCACCGCGGGCGGCCACGCTCCTGGGCTCGCCCGAGTTGGCTGCGATGTAGTCGAAGATGCTCTGCGTATCGGCCTTTGCCGCGGGTGTGCTCCAGTTGGCCTTGATGCGTCCGAGCGCAAGCGCCGCCTGCTGCGGGTCGGCGTGCAGCGCAGCGACCAGGCCGGCCTGCCTGACGACGGTGACGCCGTCAAGCTTCTCGGCCTCGGCTGTATCCAGATGCGTCAGGGTCGCACCGTGCATGGGCGCTCGCAGGATGCATGCGTAAAGCATTCCGGGCAAGCGGATGTCGGCCGCGTATTTGGCGGCCCCGGTGACCTTCTCCACCGCATCGAGGCGCTTGGGCGAGGTACCCATGACGCGGAATTCGGCGACCGCGTGCAACAGCGCCTTTTCGTCGAGCACCTTGGCGATGCGCGCGCCCTTGGAGAGCGCGCCGTAGCTGACCTGGCGCCCCGGCTGCGCGGCGACCGAAACAACGCCGGCCTTGGCCACCAGTTCTGCCACCGGCACCTCGAGCTTGGCGGAGCCCAAGGCCAGCAGTGTCTGGCGCGCCTGCGCCGCCGCCGCGCGCAGCGCCGGTCCGAACATGCGCGTCGTCAGCGAGCCGAAGGTGCCCATGTCCCAGGGGCATCGGTCGGTGTCGCCCAGCACCATGTCGATCGCGGCGAGCTCGACGCCGAGTTCCTCTGCCACCATTTGCGCCTGCGAGGTCAGAACGCCCTGCCCCATTTCGATCTTGCCGGAAAGGACCGTGACGCGGCCGTTTTCACCAATGACCAGGTAGGCGTTGAAATCCTCGGGGTAGATGCGCCTGGCGTCCTGGGCCCGTGTTGTCAGCGGATCCAGGCCGATGAAGACAACGATGCCGCCACCGAGCACCTTGAACAGGCTGCGCCGGCTGATGCCGCGCGCGCGGCTCACGATGCAGCTCCGATCTGATCGGCCGCGCTTTCGATCGCATCAAGCACGCGCTGCTGCGTGCCGCAGCGGCACAGGTTGCGCTCCATGTGGGCGCTGATTTCCTGCCTTGAGGGCTTGGGATGGTCGCGCAGGAACGCGCTGGCTTCGAGCAGCATGCCCGACGTGCAATAGCCGCACTGGAACGCGCCGTGATCGATGAAGGCCTGCTGCAGCGGATGCAGCTTGCCGTCACGTGCCAGGCCCTCGATCGTGACAACTTCCTTGCCCGCAACATGCTTGAGCGCCGTCGTGCAGGCGTGCACCGCCCTGCCGCCGACGATCACGGTGCAGGCGCCGCACTGTCCTTCGCCGCAACCGTACTTGGTCCCGGTGAGATTTAGATCCGTCCGCAGCACCCACAGCAGCATTTGCTCGTCGTCGGCATCGAACGCAATGGGACGGCCATTCAGACCGAAGTGAATCCTCTTTTTCATACCGGGCTCCAGCGAGATTGCAAGCTGCCAATCTAGACCCACGGCGGAACTGCGCGTTGATGAAAATCAAACACCCTGTCCCCGGTATCATCCGACCATGCACCCCGGCACCGCCCCTCCTTCCGTCCCCACCGCCTGGGGTCGTGCGCTGCTGCGCCGGGTGGCCAGCTGGTGGTGGCTGCTGCAGTTCTTCGCCATCGTGCTGGTGATGGCGCTGTCGCCTTCGAGCTACCGGCAGAGCCAACGCGCCACCCTTTCCCGGTGCATCTACACCAGCACCTGGCAGGTCTTGCCCTGGTTCACCGCGCTGTCGGCGCTGCTGAGCCTGGTGCTGATCCGCATCGTGATTGCCACGGCGCTGAGCTACGGCCTGTCGCAATACGCGCTGCAGATGGTGGTGCGCGTGCTCGTGCTCGAACTCATACCGCTGTCGGCCGCGCTGTTTGTCGCGCTGCGCAGCGGGCTCACCTTCAGCGCCGCTGGCGTCGATGGCGCGCTCGAGGTCCACGCGTTTTCAACGCCGCGGCCGAGCCTGGAGCGCCTGCGCAATGAGCTCGTGCCGCAGATCCTGGCCGACGCCTTTTCGGTGCTGGCGCTGGCCACCGTGAGCAGCGCGGTGGCGCTGGTGCTGGCCTACCTCGCGGTGCACGGCTTTTCGCTGTGGGGGCTGCCGGGCTACACGCGCACCGTCGGCCAGGTGTTCAACCTGCCGGTGACGCTCGGGTTCGGACTCAAGACCATTTTCTTCAGCCTGGCGGTGGCCGTGGTGCCGGTGGCCGCGCGGATCGAGGCGCAAGGCCCTGCCGCCAGCTCGGGCACCATGCAGCCTGGCGCCGTGCGCCTGTTTTTGGTACTACTATTGATCGAGACCACCTCGCTGGTGGTCAAGTACATCTGAGCAAGCACACGCACCATGGAATCCGGAACCGAAGCGCCGCCATCACCATCGACCATCGCCCATGTCGAGCGCAAGGCCGTCGCGCTGCTGCTGCTGGTCACGGTCCTGGTCTGCAGCTTTCTGCTCTACGTGATGTACGCGCGCGGTGTCTTCGAGAGCACACAGCAGCTGGTGCTGATTGCCGACGACTCCGAGGGCGTCATCGTCGGCATGGACGTCACCTTCTCGGGCTTCCCGATCGGGCGCGTGCGCCGCATCGAACTCAACGCCGAGGGCAACGCCCGGCTGGTGATCGACGTGCCGCGCAAGGACGCGCACTGGCTGCGCACCTCGAGCGTCTTCACCATGGACCGCAGCCTGGTCGGCGAAACCCGCATTCGCGCCTTCAGCGGCATCCTGAGCGACCCCCCGCTGCCCGAAAACGCCGAGCGCACCGTGCTCAGCGGCAACACCAACGCCGAGATTCCGCGTCTGGTGGCCTCGGCGCGCGAGCTGCTCGACAACTTGACACGAATGACAAGGCCCTCCTCGAACCTGAACAGCAGCCTGGCCCACGTCAACACAGTGACCGAGCGGTTCGGCGGTCGCTACGGCATGCTGTCGGGGCTGATCGGCGGCGATGACAAGGCGAAGAAGATCATCGACGCGCTGGACCAGACCAACACCCTGCTGGCCAAGACCGACCAGCGCCTGTTCGGCCCGAACGGCGTCATGGATGGCACGCAAGCCGCGGTAACGCAGCTCACGGCCATGCTGGCCGAGGCGCG
>Ga0315271_10001470_pt1 | contig 14221 bp, 12 predicted proteins | sample C3_top_MG_FD_204664 | JGI IMG/M metagenome (GOLD analysis project Ga0315271, IMG submission 204664) | Sediment microbial communities from Yellowstone Lake, YNP, Wyoming, USA - C3_top | ecosystem: Environmental > Aquatic > Freshwater > Lake > Sediment | place: USA: Wyoming | collected 2017-08-01 | reverse complement strand
ACTCGCAGTTGCTCATGGAGGAGAAGCGCGATCTCGTCCTCTCCATCATCCGCGAAGGCTGACGTGGAGACGCTCACCGACCTCGGTCCTGCGCGCGTATCCGACGTCGACCGCGCCGGCATGTTCGGCGAGGTCGCCGGCCTGCCGCAGCAACTGCGCGAAGGCTACGAGACCGCGCGCACCCGGCTCGCCGGGGCGTTCTTCGGGACCTTCCCCGCGATCCCGCCGGCCGAGCCGAGCGGCGTCGCCGTCTGCGGGATGGGCGGCTCGGCCATCGGCGCCGACCTCGTCCTCGCCTGTCTGCCCGGCCTGAGCGTCCCTGCCGCCGTGGTGCGCGGGTACGCGCTCCCCGAGTGGGTGGGACCCGAGACGCTGGTCATCGTCGTGAGCTACTCGGGGCAGACCGAGGAGGCGCTCGCCTGCGCCGCGCAGGCGCTCTCGCGTGGCTGCGTCCCCGTGTGCGTGTCCTCCGGCGGAGGCCTGGTGGCCCTTGCGGAGGCCGAGGGCCTGCCCCTGGTCGTCGTGCCCGGCGGCAGCCAGCCGCGCGCGGCCGTCGGGCTGCTGTCGATGCCGTTGCTGGCCACGCTGGAGGCATCGGGGCTGTGTCACGAACACGCGAGCGACGTCGAAGCGGCTGCGATCCAACTCGAGGCCGACAACGCCATGCTCGGCCCCGGCTCGCCGGACGAAGAGAACCCCGCCAAATCGCTGGCCCGTCGCCTCGAGAAGCGGCTGGCCGTCATCTACGGCGCCGGACCCACCGCCCCGGTCGCCCGGCGCTGGAAGGGGCAGATCAACGAGAACGCGAAGGCTCCGGCCTTCTTCAACGAGCTGCCGGAGCTCGATCACAACGAGCTCATGGGGTGGACGAGCCTGCCGCACGTCACCTCGTCCACCGTCGCGCTGTTCCTTCACGACGAGTCCGGCGAGGAGCGTCTGGCGCGCCGTGCCGAGCTCACGGCGCGGGAGTACGAGGCGCTGGGCGTGGCCACAGAGCTTGTTGCCGCGCACGGGGACTCGCCTCTCGCGCGGCTCTTCTCGCTCGTACAGCTGGGTGACTATGCGAGCTGCTACCTCGCCCTGCTGTACGGCGTCGATCCGACGCCGGTCGACGCCATCCAGGCGTTCAAGGCGAGCCTCGCCGGCGACGCCGGCTGACGCCGGGTGGCCGGCGAGGCCATCGCGCTCGTCCTGACGGCGGAGGATGCGGCGTGCCGCTCCGCCGCCGCCGGCCTGTTCCCCGGCGTGCCGCTCGTGAGTCTCTCGCGCGAGGGACTGCGGCCCGCGGTTCCCTTCGAGGGGCCGCTCTTCGCCCTCTTTGAGAGTCGCCGGCGCGACCAGACCATCGGGTTCGTCGTGCCGGCGGTCTGGACCGGCGACGCGGGGGAGCGGCCGGCCAACGGCGACCTCGTCCCGGTCGGCGATCATGTCGGCCTCGAGGGATGCGGCCCGCTCACCGGACACTGGCCGGCCGGCGTGCCGCGCGACTTCCCCGGCATGACGGGGATATATCAACCGTCCCACGTTCGTTCGCGCCGAGGGCCTCGGGTATACTCGTCCGGCATCGTGGCGGCGGGCGTCGCCGACCTCCGGCACCTCTCGCGTTTCGAGGTGCGGGCGGTCCATGAGGGGGGCTGCAGCATCGCGTCAGACTCCCTGGTCCCCGCCGCTATCGTCGCCGCGTACTACGGCTTGAGACTGGCCGCCTGTGGACTCGTGCAGGCGCCCCGATCCTACAGAGAGTGAGGCTCGAGTTGAGCAACGACTACGACATCAAAGACATTGGGCTCGCCCCCGAGGGCGTGCTGCGCATCGAGTGGGCCGACATGCACATGCCCGTGCTCAAGGCCATCCGTGAGCGCTTCGAGAAGGAGAAGCCGCTCAAGGGCGTGCGCATCGGCGCCTGCCTGCACGTCACCACCGAGACCGCCGGCCTCATGCGCACGCTGGTCGCCGGCGGCGCCGACGTGGTCCTCTGCGCCAGCAACCCGCTGAGCACGCAGGACGACGTGGCCGCCGCGCTCGTCAACGACTACGGTGTACGCGTGTATGCCATCAAGGGCGAGGACGACGCCACGTACTACGCGCACATCAACACCTGCGTCGACCACCGCCCCAACATCACCATGGACGACGGCGCCGACGTCATCGGGGTGCTGCACGGCGAGCGTCCCGACATGGCCGCCGACATCATCGGCGGTACCGAAGAGACCACCACCGGCGTCATCCGCCTCAAGGCGCTCGAGGCCGAAGGCCGCCTGATGTTCCCGATCGTGGCAGTCAACGAGGCCAACACCAAGCACATGTTCGACAACCGCTACGGCACCGGCCAGAGCACGCTCGACGGCGTCATCCGTGCCACCAACATCCTCATCGCCGGGAGCACGGTGTGCGTCGCCGGCTACGGCTGGTGCGGCCGCGGCCTCGCGATGCGCATGAAGGGCCACGGCGCCGATGTCATCGTGCTCGAGGTAGACCCCCTGCGTGCGCTCGAGGCCGTCATGGACGGCTTCCGCGTCATGCCGGTCGCCGAGGCCGCCAGGATCGCCAAGCTCTTCGTCACCGCGACCGGAGACATCCACGTGCTGCGCGGCGAGCACTTCGAGGCCATGCAGGACGGCACCATCATCGCCAACACGGGCCACTTCAACGTCGAGATCGATATCCCGGCGCTCGAGAAGCTCTCGGTCAAGCATCGCGCCATCCGCGAGTTCGTCGAGGAGTACACCATGGCGGACGGCCGCCGCATCTACCTGCTGGCCGAAGGCCGGCTGGTCAACCTGGCGGCGGCCGAGGGTCACCCGGCGGCGGTCATGGACATGAGCTTCGCCAACCAGTCGCTCTCCGCCGAGTTCATGGTCAAGAACCACGCGAGCCTCGAGAACAAGGTGTACGTGGTGCCCAAGGACATCGACGACGAGATCGCCCGGCTCAAGCTCGCCAGCATGAGCGTCGACTGCGACACCCTCACCGAGGAGCAGGCCAAGTACCTCGCCTCCTGGGACCAGGGCACCTGAGCGCGGAGCGACGGTGAGCGACGTGCGGGCAGCAAGCGAGGAGCCCGTGGCCGCCGGCGAGCGCAGCGGGCCCGGCGGTTCGCGCCTCCGCGTGCGCACCGTCGACATCCAGCCCGGCGAGGTGGTCCTCATCGACCAGCTCGCGCTGCCGCAGCACGAGCGCTACGTCACCTGCCGCACCTGGCGTGAGGTCGCGGACCGCATCACCGACATGACGGTCCGCGGCGCGCCGGCGATCGGGGTCACCGCTGCCGGCGGCATCGCACTCGCGGCCGCCCAGGCGGCCGCGGTGGGCGCGGACGACGCGGTCGCCTTCCGGGCCGCGCTCGAGCAGGCCGCGAGCGGCCTGCTGGCCACGCGGCCCACCGCGGTCAACCTGCGCTGGGCGCTGGACGAGATGCGGCGAGCCTGGGAGACGGCGCTCGCCGCCGGCGGGCCGGACGCTGCACCGCCGGCGGTGGCCGCCGTGCTGCTCAAGCAGGCGCAGGCCATCCACGACGACGACGTCGACCGTTGCCTGCGCATCGGCGAGCACGGCGCGGCGCTGTTCAAGGCCGGCGACCGCATCCTCACGCACTGCAACGCCGGCGCCCTCGCGACGGCCGGCTACGGCACGGCGCTCGGCGTGATCCGCTCCGCCGCGGCCCGGTACCCGGACGTCTCCGTGTGGGTCGACGAGACGCGGCCCTGGCTCCAGGGCGCCCGCCTCACCGCCTGGGAACTCCAGGTCGAGGGCATCCCGTACCGGCTCATCGCCGACAACATGGCCGGGTACTTCATGCGCCGCGGGGAGGTCGACGGCGTGGTCGTCGGCGCCGACCGCATCGCCGCCAACGGCGACACGGCCAACAAGATCGGCACGTACAGCGTGAGCGTCCTGGCGAAGGAGCACGGCATCCCGTTCTACGTAGCCGCGCCACTCTCCACCGTCGACCTCACGATCGAGGGTGGCGACGCCATCCCGATCGAGGAGCGCGACCACGCCGAGGTCACCTGCTTCCGCGGCGAACAGGTCGCGCCCGTGGGCGCTGAGGCGCGGCACCCCGCGTTCGACGTCACGCCGGCCGCCAACGTCGCCGCCATCATCACCGAGGCCGGCGTGCTGCGGGCGCCGTTCGGCCCGGCTCTGGCCGCGGCCTGCGGCGGCGGGGAGTGCAGGCCGTGAGCGCCCAGCCGCCCACCGTCCGCGCGTACCTCATGGCCGCGGGGCTCGGCACGCGTCTTTACCCGCTCACGGGGCTCACGTCCAAGCCGATGGTGCCGATCCTGAACCGCCCCGTCATGGAGCACCTGCTGCACCTGCTCCGCCGCCACGGCGTCATCGAGATCGCCGCCAACCTGCACTACCATCCGGACAAGATCCGCGCCTACTTCGACGACGGCGCCCAGTGCGGGGTCCAGTTGCGCTACAACCTGGAGGAGCGCCTGCTCGGCACCGCCGGTGGCGCCGACGCGTTCCGCGAGTTCCTCTCCGGCTCCACGTTCCTCGTCATGAGCGGCGACGGGCTCACCGACATCGACCTGAGCGCGTTCCTGGCCGCCCACCGGGCGTCCGGCGGCATCGCGACCATGGCCGTCAAGGAGGTCGACGACCCGTCGCTGTACGGCGTGGTGGTGCACGACGACGACATGCGCGTCGTCGGCTTCCAGGAGAAGCCGCCTCGCGAGGAGGCGCTCTCCACGCTCTGCAACTGCGGCATCTACGCGTTCGAGCCGCAGATCTTCGACTACATCGAGCCCGGGACCTTCGTCGACTGGGCCAAGGACGTGTTCCCTGCGCTGCTGGACGGCGGGGCGCCGTTCCACTGCTGGGAACTGGAGAGCTACTGGAACGACGTCGGCAACATCGAGCAGTACCGGCTGAGCAACTTCGACGCCCTGCTCGGGCGCGTCGCGCTCGACGTGCCCGGCCGCGAGATCGCGCCGCGGGTGTGGGTCGGTCAGGGCACGGAGATCGAGGCAGGCGTGCGCCTGGAGGCGCCGATCCTGCTGGGCGCCGGCTGCCTCATCGAGTCCGGCGCCGAGCTCATCGGCCCGCTGATCATCGGCGACGGCTGCGTCGTCGAGCGCGGCGCCGTGCTCGAGGGTGTCATCCATTGGGACGGCGCCAAGGCGGGGCGCGACTCGCGCCTCGCCGGCAGCATCCTCGGACGCAACGTCGTCGTGCACCATGAGGCTGTGGTACACGAGGACGCCGTGATCGGCGACCGTTCGGAAGTCGCGCCGCACACCCGTGTCGAGGCCGGCGCGCGGCTCGAGCCGCGGACCTCCGCCGGTCCCGGCGCGTTCGACGCCGGCGACGGCAAGGAGTGACGGCGATGCCGGGAGTGCACGCTGGGCGCGCACTCGACGGCTTGCTGGACCTCGTCTTCCCCAAGCGCTGCGTCGGGTGCCGTGAGCCGGGAGCCTGGCTGTGCACCGCGTGCGCCGCCGCACTACAGCCCTTGCCCGACGACCGCTGCCGGCGCTGCGGCGCGCCGCTCAGGCGCGCCGGCCGGCCGGCGCGTTCCGGTCCCGGAGTGCGCCGCCTGCCGGCCTGCCGCGAGTGCGCCGGACGGGATCTCGCGTTCTCCGCCGCCTCGGCGGCGTTCTGCTACCAAGGACCGGCGCGCGACCTGGTAACGGCCTGCAAGTTCCGGGCGCTCCGCTCGCTCACCGGCGACCTCGCGGAGCGCGCCGCCCCGGCGTTCGCGGCCGCCGCTGCGCGGGCCGGCGCCGGCGCCGTCGTCACCTCGGTCCCCGCGCATCGCGACCACCAGTCGGACCGCGGCTTCGACCTCGCCGAATCGCTCGCCCGGCGGCTTGCGCGGGACTCCGGGCTTGCCTATGCTCCGCTGCTCCGCCGCGTACGCCACGGCGCCCGCCAGAGCGGGCTCGACAGGGCCTCGCGCGCGGCCAATGTGCATGACGCGTTTGCGTTGCGCGAGGGCGGATTGCGGGTAGGTACTAGAATCAAGCGAGTGATCATTGTTGACGACGTCTACACCACAGGTGAAACGTTGAACCAGTGTGCAGAAGCGCTCGCCCACGCAGTTCTCGACCCCCACGTCTTCACCTTCGCACGTACCGTACGTGCGACGCCTGCCCCAGCATCGCGAGACCACGCACTCCCGAAGGAGCGATGTCGATGAAAACTCAGATCAAGGGCCGTAATGTCACCGTCACGCCCGCCCTGCAGGACTATGCCAACGAGAAGATCGAGCACGTCCACAAGCTCCTGCAGCAGCGCAAGATCGACGAGGTCACGAGGGTAGAGCTCGAGCTCCGCGTGGAGAAGAACCCGAGCATCCCCGAACCGTGCATCGCCGAGGCGACGGTGTTCACACGCGGTCCTGTGATCCGGGCGCGCGAGTCCTCCACCGACATGTATGCCGCCATCGACCTGGTGAGCGACAAGCTCGTGCGCCGCGTCAAGAAGTACCACGACAAGATCCACGGTAAGACGAAGCACGGCCACGAGAAGATCGTCGCCCCGGTCGAGGCGACGCTCGAGATGGCGCCGGTGGCCGCCACCGCAGCGCTCGGCGACGAGATGTTCGCCGAGGCGGTGCACGCCGGCGACAACGGCCGCATCGTCAAGACCAAGCAGTTCGCGCTCAAGCCCATGTCGATCCACGAGGCGACGCTCCAGATGGAGCTCGTGGGCCACGACTTCTTCGTGTTCACGAACGCCGAGTCCAACCGCACGAACGTGGTGTACCGTCGCAACGACGGGCACTACGGCCTCATCGAGCCGGCGGAGAACTAGGACCGGATCCGGCTGCGCGCCCGGCGGCCGCGAGCCCCGGGCGCGCGCCGTGCGACGCGGGTGGCAGGCTGTGCGACAATGGGCGTAGACCTCATCTCCGCGATTCCGGGAGTAGTGCCCACGTGATCAAGATCGTCGACAAGCTGCTGCACGCCGGTGAAGGCCGGCGCCTCAAGACACTCCGGGACCAGACCCAGCGGGTCACCGACCTGGAGCCGGACGTCGCTCGCCTGACCGACGAGCAGTTGCGCGCCAAGACCGCCGAGTTCCGCCAGCGCTACGAGAACGGCGAGCTGCTCGACGACCTCCTGTACGAGACCTTCGCCGTCGCCCGTGAGGCCGCCAAGCGCTCCCTCGGCATGCGGCCGTTCGACGTCCAGGTGCTGGGCGGCATCGTCCTTCACGACGGCGACATCGCCGAGATGAAGACCGGCGAGGGCAAGACGCTCGTCGCCACCATGCCGATGTACCTCAACGGGCTGGCCGGCCACGGCGCCCATCTCGTCACGGTGAACGACTACCTGGCCAAGCGCGACGCCGAGTGGATGGGCCAGGTGTACCGCTTCCTCGGCCTCGAGGTCGGCGTCATACAGGCCAACATGACTCCCGAGGAGCGTCGCGCGCAGTACAACGCCGACGTCACCTACGGCACCAACTCAGAGTTCGGCTTCGATTACCTGCGCGACAACATGACCATGCGCCGCGAACACATGGTGCAGCGCGGACACTCCTTCTGCATCGTGGACGAGGTCGACTCGATCCTCATCGACGAGGCGCGCACGCCGCTCATCATCAGTGGCGCTCCGGAGACGGCCGCCGACACGTATCGCCAGTTCGCGCGCGTCGTGCCCCGCCTGATCCCCGGCGAGGACTACGAGGTCGACGAGAAGCAGCGCACAGTGGCGGTCACCGAGCAGGGCGTCGACAAGGTCGAGAAGGCACTCGACATCGACAACCTCTACAAGGACTCCAACGGCGGCCTGGTCAACCACTTCATCCAGGCCCTGCGCGCCGAGGCCCTGTACGCCAAGGACGTCGAGTACGTCGTCCAGAACGGCGAGGTCCTCATCGTCGACGAGTTCACCGGCCGCATCCTGGACGGCAGGCGCTACTCCGAGGGCCTGCACCAGGCCATCGAAGCCAAGGAGAAGGTGCCGATCCGCGAGGAGAACCAGACGCTCGCGACGATCACCCTGCAGAACTACTTCCGTATGTACGAGGTCCTGGCGGGCATGACCGGTACCGCCAAGACCGAGGAGGACGAGTTCCGCCAGATCTACCAGCTCGAGGTCGTGCAGATCCCGCCCAACGCACCCTTGGTCCGTCTGGACGAGAACGACTACATCTTCACGACCGCCAAGGAGAAGTACGCGGCGGTCGTCGAGGACGTCGTCGAGCGGTACGCCAAGGGCCAGCCGGTGCTGGTCGGCACCGTGTCCGTCGAGGTCAGCGAGATGCTGTCGCGCCTGCTGGACCGGCACGGGGTCGAGCACAACGTCCTCAACGCCAAGCAGCACGAGCGCGAGGCCCACGTCATCGAGAACGCCGGCCAGAAGGGGACGATCACGATCGCGACCAACATGGCCGGCCGAGGCGTCGACATCAAGCTCGGCGAGGGCGTGATCGACGCCGGCGGCCTCTACGTGCTGGGCACCGAGCGCCACGAGAGCCGCCGCATCGACAACCAGCTTCGCGGCCGCGCCGGCCGCCAGGGCGACCCCGGCGAGAGCCGCTTCTACCTCTCCGCCGAGGACGAGCTCATCCGCCTGTTCGCCGGTGACCGCATGTTCCGCATCCTCAGCCGGCTCGGGCCGCAGGAGGGCCAGCCGATCGAGGCCAAGATGCTGAGCAACGTGGTCGAGAAGGCCCAGGTCAAGGTCGAGGAACTCAACTTCATGCGCCGCAAGAACGTGCTCAAGTACGACGAAGTGATGAACGAGCAGCGCCGCGTCATCTACGACCAGCGGCAGCGCATCCTCATGGGTGAGGACTTCGGCGAGCAGGTGCGCGAGATGGTGGCCGAACTGAGCGAGGCCAGCGTGCGCGGCGCGCTCGAGGGCGAGCAGTACTCGGAGGACTGGGATCTCGACTCCCTGTTCATCGGCCTCAAGCAGCTCTACTCACCGGCGCTCAAGAAGTCCGACATCGATCTCGACGGCGCGACGGTCGATGAGATCGTCGACCTCGCGGTCGACGACGCGCTGGAGCAGTACGACGAGCGCGAGCGCGTCATCGGCGCGGAGCAGATGCGCAGCGTGGAACGCGCCGTCATGCTCCAGGTCATCGACGGTCGTTGGAAGGACCACCTCCTCGACATGGACTACCTGCAGGAGGGCATCCACCTGCGGGCGCTCGGCCAGCGCGACCCGCTGGTCGAGTACAAAGCCGAGGGCTTCGACCTGTTCAACGACATGCTCGAGAGCGTCAAGACGAGCACGGTCACGACGCTGATGAAGAACAGTCCCGAGGACCTGGCGATGTTCACCGCCATCACCCTCGACGAGCCCGTGGCGGCACTCCAGTACACGAGCGGCGACGACCTGATCAACCAGACGTCGTTCACCGGCGCCGCCATGGCCGCCGGCGAGTTCCCGGACGACGACCTCGCCGACCGGCCGCTGCCCAACGTGGCCGCCGGCGGTGGGGGCGGCGCGACGAGCACCAGCACCGCGACGGTGCAGGTGCAGCAGCGCATCGTCTACGACAAGGTCGGGCGCAACGACCCGTGCCCGTGCGGGAGCGGGAAGAAGTACAAGAAGTGTCACGGCGCCTGAGCGGCTGCGCCGCTCCTTTGCCTCAGCGCCTGATCGGTCCCGCCCTGAGCAGCTCACCGCAGTCGGCGGCGGGGAGGGGCTTGCTGTAGAGGAAGCCCTGCAGGGCGTCGCAGCCCTCGTCGCGCAGGGCGTCGCGCTCGTCGACTGTCTCCACGCCCTCCGCCACGACGGTGAGACCAAGGCGATGGCCCAGGGCGATGACCGCGGCTGCCACGGCCGCGTGCTCGGGCACCGTCGGCAGGTCGCGCACGAAGGAGCGGTCCAGCTTCACCGCCGAGATCTGCAGACGCACGAGGTGGCTGAGCGACGAGTAGCCGGTGCCGAAGTCATCGATGGCGACGCGGACCCCCATCCTGCGAAGGGCCCCGAGGACCTGAGTCGTGTGGTGCGCGTCCCTCATGGCCGCGGTCTCGGTGATCTCCAGCTCGAGCGCGCGCGGGTCGAACCCGGTGTCGTGAAGGGTGCGCCGCACCGACTCCACCAGCGTCTGCTCGTGCAGTTCGCGGGCGCTGATGTTGACGCTCATGAGCACCGGCCGGCCCAGCTCGCGGTGCCAGACGCGCCCTTGCCGGCACGCCTCCTCGAGCACCCAGGCACCGATCGGGATCATGGCGCCGCTGTCCTCGGCGAACGGGATGAAATCGAGGGGCGGCACCACCCCGCGCTCAGGGTGCCGCCAGCGTAGCAGCGCCTCCACCGCGACGATCGTTTCGGTGCCGGCGGCGACGACGGGCTGGTAGTCGAGGAACAAGCGATTGTCCGCAAGGGCGTGCTCCAGCGCCGCGTTCAGCTTCCGGCGGCCGGCGAGCTCGGCGTTCATGCCCGGGTGAAAGAACTGCCAGCGGTCGCCGCCCGCGTCCGACGCCTGGCGCATGCCGGCGTCGGCATTGCTGAGGATCTCTACGGCGGTCACGCCGTCGCTGGGGTAGATGGCGATGCCCATGCTGAGGGTGAGGAGGAGTTCGTGGTGACCGACCGTCAGTGGCTCCTTGACGGCGCCGAAGATACCACGCACGGCTGCGTCGGCCTCGGACGGTCCGGCCGCGCCGGGCAGCAGGGCGGCGAAAGCACCGCCGCCGAGGTACGCGACCGTGTCCTCGGCTCGCCCGACGCCTCGGAGTCGCCGGCCGAGTTCTTCGAGAAGCCGGATCGAGTCTTTGGGCCCAAGACTGGAGTCGAGGCCGTCGAAGCGGTCGACGTGAAACACGGCGACCGAGAAGGCCAGGCGGCGGCGCTGGGCGTGCTTCAGGGCCTGGCCGGTGCGCTCCTCGAGGAGCGCCGCATCGGCGAGGCCGGTCACTGGGTCGTGGAGCCACCGGCTGACCGGCGCGGCGTCACTGCTCTCGGGCTTCTCGTCCATACCGTCCTCGTCACTTGTCTGGGGGTGCTCGACTACTCTGCCCAGGTTCGCCCTGGTGGAGGCAGTCTTCGCTCTCGAGGCCCACGGGTCCTGCGGCGGCCGGCTGAAGCACGCGTGGGATTCGGGTACACTACATCGGTCATGAGCATCAACGCCTCAGAAGCACTCGTCCATCTGGATTCGCTCCGCGAGCGGTTGAAGGAAGCCTCCGGGCGCCTTGGCTGGCTGCGGAGCTATCTTTGACCCCCCCAGGCTGACAGAGCAGATCGAGGCGCTCGAAGAGCGCATGCGCGCCGGCGACTTCTGGGATGACCAGGAGCAGGCTTCCAGAGTCTCCGCCGAGTACAGCCGCGCCAAGCGCCGGCTCGAGGACTTCGCCGCGCTCGAAGCCCGCTACGCCGATCTCGAGACCACCGAGGAGCTCGTGCGTGAGGAGCTCGGCGGTGACTCCGTGGATGAGGAGCTCCTGGAGGAGCTCGTGAGCGGCGTCGCCTCCCTCGAGGCCGACCTGCAGCGCGGCGAGGAACTGCGCTTCTTCAGCGGCAAGTACGACGAGGGCGGCGCGATCCTCACTATCCATCCCGGCGCCGGCGGCACGGAGTCGCAGGACTGGGCCGAGATGCTGCTGCGCATGTACCTGCGCTGGTTCGAGCAGCGTGGCTTCAAGGTCGAGATGAACGACCTGCAGGACGGTGACGAGGCGGGGCTGAAGAGCGCCACTCTGACCGTCGAGGGCGAGAACGTCTACGGGCTCATCCAGGCCGAGCGCGGCGTGCACCGGCTCGTGCGCATGAGCCCGTTCGACTCCGCCAACCGCCGGCACACCAGCTTCGTCTCCGTCGACGCGTCTCCGCTGGTCAGCGACGACGTCGACGTGGAGATCAACGACGACGACCTGCGCATCGACACCTATCGTTCCAGCGGCGCCGGCGGGCAGCACGTCAACAAGACCAGCTCGGCCATCCGCATCACGCACCTGCCGACCAACATCGTCGTGCAGTGCCAGAACGAGCGTTCCCAACTGCAGAACAAGACGGTCGCCATGCACATGCTCAAATCCAAGCTGGTCGAGCTCGAGGAGCGCAAGCTGACCGAGGAGCTGGCGCGCGAGCGCGGCGAAGTGGTCAACGTGGACTTCGGCAGCCAGATCCGCAGCTACGTCCTGCAGCCGTACCAGATGGTCAAGGACACGCGCACCGGCTACGAGGTCGGCAACGCGCAGAGTGTGCTCGACGGCGACCTCGACGGCTTCGTCCACTCGTACCTCGTGTGGCGCGCCGGAGGCAGCGAGAAGCGCAAGTAACATGAGCGGCCATCGCACGACGGCGGACGAGCCGGGACCGGTGCTCGACGGCACGCTGACTCGGCTCCGGCCAGTGCGGGAGCAGGACCTGCCGGAGCTCCTCGCCATCCTCGATGAACCCGCGGTGGCCGAGTGGTGGCGGCGCTCTGAGTGGGAACGTATCGACGAGCTCGGCGCCGAGACCTTCGCGATCGAGTTCGGCAGCGTGGTCGCCGGCTGCATCCAGTACACGGAGGAGACCGACCCCGACTACTTCTCGGCGGCCGTGGACATCTTCGTCGGCACGGCCGCGCAGGGCCGGGGGGTCGGACCGGACGCCATGCGCACGCTCATCGCGTGGCTCTTCGACGTGCGCGCGCACCACCGCCTGACCGTGGATCCGGCGTCGGAGAACGCCCGCGCGATCCACGTCTACGAGAAGCTCGGCTTTCGGCCCGTGGGTACGCTCAGGCGGTACGAGCGCGTCGAGGACGGAATCTGGCGCGACGCGCTCCTCCTGGAACTGCTCGCCGAGGACTTCAAGAGGGCGTGAGCGCCGGCGCGCTCGCTGCGTGGCGCCGGCCGGGACCTCGTGCGTGGCTGCGATAGCATGGGCCGATGAGCATCTCTCCGTACCCCAAGATCGAGCTGCACGTGCACCTCGAAGCCACCGTCCGCCCCGAGCGACTGCTCGAGCTGGGCCGGCGCAACGACGTGAGGCTCCCGGCCCGGACGACGGGGGGACTGGAGCGCTTCTGCCGCTTCAGCAGCTTCGACAGGTTCATCGTCGTGTGGGTCAAGACGACCCGTGTCCTGCGGCACGGCCGCGACTTCCGCGAGATCGTGGTCGACTACGCCGCAGACCTCGCCGCCCAGGGCTGCCGCTACGCCGAGCCGTTGTTCTCGCCGTCCGAGCCGGTGTCGCGCGGCGCCACGTGGACGGAGGTCTTCGAGGGGTACTGTGACGGCGCCGAGGAGGCGCGTGAGCGGCACGGCGTCGAGCTCCGTTTCACGCCGGACATCACGCGCAACTTCCCGCCCGAGGTCGGCGAGGAGCTCGCCGAGTGGGCGGTGCGCTTCCGCGACCGGGGAGTGGCCGGCATCAGCCTCGGCGGGAGTGAGCATCGCTTCCCGCCGGCGCCGTTCGCGCGCGCCTTCGCCATCGCCCGCGAGGGCGGCCTCAAGGCCGCGCCCCACGCCGGGGAGACGGCCGGCCCGGCCTCGATCCGCTCCGCGCTGGGCGACCTGCACGCCGACCGCCTGCGGCACGGCGTACGCGCCGTCGAGGACCCGGCGTTGCTCGCGGAGCTCGCGGAGCGCGGCGTCGTCTGCGACGTCACGCCGGTGAGCAACCTGCGCACGGGCGTCGTGAGGTCCCTCGACGAGCACCCGCTGCCGGCCATGCTCGCGGCCGGCGTGAAGTGCTCCATCGGGAGCGACGACCCGGTGCTCATGCAGACGTCGCTCACGGAGGACTCCGGCGTCGCCGTCCGCCTGGGCCACACGCCGCGGGCCATGTACGAGCACGCGGTCGTCGGCGCGTTCTGCGACGAGCCGATGCGCGCCCGTCTCAAGGCCGTGGGCGACGCTCACGACTGGGGAGCGACTGCCGATACATAGTGTCAGGACGCGCGGTGTCGCCGGCTGCGTCGGCTCGGGCCGGAACGGGCACCGTACAGAGACCAGTCCGCCCCCGGAGGTCACGTTGAGCGCTCGTCGCCTCGGCATAGTCATGGTCCTGCTCGGCCTCGCCTACGTACTGGCGGCGCTTCTCCTGCCGCTGGAGGTGGTGGAGATCCTGGGCGCGCCGCTCATCGTCGCCGCGGCCTACTTCTTCGGACTGCGCGGTGGGCTGGTCGTCGCGCTCTGGGCGACCTTCGTCGCCACGCTCGCCTTCCTCAGCATCCATCACGGAGATCACGAGGACTACGTCGTCACCGTGATCGGCTACCTCGTCATCGGCATCTTCGTCGGCCTGGCGGTCGACCGTTTCCGGCGCCAGAAGCTGCGCCTGGAAGCAGCCGTGGTCGAGGCAGCTCT
>Ga0315271_10001469_pt1 | contig 14222 bp, 9 predicted proteins | sample C3_top_MG_FD_204664 | JGI IMG/M metagenome (GOLD analysis project Ga0315271, IMG submission 204664) | Sediment microbial communities from Yellowstone Lake, YNP, Wyoming, USA - C3_top | ecosystem: Environmental > Aquatic > Freshwater > Lake > Sediment | place: USA: Wyoming | collected 2017-08-01 | reverse complement strand
CGAGCGACCGGGCGGCCGCGCATTCCTTGACGCGCGTCATCAACGCCACCGGCGTGGTGGTCCACACCAACCTGGGAAGGGCCCCGCTCTCGCCGGAGATCGCGGCTCACGTCGCGGCCATCGCCGCGTCGTATTCGAATCTCGAGTACGACCTCGAGAAGGGTGATCGCGGCCATCGCGAGACCCACGCCGAAAGCCGGCTTCAGGCCATGCTGAAAGCCGAGGCGTCGGTCATCGTGAACAACAACGCCGCCGCCGTCCTCCTCGCGGTCAACACCTTCGCGGAGGGCCGCGACGTCCTGGTGAGCCGCGGCGAGCTGGTGGAGATCGGCGGCTCGTTCCGCATTCCGGAGATCCTGCGCAAGGGCGGCGCCCGCCTGGTCGAGGTGGGCACCACGAACCGCACCCGCATCGCCGATTTCGCGAACGCGATCACGCCCCAGACCGGCCTGATCCTGCGCGTGCATCCCTCGAACTTCCGGATCGTCGGCTTCACCGAGAGCGCCGATCTCAAGGACCTCGTGGCCCTCGGTCGCCAGCGTCTTGTGACCGTGGTCGAGGATCTCGGCAGCGGGCTCCTCGATCCGATGCCGGAGCCCCTGAACCACGAGGCGACCATCGCGGAAAGTCTCGCCGCCGGTGTCGACGTGGTCACCGCGAGCGGCGACAAGCTGCTGGGCGGGCCGCAGGCCGGCCTCCTCGTGGGTCGGAAGAAGGCGGTCGATGCTTTGCGCCGCAACCCGCTCTATCGCGCGCTCCGCGTGGACAAGATGACCATCGCCGCTCTCGACTCGGTGCTGGCGCTTCACGAGGCGGGGCGTCGCGAGGAACTTCCGGTGCCGCGGATGCTGGCCATGCCGCTTGCCGCGATTGAATCGCGCGTCGAGGCGCTGCGCGATCGCCTTCGGGCCAAAGGCTGCGTCGGGATCGACAGCCGACCGGTGAGTTCCGCGGTGGGCGGCGGCGCCGCGCCCGACATCGCCCTTCCCTCATGCGCTCTTGCGGTCACGCCTTCGGGCGAGTCCGCGGAGTCGCTGGCGCGACGGCTGCGCGAGATCTCGCCGCCGATCATCGCCCGCATCGAGGACGACGTGGTTCTTTTCGATCTGCGCACCGTCCTCCCCGGCGAGGACGACGAGATCGAGCGCGCGCTGCTGGGCACACGGAAAGGCGCCACCGCAACATCATGAGTTCAAGTCGCCGCGAGATGGGACTGACCGTCGCCCTCGCTTTGCTCGCCTCCCTCGCGCCGGGCGCCGCGGCGCAGAATCCGGGCGCGGTTCAGACCCCTCCCCCCGCGCCATCGCCGTCTCCGCTCCTCACCAAGGCCTATGGCCGCACCATGGTCGAGCTCCAGACCGCGCGCGCGAACCCGGGAGGCGTCTTCGCGCTCCTGGTTCGAGGCGGCCGCTGGGCTTCCGCGAACACGCTGCTCGACGGCCGTCGCGGCTCCATAGCCCTCGAGGGCGGGAAGCTCTTCGGTCTCATCCCCGTGGCTCTCGACACCGAGCCCGCCGAGCACAAGCTGAGCCTCTTCTTCCCGGGCGGCCGGCGGGCCGGGGGTTCGGTCAGCCTGATGGTCCCGGTGACCGCGGTGGCGAGGCCCAACCGGCCGCGCCCGCTGTCTCCCGAGGCTCTCGCCTCCGCCGCCAGTCAGACGGCTCTTGGCCACGGCCGCTACCTTCTCGCGGCGATCCGGACACGCGACCTCAAGGATTATCAAACGGGCCCGCTGCGGCCCCCCGTGGACGCGCCCATCGTGTTCCCCTTCGGCGGGGCCGAGGACTACGGCATGGAGATGGGTCCGGCGAAGGACGGTCTGATGGGGGAGCATCATCGCGGCGTCGACTACGATGTGCCCGCGGGCACCACGGTCAAGGCCCCCGGTTCGGGAATCATCCTGCTGGCGCGGAGCCTGGTCTTCTCCGGCGAAACCGTGGTGATCGGTCACGGGCTCGGCCTCGTGACCGTTCTCTCCCACCTCACTCACGTCAGCGTGCGCGAAGGCGACGTGGTGAACATAGGGACCGCGGTCGGGACGTCGGGCAAGTCCGGCATCGGCGCCCTCACGCCGCACCTGTGCTTCTCGGTGTACCTGCATTCCCTCAACGTGGACCCCGAGGCGTTGATGGATTCGAGCCTCTGGCCGGCGGCGGGGAAGTGATTCCCAAGTAGCAGCAGCGAGGAGTATCCCCCTCACGTCATTGCGAGACCCCGGTCCGTTTGGCGGTGGGTCGAAGCAACCCCCTCCAACAACTACCCCGCCCGTGCGCCCGCAAAGCCTGGTAGTGGTGGGACGGGGTTGCTTCGACCCCCTACCGAACGGACCGGGGTCTCGCAATGACGTGAGGGGGGTACTTCTCGCTGCTCGGGCTGATAGGGGGTTACCGGCGTTGTTGCAGGACCTCGTACGCTGCCACCGCCACCGCGTTCGATAGGTTGACGGAGCGGACGGACCCCGGCTGCTGTGGGAGGGACACGAGAGAGTCGCGGTACTTGTCGCGGATCGCGCGGCTCAGGCCGGTGCTCTCTCGCCCGAAGACGAGGACGGTGGGCGAGAGGTAGGGCGCGTCCCAGTACGCCCGCGGCGCTTCCGCGGAGAAGAAGAACGGCGTTCCGAGTTGCGGCAGCGCGGGTTCGATCGCTTCGAAGTTCTCCCACACCGTGGGATTCACGGCCGGCCAGTAGTCGAGACCCGCGCGCTTCACCCGCGCGTCGTCGAGGGAGAAGCCGAGAGGCTTCACGAGATGGAGCTTCGCGCCGGTGGCGAGGCACGTGCGGCCGACGTTGCCGGTATTGAAGTGGATCTCCGGTTCGACCAGGACGATGTGCAGGGAGAAGCCAGCGAGGTCCTCCGTGACCGGCGTCGTCATCGCGGAGCGTCGGCCTGCAGGTCGAAGAGATCGAAGCCCTGTTCGGTGGCGATGAGAGCGCAGCCGGAGTCGAGGTTGAGCACCGCGGGGTCGACCCACGTTCGCTCGACGATCAGATACCGGACGCCTCGGCTTCGGGTCGCGTCCTCCACTCGTTCGCGCCACACCGGCGAGACGAGCTCGAACTTGTCGAGCGAGCCGCTGTGGCCGCCCCACAGGACCGGCCGCCCGGTCTTGTACGTGATGTAGTCGCTGTAACCGCCGGGGAGGCAGACCACGCCGCCCGGCGGAAGCTCCTCGAGCCTTTGGGCGAGTGCGCGCAGGCCCGGCGGCACGTGAGCGGTGAGCTCGTTCTTCTTGCCGCGCATGTAGATGAGGAAGAAGATGACGGAGACCATGCTCGCGCCGAGAGCCGCGAGGGTCGCGAGCCCGGGCGCGCTCATGAGGCCCTTCGGCGTTCCGATCGCAGCGGCCAGGATGTACGCGGTCGGAAAGATCGCGGACTTCATGTAGTTCCGCCCCGGGCCGAACGCGCGGAGCGGCCAGACCACGGTGGAGATCACCGCGAAGGCGGAGATGGAGGCGGCCCAGACGAAGAGGGCCTCGGGCCAGGCGCCGCCTGAGGTTCTCGCCAGAGGAAGCACGAGGAGGAATGGATTCTCGCCCAGCAGTCGCAGCATCTGCGGGCCGAGGCCCTGGCCGAGAAACCCGAGCTCGCGCGGCCTCGACGTCTTTCGCACCCGCGGCCCGCCGTAGATCGGCGAATCCAGAACGGGGTGCGATCCGAACATCTTCCGGTGGCGCACCCAGTAACGGACGGCGTGCGCGTAGTTCGCAAAGACCCGACCGAGATGTCCGAGGGAAACGATCCACGCGATCGCCATCGACGCGAGGGCGATGAGAATGTGGCGCGGTTCCCCGAGGGCGATGGTCAGCACTCCCGCCACGAAGACGTAGGAGGCGCTCGCGGTGGCGGAGGAGAGGTACACGAACGCTCCGGCCAGGAGCGCGCCCGTGGTCCACGTCCAGTGCGGCAGGCCGATGCTCGCCCGGAGCAGGAGCACCAGGCTGACCGCGTGGAGGAGGACGCCGAAGCTGCGCGGTGAAAGCGCGCGGGTCTCCGAGATCAGGGTCGGCGAGACCGCGTAGGCGAGGGCGGCGATCACGGCCACGGTGGGCGCTGCGGTCAGCTTGAGGGCGAGCAGGAAGAGGAGGATCAGGGTCAGGCAATCGATGCCGGGCGAGATGGCCCAGAAGATCCGGGCGAGGATCCTTTCGGGAATCAGCGCGAGGAGCGATGGGAAGATGGGCGCGTACGACTGTTCCTGATCCTGAAGCAGGTACTGCGGGAGCTTCACCCTGATCCCGGGAGCCTTTCGAAACGCCCGCGCGTAACCGAGGTAGTACCAGGAGTCGACGCCGCCCGGTTCGCGTCCGAGCAGCACCGCGGTGCGGGCGAAGAACGCCAGCGCGCCGATCGCGGTGGCCGCCACCAGCAGCGACGTGGAGTCCATGATCCTTCTAGAACTTCACGGCGCGCATCACGGCTCTCGGCAGGGCCCGGATCGCCATCATCACGAGGGCCCAGATGGGCGGCGCGTAGACCACGGGAGCGCCGCGCAGGATGGCGGAGAGGATGGTCTTCGCGACATCGTCCGGATCGCCCGCGAAGGGCGGTTCCTTGAGGCCCTGGGTCATCGATGTCCGCACGAAGCCGGGCTTCACCGTGGTGGTGACGAGACCCTGAGCGCGGTACAGATGATCGAGGCCTTCGAGGTACGCGGAGAGGCCGGCCTTGGTGGCGCCGTAGATCACCACCGGCTTGCGGCCGCGTTCGCCCGCGACCGACGAGAAGGCGACGAGACGGCCGCCGCCCCTGGCCAGGAGCCTGACCCGCGCTTCCTCGCAGAAGAGGACGGAGTTGGTGAAGTTCGCGGTGAGCACCGCCGCGGCGCGTGCGCGATCGTTCGCGAGTTCGTCCTGCGTGCCGAACAGGCCGGCGCTCAGGATCACGGTGTCGAAACCGCCGAGTGCCGCATCCGCCGCTTCTAGGGCGGGGCCGAACGTGGCCGGGGCCATCAGGTCGCACAGGCTCGTCGTGACCGCGGCGGCGCCCCGCACCTTGAGGTCTTCGGCGCACTTCGCGAGATCCTCGGCGTTGCGGCCGAGGACGTGGATCGAGGCGCCCCCGGACGCGAGCCGCCGGGCGAGCGACCGGCCGATACCGCGGGTCGCGCCCAGCATCACCACTTTCATGTGAGTTCCAGTCTCGCCGATTGCGCACTCCGAAGTCGACCCATGGGGTCGTACTTCTGCTTGACCGCGAGGAAGGCGTCGACGCGCTTGTCCATCCGCCGATAGTCGGCCGCGCGCGTGTAGCGGTCCTTGGCGAGGTAGACGCGGCCGCCGAGTTCGATCAGGTGCGCATTCAAGGTGTCGACAATCCCCTGCACGTCGTCGCGCGCGGGGAAGTCGACGGCCACCGACGTGCCCCTCATCGGGAAGGAGAGCATTCCCTCTCCCTCGTCGCCGCAGTCCTTGATCACGGAGACCATGGAGCTGCCGCCCGTCCGGCGCAGCAGCTCGACGAAGCTCTTGACTCCTTCAGCGCCCGCGGAGTCCGGGATGACGCACTGGTACTGGGTGAAGCCGCGGCGGCCATAGACGCGGTTCCAATGGCTGATGGCGTCGAGCGGGTAGAAGAAGGTCTCGGGGTGCTCGATTTTTCGCCGCATGGTCCTTGGATGGACGCCGTAGTAGAGCGCGTTGAAAGCCGAAACGGTCAGGCGCGAGATGGCGAACTCGGGCACGACGAAGGGGAGACCCGGGCGAACAAGAGGCTGCGGCACGCCGGGTCGCGCTTCCTCCCCAGTGGCCCATCGGCCCCGCATCAGGATGCCTCGTCCCAGCTTCCCGGTGGCGCCGAGGGTGTCGATCCAGCCCATGGTGAAGGGGAAGCGCTTCGCCGCGTCCTTGAGGCCCGCGAGATACGAGTCGAGGTCCGGCATCTTCTCGGTTTCGATCGCCACCCAGGGCGAGGAGATCCTCGGCATCTTGAAGGTGACGTCGAGGATGTGGCCGAGCAGGCCCATCCCGCCGATGGTGGCCTTGAAGAGGTCGGCGTTCTGGGTGCGCGAGGCGGTGACGATGTCGCCGTTCGCGAGCCGCATCCGCATCTCGCTCACGTGAGAGCCGAAGCCGCCGGTGGCGTGATGATCCTTGCCGTGGACGTCCGCCGAGACCATGCCACCGAGGGTGATGAACTGCGTGCCGGGGGCGATGGGCGCCGCGAAGTGGCGCTTCCAGAACGTGCGATTGAGTTGAAGCAGGGAGAAGCCGGCCTCGGCCCGGATGACGCCGGTGGCTTCGTCGAAGGAGAGGATCCGATCAGCCAGACGGCTCGAGGCGACCACGCCATCGCGCGCATCGGGGAGCGACGAGTCGCCATACGACCGCGCGAGGCCGCGAGTGAGCGTCGCGTTGTTGGTGATGACTTCGATGTCTTCGGAGCAGACCTCTCGTCCCGGCCCGAAGACACGACCCCATCCCGACAGCATTGGTTCCTGGTTCACGGGAGGCTAAGGCTAGCAGCGCGGACCCGTACCCCACTACCAAGGTCGTGCAGCGTTTTGTATCCCCCTCACGTCATTGCGAGGAGCCAGTCCGTTCGCGATGCGACGAAGCAACCCCCGTCAAACCACTACCCTGCCCGCAGGGGTGGTAGTGGCTCGATGGGGTTGCTTCGTCGCGGTACCAAACGGACTGGCTCCTCGCAATGAGGTGAGTGGGGCAAAAGGACGGACAGCGCGAACTTGGTAGGGGGATACCGCGGCGGGGCCTATTGCAGCGACCGACTTACAACCGCCTCACGATGTTGGGAAAATCGCGCCACACGGGGATGCCGCAAAAATGCTCTCCCTCGGTGCACGTCGGCGTGATGCGGCCCCGCCGCAAGACACATGGCGGACCCATGTGCCTCGCGAGCCGCGGGTGCACGGCGCGGACCTGTTCCAGCTCATCCATCGACGCGCGGTAGATCTCCTCCTGCGCGTTCAGGCACGTGCGCATCACCCACTTGTGCGCGAGGTACATGAGCGAGCCCGATTCGTGAAAGCGCAGCGCCGTCGCATTCGGGAGCACATAGACCGCAAGCTCGTCGCGGACGCCCATCGCGAGCAGCGTCTCTTTCGCCTGCCAGGCCGCGGTCACCGCGTCCTCGAATACCGCGCGCGCTTCGGCATTCGCGGCGATGAGCGGCGGCACGATCACGTCGGGCGCCTTCGTGTGGGTGAGCGTCAGCATGGGCCGCGAGGCCGGGGTCATCCGATGACGCTGGTCCTGCGAGTCGGCGGTGTGCGACAGCTTCTTGAGGAACGTGTAGTTCGCGTGATGGGAGACGCGCGAGATGGGGGAGTAGGGCGAGAGGTCCATCGCATCGAGGCGGTACTGGTTGAGCCCGGGCGAAAGGGCGCACTCGATCGCGTCGTCGTCGGAAAGCGCCGCACGATCCACGCCGAGCACCGCGCGCATGGCATCGGCGGTGATCTTCTCGGCGTTGGCCGTGTGATCGACGAGCAGCGACACGCGCGGACCGAGTTGCGCGTCGATCTCGGCCGCGATGGAGGCGGCGGCCGCGGCCGAACGAGGCCAGCGCGACTCCACGATCTGATCGCCCTCGAAGGGCGCTTCCCCGATGCGCTCGAAGAACGCGGGGTCGTGCTCGCGCGCGAGGCGCACCATCTCGCCGATCACGGCGCTCGCCTCGGTGGGCGTGTCGGACGATCGCGACATCCGATACAGCCGATGCAGGACGATGCCGGAGAGCGAGTGCACCATCGAGGTGAAGGCGCCGATGGGAATCACGTACCGCGCGACTTCGATCGCCTTCTTCTCGGCCTCACGCGCGACCTTCTTGCGACGCGCGTCGGAGGCCGCCGTGGAGAGATGCCGGATGTCACTGATGATCTCGGTGGTGTCTTTCACCAGGATCTGCGACAGGCGCGCGTAGGCCTCCCAGCCCTTCTCGATCGAGGCCTTGTAAACCGCAAGCACCTCCGCCCTTAGCCCATCGGGCACATAGGCCCGCGCCTCGCCCAGCTTCACGAAACGCTGCGACGACTGCTCGGAGTTGTAGAAGGGATGCGAGTGCAGGAACGCCCACACGAACTGCCGCGAGACGTTCTCGAGGCCAAACTCGAAGGTCGCGTGCTGGAAGACGGTGTGATGCCCCGCGGTGAAGGTGAGCGGCCCGATGGAGTCTCGCTGCTTGTCGGTGATCTCCGAATCCTCGATCACGCGCGGGGAATAGCAGGTGCGAGCGGCGGCGATCGCCCCGTCGTAGGCGCGGGGCCTCGCGGCCCGGAGAGTGACTTTGGGAGGTCCGGTGAGAATCACGCCGCGGAGCGTACCCGAACTGGCGGCAAAGCGAGGCCGCGCTATCCTCGCCGCACATGGACCTTCGCGTTCGCGGCCTCGGCGTTTCCAGGGCATCCGTTGTTCTGATGTCCATGCTTTCCCTGGGCGCCGCCTCGCCGGACGCGACTCGCCGGCCGCCGAATGTTCTGATCGTCCTGATCGACGACGCGGGCTACGGGCAATCCGGCACTTTCGGCGGCCTCGTGCCGACCCCCACGCTGGACCGCCTTGCCGGGAGCGGGCTTCGCTACACGCGCTTCCACGTGGCCGCGATGTGTTCGCCGACGCGAGCCGCGCTGCTGACCGGGCGCAATCCGCACGCGGTCGGCATGGGCGCCACTACGAACTGGAGCAACGACTTCCCGGGCTACACGGCGTCGATACCCAAGAGTGCCGCCATGGTGTCCGAGGTTCTCAGGCAAAACGGCTACGCCACTGCGGCCATCGGCAAGTGGCATCTCATTCCCGACCCGGAAACCACGCTGTCGGGCCCCTTCGATCACTGGCCCACCCACCAGGGCTTCGACTATTACTACGGCTTCATCGGCGCCGAAGTCGATCAGTGGCATCCCGAACTGACCGAAGGCACAACGCCCGTCGAGATGCAACCCCCGCCGGGTCGGCGCTCCGACTACACCTTGAACGAGAACCTCGCCGACAAGGCGATCCGGTGGATCCAGATGGAAAAGGGGCTGGCCCCGGACAAGCCGTTCTTCATGTACTACGCCCCCGGAGCGACCCACGCTCCTTTGCAGGCGCCGAAGAAATGGATCGACTCGTTCCGCGGCCAGTTCGACATGGGATGGGATCGCTATCGGGAAATCGTGCTCGAACGCCAGAAGAAGCTCGGCGTGGTTCCGCAAGACACGGTACTCACCCCACGGCCCGAGGGTCTGCCCGCGTGGGCTTCCCTGACCCCGGACCAGAAGCGGGTCTACGCGCGATTGATGGAGGTCTTCGCCGGGTTCATGGCGCAGTCGGACCATGAGATCGGCCGTGTGGTGGAGGCGATCCGGGAAACCGGCCAGCTCGACAACACACTCGTTCTCTACATCGCCGGCGACAACGGCGCGAGCTTCGAAGGCAATCTGACGGGCACGACGAACTCCATGGCGCAGATCAACGGCGTCCCGGAGACGGTGAGCGAGATGCTGGCCCGGCTCGACGACCTCGGCGGGCCTCACACGACGCCTTTCTATCCGGCCGGCTGGGCCTGGGCCGGGAATACACCGTTTCAGTGGGGTAAACGCGTCGGGTCGCACCTTGGAGGCACGCGGGACCCGCTGGTGATCTCGTGGCCCGAGCGCATCAAGGACCGCGGCGGCATCCGCGAACAGTTTCACAATGTCACCGACGTCTTCCCGACCGTGCTCGAGGCCGCCTTGGTTCCTCAGCCGACTGAAGTCAACGGCACGACGCAGCAGACCGTCGATGGCATCAGCATGATGCCTACGTTCGCGTCTCCGCGAGCGAGCGAAGCGCGCACCACTCAATACTTCGAAATGCTCGGCAATCGCGCGATCTACAGCGATGGTTGGCTTGCCGCGGTCCGCAGCGGCGTGCTGCCCTGGGTCTACACGGAGAAGAGCGATCTCGACTCGCAGCCGTGGGAGCTCTATGACCTGAGTCGCGACTACTCTGAAGCGAACAACCTCGCGGCCGGCAATCCGGACAAAGTCAAGGAACTGCAATCCCTCTTCCTTGAAGAGGCCAGGAAGAACAACGTCCTTCCCCTGGACGGCCGGGTCGCCGGACGGCAGCACGTCAATCCCCGGACGCACTTCGTCTTCTATCCGGGCGACATCCGCCTGTACGACGCGTTAGCACCTTCGTTCGTGAATCGATCGCTGACCATGAAGGCGGAATTGAACGTGGAGGCATCGGGAGGCGACGGCGTGCTCGCGGCGGTCGGCGGAGAAGCGGGCGGGTTCTCCTTCTTCGTGAAGGAGCGACGACTGACCTTCACTTATAACTACTTCAAGCGAACGGTCACGACGGTCAGGTCCGAACACCCGCTGCCCCAAGGCCCGGTCACGGCCGAGTTGAGGTTCGATTACGACGGCGGTGGCCGTGGCAAGGGCGGCACGGTCAGCCTTTACGTGAACGGCGCGCCGGAGGGCAAGGGCACCCTGCCGCAAACCGTCCCCGCGGCCTTCTCGTTCGAGGAAACCTTCAACGTGGGGGAGGACAGCGCGTCGCCGGTCGGCGACTATGAGAGTCCTTTCCCGTTTTCGGGAACACTGCGCCGGCTGATCATCGACCTCGGTCCCAAAGAGGCGGCCACGCCGAAGCCCGAACCCTCTCGATGGTGATCAGGGCTTCCGCGGGCGTGGTGTTGGCCGGAGCGGTCGTGACCTTCATGATGGCTTCCGTGGGCGCCCAACCGAAGGCGCCGAACGTCCTGGTCGTCCTGATCGACGATGCCGGCTTCGGTCAGGCCGGGACGTTCGGCGGACTGATTCCCACGCCGACGCTGGACACGCTCGCCGCCCGCGGCCTTCGCTACAACCAGTTCCACGTGATGGCCATGTGCTCGCCCACGCGCGCCGCGCTGCTCACCGGCCGCAACTCTCACGCGGTGGGGATGGGAACCATCAGCAACTGGTCGCTCGACCAGCCTGGCTACAACGCGGCGATTCCCAGGAGCGCCGCGTTCGTGTCCGAGATTCTCCGGGACAACGGTTACGCCACCGCGGCCATCGGCAAGTGGCATCTCATCCCGGACCCCGAGACCACCCTCGCCGGTCCGTTCGATCACTGGCCCACGCGGCAGGGCTTCGACTACTACTACGGCTTTCTCGGCGGAGAGACCGATCAATGGCGCCCCGAGCTCGTCGAAGGCACGCATCCGCTCGAGATGCAGCCGCCGCCCGGGCGGGAGGGCGACTACACGTTGAACGAAGACCTCGCGGAGCATGCGCGGAAGTGGATCTTCCAGCAGAGCGCGCTCGCGCCCGACCGGCCGCTCTTCATGTACTACGCTCCAGGCGCCGCGCATGCGCCCCTGCAGGCGCCCCGGGCGTGGATCCAGAAGTTCCGGGGCAAGTTCGACATGGGCTGGGATCGTTATCGTGAGTTGGTCCTGGAGCGCCAGAAGCAACTGGGCGTGGTTCCTTCAAGCACGGTCCTGACCCCTCGCCCGCCCGAGATACCCGCGTGGGATTCGCTATCCGCGGACCAGAGGAAAGTGGCGGCCCGGCTGATGGAAGTCTTCGCGGCCCTCATGGCCCAGGCCGATTTCGAAGTGGGGCGGGTCATCGACAGCCTGCGCCAGACCGGGCGGCTCGACAACACGCTCATCTTCTACATAGCGGGTGACAACGGGGCCAGCCTCGAAGGGGGCCTCAATGGAACCGACAACGTCATGGCGGAAGTCAATGGACTGGGCACCACGACCGCGGACATGCTGGCGCACCTTGACGAGATCGGCGGCCCCGCGACCAACCCGCACTATCCCGTGCCCTGGGCCTGGGCGGGAAACACTCCCTTCCAATGGGGGAAACGCATCGCCTCGCATCTCGGCGGGACGCGCGATCCCATGGTGGTGGCCTGGCCGGGCCACATCTCAGATCCCGGCGGCCTGCGTTCTCAATACGGCCATGTCATCGACATCGTTCCCACGGTTCTCGAGGCGGCCGGGGTTGCGGCTCCGGCGAGCGTTGGTGGCGTCGCGCAGCAGCGTATCGACGGCGCCAGTCTGATGTACACATTCAAGGACCGATCCGCGGCCGACCGGCATACAACCCAGTACTCCGAGATGCACGGGAATCTCTCCATCTACAACGAAGGCTGGGTTGCGGCGCGGCGTTCGGGCCTGCTGCCGTGGATTCGCCCCGGCACCATCGCGCCAACGCCCTGGGAGCTGTACGACCTTCGCAGCGACTTCTCCGAGGCGCGCGATCTCGCCGCCGCGAACCCCGGCAAGCTCCGAGAGCTCCAGTCGTTGTTCGATCGCGAGGCGGAGCGGAACCAGGTCTTTCCCATCGATTCCCGGGTGGCGGGCCGTGAACACTCCACACCGGCGCCGCCGAACGGACGCCCGTTCTTCACCTTCTATCCCGGCGCGACGCGTCTCTACGACGCCCTGGCCCCCGCGACCTGCAACCGCACCCACGAGATCCGGGCGTACGTGGACATCGAGGCGGGCGGGGCCGATGGTGTCCTGGTGGCTGAAGGCGGCGCGTCGTCCGGTTTCTCGCTCTACATTCAGAATGGCCGGCCGGCCTACACCTACAACTACTTCCGCAGAGAGGTCACAACCATCACCGCCGCCGAACCGCTGCCGCGCGGACCGTCGACGATCGTCCTGCGCTTCGAATACGACGGCGGAGGGCGAGGTCGGGGTGCTACGGTCACGCTCCTGGTGAATGGCAAGGCGGCGGGCGAGGCCAGGCTCGCTCACACCGTGCCGGTCGCTTACGCGTATGACGAGACGTTCGACGTCGGCGAGGATTCGTCCTCGGCGGTCGGCCCGTACAAGGCGCCGTTCCCGTTCACCGGCAGGCTGGAGCGTGTGGAAGTCGAGACGGCTCGAGAAGCGATGCTGCGCTGACTACCACTCTTCCATTTCGAACTTGAAGCGGGACTTCTCGCAGATCCGCTTTATGTCTTCCATCCCCTCGCTGTTGCCGCAGGTCAAAACGGTGGTGAGATCGCCGGGCATGCGGGCCCTGAGCGTGCCGCCGTCGACACCCGACCCGAGCCGGGGTTTCGTGGACTTGTCGAGCGCCTGCTGCGCGGCCGTGGCATCGCGCCCGGCCTCGCGGGCCTCATCGACCACTTCCTGCTCGCGCGTGGGCAGGCCCAGGATCGAGCGGAACAGATTGTTGGCCCGGCCCTGGCAGAGGGTGGGATCGTTCGCGTCGGCCGCGGTGGGCCGGCTCACGGACCGCACGTACGCGAAGGCGAAGCCGGGAATCTTCTCCGCCTCCAGCTTCCGGAGCGGATCGTCGTATCCCAACTCGCCGACCGTGCGATTCGCGTGGATGAGCGTGTACTTCACCGACGAGGCGCGGCCGAGCTTCGCCTCGTGCGCCGCCTGCTTCATCATGCCGACGAAGGGCGCCAGGCCCGTGCCCGTCCCGACCATGACCACATGCTCGGCGCCCTTCGCGCGGTCGCCGAGGGTGAAGTTGCCGACGATGCGGTCGACGTACCCGAGAGTGTCGCCCTCGTGCGGGTTCACGCGGAACAGCGATTCGGTGAAGCGGCCGAGCTGCCCGTCGCTGTACTTCTCGAGCGTGATGTAGATCTCGATCTCGCCGCGATCCTTCGTCTCGCAGGGCGCGGAGGCGATCGAATAGGAGTGGGTCACCGGCCCCAGCTTCGGCGAGCCATCCGTGTTCCGGAGCGGCGCGTACTGAACCACGCCGTGGTGGTCCTTCACTCGGACCGTGAGCTTGCAGTTCTCCCGGGTCAGCGCGATGTATTGGCCTGCCGCGTACTCAGGAAACGAACTCCCCGGCTGGGGTTTCAGCCGGAACACGGCAAGCCCGGGAGCAAGATCCACCCACGAGGTGATCGTGGCGACGCGTCGTTCCGCCATGAACCGATTCTAGTGGGGTTCGCGTGGAGAGAGCTGAAGACCACTCTCATCAAGGGGGAACCGCTATCAGGCCGGCCCCCGGTCGAACACGTATGATCTTCACTCCAAAGGAGATGTTCATGATCTTGAACCCGAGGAGAGTTGCGCTCTCCCTGTCGTTTCTCGCCCTCGCCACCCTCGCCCCCGCGGCCGAGAAGCCGCGGATCGAGGTGGAAGAGTGGACGATGTCGAACGGCATGAAGTGGCTGCTCTACGAGCGCCACGACGCCCCCACCATCGCCACCGGCTGGGTGGCCCATGTGGGCTCGGCCAACGAACGGCCCGGGATCACCGGCATCTCGCACTTCTTCGAGCACATGATGTTCAAGGGCACCAAGGTCATCGGCACC
>Ga0315271_10001468_pt1 | contig 14231 bp, 13 predicted proteins | sample C3_top_MG_FD_204664 | JGI IMG/M metagenome (GOLD analysis project Ga0315271, IMG submission 204664) | Sediment microbial communities from Yellowstone Lake, YNP, Wyoming, USA - C3_top | ecosystem: Environmental > Aquatic > Freshwater > Lake > Sediment | place: USA: Wyoming | collected 2017-08-01 | reverse complement strand
TCGTTATGAGCAAAAATCAGGTCTTGATCGTGGATGACGAGCCCGACATCCGCGAACTTCTGGAACTCACCCTCGGGCGCATGAATCTCGAGACGCGCTCGGCGCAGAATATCAAGGAAGCACACCACCTGCTCGAGCAATTCAAGTTCGACCTGTGTCTCACCGACATGCGACTGCCGGATGGCAACGGCATTGATCTTGTCCGCCATATCCAGGAGAAACATCCGCAACTGCCGTGCGCCGTGATCACCGCGCACGGCAGCATGGAAGCCGCGATCACCGCGCTCAAGGCCGGGGCGTTCGATTTCGTTTCCAAACCGCTCGATGTCAACGATCTGCGCAATATCGTGCGCTCGGCGCTGCGCGTCGGTCAGAGCCCGGCGGCGAAAACCGAAGCCAAACAGAGCAGTTCTCAGCAGAAGCTGCTGGGCGTATCGGCAGCCATCGAGAAAGTCCGCGCGCTCATCGATAAACTGGCGCGTGGTCAGGCACCGGTGTACATCCATGGCGAATCCGGCACCGGCAAGGAGCTGGTCGCGCGCCTGATCCACGACTTGGGTCCGCGCGCCTCCGGAGCGTTCGTGCCGGTGAACTGCGGCGCGATCCCGGAAGCCCTGATGGAAAGCGAATTCTTTGGCCACCGCAAAGGCAGCTTTACCGGTGCGATCGCTGACAAGGACGGTCTGTTCAAGGCCGCGGATGGCGGCACCCTGTTTCTCGACGAAGTCGGTGACCTGCCGCTGCACATGCAGGTGAAGCTGCTGCGCTCCATTCAGGAGAAATCCGTGCGCCCGGTGGGCAGCCAGAGCGAGATCAAGGTGGACGTGCGCATCCTGTCTGCCACCCACAAGGACCTGCAAAGCCTGGTGCGGGAAGGCAAGTTCCGCCAGGATCTCTATTACCGCCTGAACGTGATCGAGCTGGCCGTCCCGAGCCTGCGCGAGCGACCCGAGGACATTCCGGTACTGGCCGAGCATCTGTGCTTACGTCTGGCCACAAGCCTGGGCATCCCGATTCCAAGACTATCCGCTGATGCGCTCAGTGCCCTTTCCCGCTACAGTTTTCCCGGCAATGTCCGGGAACTGGAAAACACCCTGGAGCGCGCCATTACCCTGTGTGATGGGGGCGAAATCAACGCCAGTGATCTGCAACTTCCGGTCGGCGACCGCACCGGCGAATCCGCAGCGACCACGACGGCGGGCCCGGATAACGACGAAAGCCTGGATGACTACATCGCGCGCATTGAAGAAGTGGCAATCCGCGATGCCCTGACACGCGCCAACCAGAACAAAACCGCGGCCGCCAAGCTGCTGGGCATCACTTTCCGTGCCCTGCGCTACAAGCTGGAAAAACTCGGAATCGAGTAGATTCCGTTCACCCGGCTTGTGCTGCCGTCTATCTGATTGTTTTCCATACACAACTTCCCATATTGGGCATGGTCTGACAAAATTCGGCACTTGCCAGCGAGTAAAGCGTTGGCCTTGCTGGGTTTTGGCCAGCTGTAGCAGAGATAACTGCCTATACTCTCAAGCACTTTGCTACCGAAAACAGCGAAAGAAGGTCAGGGATCGCTTATGGTACAGATTATGCTTTATGGCTAGTGAGTTCAGTTTTGGCAGCGGAACGGGGTTTTTGACCAAACAATAATCCTCTGCTAATTACTAAACAGCAGCAGCAAGCCCCGGAAAGCATCGGCCCGCTAAGGACTAGGGGCGCCGTGCAAGACGGTCCCGCAAGGGCCGGTTATTTCCAGGGCCTACTGCTTCAAAGTACCAAACATTTAACCGGAGGTTTACACATGAAGAAGATCCAACAGGGCTTTACCCTGATCGAACTGATGATCGTGGTTGCGATCATTGGCATCTTGGCGGCTATCGCCATTCCGGCGTATCAGGATTACACCATCAGGGCGAAGGTTCAGGAAGGCCCGTCCATCGCGTCTCCCGTCTTCACCGCGCTGGGTTTATCGTGCAGTGAGGGGACACTTGACACCAGTACCACCCTAGTCAGTTTACAAGTGGTCAGCAGCGGTACTGCCTTTAAGCCTGCCAACGCAGCTAGTTGGAAGTACGTAGATGGCACTACCGGGATTACGGTCGATACCGTGTCTGTGTCCGGAGCAAGGGTTGTAATCCCCTACATCTTGCCAGCACAGGTTGCAGGCACGAACGTAACCTATACGGGCACGTGCGACACGACCGGATTTACCTGGGTTGTTGGCGGCAGCATGCCCCAGAAATACTGGCCGAAGTCCTAACCAGCTGTTACACAGTAATGGAGCCCGCCTTAAGTTTCAGGCGGGCTCTTTTTATTTTATTTACAATAACTACATATAAAAATGTCTAGCTTGGCCGCAACGATGCGTGCTTTTCTTTCCCGATTCTCGGCCCCTGCCTGTTTATCGCTCTATGCGCTGATGCTCGTGCTGCCATTTGTGCAGCCCGTACATACTGCGCCGTTAACCAGTTTCTACAGTGAATGGATCGCATTCGTGCTCGGCATCGCCGCCTTGCACCTTCTTGTTCTCCCAGATTTCTGGAAGGAACCCCAGATACCGCAAAGCGCGATATGGCTGTTCGGCCTGGTAGGAGCTATCGCCGTACAAACCCTCTGGATACATCACGATTACACCGCCCAACCCCTGATACCCGCCCTTTATATTGTCTGGGCCGCCCTGCTGACTGTTTGCGCGGTGTGGTTTCGCAACCGCCTGGGTCTGCAAGCCACCATCGACACACTGGCTTGGTTCGCGTTGGTCGGGGGCGTCCTCTTGGCGTTTTCCGCGCTGGTGGAGTTTCTGGACATTCCGGGATGGAATGCCATTTGGGTAGCGAGGCGTCAATCGCTGGGTATTCATGGAAACATCGGGCAGCAGAATCATTTAGCCACCTACCTCACTTTGGCCAGCGCGGCTCTGGCCTACCTCTATGCGCAACGCAAACTCTCGACCGCTACCAGCGTCGCGCTTTGCCTGATCTTCGCCTTTGCCATCGCCGTAACCACGTCGCGCGCCGCTCTGATTTACAACGCGGTGATCTGTCTAATGGCAGGCACAGCCTATGTCAAGACACGCACCGACCATGCTTCCCGTCTTCTCAAAGTAAGTGGTCTTGTTCTGTTCCTGCTTGTCTGCTCACAGTACTTGCTCCCGCATATTGCCATATGGGCAAGGGAGATATTGACGGCTCTCGGCATCGATGCGAAAGACTACGGGATACTGACCACTCTGGAAAAACTCGGTAATGTCGCCGGGTATACTGTCCGGCTATCGGAATGGCACAAGGCCTGGACGATATTCCTGGAATCTCCATGGCTGGGCGTGGGCATCAGCCAATACGGCTGGTACAGCTTCCTGCATCAGGCGCAACCCGTGTTTGCAGATGTGCTGAGGCCGCAGCTGTTCAGCCATCCGCATAACCTGTTTCTGGAAACACTGACTGAACTCGGTGTGGTCGGCCTTCTGCTCTTGCTAACACTGCTCGTGGGATGGTTCCTGCAATTCAGGAAGTGCTGGCTGGATCCGGTCAATTGGATAGTGGGAACATGGCTGATCGTGTTACTCATACATTCAAATCTCGAATACCCACTCTCATACAGTTATTTTCTGGGGCCCGCGGCATTTCTTCTTGGACTCGGCGATTTCAGAACGGTCAATGTCAAGTTTTCACCGAGACTTGGTCAGTTTACCGCTGCCGTCGCCCTGTTCTTTGCCTGGGCCATCCTAATCGCCGCGTTTCGCGGTTACACAATTATGGAGAACACAAACAAACTCATTATCGGGGCAAACCCCACGGGCGCGGCACAAGTCATGTCAGGCTTATCCCGGAATCCTCTGCTGGCACCATGGGCCGAACAGGCGATTGCAACCTTTGGCGAACCTCAGGAAGACTTGCTACAGAAACAAGCGGCATTCACCAACCGGGTCATGCATTTCCGGCCATCCACTCAAAACGTATACCGGAATATCTCTTATCTCACCTTGGCCGGACGAAAGAATGAGGCGCACGATTTACTGCGACATGCGGCTGTTGTCTACCCCGACTACCTGCCTGAATATTTCTGCATTCTGCAAACGGCCCGCGGGTGGGATATTGCCGTGCTGATTGATCAAGTCCGGCGTTTGCTTCCCAATTCCACAGTTTGTCCTCGGGCTTTAACTCAATAAGCAAAAACGCTAGACTCTGCGCCGAACCGGGGCGGTAGCTCAGCTGGGAGAGCGCTGCGTTCGCAATGCAGAGGTCGGGAGTTCGATCCTCCTCCGCTCCACCACCATCTCCAGAATGGCCGGTCTTCCGGCCATTTTTCATTGCGGGACCGCAATTTCCTGATTTCCGCTAGAATACCGGGCAATAACGCCCCGGTAGCTCAGTGGATAGAGCAGCCGCCTCCTAAGCGGCAGGTCGCACGTTCGATTCGTGTTCGGGGCACCACCCATCACAACAGGCCCTGGCGGGCTGAGCGGGAGAGCCGGTTTGCTGGAAGTACTTAACCTAGCCTGCGCGCGCGGCGACCGGCCGCTGTTTCGCGATCTGTCTTTTGCACTAGCACCCGGTGAGCTTCTGCATGTCCGCGGCGAAAACGGCAGCGGCAAGACCACCCTGCTGCGTGCGCTCTGCGGCCTGTCGCAGCCGGCGGCCGGCGACGTTCGCTGGGATGGGCGATCCATCCGCGAACACCCGGAGACCTACCGCGAACAACTCTGCTATATCGGTCATGGCAACGCCATCCACGGCGATCTGACCCCGGTTGAAAACCTGCAGTTCGAGGCCTGCCTGGGGGCGGAAGACCGGATCGAAGCGAAACCAGCGCTGGAATCACAGGGTCTAGGTCGTGTGGCCAACCTGCCAGCCAAACTCCTCTCGCAGGGGCAGAAACGCCGGGTGGCGCTGGCGCGCCTGGCCGTGCTCAAGCGCACACTCTGGGTGCTGGATGAGCCGTTCACCGCCCTCGATATCCGCGCCGTGGACCGGTTGCTCGCCACCCTCGCCCGGCACCTCGATCGGGGCGGTCTGTGCATCCTGACCTCACACCAGGAAGTGACTGTGGCGGACTGGCAGGTACGGACACTGACTCTGGGATAAGCGATGGCAACCAGCCTTGTTGGCACCGTGTGGTGTGTGTTCCGGCGCGACCTGCTGCTTGCGGTACGCAAGCCGGCGGACGTCGCTACCCCGTTGGTATTCTTCGCCATCGTCGTGAGCCTGTTTCCGCTCGGTGTGGGGCCGGAACCGGCCGTGCTGCGCACCCTGGCGCCGGGGGTATTGTGGGTAGCGGCGCTGCTCGCCACCATGCTGTCACTCAGCCGCCTGTTCGCGGCCGATTATGCGGATGGCACACTCGAACAGCTGGCCTTGAGCCCCCAGCCACTCACCGCGCTGGTGCTCGCCAAGGTGATGGCCCATTGGGTCACGACCGGCCTGCCGCTCCTGCTCTTGAGCCCCTTGCTCGCCATCCAGCTGTATCTGCCGGTCGAGGCATTTGGTTCTCTGCTCCTTGCCCTGCTGCTCGGCACACCAGTTCTGAGTCTGATCGGCAGCATCGGCGCCGGCCTCACCCTTGGCCTGCGCGGCGGCGGGGTGCTTCTGTCGCTGCTGGTGTTGCCGTTGTATACTCCGATCCTGATTTTCGGCGCTGGCGCGGTCACGGCCAGCGCCACGGGTCTCGACCCGGAAGCCTATCTCTCTTTGCTGGGCGCCTTCCTTGCGGTGGCGTTGGGGTTCGCCCCCTGGGCCACGGCCGCGGCGCTGCGCATATCGCTGGACTGAACATGCTGTTTCACAAATACGCCTCGCCAAAAGTTTTTTACGCCCTCGCCGGGCAATTGATTCCGTGGTTCGCGGTCGCAACCCTGATCCTGCTCGGCTATGGCCTGTATCAGGGGCTGTTCGTCGCGCCACCCGACTACCAGCAGGGTGAAAGCGTGCGCATCATGTTCATCCACGTACCGGCGGCCTGGATGTCCATGTTCGTGTACATGGTCATGGCTTCGGCCGGTGCCATCGGTCTTATCTGGAACATGCGGCTGGCCGACATGGCCGCTACGGCCTCGGCACCGATCGGCGCCTCGTTTACACTGTTGGCACTGGTCACGGGCTCGCTCTGGGGCAAGCCGATGTGGGGCACGTGGTGGGCGTGGGACGCACGCCTCACTTCCGAACTGTTGCTGTTCTTCCTGTATCTCGGCTTCATGGCCCTGCAAGCGGCGATCGACGAACCGCGGCGCGCAGCGCGCGCCGGCGCACTGCTCGCGCTGGTCGGCGTGGTCAATATTCCAGTGATTCATTTCTCGGTGCAGTGGTGGAACACCCTGCACCAGCCGGCCTCGGTGAGTTCCATCAACAAGATCGGTACGCCGGCCATTCACCCGAGCATGCTGGCGCCGCTGCTAATCATGGCCGTGGCCTTCACGGTGTTCTTCGCCACGGTGCTGCTCATGCGGATGCGCGCCGAAATCCTGCACCGCGAGCGCCACACCGGCTGGGTCGCGGAACTGGTGAAGCCATGAACTGGTCAGAGTTCTTTGCCATGGGTGGTTACGCTCTGAATGTGTGGGGCTCCTATGGCATGGCAGTACTGGTGCTGGCCTTCAACGTACTGGCCGCATGCCGGCGCGTGAAAAGCGTACGCCGGGAACTGGAAGAAACAACGCGTCTGAATCAGGCTGAATCCGAATGAAACCGAGACACAAAAAACTTATCGCCATTGTCACCGGCGTGGCGATTCTCACCGTCGCCGGGCTGCTGGTGCTCAATGCCTTCCGCAGCAATCTGGTGTATTTCTTCAGCCCCAGCGAGGTGTTGGAAGGCAAGGCACCGACCCAAGGCCTGCTGCGCATCGGCGGCCTGGTCGAAGCGGGCAGTATCAAGAAGACTCCGGAGAGCCTCAAGGTCGAGTTCACGGTAACTGACAACGCCCAACGCCTCACCGTGCGCTACGAGGGCATCCTGCCGGATCTGTTTCGCGAAGGTCAGGGCGTGATCGCACAGGGGCGGCTGCAAGCGGACAAGGTGTTCGTCGCCGACCAGGTGCTCACCAAGCACGACGAAAACTACATGCCGCCGGAAGTGGCGAAGACGCTCAAGCCGATACCCGCAGCGAACCAGAAGAAGCTATAACGCATGAAGAAATTTCTCATCCCGATCGGCATGTTCGCCTTGCTCGGCCTGCTGCTGGCCTATGGGCTGAAACTCGACCCGCGCAAGATCCCCTCGCCGCTCATCGACAAACCGCTACCGGCCTTTTCCCTGCCGACGCTGGAGGACCCGAAAAAGTCGCTCGCCAATGCCGATCTGAAAGGCAAGGTGGTGCTGGTCAATGTATGGGCGTCCTGGTGCGTGGCCTGCAAGCAGGAACATCCGGTGCTGCTGGCATTATCGCGCGACAAGCAGGTGCCGATCATCGGCCTCAACTACAAGGATCAGCGCGCGGATGCCACGCAGATGCTCAAGGTCGAAGGCAACCCGTATGATGCGATCATCGTGGATGCCGACGGGCGCGTGGGTATCGACTGGGGCGTGTATGGTGTGCCGGAAACCTTTGTCGTCGACAAACAGGGTGTGATCCGCTACAAGCAGATCGGCCCGATTTCGCCTGAGGCTTGGGAGAAAACCCTTTGGCCGCTCATCCAGAGGTTGTCTGCTTCCTGAACAGCACACACTGACACTCAGGCCGTTCCGTATTTCGTTTCCACCAGAATTCCGATTTCCTTCAGGAACGGTGTGGGCAACACACCGCCGGCGCTGACGATCACGGCGTCGTTGCGAAGTTCGATGCGCTTGCCGTCCTGCTCCAGAATCACCTTGCCGGACTCGATCTGCTTCACGTTCGACTTGAGCAGCACCTGCACGCGGCCGGCCTTCTGCGCCTCCTCCAAACGCTTGCGGTTCTTTTCTTTCACGCGTGCAAACGCCTCGCTGCGGTAGGAGAGCGCGACGCTCGTGCCCGGCTCGTCGGCGCAGGCGAGCGCGGCCTCGAGCGCGCTGTCGCCACCGCCCACCACCAGCACGTGCTGCTGGCGGTACTGTTCCGGGTCGATCAGCCGGTACACCACCTTGGCTTGTTCCTCTCCCGGCACACCAAGCTTGCGTGGTGTGCCGCGCCTTCCGATGGTGAGCAACACGGCCCGTGTACGGTATTCCTGTTTGGACGTCTTGACGATGAAGCCCTGACCATCCGGCTTGATGGTCTCCATACGCTCGTAGAAATTGATTTTGAGCCCGGTCTTCTGCAACACGCCTTGCCAGAACTCGAGCAACTTCTCCTTGCTCACCTCGCCGAACTTCATTTTACCGATAACTGGTAACTCTACCGGCGCGGTCATGACAATCTTGTTGCGCGGGTAGTGGTAGACGGTGCCGCCGAACGCCTCTTCCTGTTCGACAGTAACGAAACGCAGCTTCTTTTCCATGGCTGCGAGCGAGGCGGAAATGCCGGCTGGACCGGCGCCGACAATGACAACGTCATAGGGCTGCTTGCTGCCCTTGAGCTTCGCAATGGAGTCGATCGCCTGCCTACCCTGCTCCACTGCCTTGCGGATCAGGCCCATGCCGCCCAGCTCACCCGCGATAAATATTCCCCGAACGTTGGTTTCGAAATTCGGATTGACCTGAGGGATATCCATGCCACGCTTGGTGGTACCAAACACAAGCTGAATAGCGTCGTGTGGGCAGGCGGTCTTGCAGGCGCCGTGGCCAATACATGACGCTGGATTCACGAGCTGCCCCTTACCGCCGATGATACCGATCGCTTGTTCCGGGCAGACGGTGACACAGGCTTTTGATCCCAGGCAACGCCGTGGGTCAATCACAGGGTGTAACGAAGCCGGTTCGGTAAGACCCGATTCCAAGGAGCTTTGCCATGTCGCCACATGCGCGGCCTCGTGTCGGCGGTGGCGACGTACATACCAAACCATCACGGCAATCAGTGGCAGGAGATAAAGTGCGGAAAAAAGAAGTTCGGAAAGTTTCATCGGCGTTTGGCCGACGTTAAATAACCTGGATACTTTCTATTCTTGAGTAATATAGTCAACATTATTCTGGTCGTCTCTACGGTGGTCAACACTAGACTAAACTAGTTTAAGTGCGTTCCACGATGTCCTCGCAGGGCCGTTGGTCAGGCTATCAGGGCGTCTCGCCTGATTTCTCATGAAACGACATGGAATACCGGCTTAATATAAACAAAAGTAACAAAAACAGAGTAACACGACGCGTTATTACATAAGCGTCCTGTTCTGGTGACACTCACATGGATTATTCGCACCCTCTCCCGGCTGGACGGTCGGCACAGGATTCAGCCGCTCGCCCACCCACGAAGCGCAGAAACATTCTTTTGCTGCCTGTACTTGTTGTGTCCAGCGCACTCATCTGGCTGTCTGCGCGCAGTGAGTACTACACACCGGGAGACGACTTCGGATACTACCTCGGGCTTGTGGGCGGGGTCATGATGCTGGTGCTGCTGCTCTACCCACTGCGCAAACATGTCAGCCTCTTGAATAAACTCGGAGCCATCAGCCACTGGTTCCGTTTTCACATGCTGTTTGGTATCACAGGTCCTCTGCTCATCCTGTTTCACTCGAAATTCACCATCGGCTCGCTCAACGCCGGGGTGGCCATGGGCTGCATGTTGCTGGTTGCCGGGAGCGGTGTGGTTGGGCGTTTTATGTACAGGCGTATTCACCACGGTCTGTATGGACGGCGCGCCACTCTGCAAGAAATGCAGGCCCAACTGGGCGTCCAGGAAGGTGATGTGCGCTCGAAGTTTCATTTCGCACCGAATGTGGAGGCGCGCCTGAAGGCCTTCGGCGATCTCGCCCATGCACACCCGGACGGCTTCCTGCGGTCCACTTGGCAGTTTTTGACCTTCAGTCTGCATGCTCGCCTTGTGCACAGTCAGTGCATGCGTGACCTGAAGAAGGTTCTCGGCAGTCATGCCACGCAACGCGGCTGGGAACGCCACAAGCTGCGCAGCCGCCTCGCCACGGCGAGCGAAATGATCTCCACCTATCTCACAGTTGCACGGCATGCTGCTCAATTCAGCGCGTATGAGCGTCTTTTTTCGCTCTGGCACATCCTGCATGTGCCATTCGTGTTCATGCTGGTCATTAGCGGGGTGGTGCATGTCATCGCCGTGCACATGTATTGAGTGGACAGCCGGTGCGGTCGACACGCTGCGTATTCGTTTGGCTGGCGGTTCTGGCCGCTGTGTGGCATTCGGGGGCATTTGCCGACACGGTCGAGAACGTGATCATGCCGGGCAAGGTGATTGAAGGCCATGCGGATATTGAAAGCAATTGCCAGAAATGTCATGTGCGTTTCAAAAAGTCGGCGCAGAGTGGCCAGTGCCTCGATTGCCACAAAGATGTGGCCAAGGACGCCATCCAGAAGCAAGGTTACCACGGACGCATCAAAGAGCAGGAATGCCGCATCTGCCACACTGAGCACAAGGGGCGCGACGTGAACATCGCGCCGCTCGATGAGAAGGCCTTCGACCACAAGCTCACCGATTTCCTGCTCAAGGGCGGTCACGCTGCAGCCAAGGTGCAGTGCCGCGACTGCCACACCAAGGGCAAGAAGTTCCGTGAGGCGCCTTCCAATTGCGTCGCCTGCCACCGCAAGGACGACAAACACAAAGGTAAACTGGGCGATGCCTGCGCTGACTGCCACACCGACAAGAACTGGAAGGACACGCGCTTCGACCACAGCAAGACGCATTTCCCGCTCACTGGCAAGCACGTGGATGTGCCCTGCAAGGATTGTCACAGCGATCCGGCCTTCAAGGGCGCGTCTGTGAAATGCGTCGCCTGCCACAGGAAGGACGATGACCGCAAAGGTCACAAGGGAAAATTTGGCGACAAATGCGAAACCTGTCACACCGACCGCGACTGGAAGTCACTCCGTTTCGATCACGACCGCGACACAAAATACCTGCTCAAGGGCAAGCATCGCACGGCCAAGTGCACAGACTGCCACACCGGCATTCTGTACAAGGAAAAGACCCTGACAGCGTGCGTGGCCTGTCACAGGAAGGATGACGATAAAAAGGGACACAAGGGCAAGTTCGGCGACAAATGCGAGACCTGCCACGCCGAGAAGGACTGGAGTATCTCGTTTTTCGATCACGACAAACAAACTAAATACCTGTTGTTGGGCAAACACGCACAAACCAAGTGCACGGCCTGCCACACCGGTTTTCTGTACAAAGACAAAGCCAAGACCGACTGTCTCAGTTGCCACCAAAAGGACGACAAGCACAAAGGTCAGCTCGGCAAGAGGTGCGAATCCTGCCACAACGAACGCGACTGGAAGAAAGCGTTGTTCGACCACGGTCTGTCACGCTTCCCGCTGCTCGGCAAACACGCCAAGGTCGAGTGCAAGAAATGCCACGTGACCCCGGCCTTCAAGGATGCGAAGAGCGAGTGTATCGCCTGCCACAAGAAGGATGACAAGCACAAGTTCACACTCGGCCCGGACTGCGGCCAGTGTCACAACGCGCGCGACTGGAAGGCCTGGAACTTCGATCACGACAAACGCACACACTTCATCCTGGATGGCGGGCACAAGGGAATCGACTGCCTCGCCTGCCATCGCAAGCCAATGGAACGCAAGGTGAGCCTGTCCGGTACCTGCGCCAGTTGTCACGACGACGATGACGTGCACCACGGCGAGTTCGGACGCGACTGCCAGCGCTGCCATGTGACCAGCTCGTTTAAAAAGATTCGATCCGGTATCGGCGGCATGCCGCGCTGATGGTTAAGATCGCCTCTGCAGCTTAATAAAAACAACTGCTTTCACTAATAAGGAAGATGCGCCATGAGACAGTCTGCTGAACGGAATCACCACGTGTTTGGCTTCACCGCCCGCCACCTGGCTGTGCTCGCCGCTCTGATATTGACCCTGCTCATGTTTGCCGCGCCAGCCGCAGAGCGGAGCAGCACGAGCTTCAACCATCTGACCACCGGCTTCCCGCTGACCGGGGCGCATGCCCAAGCCGACTGCCAGACCTGCCATGCACGCGGCGTGTTCAAGGGCACACCCAGGCAGTGCGATCTCTGCCACAGCCAGGGCACCCGCATCGCCAGCACCGCCAAACCCTCAAACCACGTGCAGACCACCCAGCTGTGCGACCAGTGTCACACCTCGACTGTGATGTGGTCCGGCGCACGCTTCCGCCATACCGGCATCGTTCCGGGTAGTTGTGCCACCTGCCACAACGGCAACACCGCGACCGGCAAGCCGGCACGTCACATGCAGACCACCGCCGCCTGCGACACCTGCCACCGCACCACCGCCTGGATTCCAGCCTCTTTCAGCCACACCAGCGTCACACCCGGCAGTTGTGCCACCTGCCACAACGGTAACACCGCGACCGGCAAGCCAGCGCGTCACGTGCAAACCACCGCCGCCTGCGACACTTGCCACCGCACCAGCGCCTGGATTCCGGCGACATTCAGCCACGCCACGGTCACACCCGGCAGTTGTGCCACCTGCCACAACGGCAGCACCGCAAGCGGCAAGCCCAGCAACCACGTGCAAACCACCGCCTCGTGCGACACCTGCCACCGCACCACCGCCTGGACTCCGGCGACGTTCAGCCACGCCACAGTCACACCCGGCAGTTGTGCCACCTGCCACAATGGCAGCACCGCAACCGGCAAGCCCAGCAACCACGTGCAGACCACCGCCTCGTGCGATGCCTGCCACCGCACCACCGCCTGGCTTCCGGCGACGTTCAGCCACACCAACGTCGCGCCCGGTTCGTGCGCCACCTGCCACAACGGCAGCACCGCCACCGGCAAGTCCGGCACGCACTTCATCACCTCGCGTTCCTGCGATGCCTGTCATACCACCACAGCCTGGACACCGGTGCGCTACACGCACACCAGCCCAAGCTATAGCACCCACAACAGCGGCGTCACCTGCCGTGGATGCCACGCGGGCAACAACGAAGTGATTGCCTGGAAAAATGGCGCCTATTCCGGGACCTGCGCGGGTTGTCACGCCGGTGACTTCAAGGCCGGGTCACACAAAAAGACGACCTCGCCGACCACGATCAATTACACCGTGGCCGAGCTCAAGAACTGCGCCGGAAGTTGCCATGAGTACACCAACAACACCTTTTCGACCATCAAAACAACTCGCAACAGCAAGCACCGGTCCACGGATGGAGGCTTCTAGATGCAAGGTCGATCTCTGCACGCGCCGCTGCGCGCCGCATTTATGCTGGCTGGTACATTGCTGGCGATGGTTAGTCAGGCGCAGCTGCTGGACGACATCGAAGTGCGCAGCGACCAGGGCGTCGCCGAGATTCGCATGCAGTTCACGGCACCGGTGCGGTATATCAAGCACTTTCCGGCCGATCACGGCGAGCTCATCAAGCTCTATCTCCAGGTACTAAGCCTGGAGATCGTGGATGAAGTGAACCTGCGGGAATACAAACGCACCCCCTCGGTTCCGCTCGTGCCGCCGTTCAAGGTGGTGTACTCGACGGTGCGCAACTGTCTTGCACCTGAGTACCAGCTTCCCGCGGTGAGCGGTGCGCTTTGCCTCGACATCCAGTTCAATCAACCGGTGAAATTCAATGTTCGCCAGGGTGTAGATGGGCGCAGCATTCTACTGTATGTGCTACCGGATTCGGACTCGAGCCAACCAACTGCGACCAAACCCGCCAAACGCTGATTCAGCCTACTTAAACATTACATAACAGATACGCATCCTGATGTTGTTTCCGATTCTTTTTCTTCTGAGCGCGCTTGTCCCGGCATCAGTGGCATTGGCACAGACGGACGTTCCCGCAAACACGTCGGCGCCGGCCAGTGCGCGGCATTATGCGGTTACCCTGCTCAGCTCGTTCGAGCCGATTTCCGATGCCCTGCTGCCCACCGACCTCAAGGGTCACAGCGTTTACCGCACCCAGTCGGAAATCTTCGGAAAAACGATCTATTTCGTGCGACTCGGATTCTTCTCCACGCCGGCCGAGGCCACGGCCATGCGCGATGGGCTGGTGGCGCGCTACCCGGGCGCCTTCATGACAGAGGTCACCGCGGACGAGTACAGACCCGCTTCGCCCCGCCAACCCAAGGCGGAACCGCCGGCCGCCCGACCGACGGCCCAACCGGTACCAGTACGTGAAGACGTTTATGTCGTCACACTCGCGTCATCCCGGACGCTCGCGCCGGCGCCAACCGCCGTCCTGCCTGCAGAGCTCAAGGGCAAACGGCTATACCTGCGTGACGC
>Ga0315271_10001467_pt1 | contig 14234 bp, 8 predicted proteins | sample C3_top_MG_FD_204664 | JGI IMG/M metagenome (GOLD analysis project Ga0315271, IMG submission 204664) | Sediment microbial communities from Yellowstone Lake, YNP, Wyoming, USA - C3_top | ecosystem: Environmental > Aquatic > Freshwater > Lake > Sediment | place: USA: Wyoming | collected 2017-08-01 | reverse complement strand
CCGGCGGGCGGACCACCCGCGGCTTGATCCCGACCTTCTCGCGGATCTTCACGTCGATCCGCTCGGTGATCTCGGGGTGCTCCTTGAGGAACTGACGTGTCGCATCCCGGCCCTGGCCGATCCGCTCGCCCTCGAAGGAGTACCACATGCCGCTCTTCTCGACGATCTCCATGGCGGCGCCCTGGTCAATGAGGTCCCCCTCGTAGGAGAGCCCCTCGCCGTAGAGAATGTCCAGCTCGCACTCCCTGAACGGCGGCGCCATCTTGTTCTTGACGATCTTGACCTTGGTGCGGTTGCCGACGACGTCCTGCCCCTTCTTGATCTGGGCAATGCGGCGGATGTCGATGCGCACCGATGCGTAGAACTTCAGGGCGCGGCCGCCCGGCGTGGTTTCGGGGCTGCCGAACATGACGCCGATCTTCTCGCGGATCTGGTTGATGAAGATTACCGTCGTGTTCGAGCGCGCAATGGCGGCCGTGAGCTTTCGCAGCGCCTGCGACATCAGGCGCGCCTGCAGCCCGACGTGGGCATCGCCCATCTCGCCCTCGATCTCCGCGCGGGGGACCAGCGCGGCGACCGAGTCCACGACCACGACGTCGATCGCGCCGCTGCGCACGAGCACCTCGGCGATCTCGAGAGCCTGCTCGCCCGTGTCGGGCTGCGAGATGAGCAGGTCGTCGGTGCGCACGCCGAGCGCGCGGGCGTAGGTTACATCCAGGGCGTGCTCGGCGTCGATGAACGCGGCGATGCCCCCCGTCTTCTGCGCTTCCGCGACGACGTGCAGCGCCAGAGTCGTCTTGCCCGAAGACTCGGGGCCGAAGATCTCGACGACGCGGCCGCGCGGGATGCCGCCGATACCGAGGCAGATGTCGATGCCGAGCGCCCCGGTTGAGATCACCCCGGTTTCCGGGGGTGACTCGCCGGCGCCGAGGCGCATGATCGAACCCTTGCCGTACGCCTTCTCGATCTGGAGGATCGCCAGTTCGAGCGCCTTCTCTTTGCCGTCCTTCGATTCCGCCATCAGTCTGAAATCCTCCGTCTGCCCTGCCGCGAAATTTCCGGCAGGTTGGTTGTTGTCAGAATACTACAGATCGAACCCGCGGGGAACAGCGTGCCGGGCGTCCGGGCCCCGGCGGGAACACCGGATCACCCCCGGAAACGGCGAGAGGGGGTCCCGGACATCGGAAACGCTCCAAACCGCCATTCACTGTACCTCCTCGAGGTGTTCCAAAAGCATAACCAGTGCCAGATCAGCGGCCTGATCGCGCACCCGCTGCCGATCGCCCGCGAACATGGCTCTCCGGACGCGGGCCCGGCCGAAACCAACCACGGCGACGTAGACCAGGCCGACCGGCTTCGCTGCGCTCCCGCCGCCGGGACCAGCGACCCCGGTGACGGCAACCGCGATCTCGGCGTTGAAGATCCTGCGCGCCCCGCGCGCCATCGACGCGGCGACGGGCGCGCTCACCGCCCCGTGGCGCGCCAACATCCTGCTCGGCACCCTCAGCAACGCCATCTTGGCATGGTTGTGGTAAGCCACCACGCCCCCGAGCAGGTAACGCGAACTCCCCGGGACCCCGGTGATCCTGCTGCCGACAAGGCCGCCGGTACAGGATTCGGCAACGGCCAGGCGGGCGGCGCGCGCCAGCAGAGCGCGACCGGTGCGGGCGGCGAGGACGTCGACCGCGGGCATCATGCCCCCAGGAATGCCCGCACGGCCTGGAGGGTCAGATTCGCATAGACACCGGCGACGACATCGTCAGCCATCACGCCGAACGGGGTGCGCCACCGTTCGTCGATCCGGCCGGCGGGAAACGGCTTCCAGATGTCGAAGACGCGAAAGAGCAGGAATCCGGCGAGCAGCCACCCCGGCCGTGCCGGAAAACCTGCTAGGGCGATCAACTGCCCGACGATCTCGTCGACGACGATCCGCCCGTGATCGTGGGCCCCGTATCGTTTCCCGCAAACCCCGGCGGCCCAGACCCCTGTCGGAAAGAGCAGCGCAACGGCAAGCGCGACAGCCGGCAGGCCTGCCGCGGCGAGGGGAACGTACAGTGCGACGCCGAGGAGGCTCCCGACCGTGCCCGAGGCAATGGGGGAAAAACCAACCCCGCAACCGGTCCCGATCGCAACCGCGAGTGCGCGCCCCGCACGGATCACCGGCAGTTCACCCGGGAAGTGTTTCTCACCGGCACGACCCTCCCGCGGCGCAACTGTGGAGACACCACATACGAAAAAACTGCTGCGACACTGCCCGGCTTTGGCAGAGCCGTCAACCGGCCCGGAACCTGGCCGGCGGTCAAATCTGCGGCGGGAACCGTCTGCCGCTATTCCTCGTCGTCATCGTCATCGTCATCGTCATCGTCATCGTCAAAATCGTCCTCGAATTCGTCGTCGTCGAACTCGTCATCGTCATCGTCTTCATCGTCGTCGCCGACTTCGTCATCATCTTCATCGTCGTCGTCATCTCCGTCCTCATCGTCGACGCGTCGACCGGCGGCCTTGACCTCCCCGTGACAATCGGCGAATTCGTCGCATTTGGTGCAGCACGTCAGCTTCATCTTTTCCACTTCCTCGCAACTGTAATAGTGATCGCACAGATCGCAACACATCTTCCCGCGCCCTCCTTGCGCCGAGACTTCAGCGCTCGGCCCCGCGCATCAATCCGCGCACGCGAACGACCCGATAAAGGTTTCTAGCAAAGCGCTCGGTCCCAAGTCAAGTGACTTTTTCCGGAAGAGCCGCAGCGTCGCCCCCGGCGTCCTCGCCCCAGACGCGGACCCTGTCGCGCCCGGTATCCTTCGCCAGGTAGAGTGCGGCGTCCGCGCGCCGGATGAATTCGTGCGCGTCCGGCTCCCCGCCCTGGCTCACCGCGGCCCCGATGCTCACGGTCACCCCCTGCCGCTCACCCCCGGGGACCTCGAGCCGGACGGTTGCCACGGCAACACGGACGCGCTCGGCGTAGGCCCCGATCTCCTCCCCGCCGATCTCCTGGAGAATGACGCAGAATTCCTCGCCGCCGTAGCGCGCCACAACGTCGACGTCGCGCGTGTTGGAGCGGATGGTGCGCGCCACCGCCTTGAGCACCTCGTCGCCGAGCAGGTGCCCGAAGCGGTCGTTGAAGGACTTGAAGCGATCGATGTCGATCAGCAGCAACCCGAGCGGCACGTTGTAGCGGCGCGAGCGGGAGATCTCCATGTCGAGGCGTTCGCAGAAATGCCGGTAGTTGTAGATGCCGGTCAGACCGTCGGTGATCGACAACTGCAGCGTGCGGGCATAGAGGTTGGCGTTTTCGATGGCCAGCCCGGATTGGTTGGCGAGCGTCAGCAGAAAATCGCGCTGGTCGCGATCGACCGCGGGTGCGGCGCTCTCGACGACCAGCAGGCCGATCGGCCTGCCTTTGGACTGGATCGGGACCAGGATGGTGGTGGTGGCGTGGATGCGCGCGTAGAACTCCACCGGCGTGTCGTGGATCAACTCCTCGGCGCCGAGAATGACGACCTTGTTCTCCGCCAGCGCCCGCCCGAAAACCGGGTGGCGCGACGGGTCGAGGGCGAGGGGCTCCGCGCGCGCCACCCGCTCCTCGAGCACGCCGTTCCCGCCGGCGAGAAAAATCATCCCGCCGGAGTACCCCAGGTCGTTGACGATGCTCTGCAGCACGATGCCGAGCACCCCGTCGAGGTGCAGGGTTCCGGCCATCGCGCCGGCCACGTGCTGCAGAATCGTCAACTCCATCAGCCGGCGGTCGAGGAGCCGGTTCACGTCCGAGAGAATGTTGTCCGTGCTCGTCGGGTGGCGCACCATGTCGGCGCCCGACCCGCGACGCGGCTGGGAATCCGTGCGGGAGGAGAGGATGGTGCGCACCAGCCGCACCAGCTCGGGGGGATCGAACGGCTTGGTGAGGTAGTGGTCGGCGCCCGACGTGTAGGCGTACAGCTTTTCGCTGTCGAGCGAGCGCACGGTGCAGATGACGATCGGAATCCCCGCCGTCTGCTGGTCGCTCTTGAGCAGGCGGCAGACCTGATAGCCGTTCATGCGCGGCATCATGACGTCGAGAACGATCAGGTCCGGGGAACGGTCGATCGCCTTCTGGATGGCGTCGACACCGTCGCCCGCGGTAATGACCCGCCAGCCCTCTCGTTCGAGAATCAGCCGGTTGAGACTCAGGATGTCGGGCTCGTCGTCCACGACGAGGATCAGGGCCGCCTCGGTCACCGTCCGTCCCTCCCGTGCAAACGGCAGCTAGCAGGCCGCCGAAAAAGGCCCATCCCCTGTTTCATGAGAATTTCAGCAACCTGTCAGGGCCGCACGACATCCGTTCCCTTGGGCGGCGCGAAGCGGAACAATCCGGCGTCGAGCCCGGTGTTGACGCGCTCCCCGGAAAAAACGAGGTGCGTGACATTGCCGAAGGCGTCCTCGACGATCGTGCCCGCGAGGCGGCATTCTCCCCCCACGATCTCGAGCACCAGCCGCGACAGGTCCGGCGCCTCGACGCGGGGGCGCAACGCGATGCTCACGGCTCCCCCGACACCAGGCGCCAGCTCCCGCTCTTCCCAGGTGAATTCCGCGGCAAAATCGCCGCGGCCGAGCAGGAAAAGGAGCGGCGTCTGTCGTGTGAACGCGGCGTCCACGGCCTGAACCACCACCTGCTTGCGCTCCGGACGGTAGAACCAGAGCTGCTTGCCGTCCGCGACGATCAGCTGGGGCTCGGGTCCGTCGTATTCCCAGCGCATCCGCCCGGGAGCCTGGAAAAAAAGCCGCCCGGCGCGGGTGCGGTCACGGCCGAGACTGGCAACCCGGCTCTCCTGGGTGAAAGAGGCCGTGAGGTCGCGCAGCGCCCCGTAACGGGCCTGCACGCAGCGCAGCAGGGCCGCCGGGGTCTCGGCCCGGGCCGTCTCCGCCATGCCTCCCCAAGCGCCGGCGAATACGACCAGGGCGGTGCAAGCAGCCTGAACCCTCAGCCGGATTCGATTCACGCCCCATCCTCCTCGTTGCCAGTCAGTCTATCAGCACACCGAACAACACTCAAACGGGGGAACCTTTCGACCCCGCGCGGGCTGCGGGGTCCTGACTCGGCGCACCTCCCCTCCGGGCCACCCCGCCGCCCAGTACGGTCTCGGAGAGGCTGCTCAAAGGGGTTCAGGCGCAAGACGGGCGACGGTCTAGAACGGATAACCGATGGTCACGTGCCAGCGGGAGCGCGACTCTCCGGGCTCTGGCCTGAGCTTGTACCCCCAGTCGAGGCGGAGCGGCCCGACGAGCGTTTCGTAACGCAGGCCGGCTCCGACGGAGGTCTTGAGCCCCGAAGGCGGCAGCCCGGCCTGGTCCGCCCAGAGTTCCCCGGCGTCGAAGAAAAGCACGCCGCGGAGCTTGCGGTACAGACGGACCCGCAACTCGAGGTTCCCCAGGGCGAAAGCGTTGCCCCCAAGCGGGTTGCCGGCGGCGTCCTTCGGGCCAATCTGCTTGTAGCCGTAGCCGCGCACGCCGCGGTCCCCGCCGAGGAAGAAGCGCTCGGAAAGCGGCAGGTCCCCGGCGCTGAGAAGGAGCTGCGTGAAACCGCCGCGCAGCCCGAGGGCGATGTCGGCGCCGGGCCAGAGAGGCAGATACCACGAGGATTCGAGCTGATACTTGGTAAACGAGGCGTCGCCGCCGAAGAGCGGCCGCGCGATCTCGATGCTCCCCAGCTGGTTGTTGCCGCGCCGCGGGGCGATCGGGTTGTCGCGGTGGTCGTAGTCGACCACGAGACCGATGCTGCCGATGTTGAAGTTATCCAGGGGACCGATTTCAGCCGTGAGATCCCGATCGACGTTCGAATATTCCACGAGCTCGTAGCGGTAGCGCAGGTTGAGCAGCAGCCGCGGGGTGAACTCCCGGTTGACCCCGAGCTGCAGACCCTGGCGGCGCACATCGTACCCGGTCTCCTGTTCGCTCTCGAGGTAGAGGTCGGCCTGCCCCTTGAGCCGGTAGTCGAAGAGCCAGGGCTCCTGGTAGAACAAGTCGTGGCGATAGCCGATTTCGCTGAGCTTCGTCTTCCAGCGCAGGCTCCGCCCGGTGCCGAAGAGATTCTGCTCGCCGGCTTCCACGAATCCGCGGAAGTGCTCGTCGCTCGCGTAGCCGACACCAAAACCGACGAAGCCCGTCGGCCGCTCGCGGACGACGAGCACCATATCCTGGGGTCCCCCGGGCGAGACCGGCTCGGGCAACACGTACCGCACCTCCCGGAAGAGCCCGAGATCGTAGAGCTCGTTCTTGCCCTTCGCCAGCGCCGCCGGGTCGAGCGGGTCCCCGGGCGACAGCGGCAGCTCGCGCAGGATGACGCGCCGCGCGGTCCGGGCGTTGCCGGTCACGGCGACCCCGCCGAGCCGCTGCACAAAGCCTTCGTCCACCGTGAAGCGCAGATCGACCCGGGTGCGATCCACCCCGAAATCCGGGCGCACGGTCACCGCGCACTGCGGATACCCGATCCGCGCGTAGGCGGCCTGCACGCGATCCACGGACGGCTGGAGGTCCGCGGAGCGGAAGGGGGCGCCCTCCTGGAAGCCCGCGGCCGCCAACAGCTGCTCTCTCGACAGTGCGACCGCGCCCGCGAAGGAGACAGAGCGCAGCAGGGTGCTGGGCCCTTCGTGCACCGTGTAGATCACGACGGCTCCCCCGGGACCGGCCTCGGGCCAGACCTCGGGCGGCGGGACCTCCACCCGGGTGAACCCGGCGTCGAGATACCAGGCCCGGATCCTCAGCCGGTCGCGCTCGAGCAGCGGCATCTGCAGCAGGCTCGGATTCTCGCCGCTGGAAGCGCGGGTCTCGAGCCGCTGGCGCACCCAGCCCGCGTCGAAGCGGGTGAAACCGACCAGGCGCACCTCCGCGACCGGCACCGGTTTGTTCTCGCGCACCGCGTAGACGACCTGGCCGGCTTCATAATCCGCCTTGGCCTCGACCTCGGCGAGGTAATAGCCCCGCTGCTGGTAGAAGGAGAGAATCCGCTCGCGGCCCGCCGCGACCTCATCCTCGTCGAAAAAACCTGACCTCTGAAATGTCAGAAGCTGCCGCAGGTCAGGCTCGCCGAAGGCCGCGAGGCCGCGAAAAGAAACCACGAGCCGGCGACCCTCGTCGATCTCGAGGGTGATCGTCACGAGCCGGTAGCCCCCGTGGCCGAGCAGGAGCAGCCCCTTGATCGGGTTGGTCAGCACGGCCAGAAACGCGAGCGACCCCTCGCTGGTGTCGACGTGCGAGTCGACCCGGACGTCGAGGTAGCCGCGCCGCTGGTAATAGTCCCGCAGGTTGTCGAGCCCGCGCTGGAGATCGGAACCGCGGAAGAACGTGTAGCGGTTCATCCCGAGCGCCCCGAGAATCTCGCTCTCGGCGAGGCCGCGGTTGCCGTGCAGCAGCACCTTCTGCACGACCCGGGGCCGCCCCTCGCCGATCCGGTAGGTCACGCGCACCTCGCCGGCTCCACGGGAAACCTCCTCGACGACCGTGGTGCCCTCGTAGCCCTGCTCCTCGTAGTAGCGGAGCAGTCGCTCGATGTCCCCCCGGACGATCTCCTCGCTGAAGGGCTCGGCGGCACGCAGGCGCAGCATGCGCGAGAGGTCGCGCTCGAGAATGATGACGTTGCCCTTGAGCCGCACCTCCTTGACCAGCAGGTGCGGGCGCAGGGTGAAGATCACCTCCGTGCCGTCGGGGCGGTCGGTCAACCGGGCGTCGGCCTCGGCGAAGAGGCCGGTGGCGCGCAGCAGCCGCAGGTTGCGCTCGAGCAGGTCCGGGGTCAGCGGATCGCCCGTCCGGACCGTCACGAGGTTGGCGTAGCGGTACGACCCGACCCGGTCCGCGGGCGCAAACGTGACAGCCGCCACCCGCGGGGCCCCGGCGGCGAAAACCGGCGACACGGCCGCGACGGCGACGATCACAACGAACAAGCTCGACAGTACGCTTTCACGAACGTGCCGAACTGGCAGGCTGCTCATTTCAGGGCGTACCTGAAGACCAGGTCGAGGCTGTAGATCCCCTGCCGCAATTCCTTCCCCCAGAGTGAGAGGTAGTCGAGCATAGTGTACTGCACCGTGACCTGCTGGTCCTCCGTGGCGCCGAGATTTCGCGAGTAGCTCACGAAGAGACGGTCCGACACCTGCGTCCCGAGGGTGACCCGGGCCGAGACCTGGTTGTTGACCCCGACAACCGGCTCGAGTTGGATCGTGTCCAGGCCCATGGCGCTGCGGGCACTATCCCCGAGCGCGTTCACCAGCGGCTCGGAGGTCAAGACCGCCGCTCCAGCGACCGACGCGCGCTCGCCCCGACTGGCCAGGCTGCTGCGCGTCTCACCGATGGTCAGCATCGCGATGAGATCCTCCTGGCGCTGGCCCGACTGTGAGGTCAGGTGGTACGAGAGCTTGTTGATGGGGCCTTCCATGAGAAAATAGATTTGGGTGTCGCCGACCGAGGTCGAGGCCTGCACGTCGACCAGCGGGACGAGCGACGGCGGCACGAAGCGCAGGGAACCGCTCTCGAGTCGGAACTGTCGCGACAGATAGACCGCCTCCCCCTGAATTGCGGAGATCTCTCCGCTGACGACCGGCGCGCCAAGCCGGCCGCCGATGGCCAGCGCGACGGCGGTCTCGATCTTCGCCATGCGGTTCGCGATCCAGACGTTGTCGGCGGCAGTCACCTTCACGTCGAGCGCCAGCCGCGACAAGTCGGGGCCCTTGCCGGCGGAAGCCGCCGCCGGGCCCGGGGGCAGGTTGAGCGGGGGCAGCCGCTCGTTGAACTCGCGCAGGTACCGCGCTTTGAGAATGCGCACTTCGCCCGAGAGCTTCATGTCCTGAAAATCCCCGTGCAGGCCGAGGCGCAGGTCGCTCTGAGCCTTGAGGGCGCCCACGAGCGAAACCAGAATGCCCGTGCCTTCGAGTTCGGCGTCCACCCGGACCGGCGGTCGGCTCCAGTCCATCGTCCCCTTCAGGCGCACGGTTCCGCCCCCGGTTTGGCCGGACAGCTCACGGACTTCGAGACGCGCGGCCTCCAGGAGCACCGAGCCCCGCAGGTGCGTGATCTTTGCCGGGAACGGCCGCAGAAACATTTCCGCGTCGAGAACCTCGACTCCCCCCGAGAAAACGGGGGCGGCGAGCGTCCCGGCCATGTTCAACCGCACCTCCACCGGACCGCGCAGCTCGCGCGCCGCCGGGATGCGCGAACGAAACAGCGACAGGTCGAGACGCCCCTCGACGTGGGCCTCGAGCCGATCCTGCGCGAACTGGTAGCTGCCGCCGCCGCGAAAGGCCCCGCCGCTCATGGTTCCCGACAGACCGGTGGCAGTCAGCGTGCGGCCGAGCAGTTCGAGCCGGCCCTCGAGGTGTTCAAGGGGCTCGGGGAGCGAGCGGACCCTGACGAACGCCTCGTGAACAACGAGGCTGCCCTCGGGCTCCGGCGACGACCACGGACCGCCGAGGGTCAGCATCAGGTCGCCGCGGCCGTCGACATCCTCTATCTCGCGCCAATACTCCTTGAAGACGGAGAGATTCACGGCGCCTTCGGCCTGCATGTTCCAGCCACTTGCCAGGCTCCCGCCCCCGCGAACCGACAGGTGGTACAGTTCGCTGGCCAGCCGGAAATCCTCCACCACGAGCCCCGCGTCGCGCCAGGAAATCCGCACGGGCGAGAGATTCTGCAGCGACGTCCCGGCGGCCTCCAGCCACAGCGTGTCCAGTTGCAGGTCGGCCCGCACCGAGCCGGGATCGAGCAGCTTCCCGCTGCCGTGAAGCCGCCCGGTGGCCAGGAACGAAGCTTTCCCCAGCGCCTGGGCCAGCGCCGGCGGCAAGGCGCCAAGCCCCGAGCGTACGAGTTCCGGGGCGAATTGCCGCAGCTCGAGGTCCGACTCGAAGCGCCAGTCCCTGGCGGGATCCGCGACCACGCGCAACCGGTTCTCCCTGGCGGCGACCCAGCCCTCGACGACGACCTTCCCGCCGTGGTAGCCGACCGAGAGCTCCCCGCCCTTGAAGTCGAAGCCCGCGTAACGCAGACGCTCGGCGCGCACGTCGCAATCGACCTGCGGGTCGTTCAGAAGCCCACGCACCTTCCCGCGCACCGAGCCGGTGAGCTGCAAACCGGCGATCGGGGAGAAGTCGGCGAACGCGAAAGCCGGGCTCTCGAACTCCCCCTCGATCTCCCGCGCCTCGCTCAGCGCCCCGTGGAAGGACAGCTGTGTCGACCCGCGCCGCAGCCGCAGCCGGCTGATGCCGAGCCGCCGGGCCGCATAGGTGAGCGAGAGCGACCCTTCGTCCATGACGACGGTGCGGTAGCGCAGCGACTTCCCGGAAACTTCGCCTTCGACATCGGGGTCTGCGGTCGTCCCGCGCAGCCGCAGCCGCGCTTCGAGCGCCCCCTCGACAAGCTGCGGATCGGCCCCGAGAAGGCGCGCGGCCTCCTGAAGCGAGAGCTGTTGGAGAACCGCGGTGAGATCAAGCCGTCCGGAGGGGATCTCGACCGTTCCGCTGACGCTGCCGCGTCCGCCCGGCCAGGTCAGCGAGCCCTCGGAGATCTGCACGCTGCCGGCGGCGGCGGCGAGGCGGGCGCTGCCGTCGATCCCCCGGAGCGCGCCGACGGCGGCCCCCGCGAGGTGCACGACGCCGGCAACGCGCGGGCCCAACGCGTCCGCCGTGAAATCCCCGGTGAACCGGCCGCTGCCGCCGAGCGCGACCTTCCCGGGCGGCAGCAGGCGCGCCAGATCGCCGACCGCGGCTTCGATGTGCCCGGAAAAGCCCGCCTGCGGACTCCACGCGCCGACACCGGCGACGTCCAGGGAGCGTGTCGCACCGTGGAGCGAGGTGAACGACACCGTGCCACGATCGAGCGACGCAGCCGCCTCGAAGGAGACCTCCTCGCCGGGCCATGAGGCGATCGTGAATTTCGTGGCCAGACGGCCGCTGCCCGAGGCCTCGGCGCCGGTCCCGAGGCCCTCCCAGTGCAGTGTCCCCGCGAGTCCGAGAACCCGGGAAGCGATCCCGCCCGGCGCTGCCGGCAACCGCGCGAGATCGACAGCGCGCGCCTCGGCGTCGATCCGGTAGCGCAATGCGCCGCCGGAGTAGTCTACTTCGCCGGCAGTGCTCACGTCGCCCTCCCCGACCGGCAGGCGCAGCCGCGACCAGGACAGGCGACTACCTCCCCAGGTGACCTGGCCGCGCACTTGCGGCCAGCGGCGTCCCCCGACGGCGAGATCCTGGACGGTCAGCGTCCCCGTCCCCGCCGGTGCGCGCCAACTCCCCGTGATCTCACCCTCGAAACGCGCAGCGCCGGCAGCGGCGGTCGGCCGGCCGGCCAGCGCCGCGATTTTCTCGAGGCGAGCCGACAGCTCGCCCTTGAGCGCGAGGACGCCCGCATAGCTCGCGGTCCCCCGGAGTGTCCCGGTGACCACACCTCCCGCGGCAACGAGTTCGCGCACCGTGACCTGGTCCGCTTCGATCGTGACGTCGGCGTTCACCCTGCCCAGCCCGACCTGTCGCCCGGCACGCCCGAGCCCGAGATTGTTGATCGCCAGAACGACCCGGGCGCTGCCGTTGGAGACGAGGACCGAAAGATTGATCCCGGTTGCCTGAACGCTCCCGCCGGCGCCGTCCGCTATCTCAGCCTTGCCGTCGACCACCTCGAAGACGCGCAACGGGAATGGCGGCCGCAGGAAGGAGCGCAGGTTCTCGACAACCTTCGTCGCGGTCATCTGAGAACCCGCCGGCGACGACGGCACGGCCGGCGGCGCACCGCTGGCGACGTCGCGCTTCGAGCCGGGGCGCACGAAGAGATGCGGGCGCACGATCACCACGCGGCCGAGACGCTCCCGCCCAAAAAGCACCGCATAGGGGTTGAAGGAGATTTTCACGTCCTCCGCCGTGAGCACCAGGGTTTCGCCGGGGCGATCGAGGGTGACGCGCCCCAGGGAAATCCCGGGCGGGAACCAGGTCCCGCGCAGATCGGTCGTCTGGAACTGCGCCCCGAATTCGGCGGCGAGCCGCTCACGCAGGTAGTTCGCCGCGCTCTCGCGCAGCAGAGCGCCCTGGTGCCAGGCAACGGCGGTCAGCGCGACGATGCTCGCGACCAGACAGCCGGAGATGACGACCCAGGGGCGGATGCGGCGCATGGCGTGGGCGTCCTACCCGCCGTAGGCCTCCGGGCGGCGGTCGCGCAGGAAGCTCCACTCCTCGCGGACGGCTCGCACCGCCGCCGGGTCGACGTCGGCGAAAACCACGCCGTCGTGCATGCCGCTCGGCGGCAGCAGGAATTCGCCCTCAGGATCGATGCAGACGCTGCGCCCGTAGAAATCCTGGCGCTCCTCGCGGCCCACGCGGTTGACGCGAAAGACGTACAGATTGTTGACGATGGCGTTGGCGGCGAGCACCGTTTCCCACTTGCGGGTGGTGGCGAACGCCGCGGCGTTCGGGGCGAACACCAGTTCGGCCCCGGCCAGCGCGAGCCGCCTGGTGCCCTCGGGGAAGAAGTTGTCCCAGCACAGCTGCACACCGAAGCGCAGCCCCTGGCTCTCGAAGACGGGGAACCCGGTGTCCCCGGGCTGGAAGTAGTAGGTCTCTTCCCAGAGGGGGAGATTCGGCACGTGCACCTTGCGATATTTGCCGAGCAGCCCGCCGTCGGGCCCGACGACAACCGCGGTGTTGTAGAAGACGCCATCCCCGGATCGCTCGAAGAGGGGACAGACCAGGGTCACACCGGTTTCGACCGCGAGCGGCCGCAGCGCGTCCAGGGTCGGCCCGTCATCCCCCTCGGCCAGCGCGAAGTGCCGCTCGTCACGCCCGCGCGGGAACCAGGCGGTCGACAGCAGCTGCTGAAAGCAAACCACCCGGGCGCCGTGCTCCGCCGCCATCCGGCCGAGCGTCACCGCCTTTGCGAGGTTCTTCTCCCGCGCTTCGACGCACGCCATCTGGATGCCCGCCACCTTCACCTTCGCCATCCGAGTCTCCCTTGCTCCTAATAGATCTGTTTCGCCTTGTCGTACATCTGCTTCGACTTCTCGTACTGCCCGAGTTGAAAGAGCGCCTCCCCCAGCCCGTACCAGACCTCGCCGCTGCGCGGGTCGGCCTCGGCCGCCTGCTCGAGATACGCCTGCGCCTTCTCCCAGGACTGCGTCCGCAGGGCGATGCGGCCAAGCTCCAGCGCAAGATCGCGCACCGCGAGCCGGGTTTTCTCGAGGGCGCGCTCCCGCTCGGCCAGCGTCCGCGACTCGGCGACGGCGCGGGCCTCGAGCGCGGACTGGCGCTCGGCAAGCAGTTCGAGGTCGGCCTGACCCTTGGCGAGCTGGGTGACCAGAGACCCCTCCCGGGCGCGTTCAGCGGCCAGCTCCGCCTCCCGGGCCTGCAGGGTCTGCGTGAGCGTCTTCACCTGAGTCTCGAGCTCCCCGACCCGCGCCGCGATCTGTGCGGACTGATGGCGGGACTCCTCGCGCTCCGCCACGACGGCCTGCTCGCCGCGCAGGCGCTCGGCGGCGATCGCCTGCTCGGCCTTCTCCCGCGCCGCCTGCTCCGCAAGCGCGCGCGTCCGCTCCGCGGCGAGTTCCTGCGCCAGCCGGTCCCGATCCTGCGCCCGGCCGCTCGAAGCCACCAGCTCGGCCTTGAGCTTGTCGACCTCGCTCTGCCGGCTCGCGCGCTCGGCGACCAGGACCTGCGCCGCCTGCGCGCGCTCGTCGGCAAGCGACTGCTCGGCTTTCTGCCGCCCCGCCTGCTCCGTGCGCGCGCGCTCCTGTTCCCCCGCCAGTTCCCGCGTCAGCCGGTCCCGGTCCTGTTTCCTGACGAGCGCGGCCGCAAGGTCCGTCTTGAGCTTCTCGACGTCCGAACTCCGGGCCTCGCGCTCGGCAGCCAGCGCTTTCTCGGCCTTTTCGCGCGCGGCCTGCGCCGCGGTCGCCCGCGATTTTTCAGCGGCCACTTCCTGCAGCAGCCGATCCTTCTCCTGCTTCTTGAACAGCCCCGGAGCCAATTCGACCTTGAGCTTGTCGACCTCGGCGCGGCGATCCTCCCGCTCCGCGGCCAACGCCCGCTCGCCCCGCTCGCGCTCGGCTTTCTGGGCGTCCTCCGCCCTCGAGATCGTGCCCTGTGCGGCAAGCAATTGGCCTTTGAGCTCCGCGTTCTCGTTCGTTTTCGCCGCGATTTCACGGCGCATCGCCTCCGTTGCGGTCAGATCGGCCTTGAAACGCTCCCGCTCCGCGGCGGATTCCCGCTCGAGCCGATCCTTGTCCGCGCGCAACAGGGCTT
>Ga0315271_10001465_pt1 | contig 14238 bp, 8 predicted proteins | sample C3_top_MG_FD_204664 | JGI IMG/M metagenome (GOLD analysis project Ga0315271, IMG submission 204664) | Sediment microbial communities from Yellowstone Lake, YNP, Wyoming, USA - C3_top | ecosystem: Environmental > Aquatic > Freshwater > Lake > Sediment | place: USA: Wyoming | collected 2017-08-01 | reverse complement strand
GACCGTTGCGACCGTCGCCGGGGTCGGCGTTCGCAGGCCGTTGTCCGTGAAGGCGACCACGCGCAGGCCGCGGACGTCGTGGCGGGCGAGGTCAGGCATCGGGACGGGCGGCACCTGCGGGTCCTCATCGTCGGGTCCCGCGATCAGCGGCAGCAGCAGCGCGAGGTCGTCCACCCGGCGCGCCATCGGGCCGAGGTGGGTGAGCGGCCCGAGGATCCCGCGATAATCGGGCCAGTGCCCGGTGCGCGGGACGCGGCCGCTCGTGGGCTTGATGCCCGCGATCCCGCACACGTGCGCTGGCTGGCGGATGGAATCGCCTGTGTCGCTGCCGATGTCGAACGGCGAGCCGCCCGCGGCCACGATCGCCCCCGGACCGCCGCTCGAGCCTCCCGGCGTGCGGGAGACGTCGTACGGGTTGCTCGTCCGACCGAAGACGTCGTTGTCCGTCTCGTCGGACCAGGTGAACTCGGGCGTGTTCGTCTTGCCGAGCAGGATCCCGCCCGCCTCGCGCAGCCGGGCGACCACCGTGGCGTCGCGCGCCGGGACGCGGTCGCACCAGCCGACGGTACCGGCCGTCGTGGCAAGCCCCGCCGTGTCGAGCGAGTCCTTGATCGTGAACGGCACGCCGTGGAGCGGGCCGAGGTGCTCGCTGTGGACGAACGCGTCATCGGCGGCGCGGGCGCTCTCGAGCGCGTCGGGCGCCAGGCGGACCACCGCGTTGATAGCTGGGTTGACCTCGTCGATACGGGCGAGGCAGGACTCGACGACCTCGAGCGAGCTCACGTCGCCCGCGCGGATCAGGCGGGCGAGCTCGGTGACGGGGCGGAAGCAGAGCGCGCGGTCGTCCATGGCCGGAGTCTATCCGGCGACGGTGAGCTCCGGACCCCGCGTCCAGCCGTCCGCGACGAAGAGCTCGGGCCGATGCGTCAGGACGATGACCGTGCGGCCGGCCGTTGCCCCCGCCAGCTCCGCCACGAAGGCCCGCGCAGCCGCCTCGTCGAGGTGTTCGGTCGGCTCGTCGAGGATCAGGATGCGCACGTCCGCGAGGAGCGCCCGGGCGAGCGCGAGACGCTGGCGCTGGCCGCCTGAGAGTCGCGCGCCGTGCTCCCCGACCGGCGTGTCGAGCCCGGCGGGGAGCGCACGGACGAAGCCGAGCAGCCCGGCCGCGTCCAGCGCTGCGTCCAGATCGGCTGTGGTCGCGGTCGGGCGGGCGAGGCGCACGTTATCCCCGAGGGTGCCATCGAACACGTGTGGGTCCTGCTCGCACAGGCCGACCGTGCGGCGGACGTCATCGCCAGCGAGGGTCGAGAGATCGGCCTCGACGGTCGCGCCCGCCAGTGCAAGAGTCCCGGCGACGGGCTCCAGGAACCGCAGGCATGCGGCCGCGAGCGTGGACTTGCCGCTGCCACTCGGGCCCGTGAGGACGAGCCGGGCGCCGGCGGGAACGTCGAGGCCGAGCGGGCCCAGGGCGTCGGTGGCAGCGCCCGGGTAGCGGACGCGGAGGCCGCGGGCGCGGAGGCCGAGCGGGCCGTCCGGCACGGCGGCGGGGCTTGCCGGCTCGCGAACGGGCTCCGGACGGTCGATCAGCTCGGTCACGCGCCCCGCGGAGGAGGCGAGACCCGGGAGCAGCCGAGCGGCGGGCGCGAGCGGCGCCACGACCTCGTGGACCGCGATGGGCGTGAGGACGACGACGGCAAGCGCAACACCGGCGAGGCTCCCGTCGCGGACGGCGGCGATGCCCGCCACCAGCGAGAGCCAGACCGCAGCACCCGAGGCCAGGCCTGCGACGAGCGTCCCCGTGCCGGCGCCGAGGGCAGAGCGTCGTTCGGCGAGGGCGAGGCGCGCATCGGCCGTGGCCACGGCTGCCAGCGCGCGGGGGGCGGCGCCCAGGACGAGCAGCTCTGGCGCCCCGCGCAGCGTCTCGAGCGCGGTCTCGGCGAGGGCGCCGCGCGCCGGGGCGAGGCTCCGCTCAGCGCGACGCGCAACGGCACCGGCCGCCAGCGGCCCGACGAGGGCGGTGGCCAGCACGGTCACGGCCAGCACGACTCCGGCGATCGGCAGCAGCCCGCCGACGATCAGCACGGCGCCCGCCGTCGCGATGCCGGCCGAGGCACCCGGCAGCAGCACGCGCAGCCACAGGTCCGCGAGACCGTCCACATCGCCCAGGAGGCGAGCGAGCAGGTCGCCAGACCGCAGCTCCGCCAGACCCGCCGGCGCGATGCGCGCGAGCCGGGCATACGTGGCGCCGCGGAGCTCGCCGAGGACGCGGAACGCGGCGTCGTGGGCTGCGAGCCGCTCGGCATAGCGGAGCACGCCCCGGCCGATGCCGAACGCGCGGACGGCGGTGATCGCGAGCATCAGCGCGAACATCGGCGGCTGCTCGGCAGCACGAGAGATGAGCCACGCCGACGTGGCCGAGAGGCCGATCGCGCACCCCGCCGCGCCGACCCCGGCCAGCACCGCCACGAGCAGGCGCGGCGTCACCGGTCGCCCGAAGCGCAGGACGGCGACGAGCGCACTCATGCGGGTACCCCGTTCGTCGCCGGTGCCTCTCTGGGAACCCCGAACCCCTCGGCGGTCCCCACGAGGGACGCCCAGCGCACCTCGACCGTCCGGTCCGCCTCGGCGGCGGCGCCAGGGCGATGGGCGACGAGCAGGACCGCGGCGCCACGTGCCGCCTCCGCGCGGATGGCCGCGAGCACCTGCGCCTCGGCTTGGGCGTCGAGACCCGCGGTGGGCTCGTCAAGCAGGAGCAGCGGCGAGCGACGCACGAGCGCCCGCGCCACGCCCACCCGGCGGCGCTGGCCGCCCGAGAGCCCGCTCCCCCGCTCCCCGAGCGCGCGGTCGAGCGCCAGGTCACCGAGCCCGACAGCCGTGAGCGCTGCCAACACCTCAGCGTCGCTGGCATCGGGCGCGCCGAGGCGGATGTTCTCGGCGACGGTCCCGGGCGCGAGGTACGGCACCTGCGGCACCCAGGCGAGACGACTGCGCCACGCCTCGGCGTCGAGTGAGGCCACATCGGTCGCCGACCCGTCCTCCCCCACCACCGTCACCCGCCCCGTGGTCGGGACGGTGAACCCGAGGATCGCTGCGATCAGCGTGCTCTTCCCCGCGCCGCTGACGCCCGTGACGGCCACGACCTCGCCGGAGCGGACCTCGAGCGTGGCACTGGCGGGCGCTGCCACCTCGCGCCCGGGCTGCTCCACGGACACACCGTCGACCCGCAGGGCGGCGATGCGCTCGGGCGGCGTCGCCGAGGTCGTGGGCTCGTCGGTTCGGGTCGGTGCGTCGAGCAGCGCGAACGCATCGCGCGCGGCGGCCACGCCCTCTTCGGCCGCGTGGAATTCGGTCCCGAGGCGCCGCAGTGGCAGGTACGCCTCGGGCGCGAGGATCAGGGCGAACAGCCCCACCTCGAACCCGAGATCCCCGGCCACGAGCCGCAGGCCGACGCCCACCGCCACGAGCGCCACCGAGATCGTCGCGAGCAGCTCGAGGACCATCGCCGAGAGGAAGGCCACCCGCAGCGTCGCCATCGTCGTGACGCGGTAGGCGTCCGTCGCCCGGCGCAGCGTCGCCACCTGCGCATCCGCCCGCCCGAATGCGCGCAGCGTCGGCAGGCCCGCCACCACGTCCGCAAATCGATGCGCGAGCCGCCCGAGCGCCGCCCACCGCCGGTCGCGGTAGGTCGCGGACATCCGCCCGATCAGCGCCATGAACAGCGGGATCAGCGGCACGGTGAGCGCCACGGTCAGCGCCGCCACGAGGTCCACGAACGCGAGACACACGACGACCGTCACCGGGACGATGAGCGTCAGGATCAGCTGCGGGACGTATCGCGCGTAGTAGCCATCGAGCGCGTCGAGACCGCGGGTCGCGAGCAGCGCCGTGCGCGCGGTGGAGCGCTCGGCCGCCAGCCGCGGGCCCTGCGCCACGGCCGCAGCGAGGACGCGCCCCCGGAGGTCAGCCTTGACGCGGCCGCTGATCCGCACCGCGACCAGCTCCGAGCCCCACGAGAGGCCGGCGCGCGCGGCGAGCACGAGCCCCAGGACCGCGAGCACCGGCACCAGCGCGGCAACGTCCGCCCCGCCGAGGAACGCCGACGAGATGGCATGCGCGAGCAGCCACGCCTGGGCGATCGCGAGGGCCGCGGTCAGGACGCCGATCGCCACCGCGGCGACGAGCGCGGGCGCGGCGATCCCGCCAGCAACCAGGAGTCGGCGATGGACGCTCATGGGACGGGGGACGCTCCCGGGAGCAGGGTGGGGTGGGCTGGGCGGCGCCGGGCAAGGCCGGGCCCGTGGGGGCGCGGTCGGCTCGGCGCCTCGCCCGTCAGGGCTTCGCCGGCTTCGCCACCGAGACCCGCTTGCGGAAGATCCAGTACGTCCATCCCTGGTAGAGCATGACGAGCGGCGTGAAGACCACGGCCACCACCGTCATGATCGTGAGGGTATAGGGCGTGGACGCGGCGTTGGTCGTCGTCAGGCTGTAGGCCGGGTTCGTGGACGAGGGCATGACGTCCGGGAACAGCGCGAGGAACAGGCTCGCCACCGCCAGCGCGATCGTGACCGCCGAGCCCAGGAACGCCCAGCCCTCGCGGCGGAGCCGGTTGGCGATCAGCGCACCGACGAAGGCGAGCGCCGCGACCGCGGCGACAACCGCCGAGACCAGCGTGCCCGTCTGGACGTTCGTCCAGGCGAGGAACGCCACGGCGACGACTGCGGTCACGAGCCCGACCGGCGTCACGAGCCGGTTCGCGCGGTCGCGCAGGTCGCCCTCGGTCTTGAGCGCGATGAACACAAGTCCGTGCGTGAGGAACAGCAGCAGCGTCGTCGCCCCGCCGAGCAGCCCGAACGGGTTGAGCAGCGTGAAGAGGTTGCCGGTGAACTGGCGCTCGGCGTCGATCGGCGTCCCGGCGACGATGTTCGCGAACGCCACGCCCCACAGGAGCGCCGGGATGAACGACGAGACGGCGATCAGCCGGTCCCAGCGCCCGCGCCAGAGGGACGAGCCGTGCTTGTTGCGGTACTCAATGCCCACGCCGCGGACGATGAGCCCCACGAGGATGAGGAACAGCGCGAGGTAGAAGCCCGAGAAGAGCGTGGCGTACCACTCGGGGAACGCGGCGAACGTGGCGCCGCCCGCGACGATCAGCCAGACCTCGTTGCCGTCCCAGACGGGGCCGATCGTGCGCAGGATCGCGCGCCGCTCGGGCTCGTTGTGCCCGAGGAATGGCAGCAGCATGCCGACGCCGAAGTCGAACCCCTCGAGGACGAAGTAGCCGATCCAGAGGAACCCGATGAGGGCGAACCAGACGGTGGTGAGCTCCATCTCCGTGTTCTCCTAGTACCCGAAGCCGAGATCAGGCTCGGCATCGTGCTCGAAGCCCCGTTCGGCCATCGCCTCGGGGAGGCCGTCGCGGACCCGGCGGACCATCAGCCCGACCATGACGACCGCGAGCGCGCCGTACAGCACCGTGAACCCGACGAGCGTGATCAGCACGCTCAGCGTGGTCGAGGTGGGCGACACCGCGGCGGCCGTCGGCATCAGGCCGAACACGATCCACGGCTGGCGCCCGATCTCGGTGAACATCCAGGCGAAGCTGTTGGCCGCGAGTGGCAGGAACGGCAGCGCAATGGCGATCGCGAGCGACCCGCGCCCTGGGAGCCTCCCCTTGCGCATCCGGAAGAGGAACCACAGGGCGGCGGCGGCGGCGAGGACGCCCGTGCCGATCATCAGGCGGAAGGTCCAGTAGGTGATCGGCGTGTTGGGCGTGTAGTCGCCGGGTCCGAACTTCTCGGTCTGGATCGCCTGGAGGTCGTTGATGCCCTCGACCTTGCCGTCGAAGGTGCCCGTGGCGAGGAACGAGAGCAGGTACGGGACCCGGATCGAGAAGACGTCCTGGCTGCCGTCGAGCGTGCCGATGGTGAACAGCGAGAACGATGCGGGCTGCTCGGTCTCCCAGAGCGCCTCGGCTGCGGCCATCTTCATCGGCTGCTGGTCGGTCATGATCTTGCCCTGCATGTCGCCGGTGACGGCGACCGCCATGCCCGAGACGAGCAGCATCACGGCCCCGACCTTCGCGGTGGCGCGGAAGGCGCCCTCGTCGAGCTCTCGGTGTCGCAAGAGCCGCCAGAGCGCGACGCCCGTGAGCAGCGCGCCTGTGGTCATGAACGCGGCGGCGATCGTGTGCGGGAAGGTGATGAGCGCAGTCACGTTGGTCAGGACCGCGAGGAAGTCCTTGAGCTCCGCGCGGCCGGCCGTCGTGTTGATCTCGTAGCCGACCGGGTGCTGCATCCATGAGTTGGCCGCGAGGATGATGTACGCCGAGACGGCTGTGGCGACCGCGGCGATCCAGATCGTGGTGAGGTGGAGACCCTTGCCCAGGCGCCCCCAGCCAAAGATCCAGAGGCCCAGGAACGTGGACTCGAGGAAGAACGCGAGCAGGCCCTCGATGGCGAGCGGCGCCCCGAAGATGTCGCCGACGAACCGGCTGTACGTGCTCCAGTTCATGCCGAACTGGAACTCCTGGACGATGCCCGTGACGATGCCGAGCGCGAAGTTGATCAGGAAGAGCTCGCCCACGAACCTGGTCAGGCGCAGGTACTGCTCCTTCCCGGTCCGGTACCAGGCGGTCTGGAAGCCCGCGGTCGTGAACGCGAGCCCGATCGTCAGCGGGACGAAGAAGAAGTGATAGACGGTAGTGATCCCGAATTGCCATCGGGACAACATCAGCGGGTCCACGGGCGGTCCTCATCTCCTCGAGCTCACAGCGGCTCGATGAATGTCTGGGACATATAAGCACAGACGGCCCGACCCGGTGGGGGCCATGCCTCCCATATCCTGCCCCCGCGGGACGGGCCCTGTCGGTGCCACCTGAACCAAGGTTCGCGCCGCGGTCGGGGCCGGATGGCGCGGATCGGGGCTGCCGCCCAGGTCCTGCCGACCTCCTGCGGCTGGCGTCCCCTCGTCAGCCTGGCTCGGTCCGGTCCTCGATCTCCCACGCGTGATCGAGTGCGTGCCAGGCGATGCGGCGGGCGGCATAGCGCGCCGGCCACTTCTTGCCGGCGATCGGGCTGCCGTCCGACGGCTCCCGCAGCACCGCGAGCAGGTCAGCGCGCATGGCGGCGACGGACGCCTCGTCCACCGGATGGTGCTTGCGGCCCATGACCTGCGCATACGCAGCCTCGGCGTCCCGGACATGCCCGACGATCTTGGTGCGGTCCCGGCCGCCGCCCCGCGGACCCTTGCGTAGCTCCTCTGGGGCGGCCGCGACCACGGCGTCCAACGTGCGCCACGCCGCGTCCACGAGAGCCGCGAGTCGGCTCGCCTCGGCCGAGTCGGTGGGCACGCGGTCGGCGTCCGCCGTGATCGCCGGGACCCCGAACGCGGTGCTCGCGTCGCCCGCGACCCGCTCGACGACCTCGAGGGTGGCGCCCGTGTCGAAGGGCTCGCCCGCAAGAGCCGCGACGGGCGCGAACCGGGCCAGCGACTCCCCGAGCGCCTCGAGCGCAGTCGCCTCATTCCGTCCCGCGCGGGAGAGGCCAGGCCAGTCGAGCGCTGACGCGAAGGCCTTCTTGGGGGTGGTCTCGAGCAGGACGCGAATCGTTGCCATGGGGGCAGTATGGCGCGGGCGCCGGGGGTAGGCTTGACGGGAACTCGTCACGCTCCGAGGGGGATGATGGACACGATCCGGTTCGACCGCCACCCGGCCACCATCGGCGTTGGCGACGGCATCGGCATGGCGTGGCGGTACCTGCTGGCAACGTGGGAGCTGTGGGCCGCGCCCGTCGTCGCACTCGCGATCGTTGGCGGGCTGCTCAGCGGATACGCGTCGAACACGGCCACCACCCTCGCCGTCAACGAGGCGTCCGGCCCCGAGGCGCTCGCGCAACTCCAGTCGATGATCGTGCCGTTCTTCGGGGTGACGACGCTGCTCACGATCGCGAGCGTCGTGGTCGGCTGGTTCTACGCGGCGATCGCCATCCACGGTCTGCGCGGCCGGCCGATCACCGGCGACTGGGTGCTCGGTGCCGGGCTGCGGTCGCTCGCGGGGTCGATCCTGCTCGCTGTCGCGTGGATCGGCGTGTCGGTCGTCTTCGCGATCCTGGCGGTCGTCACCGGCGGGCTCCTGCTGATCGCGCTCATCGGTCTGGTACCGGCGGCGATCTACGTGACGATCCGCCTGTTCTTCTGGACGCTCGCGATCTTCGATGGCGCTGGTATCACCGAGTCGTTCCGCGTCTCTTGGGACCTCAGCGCGGGCGCGGTGCTCCGGATGCTCGGCTGGGGGGTCGTGTTTGTCGTGCTCTCGATCCTGACGAGCATCGGCGTGCGCATCCTGACGTTCCCACTGGGCGGCGTGCCGGCGATCGCCGCGTTCGCAAGCCAGCTGGTCAGCGGGACGATCGGCGTGTTCACGCTGTTCGGGACGGCGATCCTCTACGAGAGCCAGCGGTGGGCAAAGATGCCGCCCGCGTACGGCCAGCCGGTCGCCGCGGCGCCGACCCCGCCGTGGGCGACGCCCGGAGCGCCCGGCGGCTACCCGCCGAACTCGTCCTACCCGGGAGCGGGGTATCCGGGCGGCCCGTCGTATCCGCCCACGCCCGCCGATCCCTACGCGCCGCCGCCCGCGCCCGGGCCATACGGCCAGCCGGAGGTCGGCTCGCCGCCCGCGGCACCGTCGCCGTATGGCGAGCCCGGGGTTGGCGCGACTCCCGCCGCACCGGGTAATCCCGGGACGGCGCCGCTCGTGCCGTGGGGCCCTGTGCCGCCGCCGCCGAGCTGGACGCCAACGCCGCCTCCGGGCTGGGTGTCCGCCCCGCCGACCACAGCGCCCGGCCCGGCGCCGTACCAGCCCGCCTCGGGCGACCTGTTCGCGCCGCCGATGACGGCAGCCGCGCCCGAGTCCGCCGCGCCCGAGCCCGGCGCCGCGCCGACGCCGCAGGCCGACGAGTCCCCGACCGAGCCCTACGACCCGCCGCCCGGCTGATCTCGGGCTCGCGGCTCATCAGCACCGTTCCCGGACGCGGACCCGCCTCGAGCCCCCCCCCCCGGGAATTCGCAAATGGCCGTGGGGCGGCCGCTATCCTCGGCGTTCGCGTCCGATCGCCGACGCGGGCGACGTTCCGAGCGTGGGCGCCGAGCTCGATTCCGCAGATGTCCGCAGGACGGCCCGTATCCGACAACCTCTTGGACAGGGGCCGCCAGATGAACATCTGCGCCCAGGCTGGGCCCCAGAGTCGCCGGACGGCCGCCGCGCGATCCCCGGCCCGGGCAGCGGCAACGAGCCGCGCGGCGGGAGGGAGAACGATGACGGGTTCGGCCTGCATCGTGACGATATGAGTGGCGGGACGGCCAGATTCGGTTCAGATGATGCGCCTCGCGCGTTCGCGGCGGCTCCGCCCGCGGGCCAGCAGTCTACGAACCCAACTCGTGCGATCGGCCGCGGGCAGCCGGAGTACCCCCGCGCACGAGCCTGGATCGTGGTATCCGCCAGCGACGGCCGACCGGCCGCCCCCTACGAGGCAGCCTCGTCCTCGGCACGAGCGTGAACGCCGAGCACGAGCAGAGTTCGTGTCTGGTCGAGGAGAGGGGGCGGCGCGGTGATCATGGCGTCCGACGCCGCACGAGCGCGCCGCCGCCACGCGATCCGATCGCAGCTCGAGTGGCGCCCAACCGAGCAGCACGAGCCAACCTCGTATCCGGCGGAAGTCGCCGTGCGAGGAGCGCGAGGGTCGCCACGCGTGGCCGGCAGAGCGAGGACCGCCGCGATCCCCGAGGTCAGCGAACCGTAGCGGCGCGCAGCTCCCCGACCAGCTTCGACAGCGCGGCCACGTCCCGGCCGTCCGGCCCGAGCGCGTCGACCAGCGCTGACGCCACGATGACGCCCGCCGCCCCGGCTCCCGCGATCGCCCGGACATGGGCCGGCTTCGACACGCCGAACCCGACCGCCACCGGCACCGGCGACGCGGCCGTCACCTCGCGGACGAGCTTGGTGACCGTCGGCGGCAGCGAGGTCCGCGCGCCCGTGACGCCCACGAGCGAGACGCAGTAGAGGAACCCGCCGGACCGCCCGGCAACCATCGCGCGGCGGTCGGGCGCGGTCGTGGGCGCGACCAGGTACACCACCGCGATCCCCGCGTCGGCGGCGGCGTCCTCGAACGGCCCGCCCTCGTCGGGCGTGAGGTCGGCGACGATCACGCCCGCGACTCCCGCCGCGGCCAGCGCGAACGCCCGGTCACGCCCGTCCCCGCCACCGATCAGCTGGTTCGCGTAGCCCATCGCCACGACCGGCACGCCGGGTCGAGCGGCGGCGATCCGGCCCACCAGCGCGAGGCTCGCGTCGAACGTGGCCCCGGCGGCGATTGCCGCCTGCGAGGCCCGTTGGAGCGTGGCGCCATCAGCGAGCGGGTCGGAGTACGGCAGGCCGACCTCGACCAGATCCGCCCCGGCGTCGATCGCGGCGCAGGCAGCTGCGAGCGACCCGTCCGCGTCCGGGTAGCCTGCGACCACGTACGGGATCAGCGCCGCCCGGCCATCGGCGCGGGCTCGAGCGAAGGCTGCGGCGATCCGCGCCGCCCCGGCGGTCGTGTTCGTGTGCTTCGGCGCGGCGACCGCGCTCGCAGACCGGGTCATCGGGCGGCCTCCCACGGCTCCACGTCGGCAAAGCGCTCGAGCGCCGCCATGTCCTTGTCGCCCCGGCCGGAGAACCCGATCAGGATCACGGAGTCCTCCGCGTACCCGATGCCCGAGCCCTCGAGCCCGGCGAGCAGCTTGGGGAGCGCCGCCACCGCGTGGCTCGTCTCGAGCGCGGGCAGGATCCCCTCCAGCCGCGTCACGGCCTTCATCGCAGCGATCGCCTCGCGGTCGGTCGCGGTGCCAACCTCCATGCGGCCCGCCTCGGCCAGCGCCGCCAACTGTGGACCGACGCCGGGGTAGTCGAGCCCGGCCGATGCCGACACCGCCTCGACCACCTGGCCGTCGCGGTCCTGGAGCATGAGGCTCCGGCTGCCGTGGAGGATGCCCGGGGTGCCGCCGGCGATCGCCGCCGCGTGGCGCCCGGTGTCGATGCCGTCGCCCGCCGCCTCGGCCACCGCGAGGCGCACCGACGTCTCGCCGATGAACCGCGCGAGCAGGCCGATCGCGTTCGAGCCGCCGCCGACGCACGCGAGCGCCATGTCCGGCAGCCGACCCTCGACGGCGCCCAGCTGGGCGGCCGCCTCATCGCCGATGCGCCGCTGGAAGTCGCGCACGATCGTGGGGTACGGGTGCGGACCCATGGCCGAGCCAAGCACGTAGTGCGTGGTCTCGACGTTCGTCACCCAGTCGCGCATCGCCTCGTTGACCGCGTCCTTGAGCGTGGCCGTGCCGGAGGTGACGCTTCGAACCTCCGCGCCCAGCGCCCGCATGCGAAGGACGTTGGGCGCCTGGCGAGCGATGTCCTCCTCGCCCATGAAGACGACGCACGGGAGCCCGAGCAGCGCGCACGCGGTCGCGGTCGCCACGCCGTGCTGGCCGGCGCCGGTCTCCGCGATCACCCGTGACTTCCCCAGGCGGCGGGTCAGGAGCGCCTGGCCCATCGCGTTGTTGATCTTGTGGGCCCCGGTGTGGGCCAGGTCCTCGCGCTTGAGGTAGACGCGGAACCGCTCGGGGATCGCTGGCAGGTTCCGGCGACCGTTGGCAATGGCCCCGGCCCGCAGACGCGCCGCCTCCTTGGCGACAGCCTCCGCCATACGATCCGCGCGGTACAACGGCGTCGGGCGGCCCGCGAAGTGCGCGAGCAGGTCGTCGAGCTCGGCCCAGAACCGCGGGTCGTGGCGCAGTGCGTCGTACGCGGACTCGAGCTGCTCGAGTGCCCCCATGAGCGTCTCGGGGACGTACCGCCCGCCGAAGTCCCGCTCCATCCCCCAGCGCCCGTGACCGTCGGTCTCGAGCAGGCCCGGGTGGACGGGCGTCGGGCCGAAGGCGACGTTGGGCCGATGCCGACGCGCGTCGCGCGCCCGCTTGGCGAACAGCGCAACCTTGAGCGCGTCCTTTCGCGGCCGCTCGCCAGGGACCCGCGGCGACTCGACGCCTGACGCCACGTCCGCGCCGACCGCGGGGATCGCGAGGACCGCCTCGCCCACGTTGGCCGCACCGAGGCCGCCGGCAAGGGTGATCGGCACCTCACGGGCCACCGCCCGGGCCAGCGTCTCGTTCACCCGCGTTCCGGTGCCGCCCGGATGCGGGCCGCCGGCGGCGTCGAGCAGGATGCGCTCGGCCCCGGCCGCGAGGAACGAACGAGCGGCGTCGATCACGTCGTCCGCGTTCGCCTCGACGCCCACGCGGAGCGCCTTCCAGACGGGCCGGCCGACGCTCGACACGACGCCCGCGGGCTCGTTGCCGTTGAGCTGGACCGCGTCGGGATCGACGGCCGCCACCACGCGCGCCAGCTCGTCCGACGGGAGGTCAGCGGTGACGATGACGATGCGGGTCGAGGGCGCGGCGGCACGGGTGAGGCGGGCGAGCGCGACCCCCTCGTCAATCGAGAGCGCGCGAGGCGTCCCCGGCGCGAAGTTGAGCCCAATGGCGTCAGCCCCGGCACGGACCGCGGCGAGGATCCCCGCCTCGTCGGTGATGCCGCAGATCTTGATGAACGGCGTGCGCGCCTCGGCGGCTGGATCCCGCGGGTAGGTGCCGGCGGCCACGAACGCGCGTGCAGCGGCGGCCGGATCGGGCGAGCGCATGAGCGCCTCCCCGACGAGCGCGGCGTCAAAGCCGGTGGCGCGCCATCGGGCGACGGTCGCGGTGTCGCGGACGCCGCTCTCGGCGATGGCGATCCGATCGCCGGGGATCAGCTCGCGCAGTCGCACGGCGCGCTCGGGATCCACGTCGAGCGTGCGCAGGTCGCGGTTGTTCAGCCCGATCAGGCGGGCATCGGTGGCGAGCGCCGTCTCGAGCTCGCGCGCGTCGTGCGCCTCCACGAGGGGCTCGAGGCCCAGGTCGCGGGCCTGGGCGACGAGCCGTGCGAGACGCGCCTTCGGGTGGAGCACGGCCAGCAACAGGACGAGGTCGGCGCCGGCAGCCCGGAGGAGCTCCAGCTGCCGCGGGTCCACCACGAACTCCTTGGCGAGCACCGGCACGGTCACCGCTGCCCGGACGGCCCGGAGGTCGGCCACGGACCCGCCGAACCAGTGGGGCTCGCAGAGCACGGAGATGGCGGCGGCGCCACCTGCGGCGTAGGCACGGGCGCGGGCCACGGCGTCGTCCCCCGCCGCGATGTCGCCGACCGAGGGCGAGCGGCGCTTCACCTCGGCGAGCAGGTGGAGCCCCGGGGCGGCGAGCGCCTCGGCGATCGGGCGCGGGGCCGGCGCGTCGGCGAGGGCCTTGCGGAGGCCGTCCCGGCCGAGCGCGTCGAGCTCAGGCGTGACGTCGGCGAGCCGGCGAGCGGCGATCTCGGCCACGACGCCGCCGCGGGCGGCCCTGCCGGACGATGACGAGGCCGATGACGGAGCACCCTGCGGTCGGGTCGCGGTCATGCCTTCGCCTCCCTGGCCGCCGCTGCCGCTGCCGCCTCGTTCGCACGCCGGTCGGCGCGGAGCCGCTCGAGCAACTCCATCGCGAGCCCGGCGTCGATCGTGAACGACGCGCGGTCGATCCCGTCCTCGAGCCGCTCAACGACGCCCGCGACGAGCAGCGCGGCACCCGCGTTGAGCAGCACCACGTCCCGCCGCGCGCCGGGCTCGCCCTGAAGCACGGACTCGGTGATGCGCGCGTTCTCGGCCGCTGTCCCGCCGGCGAGGCGCCTCGTCGGGGCCACGATCAGCCCCAGCTGCCCTGCGTCGATCTTGCGCTGGGCCTCGACCCCATCCGGCCCCACGTGGTAGAGCACGCCCGAGCCGTCGAGCGGCAGCTCGTCCACCCCGTCGCCGTGGATCACGAACGTGCGCTCCGTGCCGAGCCGCCCGGCCACCTCGGCCATCTTGGCGGCGGCGTTTCGGTCGCCCACGCCGATCAGCGCGCGCTTCGCCCCGGCAGGGTTCGTGAGCGGGCCGAGCAGGTTGAACGCGGTCCGCACGCCGATCTCGCGCCGGGTCGGGCCCGCGTACTTCATCGCCGGGTGGAACAGCTGGGCGCTCATGAAGACGAAACCGAGGTCGCGGATGGAGACGGACGCCGACGCGGCGTCGTGCTCGATCTGCACGCCCAGCGCGTCGAGCACGTCGGCCGAGCCCGACTTGCTCGTGATCGCCCGGTTCC
>Ga0315271_10001464_pt1 | contig 14241 bp, 11 predicted proteins | sample C3_top_MG_FD_204664 | JGI IMG/M metagenome (GOLD analysis project Ga0315271, IMG submission 204664) | Sediment microbial communities from Yellowstone Lake, YNP, Wyoming, USA - C3_top | ecosystem: Environmental > Aquatic > Freshwater > Lake > Sediment | place: USA: Wyoming | collected 2017-08-01 | reverse complement strand
TCCCCACTGCTGCCTCCCGTAGGAGTCTGGGCCGTGTCTCAGTCCCAGTGTGGCTGATCGTCCTCTCAGACCAGCTACGGATCGTCGCCTTGGTGAGCCATTACCTCACCAACAAGCTAATCCGGCGCGGGCCCATCCCAGAGCAGAAGCCGAAGCTACCATTTGGCGCAACCCACTTAGCAGGTTGCGCGTCATCCGGTATTAGCGTCCCTTTCGGAACGTTATCCCAGTCTCTAGGGCAGGTTGCCCACGTGTTACTCACCCGTTCGCCACTGTACTCACACCCGAAGGTGCTTTCTCGTTCGACTTGCATGTGTTAAGCACGCCGCCAGCGTTCGTCCTGAGCCAGGATCAAACTCTCCGTGAAAACTTGGTGCTAGCGTCCGAAGACGCGAGACAAGCTTAGAGAGAGCTCGAAAGCTCAAAAGCCGAAGCACGAATGCTTCGGTTGTCTGTGACCCCCAAACCGTCAGCCCGAAGGCTGCCGATCAGCAATAGAGGCCACTGACGGGATAAATCAATTGAACCAGGCACACCCGAAGGCGTGCCAGGCGCACTGGCGTCCGCCGATCATCGTGCCGCCACAAGGGCGACGCCGGCTGATCGGCTTCCTCATCCTGTTCAGTTTTCAAAGACCTCGTGCCCGTAGGCACTTGGTGAATCGTGGCGGTTTCAGCGCGCACGAACCCTGCAGAGGTGATCGCGGGGTTTGGCTTGCCTCACCACACGTCCCGGCAGGGACTTCGTAGTATACACGAAGTTGCCGAGCCGTTCAACGATTCGCGCCCTTGGTCATCATCGAGACACTGTCTGCGACGAGCGGACTCTTGAAGCGCTCAGGGAGTATACCCCGGGAAAAACCCGTGTCAACCGCGATGACGCAAAAAACTTCCGGGCCCCGCTAGAAGCCGCGGATCACGCCCTGCGCCTTGGCCGACTTGCCGGCCTTGACGTGCTTGCCGGCGAGGGCGGCGGCGGGGACGGCGAGCTCGGTGACAGGCTCGCCGTCCAGGCTGACGCCGCCCTGCTGGATGCGCCGGCGCCACTCGCTGCGGGTCTGGCCGAACCAGCGCTCGAGGACGGCCGGCAGGAAGACCTTGCCGCCGTCCTTCTCCACGTCGCCGGGCTCGAGCGTCAGCTCCTGGAGGTCGGCCGCGGACTCGTGGCGGCGGAAGACGCTGTCGAAGTGCTCTTCCGCCGCCGTGGCGGCCGCGGCGCCGCGGAGCCGCGTGATGATCTCGCGCGCAAGGCGCGCCTTGAGATCACGCGGGTTCACGGCTCCGCCCTCGAAGTCCCGCGTGAGTCGCGCCAGCTCGTCGGCGTGGTGCGCCGTGAGCAGCCGGTAGTACGTGAGCATCACGCCGTCGGGGATGCTCATGATCTTGCCGTAGATGTCACGCGGGTCTTCGTCCACCCCGACGTAGTTGCCCGTGCTCTTGCTCATGCGCTCGACACCGTCGGTGCCGGGCAGGATGTCCATGGTCATGATCGCCTGCGGCGCCTGGCCGAAGTACGACTGCAGGTCGCGTCCCATGAAGAGGTTGAAGACCTGGTCGGTGCCGCCGAGCTCGATATCGGCCTCGACGGCGACTGAGTCGTAGCCCTGGGCGAAGGGATAGAGCATCTCCAGCATGCTGATGGGCTGATGTGCCTCCCAGCGCTTGGTGAAGTCGTCCCGTTCGAGGATGCGCGCCACGGTGGTCGTGGCGGTGATCTCGAAGAGCTGCTCCATGGTGAGCGGCGCGAGCCACTCCCCGTTGTAGCGGATGTCGAGCTTCGCCGGGTCGTCGTCGAGGATGTGGAAGGCTTGCGCCTTGTACGTCTCGGCATTGGCGTCGATGACGGCGCCGTCCAGGCGGGGGCGCGTCTTGCTGCGGCCCGACGGGTCGCCGATGCGCGCCGTGTAGTCGCCGATGATGAGCACCGCGACGTGGCCGGCGTCCTGGAACTGGCGCAGCTTGTTGAGGACGACGGTGTGGCCGAGGTGGATGTCCGGGGCCGTGGGGTCGACGCCGAGCTTGACGCGCAGCGGACGTCCCTGGCGCTCGGCGAGGTCGAGTTTGGCCTCGAGCGCCCCCTCCGGGAGCACGTCGACGGCGCCGATCATGAGGTCGTCGATGAGGCGGCGGTCGGCCACGGCTGGTCCTTTCGCGCGGGTACGGCAGGTCGGACGGGCCGGCCGGAGGCTCCGGCGAGGAGCCCAGCGCCGGGCGGCGCGGCCGCCGTGGATGATAGCACAGGGGCCCGCGGCGACGGGGTGGCGGTCGGCCTGAGGGCCGTTCGGCTCAGGCCACCCCGCGGAAGAGGTGGCCGGTGGTGGAGCGCTCGCGCGACGCCAGCGGCGCGAGCGCCTCGATACCTCCGGACGTGAAGGCGGCGCGCTCGGCCTCGTCCATGGCCGCCTGCTCGACGACGAAGGTGGTGACGCCGGCCGCGCGCAGCTCGTCCAGATTCGGGGCCAGGTTGGTGACGCGGGCGTTGAAGATGCGCGTGCCGCCCGCGTCCGCCTGCGCCGGGAACTCGTAGCCCTTGGCGTCCTCGAGGAGGAGCGAGACATGCGCGTCGGGGCCGGGCGCCTCGTAGAGGCCTTCCGCCCGGCCCAGCAGGTCGCGCGTGTGCAGGACCTGCTGCCGTCCGAACGCGAGGATCTCGAGCGCCGACGGACCGTCGGGCGCTGCGTCGGCCAGTGTGCGCGCGAGCGCGGCGACCTCTTCCAGCGCCGCCTCGGGAGACACCGTGACCGCCGCCGGCCAGGCGCCGGCCAGTCCGGCGGCCACGCCGGCGGCGAGGCCGTTGAGGCCCTGCAGCGGGTACTCCATGACGAATCCGCTGCGCAGCGCGCTCAGCGTGCCGGGGTTGCGGACGACGGCGCTGTCCCAGACGAGCGCGAGGACCTCCGCCAGCCAGGCCGCGTCGGCGTCGAAGAGCACTTCGGGCAGGCGGACACGCACCGGCGAGTCAGAGGCGCGCAGCCGGTCGAGCGCGCGCGCGACGGCTTCGGGCGCGTCCCCCGTGAGCACGTCCAGGCAGTAGGCGCCGCCGCGCGGAAGCGGGAGCGGCGTCTCGCCCACGCGCAGCCGCAGGACGATCGGCGGTGGCGCACCCGGGCGACGGGCCGGCCGGACTGTATGCACCCGAGGCACCGTGCCGGTCTGGCGGCCGCCGGAACGCCGGCGGGCGGCCACGCGGCGCTCGCCGAGCGCCGCCACCGCCCGCCGTCGCAGATCCTTGAGACCGCCGACGGCCAGGAACGCTCCGTCGGCGACCGCGTACTCCAGGCTGGCGAGCCTGTACGGCGTGCCGCCCAGCGCGCCGAGGGCGTCCCGGGCGCGCTCCGTGCTCAAGGCGGCCGTTCTCGCGGCCGGCAGCGGCTCCGGCGTCGAGACCGAGACCGTCTCGTTCGCGCGCAGATCGGTCACGACGAGCTCCCCGGGCACCCCCTCTCCCCCGCTCAGACGCATGTCCAGCTCGATCGGCCGCAGCGCCACGCGCCCGTTGACCAGATCGCGGCCGAGCTCGCCGACGTCGGCCGCGGCCAGCCGGAACACGCGGTCCTTGACGGCGACCCGCTCACGCACGTGCAGCGTGATGGCCGCGTCGCCGCCCGCCTCGAGGCGCCGCGGCTCCGTCTGACCCCACGGCGTGTACAGGTAGACGACGTCGCCCTCGGCGACCGGCTGGTTGAGCTTGACCTCGACCGCGCCCGTGGACTCGTTGAACCCGCTCACCCGGCCGACGAGCACCCCGCGGTGGCCGCCGCGGCCGCCGCTGCGCACATCGTCGTGGCGGCCCGCCAGGTGGGCCGTCGTGAACGAGCGCGAGAAGCTCTGTTCCAGACGCCCGGTCCACTCGGGCCGGACGGCGAAACCCTCCGGGTCGGCGAGGGCGGCGTCGAGCGCCTCGCGGTAGACGGAGGTCGTCACGCCGACGTAGGCGGCGTCCTTCATGCGGCCCTCGATCTTGATGCTCGTGACGCCGGCGGCCAGCAGGTCCGGCAGCACGCTGATCGCCGCGAGGTCGCTGGTCGACATGACCCGCGACGACTCCAGCGCCGGCAGGCCGGGAGCCTTGAGGGCGTAGCGCAGCCGGCAGGACTGACTGCAGCGGCCGCGGTTGCCGCTGCGGCCGCCCACCATGCTGCTGAGCAGACAGTCGCCGGAGTAGCCGTAGCAGAGCGCCCCGTGGACGAACGCTTCGAGCTCCAGCCCGCGCGCCTCCAGGGCGGCGATCTCGGGAAGGCTGAGCTCGCGCGCCAGGATGGCGCGCGAGAACCCGAGCCGCTCGAGCGCGGCCAGCTGCGCCGAGCTGTGCGTGTTCAGCTGCGTGCTGGCGTGCAGCGCCAGTCCCGGGTACTCCTCGCGCACGCGCGCGGCGAAGCCCAGGTCGGCGACGATGAGGGCGTCGAGGCCGGCGCGGTACGGCGCTTCCAGCGCCGCGAGCGCCGGCTCCACCTCGTCGTCCCTGAGGAGCGTGTTCAGCGCCAGATACGCGCGCGCGTCGGACAAATGGGCCGTCTCGACGGCCTCGGGGACCGCCTCGCCGCCGAAGTTGCCGGCGAACGCGCGCGCGCTCCAGCGTGCGAGGCCGAAGTAGACGGCGTCCGCCCCGGCGGAGAGGGCCGCACGCAGGGCGCGCGGCTCCCCCGCCGGCGCGAGAAGCTCGGGTCTCGTCATGAGGCGGGCGCCTCCCGGCGTCAGCGCAGCGGCAGCGCGCCGGGCTCTTCGCTGGTCACTTTGCCGCGCTTGTCGCGGTGCACGCGGATGAGGCCGCTGGTGGCGATCGTATTGACCCCGCCCCGCTCCAACTCGTCGAGGAACAGGTTGATGCCGAGCGAGTCGCTGCTCATGTGGCCGGCGATGACGACGTGGATGCTGTGCTTGTCGGCCTCGTCGCGGAGCTCCTGGCCCATGTGCATGCCGACGATGGTGCCGACGCCGGCGGCGGCAAGCTTCTCGACGACCGTCTTGGGGCCCTCGGTGCCGCCCGTCATGTCCACCCAGATCTTGCCGGCCCGGGAGCCCCCGCCGCTCTTGCCCGTGTAAGGGCCCGCACCCTTCTGCGCGGCGATGCGGTACTCGGGGATCTCGAGCAGCGCCTTCTGCACGTCTTCGATGGTGCTCGGCTTCTTCTTGGCGAACCACTTGTTCAGGTAGTCGACCACGAGGTTGTCGGTGGGCGTGTGGGCCGAGAAGAACGGCACCTCGAGCAGCCGGGCGGCGTCGATGGCCTGGTCGTAGTTGATGGGCATGAGCCGCCGCTTGACCTCGTCCATGCGCTCGGCGATGAGCTTCTCGCCGGCCTGGATGGGCACGCCGAGCGTCGCCCAGATGTCCGCCTGGACCTCCATCACGCTGTCGAGCTTGGTCAGGCCCCAGGCCTCGGGATGGTGCGTGTAGATGGCGTCGATAGGCACGCCCTTCTCGCGCAGACGGTCGGCGAGGAGCACCTCGCCGGTGTTCATGTCGATGCCACCGAGCAGGGTCTTGACCTCGAGGTCGGGATCGCCGACGTAGATGCGCGTGTCGTTGAAGGGGTTGGTGAGGTCTTCCGTGTCGGCCAGGGTCTTGAGATGGTCCGGAAGCGCGTCGTAGCGCTTCTGGGTGCGCGCCAGGAACTCGGCGACGCCGTCCTTGCCGCGCGGGTCGGCCTCGATACCCATGCGCACGGCGGTCTCGTAGATCTCGCGGAGCTTCACAGTGGTCCTTTCTGCTCAGGCGCGCGCCGCGAGTGGAGCAAGCGTGAGCGGGCGCCGCGCTGCGTGAAGTGCTGGTGGATCGCTCCTATCTTACCCAGCGGGCAGGATGGGCGTGCGTGCGAGGGGCCGCGAGAGGAAGCGGCTGTCGGCGTCGACGAAGCGCCAGGGCTTCTGGTCGCCGCCGCGGACGCCGATGCGCGCCGTCGTCATCACGCGAGGCGCGGGCGCGGCGGAGTCGCGCCGAAGGATGGCCAGCGGCGGCTCCCAGACGGGCAGTCCGTTCTGGGCGCGGCCGATGCCGAGGGCCTGGGCGAGCCGCGCCGGGCCGGAGGCCAGGAGGCGCGGCTCGAGCACGCCACGGCGGGTGACCATGCCCTCGACGCCGCGCTCGGGCTCGAGGGCGCGGAGCAGCACGCCCGCCGCAACCCCCTCCCGCTCGGAGGTGACGTTGGCGCAGAAGTGCATCCCGTAGGTGAAGTAGACGTAGAGGTGACCGGGAGGCCCGAACAGGACCGCGTTGCGATCGGTCTTGCCGCGGTAGCCGTGGCAGCAGGGGTCGTCCTGCCGGTACGCCTCGGTCTCGACGATCCTCCCGCCGACGCCACCGAACAGGAACGTGCAACCGATGAGCTCGCGCGCGACCTCGAGCGCGGAGCGCGCGAAGAAAGCTTGCGGCAGCGGGTCGGCGGTCATGCGTGTGAGTGTAGCGGACGGCCCCGCGGAGAAGGCCGCGTTCGCCGGAAGCCCGCGACCCGCCCGGCGGCCTCACCGCCGTGGCGCCACGACGATGCATCTTCGGGGGGCACCCCTCTGGGGGTGCGCCGGTAGTCCGCTCGCCGATGGCATCACCGATGGCGTCCTGCGTGGTGCCACTGAAGGCGTCATGAATGTCGTCACCGATGGCGTCACGCGTGGCGTCATCGCTGGCGCCGCCCGTGGTGTCACTGGTGGCGTCGCCGGTGGGACCACGGATGGCGTCACGGGCTGGGAGACTACCTGGCGGCCGGCGGGCGCCGGCGGGCCGGCCGGTCAGCAGCAGGGGCGTGCGGCGAGCGTGGCGTGCGCCCGCACGAGCTGTTCGCGCACACGTTGGGGCGCGGACCCGCCGCGGGAGCGCTTGCGCGCCAGCTGCGCGGCGGGCTCGTGGAGCGCGTAGTAGCCGTCGTCGAACGCCGGCGACAGCGACCGCAGGTCGTCCAGCGGCACCTCCGCGAGGCTCTCGCCCTTCTCCAGGCAGCGGCGCACCAGGCCGCCGGTGAGGTGGTGCGCCTCCCGGAACGGCATGCCTTTCTCCACCAGGTAGTCGGCGACGTCGGTGGCGGCCAGGAAGGGGTCGCAGGCCGCCGCCATGCGCGCCTCGTCGAACCTGATCTCCGCGAGCATCCCGTGCACGACCGGCAGCAGCTGATCGAGACAGTCGGCGGCGTCGAAGAGGTAGCGCTTGTCCTCGCGCAGGTCGGTGTTGTAGGCGAGCGGCAGGCCGTGGAGTACGCCGAGGAGGCCGCCGAGGTCGGCGGTCAGCCGCGGAGCAGCGGCCCGCATCAGCTCGGCGGCGTCCGGGTTCTTCTTCTGCGGCATGATGCTCGAGCCGCCGGCGTAGGCGTCGGGCAGGCGCACGAAGCCGAACTCCGCGGTCGCCCACAGGACGAGCTCGGCGCCGAGGCGTGAGACGTGCGCGCCGAGCTGGGCCGCCGCGGCGAGGTAGTCGACGACGAAGTCGCGGTTGGCGACGGCATCCAGGGAGTTCTCGGCGACGCGCTCGAAGCCGAGGTCCGCCGCCTCGGCCTCCCGGTCGAGGTCGAAGTCGAGACCCACAGCGGCGCCGGCGCCAAGCGGCAGCTCGAGGCAGGCCTGGCGGGAGGCCTCGAGGCGCGTGCGATCGCGGTCGAGCATCCAGAAGTACGCGAGCAGGTGCTGCGCCAGCGACGTGACCTGCGCGCGCTGCAGGTGCGTGTATGCCGGCAGCACGGTCTCCACGTGGTCGGCTGCCCTCGCCAGCATCATCTCCTGCAGGGAGGCGAGCGCCGCGTCCTGGCGTTCGGCCACGCGGCGCAGGTGCAGCCGCACGTCCGTGACCACCTGGTCGTTGCGGCTGCGGCCGGTGTGGAGCCTGGCGCCGGCGTCTCCGATGAGCTCGGTGAGCCGGCGCTCGACCGCCATGTGCACGTCCTCGTCGGCGTCAGCCGGGACGAAGGCGCCGGACTCGATCTCGCGGCCGACGGCGGCGAGACCGTTCTCCACCGCCTCAAGCTCGGCCGCGCTCAGAATGCCGGCGCGGTGCAGCGCCCGAGCGTGCGCCACCGAGCCCTCGACATCCTCGGGCCAGAGGCGCCAGTCGAGCGCCAGCGAGCTGTTCAGCGCCACGAACGCCGGCGCGCGCGCGCCGGCGAAGCGACCCGAGCGCGCGACGGTCACGCCGCCGTCCCCTCGGTCGCGGCGCCGGCCCGTGCGGCCATCCGTCTGCTCTGCGTGCTCGTCATGCCCGGCATCATACGTGCTCCGAACGGGTGCGGAGCGGGCGGCCGCACTGCGGCGACCTCCCCCGGCGGGCGGTCGTGAGGCCGCGAGCGCCGGTGGGCGGCGGCCCTTCCGGCGGCCGCCCGCTCCTCCCCGTGTCCTTCGCCTCGGGCCGCCGTCAGGCGGTCTCGAACTCCTCGTCCATCTCGAGTTCCTTCATCATGTGGTGCTCCTTGCCGACTCGCGCCCACACCTCTATCGGCAGGCCCCAGAGTTCGATGAAGCCCGCAGCCGCGGTGTGCGAGAACTCGTCCTCGGTCGTGTACGTCGCGAGCTTGTAGCTGTACAGGCTGAAGTCACTCCTGCGCCCGTCGGCCACGCAGCTCCCCTTGTGGAACTTGAGCCGCACGTCGCCGGTGACCCGCTCCTGGCTCTGGAAGAGGAACGCCTGGCAGGCCTCGGTGAGCGGGTCGAACCACTGGCCCTCGTAGATCATGTCGGCGAGCTTGCTCTCGATGGTCTTCTTGAAGTGGAGCAGGTCGCGGGTGAGCACGAGGTCTTCCATGGCCTGGTGCGCCGTGATGAGCGCCAGCGAGCCCGCGACCTCGTAGACCTCGCGGCTCTTGATGCCGACGAGCCGGTTCTCGATCATGTCGACCCGGCCGAAGCCGTGCAGGTTGCCGATGGCGTCGATCTTCTCGATGAGCTCGACCATGCCCATCTCCACGCCGTCGAGCGCGACGGGCTTGCCCTTCAGGAAGCTCACGACCACGGTCTGCGGCTCGTCGGGCGCCTCATCGACGGATTTCACGAACTGGAACGCGTCCTCCGGCGGCGCGACCCACGGGTCCTCGAGCACGCCGCACTCGTTGCTGCGACCCCACATGTTCTCGTCGATCGAGTAGGGGCTCTTCTTGGTGAGGTTGACCGGGATGTCGTGTGCGGCCACGTAGTCGAGGAGCTCCTCGCGGCTCGGCCAGTCGGCGGCGCGAGCAGGCGCGATGATCTCGAGCGTCGGGTCGAGGGCCCGCACGCCGATGTCGATGCGCACCTGGTCGTTGCCCTTGCCGGTGCACCCGTGGGCGACGGCGGTGGCGCCGTACTTGTGCGCCGTCTCGACCAGCTTCTTGGCGATGAGCGGCCGGCCGATCGCCGTGCTCAGCGGGTACTTGTCCTCGTAGAGGGCGTTGGCCATCAGCGCCGGCAGGCAGTGATGCTCGGCGAACTCCTCCTTGGCGTCGATCGCCACCGCGGCGATGGCGCCGGCCGCCTCCGCGCGCGCCATGATCCCGGGCACGTCCTTGACGCGGCCGATGTCGACCAGGCAGCACACGACGTCATACCCGTACTTCTCCTTGAGCCACGGCACGAGGGCGGAGGTGTCGAGGCCGCCCGAGTACGCGAGGACGATGGTGCCGTTGGGCGCTCCTGAGCTGGGGGTGGTCACTGGATCTGCTCCTTGGGGTGAGGTGTACCGGGGCCGGCGCGGCGCAGCCGCTCGCCGGCTCTCGAGGACGAGGAATGGAGTGCGCGCCGAAAAGGTGCCTGCGCGCTAGGCCTCTCGGAGACGGTCGACGTAGCGCTTCATCTCCAGCGCCTTGTCGGACGTGCCCAGGATCACCACGAACGTGTCATCCCCGGCGAGGGTGCCGACGATGTCCGTGTGGTTGAGGTTGTCGATCTGCCGGGCCACGGTCGATGCGGTGCCGATCTCGCAGCGGACGACGAGCAACTGCTGGGAGACCGAGGTGGACCGCGCGAAGTCCCGCAGGACGTGGCGCGCGGCCTGCTCCGGATCCTTGGGCCGCTCCCTGGAGCTGAGGAGGTACTTGGCGCGGCCGAGGTGCGTGCGCACCTTCTGGAGGTCCAGCTCGCGGATGTCGCGCGACACCGTCGCCTGCGTGACCTCGCACCCGAGGGCGCTGAGCGCGCTCACGAGCTCCCGCTGGGTCGCGATCTCGCGCTGCTGGACGACCGTCTGGATGAGCCGCTGACGTTCGGTCTTGCTCATCGGAGCACGCGTGTTCATACCCTCCGCATCTCCCCTGACCAGGGTGGCGAGCCGAGTGACGGCCGGCGCACCCGTTGCTCCTGAGGCGTGCATAGAATACATCGAAGCGGCAGCGACTATGCAAGCCGGGCCGGCTGCGACCGCGCTGACCGTGCTCACGCGGTCACCTTGGTGCCACACCCGGCGTCGGTCATGATCTCCAGCAGCACCGCGTGCTCCACGCGGCCGTCGATGATGTGGGCACTGCTCACGCCGCCCTCGAGCGCCTTGCGCACGGCCGCGACCTTGGGCACCATGCCGCCGCCGATGCGTCCGGCGGCCTGAAGGGCGCCGAGGTACGCGAGGTCGCACTCCGACACCGGCGTCACGTCGCCGCCCTGGTCCTCGTAGATGCCGTCCACGTCGGTGAGGAAGATGATCTTCTCGGCGTGCATGGCGGCGGCGATCTCGCCGGCCACGGTGTCGGCGTTCACGTTGTAGGCCTCGCCGACCTCGTCGGCGCCGACGCTGGCGACGACGGGGATGTTGGCCTCGGCCAGCAGGTCGAGGACACCGGTGTTGACCTCTTCGACCTCGCCGACGAAGCCCAGGTCGACGTCGTTGCCGGCCGCGTCGGTGTGCTTCTTGGGCGAGACGCGCAGCAGGCGGCCGTCCTCGCCGGAGATGCCGACGGCCGATCCGCCGTGCCGGCTGATGAGGCCGACGATCTCCTTGTTCACCTTGCCCACGAGGACCATCTTGGCGACTTCCATGGTCGCCTCGTCGGTCACCCGATGGCCGTCGACGAACTCAGGCTCCATGCCCAGCTTCTTCATGTGGCGGCTGATCGCCGGGCCGCCGCCGTGCACCACGATGGGCTTCATGCCGACGAGGCGAAGCAGCACCACGTCCTCGGCGAACTGCTCCTGCAGCCGCGACGAGGTCATCGCCGCGCCGCCGTACTTGAGGACGACGGTGGCTCCCCAGAAGCGACGGATGTACGGCATCGCCTCGAGAAGGGTCTTGACGGTCTTCTGGTGCCGTACGGTCATGTCGAGTACTCCGCGTTCAGGGTGACGTAGTCGTGCGTGAGGTCGCTGAAGTAGACGGTGGCCTCAGCACCCGGACCGTTGAGCGCCACAGTCAGGTCGATCTCGGGCTGGTGCATGATCTCGGTGAGCCGGCCCTGCTGGACTTCGCCCAGGGGCGCCGGCTGGCCGCGCTCGACGATCACCACGTCCTCGTAGGAGATCCGCGCCGGGAGGTGGTCGTGGCCGTCGCGCCCGAGAGCCTGGCCGATGGCCTGCATGATGCGGCCCCAGTTGGGATCCCGGCCGAAGAACGCCGTCTTGACGAGCGGCGAGTTGGCGACGGCGCGGGCCACGGCCTCCGCCCGTCCCTCGTCCTTCGCGCCGCTGACGGTGAGCTTCATCGTCCGCGTCGAGCCCTCGCCATCGGCGACGATCGACAGGGCGAGCGCGAGCAGCGCGGCGTCGAGCGCCCGGCCGAGCCGCGCCAGCCCCTCTTCCCCGGGCTTGATCCCCGAGGCGCCGTTGCACAGGCCGAGCACGGTGTCGTTGGTCGACTCCTGTCCGTCCACGGTGATGCGGTTGAAGGACCTGTCGACGGCGCCGTGCAGCAGCCCCGCCCACGCGGCGCCCTCCACCTGTGCGTCGCAGGTGACGAAGCAGAGCATCGTCGCCATGTTGGGGCTGATCATGCCGCAGCCCTTGGCGGCAAACCCGAGCTTGACCTTGCCCTCCGGCGTGACCACCTCGAGCGCGCCCTTCTTGGCGTGCTTGTCCGTGGTGCGGATGGCGGCGGAGAAGTGCTCCGCCGCCTTGGCGTCGCCGCCGCCCGGCATGGCGGCCGCGGCGGCGGCGATGCCGGGCTCGATCTTGTCCATCGGCAGGTGGACCCCGATGAGCCCGGTGGAGCACACCGCCACCTGTTCCACGGGGAGCCGCAGGTGGTTGGCGGTGAGCAGCCGCATGCGCGCGGCGTCGGCGAGCCCCTGCTTGCCGGTGCAGGCGTTGGCGTTCCCCGCGTTGACGACGATGGCCTGCAGGCGGCCGCAGTCGCTGGTCTCCCGCGTGAGCCGGACCGGCGCGGCGGCGGCGGCGTTGCTGGTGAACGTCGCCGCCGAGACCGCCGGCTGCTCGCTGAGCACCAGGCCGAGGTCGAGCTTGCCCCGCTTCTTGACGCCGCTGGCGACGCCGGCGGCCAGGAACCCCTGGGGGGCAGTCAGGCCGCCGCCGATCGACTTGGCGTGGTCGGGCAGAGGAGCGAACCGGCTGATCGGCAACATGTCAGACCAGCCCTTCGTGCTCGGGCAGCCCGAGCATGACGTTCATGTTCTGCACGGCCTGGCCGGACGCGCCCTTCATCAGGTTGTCGATGACGCTGATGACGAGGATCCGGCCCGCCCGGGTGTCGACGTGCGGGAAGATCCGGCAGTAGTTGGTGCCGGCGACGTCCTTGAGCGCCGGGGGCGCGTCGCAGATCTCGACGAACGGCTCGCCGGCGTAGAAGTCGTCGTACAGCGCCCTGACCTCGGCCGCCGAGGGCAGCGGGAACGTCCCCGTCTTGACGTAGATCGTCTCGCTGATGCCCCGCTGCACGGGGATCAGGTGCGGGACGAAGGTGAGCGACGGCGCCGGACCTGCGCCTGGCGCCGCGCCGAAGGCGCTCGGCGCCGCGGCGGGGCCCTTCGTGCCCGCGCCCCCGCCGTTCAGCCCGGCCGCGATCTCCGGGTAGTGCCGGTGCGACTGTACGCCGTAGGCGACGAGGTCGGAGTCGACGCTGCAGAAGTGGGTGTTCGACTTGGGCGTCTTGCCGGCGCCGCTCACCCCCGATTTGGCGTCGATGATGACGTCGACGAGCCCGAGCTGCTTGAGCGGCGTGAGCGCCAGCAGCGCCGCCGTCGGGTAGCAGCCGGGGTTGGCCACGAGGTCCGCCCCAGCCACCTCAGTGCGATGCAGCTCCGTGAGGCCGTACACGCCCGGCAGGAGCTCCGGATGCGGATGTTCGCCGTACCAGGCTGCGTAGGTCGCGGCGTCCAGCCGGAAGTCAGCGCTCAGGTCGATGACCCTGACGCCGTCGTCGAGCAATTGCTTCGCGATCGGCGCCGCGTCGCCGTGCGGCGTGCAGAGGAAGGCGATGTCCACGCCGCCGAGGTCCGCCTGGCCGCAGAACGCGAGCTCGCTGCGCAGACGCGGCAGGTGCTGCCGCACCGGCTCGCCGGCCAGCGTCTCGGAGCTGATCGCGGTGAGCGTCGCCGACGGGTGCTTCAGCAGCAGTTCCGCCAGGAGCGCGCCGGTGTAGCCGCTGCCGCCGACGATGCCGGCGCTGGCCACGCAGGGGTCGCCCGCGGTGAACGGGGATTCGCTCGCGATGGTCGTGGTTTGCAGGCAGGTCGCAGATGTCATCAGGCACTCCGGATGCACGTCGGTGGAAGCGGGCAAGGCGCGAATGGTCGCCGGCGGAGGGCGTGAGGTGTGTCTGCGAGAGCGGTCTAGCTGCGGGAGCTAGAGCAGACCGAGACGCCCACCGTCCGGCGTGCGTCGTGCACGTCGGGCTCGGAGGGCGACGCAGCGCGAGAGGCCCGCGGGGCGGGCCTGGAGGGCGATCCTGGTGGAAGCGGCGCTGCTCATCGTCGCGAGACTCTACAGGAGCGATGCACAACATGCAAACGAGGAGGCCGCGCGATGCAAACTATGCACGCCCTCCACAGGCCCGCCCGGGAGCGACGCCGGCCGTCAGCGGTACAGACGCGAGAGCACGCCGTACCCGCAGATCCACAGGGCGAGGAACACGAGCAGGAACAGCGGCAGGGCGACGGCCCGCGTGAACGCGAAGGCGACCAGCGCACTGACCAGCAGCCACGCAACGTGAGCCTGTCCCCGCGTCGGCCTCTTCAGACGCAGGCTCCCCAGGCGCCGAGAGCCCGGCGCGCGGGCCGGACGGGAGACCCGCGCAGCGGGCGTCGTCACCTTCCTGAGGCCGAAAGTGACCGCCAGGATGGCGACGATGACCAGCACGTGCGTCGGCGTGAGCAGACCCGGGAGCATGCTCCCATCCTCGCGGCTTCGGCGGGGGT
>Ga0315271_10001461_pt1 | contig 14245 bp, 9 predicted proteins | sample C3_top_MG_FD_204664 | JGI IMG/M metagenome (GOLD analysis project Ga0315271, IMG submission 204664) | Sediment microbial communities from Yellowstone Lake, YNP, Wyoming, USA - C3_top | ecosystem: Environmental > Aquatic > Freshwater > Lake > Sediment | place: USA: Wyoming | collected 2017-08-01 | reverse complement strand
AGTGATGAACGATCCCCCCGGAACCACAACCTGTTTCGGCTTCTTGGGTTTCTTTGCTTCCTTGTTTCCACGTACCTGGCCTTTTGCCATGGTCATTCTCCTTGCAACGGCTACAGAAGTGTCGGCTGGGTTTGCGCAACACGCGCATTCCCAACGCAGTTTGATCATAGGCCGATACGCGGGAATGGGGGCTTTATATTCATGCGATTGTGAACGAACACCGCCCGCCTAAATCCGGCTAGCCGTCTGCCGCATCACATCCGCCGCCAGCCGCATCGCCCATTTCACCGGGGTTGGCAACGGCGCGCCGCCGTGGTCGACCGCAGTTTGCGCATGGCGCGCTTCGTCGGTTTTCATCTGTTCGACCACGGCGCGGCTTTTGGCGTCGGCTTCCGGCAGTTGCTGCAGGTGGCCGTCGAGGTGCGCCTCGACCTGGCGTTCGGTTTCGGCGAGAAAGCCGAGGTTCCACTTGTCGCCTAGCAGGCCGGCGACCACGCCCAGGCCGAACGCGCCGCCAAACCATAGCGGATTCAACAGGCTTTTGCGGCCGCCCAGTTCATTGATGCGCGTCTCGCACCAGGCGAGGTGGTCGGTTTCTTCGCGCGCAGCCTGTTCCAGTTCGGCACGCACTTTCTCGTTCTTGGCGGTGAGCGCCTGCCCGGCATACAGCGCCTGCGCGCACACCTCGCCGACGTGGTTGACGCGCATCAACGCGGCGGCGCGGGCGCGTTCGGCTTCGCTCAACGCCGCTTCTGTTCCAGTGCCGGGATAGGGGCGTCCGGCGTGCGGGCTGGCGAAGACGGTGCGCAGGCCGAGGTCGAAGGTGGTGATGAGATGGTCAAGTGTATTCATGGCTATTTCACGTAGTAGTTGAAATTGGAATAGGCCGCCTCAGCGACCTTGAACCACTGGAATTCGGTGTCGCGGAATTTTTTCCATGGCCGGTAGATGGCGGCGAAGTCGGGATTGGTTTTCGCTTCTTCCTCGTACAGCTCGAAAGTGGCGTGGCGCGCGGCCAGCATCACGTCTTTGGGATACGGGTGCAGCTTGACCCCTTGCCCCGCCAGGCGCAGCAGCGCGGGCGGATTCTTGGCGTCGTATTGCGCCAGCATCAACAGGTTGGCTTCGGCGGTGGCGACTTCGAACGCCTGGCGATACTGTTCGGGCAAGGCTTTCCAGGCGGCCAGATTGACGTAAAAACTCAGTTGCGGCCCGCCTTCCCACCAGCCGGGGTAGTAGTAATGCTTGGCGATTTTATGGAAGCCCAGTTTCTCGTCATCATACGGCCCCACCCATTCCGCCGCGTCGAGCGCGCCGCGTTCCAGCGCGGGATAAATATCGCCGCCGGGCAGGGTTTGCGGCACTGCGCCGAGCTTCGCCATGATCTTGCCGCCGACGCCGGGGATGCGCATTTTCAGGCCTTGCAGGTCGGCCAGCGAGTTGATTTCGCGACGAAACCAGCCGCCCATCTGGGTGCCGGTGTTGCCGCCGGGAAACTGCATCACGTTGTATTTGGCGTAGAGCGTGCGCAGCGCCTCGATACCGCCGCCCGCGTACATCCATGCATTCTGCTGGCGCGCGGTCAAGCCGAACGGCACCGAAGTATCAAACGCCAGCGCCATGTTTTTGCCGACGTAGTAATAGCCCGCCGAGTGGCCGCATTCGGCGGTGCCGTTGCCTACCGCGTCGAGCACTTGCAGCGGCGGCACCAGCTCGCCGCCGGCGAACACGCGAATCTGGAATTGGCCGCCGGTTAAGGCCGCCACGCGTTTGGACAGTACTTCCGCCGCGCCATAAATGGTGTCGAGACTCTTGGGAAAGCTCGACGCCAGCCGCCAGCGGATTGTCGGCAGCGGGCTGGATACGACAGGCGCTGCGTGCGCGGCGGCCAGCGGCAGCATGGCGGCGGCACCCGCACCCGTCAGAAAATTACGGCGATTAAAACTCATGGGCACTCCGGTTCACGGGGAATGGGACGCAAGGGCTAGAATTATAAGGATTCCTTCCCGGGCAACGTTCATGTCGTTCAATATCCGCGTCGCGATGGGTCTGGGCGGCGTGCCGCCCCACGACAGCCACCGTGCCTATCTGTGGGAAAAACGCCTGCACTGGCCGATGATGGCCGCGACCCTGCTGGCCATCCCGGCGTTTTATCTGGGCGAACTGGCGGCCGAGCCGGATCTCAAGATTTTCGGCCGCATATTGGACATGCTGGTGCTGCTGGCATTTTCCGCCGAGCTGCTGCTGATACTGCGGCTGTCCACGCAGAAAAAAACCTACCTGGCGCACAACTGGCTGTCGCTGGCCATTATCGGCGCCACCCTGCTGTCGCTGCTGATTGCGCATTTGCCGAGTGAATTGTCCGCCCTGCTGCGCCTGCTGCGGCTCGCCATCGCGGGACTGCTCATCGCCCGGCTGGCGCACAACCTGCGTTCGCTGACGCCGGGTTCCACCCCCTATATCCTGCTGCTGGGGTTTGGCCTGATGCTGTTGTCGGGCGCGGGATTCTACTGGCTGGAACCCACCATCCACAGCTACGGAGATGGCGTCTGGCTGGCCTTCACCAGCGGCCTGACCGTCGGCTACGGCGATATCGTTCCCACCACCCATTCGGCGCGCCTGTTCGCCAGCGCGGTCATCGTGATGACCTATGGCGTGATGTCGCTGGTCACCGCTTCGATCGCCGCATTTTTCATTGGCCAGGAAGAAAAGCGCATGCGCCTTGAAATGCACCACGACCTGAAAGCGCTGCGCCAGGAAATAGCCGAATTGCGTGAACTGTTGAGCACGACGCGTGGAAAACCGGTCGCGGATGAAAAGGATAGTGGCTGAACTATTTTTCCGGCTTCGCCAGAATGGGGTTCAGGGCGCGCAAACGCTGGCTCAACGCACGCAACATGCCGATACCCAATTCCGGATAGGACAGCAGCAATCCCTGGAATTTCTCGTTGTCCAGCGCAAGCGCCTGGGTGTCTTCCAGCACGTGGGCGGTGGCGGAGCGGAGTTCGTTGTCGATCAGCGCCATTTCACCCAGGCTGTCACCCGCCTTGAGCTCGGAGACGAAGACCAGGCGGCTTGGGTCCGGGTCGACGGAGATGCCCACGCGGCCGGCGGTAATGATGTACAGCTCCAGACCTATATCGCCCATGTCGAACACTCTCACCCCCTTGGGCCATGCCACCGGTTCGAGCAGGGGCGCCAGACGGCTGAGTTGATCGGTGCGCAAACAGGCAAACAGCGGAACTTTGGTAAGCAGGAGCACGCGCTCGAAATACAGACTCATGATGCGTTCCTTTGACTGGACAGACAGTAGCGCGCACTTTCCGCCAGCCACGCGCTGCCGTATTGCTGGCACCACGCGAGCCATGCCGTGATGGCGCCATCACCCCCGGGCGGTTTTCCTTTTAGCGCAACGCCCTCCCGCTCGGCTTCGTAGAGTATGGCCAATTCGTGAAACAGACGGCCTTCTTTCTTGAGTTGCATGGCTGTCTCCAGCGCCTGCGCCCAAAGATGCCGGTTGCGGCTGGCCAGACCCGCCCGAATGCAGCGCATCCGCTGGCTCTGATCCTGGCAGTCCAGGACATGCAGCACGCTATCCAGATGTCGCCTGGCTTCTTCCCGCAACACCTGCATCAGGAACAGGAGTTCCGGCGCGTCCGGTATGGCCAATTGTGCAAGGCCGTCACGGATCAGCAGCGTGTCGCGGGCATGATGGACATGCCGGGCGATGACCTGGTGCAGCAGGCTGGCCTTGCTGTTGATGCCGGAGGCGGCCAGTTCTGTGGCCATGACGGTTTGCAGTTCGAAATCGGCTCCCCGCTGCGCTAACTCCCTGTCCCAGGCATGGCGGTGTTGCGGCATAAAAGTCTTCGCACATTCCTGCCCCGCCCCCCGTACCCGGTAATCCGTGTCGCGCAGGGCGCGCGACAGCCAGTCGAGCAGCGGCAGGTTCGCAGACGGCAGGCGCGCCGCCGCCCGGATCGCAGCGGCACGCACCGTGTGAGACGGGCTGGCCAGGGCATGATCGATTATGTCCAGCGCCTCATCGCCCCCGGACAGCGGACAACGTGACCAGATATCGAGCGCGAACGCTCGCGCCTTGGCATTCTCATCCCGCAGCATGGGCTTGATCAGCAGCAGCACATCCGCGTGCGGCATCGCTGCCAACGCCCCCAGTGCAGCCAGGCGGTCGTCCGGATGCAGCGATTGCAGCAGTGCTTGCAGCACTTCACGCGCACGGGGTTTCAGTTCGCTTGCATTCCCGTGCAGGCAGCCTACCGCAGCGGCGGCGCGGCGGCGCGGGTGGGCGTTTTCGAGCCACGCCGCGGCATGTTCCATCGCGGCGGGAAAACCGGCGGCCAGCAACACGCGCGCGGTGGTCTCGGCCAAATGCGGATCGCCGTGTTTGGCCGCTTCCCATGCCGCGGCCTCCCAGCCCGCTGGCGTCATGCGGGCAAGCCGCAACAGCAGTTGATCCTGCAAATGGGGCGGCAGCTCAGGATAGACCTCCAGCATCGCGGCGCCGGCGTGTTCCGGCGCGAGCGACTCCAGCATGTCCGCATAATTGAGCATGATCGAGGCGCTGTCCGTTTGTCGCATCAATCCGGCCAGCCGGAACGCAGCCGTCCGGTCCAGACCGCCCAATTCCGCCACCGTGTCGCCATCCTTGGTAAACACGGATAGCCTGACCAGTTCCACCAGGCTGTCCGCGTAGGCCGCGTTCTTTTTCAGCTTGACCCAAAACAGCGCGGCCGCGAAAACCAACCCGCCGCCCGCCACCCATTCCAGCGGCGCGTTCTGCGGCACCAGCCAGAGGAACAGCGCAGATGCCAGCAAGCCCAATGGCAGCACCAGCCCCGCAAGCAGGGCATGCGCGCGGCCCTGCATATACTCAGGCAGGGCATTGAAGAACAAACTGGCGACCGTATTGCGGATGCCAGGCAACACACCGGTCGCATTGATCCGCCCCAGCACTGCGGTCAAATATCCCGCGCTGATCGTCATCAGGCCAAAGCTCAACAGCGTGGTGAACGGATAAACCAGATTCATGGTTTTCAATCCGAATCGGCGGATCAGGCGGCTCAACACAAACATCTGGAGCAGCAGCACGCTGGCGTTGACGAAGGCCGAAAACCAGCCGAAGAAAGCCACCAGGCTATGCTCATCCGGATAGTGCTTGGCGAAGACCGTGCCCACCAGAAATTCCTGCACGCTCAGCAGGAATACCAGCAGGAATAACCCCAGCGCGGAAATACGCACCAGCCGGGACTGCTGCGCGAACATCAGTCCCTCGCGCAACATCAGCAGCGGCGTGCTGGCCTGCGCCCGCTTGAGCGGGCAGCGAACCGGCTCGCCACGGTGCCGCCACGCCACCAACCCCAGCACCACCACCAGACAGAGCGTCCAGGCCAGGGCGACATCCTGGGTCGCCATGCCCGACCCCGCCACCCCCAGGAACACCCCGCCCAGAATCGCCCCCAGCCGGGAAATCGCCCACACCGCAGGCAGCAGCCGCTTGGCCTGCTGGGCATCAAAAAAACTGCCCACGTAATGGGTGAAATGCGTCAGTAACAACTCTGAAATGACGCCATAGGCGATGAAATAAAGTGCGATGCCGGTGTTGCCGGGCGCCATCCCCATCAGCAACCAGGCCACGCCCACCGCCGCCGCGAACCCGAGCAGCAAATAGACAAACATGCGATGCGGCGCCAGACGATCGACGAAGGCGGCGTAAGCCAGGCTGACGGGAATCAGCACCAGAGCGATCAGCACAAACATCTGTGGCAGGTGTTCCGCCCCATATTGCGTGAAAAACAGCGCATCGCTGGAAGCGCGGCCGATGGACAGGCCGAATCCGGCCAGCGCCGAGATCACGGACAGGAACAGCACGATCCGCCCCTCGTCCTGGCGCAGCATCAACAGCCGGAACAGCCGGTGGCGCAGATTCATCTCAGGCTGGATTGCCGGATTTCGGTTCGCGATGATGGGGCATACCGTTCATCCTGTGTAACCTCCGCACACTCGTGTCGCGAACCGGAAATAACGGGCTTCGGTTGCCATGATCAGGGTGTGCCCTCCCACTGGATAGTAAAGCGAATAGTAAAACGCATCCGCACGGATTTTCAATTCAGCATAGGCATGATCCCTGTCCCTGGCTGCGGTACTTTTGAGCCATCCGGGTTCAGCAAAGCCGCCCGCTGACGCCGCATCCCTTATGATGCGCACATCAGCTTTCAGCGATTGATCGACTTCATGGGAAACAAGGCGCGCCGCATCGTCACGGGACTGGCTGTCGGGCTGATCACCGGCCTGGCGGGCGCAGTGTTCGGCCTCACCGATCTCGGCGCCACGTTCGAGCGGAACGTGGGTCTGTCATGGCTGTTCAATATGCGCGGCGCCATCTCGCCGCCGCCCGAAGTCATGGTGGTGGCCATCGACGGCCGCACCGGCGAGCAACTGGGTCTGCCCAGCCTGCCACGGGAATGGCCGCGCAGCACGCACGCGCAACTGGTCGACGAACTGACGCGGCGCGGCGCATCCGCCATCGTGTTCGACATGCAGTTCGACAAGCCGAAGTCGGCAAAAGACGATCGCGTTTTTACCCAGGCAGTGGATGCGTCGGATCGGGTGACCCTGATTGAACTGGTGACCGGTCAGCGCCAGCCCCTGACCGATGCCGACGGGCGCCAGACCGGTTCGATCTGGGTTGAGGAATTGATCAAGCCGCTGCCGGAGCTGGCCAAGGCGGCAAAAGGCCTGGCCACGTTTCCCCTGCCCAAAATCGATGCGACCGTTTACGAATTCTGGGTATTCAAGGAAAGCGTCGGCGATGCGCCCACTCTGCCCGCCGTCGCTTTTCAAATCCATGCGCTGCAAGCCTACCCAGCCTGGCTTGCGCTGCAACAGCAGGCGCACATACCCGGACTGGATGCTTTGCCGCAAACGGCCGGTACCGTCGGCAAAGCTGAACAACTGCGCAGCCTGATGGGTACGTTCCGCTCCACATTCGAGAACAATCCCGAGGCCGCAGCCAAACTGGCCAGTCTGCTCGATCAGACGCCGCCGCAGAAAAATGCCGATCAACGCAAGCTGCTCAAGGGATTGCTTGGACTGTATGCCGGCAACCCGCACCGGCTGCTCAATTTCTACGGGCCGCCGGGTACGATCAAAACCATTCCCTATCAGAATGTGATCAAGCGAATCGGTTCGCCCCCCGGGCGCAACGATCCCGATTTCCGGGGCAAAACGGTATTCGTGGGCTTCTCGGATTTGTACGATCCCGGCCACCCAGACCGGTTTTACACCGTGTTCACCAACGACGACGGCGTGGATCTGAGCGGGGTCGAAATCGCGGCGACCGCTTACGGCAACCTGTTGACCGATCGCTCGATCAAACCGGTGAGTAACGTGCAGACCCTGGTGCTGCTGCTGACATTCGGCATGGTCATCGGCGCGCTGGCCTATTTTCTGCCCGCCATGCTGGGCGTGCCGCTGGCCATCGCGCTGGCGCTGGCGTATGCCGTGAGCGCGCAATGGCTGTTCAACAGCGGCGATCACTGGCTGCCGCTGGCCACCCCGCTGCTGGCGCAGTTTCCAGTGGCGCTGTTTCTCGGACTGCTGGGGCAATATCTGCTGGAACGGCGTCGTGGGCAACGCATCAGCAAGGCGCTCGGCTACTACCTGCCCGAAGGCGTCGCACGCGACCTGACCGAAAACCGCAGCGGCGCCGACGCGTTCAACAAGGTGGTTTACGGCACCTGTCTGGCGACCGACATGTCGGGCTTCTCCACCATCTCGGAACAGTTGCCGCCCGATCAGTTGGCAGTGTTCCTCAACGATTATTTCGACACCCTCGCCCAGGCTCTCAAGCGGCATCAGGTGAGCGTCACCGAATTTCGCGCCGACGCCATCATGTGCGCGTGGACGGCGGAGACGCCCACCGTCGCGGTGCGGATGCAGGCCATCCTCGCCGCGCTCGATGCCGCCGAGGCCATCGGCGCGTTCAAGCAGCGCCACACCATGCTCAAGGCGGCGCTGCGAGTCGGATTGGCAGCGGGCAATTTCTATGTCGGCCATGCCGGCGGCGGCGGCCATTTTGTGTTCAGCATCGTCGGCGACACTGCCAACACGGCCTCGCGCATCGAAGGTCTGAACAAGCACACCGGCACCCAGATTCTCGCCACCCAAGAAGTCGTCGAGGGTCTGGATGGACTGCTGCTACGGCCGCTGGGCGCATTCCAGTTCGTTGGCAAGACGGAAGGAATCCCCATCGTCGAGATCATGGCGGCATCCGTCGCTGCCACCGATAGCCAAATGCAACTCATGGCGCGCTTTTCCGCAGCACTTGCGGTATTCCAGACAGCGCAGTGGGCAAGCGCAGCCGAAGCATTCGAAGCAGTACAGGCTGAATTCCCGGATGATGGTCCGACCCGCTTCTATCACGCGCGCTGTCAGCTATATCTCAGCGGCGGCGAGTCGCCAGACGATCCGAGCGTGATCCGCATGGATGCAAAATAAGTCCGCTTCAGCCGGATCAATAGCGTGGGTCGGGCTTGAGGCCGACCTACGGGTTTACGTTTATCCGGGATTGTCCATTATTAGGAGCGCTGCCTTTCTCCCCTCCCCCGCAAGCGGGGGGAGGGGTTGTGGGAGAGGGGGCTACAAGCCCGTCGATACGCTAATGGACAATCTCGGTTTATCAATATGGCGCGGATGCCGCGACATCAGCGTGCCTCAGTCAACCGTGACGCCTGGAACGTGCGCATCGCTGAGCAGGCTTTTCAGCATCTCGATGTTTTTTTGTTTGCCTGCGTTGCGCAAAGCCTGTGCCGCCGGAGTGAAATAGCGGTGTCTCTGAAGAAACTGTAGCTGGAGCTCCAGCCAGGATTGCCAGGGAATATCCATGCCACACGCTGCCCGCTCGTGCCACAGCGCCTTGCTGGTCGGGAAAAAATCGTCTCTCCCCAAAGAATCGAGATCGGCGTCGGCCAGCAGCGCCTGTTCGTCGTTGCGGGGCGTCTGCGGCATTTCGGTAGCCTGGATCATGCCGGTCAGGCGTGCAATGTCCGTGGCGCCGAATCCCAGGCCGGGCAACACCTCGGACATGATTTCGATGCCGACCTGCTCATGCCCCAATGAGGTTTTGATCTGGCCAAGATCATGAAAGGCCGCACCAACTTCCAGCAGATGAACATCCGGCTCCGCCAGATTGCTGAGACGCGCCAGACGCGTGACCGCAGGCAGAACATCGCCTTCGGTATGCATCAGATTGTGGTAGGTCAGCAGAGGCGACAGTTCAGTGCGCAGGCGGCACAGCGCATAGGCGATGGCGGCGGCGTAATCAGGACTGGCAGCATTTGTGTTTTTCTCCATCGGCTCCTCTCCTCAACGGAAACCGCTCCCTGCTCCGATCATGTTCACGGCTCTGACCTCATGCCGCTTTTTCGGCATGAGGTCAGAGCCTGACGCAGTTCTCCGGCTCGCCGTGCTTAGCGGCGGAGCCAGATGATCAACGCGCCTTCAATACGCGTAGCACGTACGCTTGCCCGACACAGTTTGGCAGTAATACGGATCGTTGTTCAGCTCAATATGGGTCGTCACCTCGGTTGGCGTTTTTCCATAAGCTGCGGGGTCAGGGCAGGCGTTGGGCGCTCCGGCCGCCACATCGGGATCGCATTCGGTGAGTGTGCCGCTATTGCAAACACAGCAACTATCCGATCCGTTCTTCAGGCCGTAAAAGGATTTGTCCAACTCGAAATTGCATACCAGGGTTCGATCGCCACTCGTCGGGCAGGACACGCCGGTGGCATCGAGGAACGCATCAATGTTGCAGGATTTGATGGTTAACAACGGGGGCGGCGGGGGCGGGGGCGCCACCAGGTTGCCCAAAGCGTAGCAGAGGCTGATGCTGCTGATAGTTTGATCCACGTTGGCCACGGTCAGGCGCATGTTGGCGTCGCTGGTGACCCCGCCCGAGGGATAGATAATCACCGAGATTTTGCTACTCGATTTGAGAATGGCATAGTCGATGGGCGTGGTGGCTGCGCTGAAACCGGCCACTTTTCCACCACTCACGGTATAGGCGGCGGATTCTCCGGTGGTGTCAGCATCGCGGGGATTTTCCGCGCCGCTCAAGGTGCCTGCAACCAGCGGCGAGCTCGTGCTCATTTGCATGACCGTGCTGTTGGATGCGTAATCGGAACACTGCTTGTTGCCTTCTGCCGGAAACACGGTCGCAGACTTGTCGGATGCGAACGACAAGGCTGCATAGCTCAGGGCAAATGCTGTGGCAACTACCTGTAAAGTGGAATGTTTCATTTTCCTGCCTCCTTATAAAAACCCATATTGGATAAAACCTGCAAACCAAACGTCCCCCGCGCAAGCGAAAGGGTCTCAGAAACTCAGCGTTAAGCGCGCCATGATCGTGCGTTCCGGAAAATACGGCCCGGTCGACGGCTCATCACGGAATTCCCGATAACTGTCATCCTGATACATGAAATCGGTATCGAGCAGATTCAGCGCCGACAAGCTCAACATCCCGAGACGCTTGGGAAAGCGGTAACCGATCGAGGCGTCCACCACGACAAAATTGTCTTCGCCGGAAGCCTGGGTCACAAATGGCGAGGATGAGCGTTGTACCGACTGGTTCACGTAGGTGGCGCCCAGCCCGGCGAAGAATCCGGAAGGATCGAAATAGTTCACCTTCACCGGCAAGCTCCAGGTCACGACTTTTTCAGGAAGATTGTTGAATTCGGTCAGTATCCCGCTCTCGCTACGGTAGCGGTCGTACACCAGCTCGGTATGAACCGCCACGCGGTAGGAGGGCGTCCAGTCCAGATAGAGCCGGTTCCATTGTTCCTTGCGTTGTTCGGCAATCCAGTCGCCAGTGAAATCATTGAAAACAGGCTCGTCCAGCTCACGATAGGTAAATTCGACACCGGCTTTCACATCCTGATTCGCCCGCCAGTCCAGCGCCGCGCCATAGAGTTGCGACTGGGTGCCATTGATATCGTCGAACAACTGGTTGAACCCCGCCACCTGGGTCGGCTCCAGTGAGAGGTTGCTAACCAGGGCTGGTTTGACCACCTGGAAAGCCGCCGCACGCAGCAGCAGATCGGGGCGTATATCCCATTGCACGCCTAGCTTGGGATTGAAGCTGTCCACGGTCAGCGTATCGTCTTCGTAATGGTCGTAGCTGGCGCCGAGCGTCCAGACAACGAGTGCGGAGGGCTGGAGGAGCAAATAGGCATACGCGCGCGGCTGCCGGTTTGTATTGTCAACGACAGACTGGCTGGTAAACGTGTTGGCCGGATCGTTGGGGTCGTCAAAAGTGATGTTAGTGTTATCGCGTCGATCCGCCGTGTTGTAAGCCACCCCGAGCACCGTGCGCATGATTCCGCTCTGCCCCAGAAACTGGGCCTCGTACTGGTCAGCTTGCTCGCTTGCACCGGATCGAGAGGTAATCGCCACAACACCTGGGATTAGTGTTAGCTGATCCAGGTTTTCATCTTTGTCGCCATGCACGTAAGACAGCAGAATCTGCGCCTGTGGGTTCAGCGTGTAGCGCAGCCCCAGCCGCGTGGTGTTCAGTTGGCGCTGGGTGGTTTTGTCGGCCAGGAAATCTTCAGGATCGAAATTGAACGTCAGGTCACCTTCGGTCGATTTGCGGTGACGGTACTCGGCCTGAACGTTAAACTGGTCGGTGAGCGCGGCCTGGACGAAGACATCGTAAATATCCTGTTCCAGCCCGTTGTTCGGACGCCAGCCGTCGGTGTTGTAGGTCAGCGCGCTCAGCCCGAAAGAGAAGCGGTCATACAGTCCGGACAGCACCGCCTCCGCGCCATAGGTGCTGTTGTTTCCAGCCAGAGCGGACACGTCGAACTGCGTCATATTGCGCTCGAATAGCGGGGTGAATTCGTTGAACCCCGCACTGGCCGGCCCGCCTGCGGTCACGATGTTGAGGTTGGCCTCGCTTCTGCTTGGCTGAATCGGGTTGATATTGATGTCCTGCAGCATCTGCGCTTGCAGCAGCTCGCTGACCCGCGCGATCTCCCGCCGCCGCACCCCCTGGTAAGCATCGGACAGAAACCGGTGCGCCGCAGCATTGGCCGGGTCGATCGACAGCGAAGTCGTCGCCGCTTCCACGCCCAGTTCGACAAAGCCGAGATCGTTATAGACACGTGCCTGGCTGGTGCCGCGCGCCGCGCGATCCTTGTCCAGCAACAAGCGGCTGCCATAGACCGCCCGTTCGTCGTTCAAGGCCATGGATTGTTCAAGATCGGCCAGCGCTTCGACCGGGCGGTTGATGGTCTGCTTGAGGATGCCGTCGTACAGATACGCGGTGGGGTCGTGCGGGTCGAGCTGCTTGGCGATGCTGTACTGCTGGCTATCGAGCGGGGTGCGCTTTTCCTCGAAATAAGCCTTGCCCAGATAGGCGCGCAACAGTGCCTGATTGGCATCCAGCGCGACCGCCACTTCCAGTTCGCTGCGCCCCGTTTCAAGCTGGCCGTTGCTGATCTGGGCCAACCCCAGCCCCAAGTGAGCCATCGGGTCGGCCGGGCTCAGTTCGATCGCACGCTGAAAGCTCGAACTGGCTTGCTCGCCGCGATAATCAGCCAGCTCGGCATAACCCTGCACCAACTGCGTGCGCGCGAGATCCGGGGCGAGTGCCGTAGCCTTGGCGGCGGCCGCGCGGGATTGTTCCTTGTCGCCCAGCATCAGCCACAGTTCGGAGAGACGCGCCCACGCCAGCGCATTGTCGGGCTGATTGCTGACTGCGGCGAGCAGGGTGTCGCGCGCGGCCTCGATGCGAAAGTCGGCTTGCTGGGCATACGACAAGGCAATCCGCGTTGCCGCCGTGTCGCTCAACGCGACCGCCGCATCGCCTTCGGTGAGCGCCTGTTCGCGCTCGTTGCGCACCACATGGATGATGGCGAGCAGGGCGTGGGCCAGCCCGGACTTGGGATCGCGTTGCAGCGCCGCGTCGATGTCGGCGCGCGCTTCGTCCTGACGCCCCACGTCCAGCAGCAATGCGGCGCGCTGAAGGTAATAGTTGGCATCGCGGTCGCTTTGCGCGACCTTGTTCAAGGCATCGAGGCTTGTCGTTGTACCACCCTGTCCGGCAGGCGTCGCCAGGATGGGGGGATAGTAAAGCGCCCATTGCACCGCATCGCGCGGGTTGACCAGGATGCGTGAAGTGGGCGCGGCGCCAGCGTGCGCTTCGGCGATCTCGCCCGGCTGCACGGCGACATTGCCCTGGTCGTTGGCGGCCACAACGCGGCCTTCAAGCACCAGGATGGAAGCACGATCCTCGGCGACGCTGACCTGGAACTCGGTTCCTTCGATGGATCCGTTGAGGTAGGGGGTGTTGACCGAAAGCAGCTTGGGCTTGCGGATGAAAGTCTGAATCGCGCCCTTGAGCATCTCGATTATGGAACGGTGTTCTGCCTTGCCGCTAATATCGACGAGGCGCATCGTGGTGTTCTGGTCCAGACGCATCACCGCCTCGTTGATCAGCACCACCGCTGCGCGGCTCAATTCTCCTACGCGGATGGTGTCGCCCTTGCAGAGCGAGTCAACGGGCTTGGCTGCGCGCCAGGCTTGCTGCTCGTCGCCACGAATCTGAACGTGACCTTCGATGGAAGCAAACCGTCCGGCGGGTTCCTTGCAAGACGCCTGGGCAAAAACCGGGGAGTGAAGCGGTGCTAGAACAACAAGCAACAGTGCGGTTTTGTTAACGGTTAACCTGAACACATCTACTCCCTACTCAATTTCACTCGGATTCGGCAGGCTCCATCAGCGTTTCTATATTTTTCAGAAAGCAATGCAAAATTCGTACCGGGTCTGAATATTTCTTAAAATATCAAATCAATTCAAACGGTAACAAATCCCGCATCAATACACAGCAGGGAGAAGTGTAAAAAATCCCGACAACGTGTACGCGTGAATTCCCATCGCCAACGTGCTTTCCCATCTTGCTGACAATACGGACGAAGCTGAACGCACTGTATTACCCGGCAGCCTGACCTGGCATCAGGGAAAATCTCCGATTGCCATTAGGGGATTCCCCTATTCCCGGCTTGGGATGTCCTGTGTTCAACCCGCTTCCAGTAATTGCACTGCGAAGCGGATCAGATCGCGGCCGCTTTTCAGTTGAAGTTTTTCCTTGAGATGGGCGCGGTGGGCTTCGATGGTCTTGACGCTGCGGTTGAGTTTTTCGGCAATCTGGCTGCTGCCGAAGCCCAGC
>Ga0315271_10001460_pt1 | contig 14246 bp, 13 predicted proteins | sample C3_top_MG_FD_204664 | JGI IMG/M metagenome (GOLD analysis project Ga0315271, IMG submission 204664) | Sediment microbial communities from Yellowstone Lake, YNP, Wyoming, USA - C3_top | ecosystem: Environmental > Aquatic > Freshwater > Lake > Sediment | place: USA: Wyoming | collected 2017-08-01 | reverse complement strand
GACGGTCGAGATCATCGAGCGCGACGCCTCCAGCGCGCGCGCCGCCTCCTCCAAGGGCGAGGCCGACCTCTTCCTCACCGACTGGTACGCCGACTATCCCGACCCCGAGAGCTTCAACTACCCGACGTTCTACTCGAAGAACGCGGGGAGCGGCGGCAATCGGGCCTTCTACGCCGACCCGGTGACCGACCGCATGATCCTGCTGGCGCGCGGCACTCCGGACCTGGCCCTGAAAGACAGCCTGAGCCGCGCCATCGACCAGCGGATCTTCGAGGCGGCACCCTGGATCTTCCTCTGGTTTCCGGTGGACCTCTGGGCCGAACGCAGCGACGTGACCGGATGGGAAGTGCCCGCCATCTTCAACGGACAGCGCTGGCGGAACGTGCGGCGCGTCCCGTGACCCGATTCCTCGCGTGGCGGCTGGTCGTCGTGCTCCCGACCCTGTTCGGCGTGCTGGTGGTGGCGTTCCTCCTCCTCCACGTGGCCCCCGGCGATCCGGTCCAGGCCATGGTGGGCGAGCGCGCGGACTCGGCGACGATGGTCCGCCTGCGCGCCGAACTGCATCTCGACGAGCCGCTCCCCAAGCGCTTCGTCCTGTACACCGCCGGCATCCTGAAGGGCGACCTCGGCAAGAGTTACATCACCGGCCGACCGATCCTCGACGAGCTGCTCCACCGATTCCCCTATACCCTCCGCCTGGCGCTCGCCGCCATGCTCTTCGCGGTGAGCACCGGCCTGCTGGTCGGGATCTTCGGCGCCTGGCGCCCGGGGAGCTGGTTCGACCGGGTCATGACGCTCGGCGCCTACCTCGGCGTCTCCTTTCCGGTCTACTGGGTCGGGCTCCTGCTGATCCTCATCTTCGCCGTGCAACTCCACTGGCTTCCGCCCTCAGGGTCCGGTGGGCTGGCCTTCCTCGTGCTGCCGGCGCTCACCCTCGGGATGCGCTCCGTCGCGGTCATCGCGCGAATGACGCGCGCCGCCATGCAGGAGGTGCTGCAGGCCGACTATATCCGCTCGGCGCGCGCCATCGGCCTCGGCGAAGGCCGGGTGGTGCTGCGCCACGGCCTCCGCAATGCGCTGTTGCCCGTCATCACCGTCATCGGCCTCGACTTCGGCAGCTACCTGACCGGCTCCATCCTCACGGAGACCATCTTCTCCTGGCCCGGCGTGGGCCGCTACGTGCTGACCGCCATCAGCAAGCGCGACCTGCCCGCCGTGCAGGGCAGCATCCTGTTTCTCAGCGTCGTCTTCGTCCTTGTCAACCTCATCACCGACCTGGTTTATGCCAAAGCCGATCCCCGGATCTCGTATGACTGACGCCTCCCGGCGCGTCCTCGCCGCACTCGCGCTCGCGGCGCTGGTCGGCGCCGGCCCAGCCGGCGCGCAGGCGCTGCAGAAACGGATCGACACCCGGCTCGCCGCGCCTCCGCTCAACCGCAATCTCTGGGGGGTGGTCCTGATCGGCCCGGACGGCAAGCAGCTGTACGGCAGAAACCCCGACCGGATGTTCATCCCGGCCAGCAACACGAAGCTCGTGGTCAGCGCCGTCGCGGCCGCCCTGCTCCCTCCCGAGTGGACCGTGCAGACCAGCGTCTACGCCGACGGGCCGGTCGTGAACGGCGTCGTCGAGGGCGACCTGATCCTGTATGGCCGCGGCGACCCCACCATGGGGGCGCGCTGTTACGCGGTGGACACCACCGCACCCGGCGTCTGTGACACCGACCCCTCCCAGCGCCTCCGCGGACTCACGGGACAGTTGCGCGCCCGCGGCGTGACCACCGTCGCCGGCGACCTCATCGGCGACGGCAGCTGGTTCGATGGCGAGCTGGTCAACGGGGACTGGGAGTCCTACGACCTCAACTGGTGGTACGCCGCACCGGTGTCCGGGCTGGGCTTCAACGACAACAGCATCGATTTCCACTACGCGCCCGGCCCGGCGGTCGGGGCCCCGGCGTCGATCAGCTTCACGCCGGACTTCGGCACCGTGGCGTTCGAGAACCGCACCCGCACCGTCGCGGCCGGCCAGCCGACCACCATCGATTTCTACCGCGAACCGGGGACGCTGCACGTCTGGGCGGAAGGAGACGTGGCGCTGACGTCCCGGGGCGGCACGGAGTACTTCGCCCTGCCCGATCCCGACCTCTTTGCCGGCTGGGCACTGCGCGCAGCCCTGGCCGACAGTGGCATCGCGGTACTGGGCGCCACCGGCTCCACCACGGACTCGATGCGATACCACGCGGCACGCCAAGGGGCCCCGCTCGCCGAGGTGTCCTCGCGCCCCGTCAAGGACTGGATCTTCCCGATCCTCAACACCAGCCAGAACTGGTACGCCGAGATGCTGCTCAAGCAGCTCGGCCGTCAATTCGGCGGGGGAGGCTCGTGGAAGGAGGGCTTGGCGGTCGAACGACGCTTCCTCGTCGATTCGATGAAGGTCGACTCCACGCAATTCGCGCTGCGCGACGGCTCCGGACTGTCGAGCTCCAACCTCGTCTCCCCGCTGGCCTTCGCCACGCTGCTGCGGTGGATGCACGCGCACCCGCGCTTCGAGACGTTCGCCGCGGGGCTGCCACAGTCGGGGCAGCGCGGCTCGCTCAAGTCGCGGTTCGTCGGGACACCCCTCGAGGGATTGGTGCATGCGAAGACCGGCAGCATCAGCCGGGTCAACACCATCTCGGGCTACATCGAGCTGCCGGGCCGCACCCTGACTTTTTCGGTGGAAGCGAACAACCATACGCTCGGCAGCCGGGTGATGCTCCCGCAAATCGACAGCCTCATCGTGCAGATGGGAAAGAAGTAGCATGGCCGACGCGCCGCTTCGCGTGGCGGTCGTGGGCGCCGGGCCCTCCGGTTTCTACGCCGCCGAGCATCTCCTGCGCCAGGAGCGCGCCGTGGCGGTCGACCTCTTCGACCGACTGCCGACGCCGTTCGGATTGGTGCGGGGCGGCGTGGCGCCCGACCACCCCAAGATCAAGTCGGTCACCCGCGTGTACGACAAGGTGGCCGCGCACCCGGCGTTTCGGTTTTTCGGCAACGTGACGGCCGGGCGCGACGTGACCGCCGAGGAGCTCCGCCGGCACTACCACGCCGTGGTCTGGGCGGTGGGCGCCGCGGCGGACCGGGCCCTCGACATTCCGGGCGAGGACCTGGCCGGCAGCCACACCGCGACCGAGTTCGTGGGATGGTACAACGGCCATCCTGATTTCCGGGACCGCCGATTCGACCTGGGCCAGGAAGCGGCTGCCGTCGTGGGCGTCGGCAACGTGGCGATGGACGTGACGCGGGTCCTCGCCAGCGACCCGGACGACCTGGCCACCACCGACATCAGCCGCACCGCCCTGGACGCGCTGCGCGCGAGCAAGGTGCGCACCATCTACCTGCTCGGCCGACGCGGACCGGCGCAGGCCGCCTTCACCAACCCCGAACTCAAGGAGCTCGGTGAGCTGCCGCTGGCCGATGTCGTGGTGCGGGCCGAGGATCTCGAGCTCGACGCCGCGACCCGCGCCTCGCTCGAGACCACACCCGACCGCGAAGCCGAGAAGAATCTCAAGACGCTTCGCGGCTTCCTCGATCGGGGCCTTCAGGGTCGTCCGCGACGCATCGAATTGCGGTTCTGCACGTCGCCGCTCCGCATCGAGGGACCAGGCCGGGTTGAACGCCTGGTCGTGGGCGCCAATCGGCTCGAGGCGAGCCCGCGCGGCGTCCAGGCGGTCGCCACCGGCCAGGAAGCGGTGTTGCCGGTGGGACTCGTCTTCCGGTCGGTCGGCTATCGCGCGCTGCCGGTGGATGGCGTACCCTTCGATGACCAGCGCGCGGTCATGCCGAACGACCGGGGGCGCGTGCTGGCCACCGCCGGCGGCGCCGTGGTGCCGGGCAGCTACGTGGCGGGATGGATCAAGCGGGGACCGAGCGGCGTCATCGGAACCAACAAGCCGGACGCCGTGGAGACGGTCGGCTGCCTGCTCGAGGACGCCGAGCGGGGTGCGCTCCCCGAACCCACGGCCCCGGACCCCGACGCCATCCTGGCACTCCTCACGGCCCGCGGGGTAGACGTCGTGAGTTGGCGCGACTGGCAGGCGCTCGACGCCCATGAATGCGGCGCCGGCGCCGCCCGCGGAGCCCCGCGGGAAAAAATCACCGACCCCGGCGAGATGCTCGCCGTCATTCGACGCGCAAGGCAGGCACCATGAAGATCTATACCAGGACCGGCGATCAGGGCGAGACCGGGCTGTTCGGCGGCGGGCGGGTGCCGAAAGACCATGAGCGCGTGGCCGCGTACGGCGACGTCGATGAACTCAACGCCGTGCTCGGCGTCGCCCGCGCCGCCGGCCCCGGCGCCGCCTTCGACCCGCTCCTCGAAACGGTCCAGCGCGATCTCTTCAGCATCGGTGGCTACCTCGCCACCCCGGATCCCGCCAAGGTGGCGGCCGCCCTCGCCAAGGCGGAAATTCCGGAAGGGCGTATCGCGGAGTTCGAGGCCGCCATGGATGAAGCGGACACCGAACTGCCACCGTTGCGCGCCTTCGTGCTGCCGGCCGGCACGCCGCAGGCCGCGGCCCTCCACCACGCCCGGACCGTATGCCGGCGCGCCGAGCGAAGCGTGGTCCACCTGGCACACCTCGCCGCCGTCCCGCCGCTGCTCATCACCTATCTGAACCGGCTCTCGGACCTGCTCTTCACCCTGGCGCGCCTGGCCAACCACCGGGCCGGCGTGGCCGACAAGACCTGGTAGTCGTGCCCGATTTCCGGATCGCCCACGCTCTCGGCAGCTACACGGTGACCGTGCGGGCCGGAGTTCTCGACGAACTCCCGGCGCGGGTCGAGGCGCTCTGGCCCGGACGCCCGGTCGCGGTCATCACCGACGACATGGTGGGCGCCCTCATGGCCGACCGCCTCGCCGCAGGCCCCTGGGCGCTCGTGCTCTCGGTCCCGGCCGGCGAGTCCTCCAAGACGCGCGGCCGCTGGGAGGCGCTCACCGACGCGCTGTTCTCGGCGGGCCTCACCCGTGACACCGCCATCGTGGCCCTCGGCGGCGGTATGGTCGGCGATCTCGCCGGATTCGTGGCCGCCACCTACGCGCGCGGCATTCCCTTCCTCCAGGTGCCCACCACGCTCCTCGCCATGGTGGACTCCTCTGTCGGCGGCAAGACGGGGGTGGATACTCCCCTCGGCAAGAACCTCGTCGGCGCCTTCCACCCTCCCGCCGCCGTCCTCGCCGACCCGCTGGTGTTGCAGTCCCTGCCGCCCCAGCACCTTCGCTGCGGGTTGGCCGAAATGGCCAAGCATGGCCTCATCACGGACGCGGCGTACTGGACCGAATTGGGAAGCGCGGCCGCCGCCCTGTTGGCCAGGGACCCCGAGTCGCTCACCCGCTTCATCGTCCGCAGCGTGCAGATCAAGGCGGCGGTGGTCGTGGAGGACGAGCGGGAGAACGGCCGCCGGGCGGTGCTGAACGCGGGGCACACCGTCGCCCATGCGGTGGAACACGCCTCCGGCTTCCGCGTGTCCCACGGCGACGCCGTCGCGATGGGCCTGGTGGCCGAAGCGCACCTCGCCGAGTCCCTCGGACTCGCCGTGACCGGCCTCGCCGAGCGAGTCACGGCCGGCCTCAAGCGATTGTCGCTCCCGACTCGACTGCCGGTCGATATCGACGCCAACCAACTCTTCGAGGCCATGCGCCTCGACAAGAAACGCGCTGGAAACGAACTCCGGTTTGCCCTGCTGCACGACATCGGCGTCATGGCGCGCGATGCCGACCGCTGGACTGTGCCCGTGCGTGACGCCAGCGCGATTGTGCACGCGCTGCGCACGAGCGGCGCCGCCTGAATCCACACCCGTCCACATTTTCCCAAACTTACGTTGAAATATAAGTGATTGTATTGCAATCATTTATATCACTTTTTCCACTTTCGGTGGAGAACGGAGAGTCGCGCCACGTGGACGAAATCCGCAAGTCATTCATCAGTGTGATTTTGTGATGTGGAAAGAAAAATTCGCTTGACCAGTTTCTAGGCGTGTCCTATATTCGCACACCTGATGGCTCACCGTCCGCCGTCGGCTCCACTGACAAGTCGCTCGCTTCCGCTCGCGCCACGACCCACGGGGATCGCCATGGCTCACGGTAGTGCCACCAAACCCAAAGCCCTTTTCCGCGCAGTGCCAACCGGGGCGTTCGACCAGTACCTCCATGACATCCAGAAGCTCCCGATGATCTCCGACCCCGCGGAGGAAAAGCGGCTTGCGAGGCTGGCGCAGAACGGGGATGAGAAAGCTGCCGAGCGACTCGTCACCGCCAATCTGCGCTTCGTCATTTCCTACGTGAAGAAGTATCAGGGACACGGGCTCGACCTCTCCGAGCTCGTCGCCATCGGGAACGAGGGGCTGCTCAAGGCGGTGCGGAAGTTCGACCCCGAGCACGGCGTGAAGTTCATTTCCTATGCGGTCTGGTGGGTGCGGCAGGCCGTCCTCAAGGCCCTCGCCGAGCAGACCCGCAGCGTGCGCATTCCACTCAACCAGAACTCCGCCCTCATCAAGATGTCCCGCGCCGAGAGCTTTCTCGCCCAGGAAATGGGGCGCGAGCCGACCGACCGCGAGGTGGCCACGGCGCTGAACGAGTCGGTGGAGAACGTCCGCCTGGCCCGTCGCATGAGCTCGGGGGAGTTGTCACTCGACGCACCGGTCGAGCGGAGCGACCGCGGCTCGAGCACCTTCGGCGATCGCTTCCCCGGCACCGGCGGCTCGGACATCGAGGAACACACTGATGCCCGGCTCACCCGCGAGTTCATCGACCGCCTCTTCGACCAGTACCTGACCCCCCGCGAGCGAAAGATCCTGTATCTCTACTACGGCCTCGAAGAGGGCTCCGATGCCCTGACCCTCGAGCGCATCGGCGAGCTCCTCGGCGTCACCCGGGAGCGGATCCGGCAGATCCGGGAGCGCGCCTTCGAGAAGCTGCGCCAGGCCCCCGACGTGAAGGGCCTCAACGGCATGTGGGGCGCCGCCTAGGCCAGGCTTGGCGGCCGCCCCCGTACCGGGCATTGCGCTAGATTTCGGCATGCCCTCCCGGTTGCCCCTCTTTCCGCTCGAAGTGGTGCTGTTCCCGGGCACCCCTCTCCCGCTCCACATCTTCGAGCCCCGCTACCGCGTCATGCTCACCGACTGTCTCGCGGCCGACGAGCGGTTCGGCTTGCTCCCGCCCGCCCAGGACGGCAGCCCGCCGCGCCCCGGAACCGTCGGGTGCATCGCCCGAATCCGCGCCTCCCACCAACTCCCCGACGGACGGAGCAACATCGTGGTGGTGGGTGAGCGGCGCTTCCTGCTGCGGCAGACGCTGGAGACCGAGACGACGTACCCGATCGGTCTCGTGGATGCGTTCGACGACATGGTCGGTCCGGACGTCCCGCCCGCCTCGCTGGCGGCGCTCCGCGAGGTGGCCACCACCTACCTGGGCGCCATGGAAATACTCGGCGGCGGAAACGACCGCTCCCCGTGGGCCGACGACGCCGAGCCGCTCTCCTTCCAAGTGGCGGCGGCCGTGGATCTCGAGTTCGAGGTCAAGCGGCGCCTGCTCGAGATGCGCACCCCGTCCGAGCGGATCGCGCTCCTTCTCGAGTTGTTGCCCCCGCTCGCGGCCGAGGCCACGGTGCGTGCCCGGGTGCACTCCCGCGCACAGGGGAACGGGAAGGGCGGCCCGCACCCCGACATCGCCATCGCCACGTGAGCGCGGCGCTTGCCGCCGAGCTCGGGCGCATCGTCGGACCGCGCTGGGTCCGTTTCCAGCCCGCCGAACTCGCCGCCTACGAGGCCGATGGACTCCCGACCCACGCTTCGCGCCCCGCCCTCGTCGTCCTCCCCGGCTCCCGCCACGAACTCATCGAGATCATCCGCGTGCTCCACCTGGCGTCCGTGCCCTTCGTGGCCCGCGGCGCCGGCACCGGACTCTCCGGGGGAGCGCTGGCGGGCAGCGACGCCGTGCTGGTGGTCCTCACGAGGCTCAACCGCATCCTGCACCTCGACCCGGTGCGTCGGCGCGCCGTCGTCGAGCCGGGCGTGGTGAATGCGCGCCTCTCCGACGCGGCGCTCCCGCACGGGCTGTATTACGCGCCGGATCCCTCGAGCCAGAGTGCCTGCACCCTCGGCGGGAACGTGGCCGAGAACGCCGGCGGTCCGCACTGTCTCAAGTACGGTGTCACGACCAACCACGTCGTGGCGCTCGAGGTGCTGTTGCCGAACGCCGAGCTGGTTCGCCTCGGCTCCGGGAGCAGTGAATCGTGGGGCCCCGACCTGGTCGGGCTCTTCGTGGGCAGCGAGGGGATGTTCGGCATCGCCACCGAAATCACCCTCCGGCTGGAGCCGCTGCCCGCGGCGGTGCGCACCCTCCTCGCCGCCTTCCCCTCCATCCGCGCCGCCAGCGAGGCGGTCAGCGGGATCATCGCCGCCGGCATCGTCCCGGCCGCCATGGAGATGATGGACCAGGCCTGTGTGAGGGCGGTCGAGGCGTCGATCTATGCGGCGGGCTACCCCGCCGACGCTGCAGCCGTCCTCCTGGTGGAGGTGGACGGGACGCCCGAAGCCGTCCGGGGCGAGGCCGACCTGGTCGAGGCGCTGCTCAAGCGCCACCGGGCCACGGAGGTCCGCACCGCCACGACGTCCGCCGAGCGCGCGCGGCTCTGGCAGGGACGGAAGAAGGCCTTCGGGGCGATGGGCAGGATTTCTCCCGACCTGGCGGTGCAGGATGCCGTGGTGCCGAGGAGCGCCCTGCCCGACATCCTCGACCGCGTGGCCGCCATCGCCGCGCACTACCGCCTCAGCGTGGCCAACGTCTTTCACGCCGGAGACGGCAACCTGCACCCGAACATCAGCTTCGATGGCCGCGATCCCGACATGGTGGCCCGCGTCCACGCCGCCAACCACGACATCATGCACGCCTGCCTCGCCGCCGGAGGAAGCATCACCGGCGAACACGGCGTCGGCTCCGACAAGCTCGCCTACATGCCGGACGCCTTCGATGCCGAGACCCTCGGCGCCATGCGCGCCGTCCGGCAGGTGTTCGATCCGACCGCGCGGGCCAACCCAGGCAAGGTCATTCCCTATCACGCCTGCCGCGAGTGGCGTCGGGGAGGTACGGCATGAGTGGCGACGTTCTCGACCGACTGCGCGCCCTCCTCGGCCCGGCGGCGGTGAGCCGTGATCCTGACGGCATCCCGCGCGCGGTCCCCGATTCCACCGAGGCGGTTGCCGCCACGCTGCGCCTGGCGGACGAATGCGGCTGGCGGGTCCGCCTGGAGGGGCACGGCAGCTGGGTCCCCCCCGACGCGAGCGCCGACCTCGCCCTCACCACGCGAGGGCTCGACCGAATCGTGACGGTGCACCCCGCCGACCTCGTGGCGACCGTCGAAGCGGGCGTCCCGATGGACGTGCTGCGACGGCGGCTGGCCGACGACCGGATGTGGCTCGCGCTCGATCCCCCCGGTCGCCCCGACCGCTCCGTGGGATCGATCGTCGCCACCGCCACCGCGGGCGCCCTGCGGGCCGGATTCGGACCGGTGCGGGACCATGTCCTCGGCTGCACCGCCGTCACCGGCGACGGCCGGATCATCCGCCCGGGCGGCACGGTCGTGAAGAACGTGGCGGGCTACGACCTCACCAAGCTGCAGGTCGGCGGGTTCGGCGCCTTCGGCGTCCTCACCACGCTGCACCTGCGTCTCCGCGCACTGCCCGCCGCCGACGTCACGCTCCTCGCGCGCGCGCCGCGCGACCACCTGACCAGCGTGGCGCGCGATCTCGCCGATGCCGGCGTGCAACCCCAGGCGCTCGAACTGCTCTCGCCGGCCGTGTCCGCGGAGTCCGAGTGGATCATGGCGGCGCGGTGCATGGGCTCGCCGGCTGGCGTCGCCGGCGACCTGGCCCGCATCCTCGACACCGCCGACCTCGCCTGGAACGAACTCGACGCCGAGCGCGCCCACGCCTTCTGGCACCTGGTGACCCATGCCGGCCACGGCGCCGCGATGACCGTCCGACTCGGCGTGCTCGCCCCGGGGCTCGACGAGCTCCTGGACCTGGTGTCCCAGCACCTTGATGAAGGGCTCCTCTGGGCCGGCGCCTCCCAGGGCGGCATGCGTTGGGCCGGCGATGCCGCCCCGGACCAGGTCCGCACCCTCCGTCGCCTGGCCGCCGAGCGGGAGGTACCGCTTACCCTCGAACGCGCGCCGTGGGCCATGCGCCAGGCCGTCGGTCACTTCGGCGCCTACCGCGAGGGGGTCGGGCCGCTGGTGGCACAGCTCCGGGACGTCTTCGATCCGACGGGCCGCTTCGTGGTGGCCATGGACGGAGTGGAGCCGTGAGCAGCGAAGGCGCCGCCGACATCCTCGAACCCCTCGCGCCCTGTGTGCACTGCGGGTTCTGCCTGCCGGCGTGTCCCACCTATCTCGCCACCGGCGACGAGAACGACAGCCCGCGCGGTCGGATTGTCCTCATGCGGGCGTTGGCGTCCGGCCAGATCCCGCCCACCGACGGCGCACTCAATCACCACCTCGACCGCTGCCTCGGATGCCGCGGCTGTGAACCGGCATGCCCCTCGGGTGTCGCCTATGGGCAGGGACTCGCGGCGGCACGGAGCACGCTGGTCGAGGCGAGGGGATTGTCCTGGCAGGCGAAGCTGGTCTTGCAGGTGTTCGCCACACCGCTCCTCTGGCGTCCGCTGCTGACGATGGCGCGGTGGTTTCGCGCCACCGGGATTCCCAGGTCTCTCGCCGGTGACGGGCGCGTCGCGTTTTCGCTGGGGATGTTGGCTGCCACTGCCCAGCTGCCCCGCCGCCCCGCGGCCAAGCCAACCGGCCCCGCGGCCTCGCGGCCCCGCCCGGGCAACGGCCCGACGGTCGCCCTCTTCACCGGTTGCGTCATGGACACGCTCTTCCCCCACGTCCACGACGCCGCCCGCCGGACGCTCGAGGCCAACGGGTATCGCGTCGTGGAGGTGGATCGGCAGGAGTGCTGCGGCGCGCTGCATGAGCACGCCGGCGACCACGCCGGCGCGTGCGCGCTCGCACGTCGCAATGTGACGGCGTTTGAGGGCCGGGCCGACTTCATCGCGGTGGATAGCGCCGGGTGCGGCGCGCTGCTCAAGGAATACGGACATCTGCTCGACGGCCCGGCCGCCGCCGAGTTCGCCGCCCGGGTGCGCGACGTGACCGAACTGCTGGCCGCCAAGGGGCCGCGGCCCGCCGGCCCGCTCCCCGTCGAGGTGGCATACGACGCACCCTGCCACTTGCAGCACGCCCAGGGCGTCCACAGCGCCCCCCTCGCCGTCCTCGGCGCCATCGAGGGCATCCGGCTCCGCGAACTCCATGGCGCGGATCGATGCTGCGGCAGCGCGGGCATCTATTCGCTGCTGGAGCCGGCGCTTTCCCGCGACGTGCTGGCAACCAAGCTCGAATCCATTCGAGACGCGCGGCCCGTCCCGACCGTCGTCGCCACCGGCAATCCGGGCTGCCTGATGCAGGTCGGGGCTGGCCTCCTCGCTGCCGATCTTCCGGCGCGGGCGGCCCATCCCGTGGAACTCCTCGACGAGGCGTACCGGCTGCACGGCATCTATGACGCCGCCGGGCCGGCACACCGCTAAGTTTCCGGCATGATCAGCGTCACTCTTCCCGATTTTGAACAGCTGCACGGCCTGCGCGGCGGCGCCGTCGTCGCCCCCGCCCCCGCGGCGCTCTTCCGCATCGCCGGGCCAGGGGCCCTCGACTGCCTCCAGGGACTGTGGACCAACGACCTCCTCGAGCCGGGCGACGCCTCCATCACCTACGGGGCGCTCCTCACTCCGAAGGGGATGATCGTCGCAGACGGCTGGGCCCTCCGCGCCGGCGGAGACCGCGTGGACCTCCTCCTGCCCGCCGCATCCCGTGAAGCCGTCAGCCAGATCTTCCGCCGTTCCCTCCCGCCCCGGCTCGCCACCGCGACCGATCTATCCGACACGACCCGGGTGCTCCACCTCCTCGGCGACGGCGCGGCCGATCGCTGGCCGGTGCTGCCGCTCGGCCGTCTCCCCGAAGCGGGGATGGTCGCCGCGGGCCAAACGACCGAGGGAGCGTTCCTGGTGGCCGCCCCGAATTCGGGGCCGTTCCACGCCGTCCTCTTCGGTACCGCCGATGCGATGGCCGGGATGCAGAGCCTGCTCAAGGCAGCGGGGATGCGCATGGGAGGAGAGGCCGACCGGGAGGCGGCCAGGATCCTGGCCGGGTGGCCTGCGCTCGACGCGGAGATCGACGAACGCACCCTGCCGCAGGAGGTGCGGTTCGATGAGCACGCCGGCGTATCCTACACAAAGGGTTGCTACACCGGGCAGGAAACCGTCGCCCGGCTGCACTTCCGCGGCCATGCCAATCGCGTGCTTCGAGGGCTGCGCTGGATCGGGCCCAGGGCGGAGGGCGACCAGGTGCTCGCGGGCGACAAGCAGATGGGCCGGGCGACTTCGGTCCTCACATTGCCCGACCGCGTCCTCGGGCTGGCCGTGATCCGCCGAGAACTCCAGCCGGGCAACCGGGTCACCGTCGGGGACAGCCCCGCGGTCGTCATCGGGCTTCCGTTCGGACCGGGGGACGTCGAAGGATGAGGGTGTTCGTGACGGGAGGCACCGGCCTCGTCGGCGAGCCGGTGGTCCGGGCGTTGCTCGCACGGGGAGACTCCGTCACCGCCCTGGTACGCACCGAGCAGGCCGCCACGCGGATGAGCGCCCTCGGCGCCACGCCCGTCTTCGGCGCCGTCGAGGATGCGCGGATGTGGGACGGCATCACGCAATTCGACGGCGTAATCCACTCCGCGGCGCTCGTGGTCTCGCGCACGCCGTGGCAGACCTTCTTCCAGGTCAATGTGGAAGGCACCCGGCTGGCCGCCACCACCGCGCGCCGCCTGGGCGCCCGATTAGTCCACATCTCCTCGGTGGCGGTCTACGGCCGCCAGGCGGCCGACGAACCGCCGGGCACGCGGAGTGAGAACTCCGCCATGGGCCCGCTCGAGGAGCACGACTACTACGCCCGCAGCAAGCGGCTCGCCGAGGACATGGTCCGCTCGGAGGTGGCCCTCGGACTCGAGGCGGTGATCCTCCGGCCGTGCGTCATCTATGGCGCGGGCGACCGGCTCTTTCTCCCGAAGATGACCGCAGTGGCACGACACGGATGGCTCCCGCGCATCGGCGCGGGCAACCTCCCGATGGCCGTCGTCCACGCGGACAGCGTGGCCGACGCGGCCGTGCGCGCGCTCAACACGCCGCGCGCCGCCAGCCGGATCTATCAGGTGACGAACGACGGCGAGATTACCGCCCGCGAATTCGCGGCGGCGCTGTCCGAGGGGATCGGCCGACCGATCCGGACCGTTCCGATACCGGAGGACGCCGCGCAGGCCATCGCGCAGGGCGTGCAGGCCGTGCTCCGCATCGTCGGCCCCGGGCTGTACCCAGGCTCGATGACGGGCGCGGTGCGCTTCTGGCGGGGTGGGAATCCCTACACCTCCGCGAGGGCGGAAGCGGAGTTGGGCTGGAAACCAGTGGTGCCGCATCGCGAGGTGATCGCGACGTTGGTGCGCCGGTACGCCCAACCGGCCTGACCGGTCCTGCCGGCACCTCACATCGGCTGAGCGGTGTCCCGGGCCATGACCGAGTCGGCGGGCGGCGCCTTCACGTCGGGCCGCGGCGCTCCAATGCTGTCAGGTGCCGGCGCCGGTGCGGCACTGTCAACTGGGGCGGCATCCGGCGCCGGCTTTTTGCCGGTGCACGCGGACAAGGCAACCAGGACGAGCACTCCAAGCAGCTTTTTCATTGCGGGTCCCCGATCCACCCGAGACGGCCAGCACGATCCACGATCACGTCTCCCGCCCCTTCATAGCCCAGCAGGCCGGTGTTCAGCACCAGGTGGAAGTGCGCCGGATCGGCCCAGTCCCGGTCGTAGTACTCCCGGTGGTAGCGCTGCCGGTTCCGGTCCGTGTCCTCCATGATCCGCTGGGCCTCTGCCGGCCCCAGGGACAGGCGCGCCATCACAGCCCGGATCCGGTCGGGCTTCGGCGCCACGACGCGCACGTGCAGCGCGTCTTCCTTGCGGGCCAGCACCGCCGGCGCCGCGCGGCCGACCAGGACGACCCGCCCCTCCGCGGCCAGGTCCGCCACCACGCTTTCCGTCACCTTGACCAGCGCCGCCTCCTCGAGCTCGGCGGGCGGTGAGTCCGTCGCTGTCGCGAAGAGTTCCGGCGCAGCCCGGGCC
>Ga0315271_10001459_pt1 | contig 14248 bp, 8 predicted proteins | sample C3_top_MG_FD_204664 | JGI IMG/M metagenome (GOLD analysis project Ga0315271, IMG submission 204664) | Sediment microbial communities from Yellowstone Lake, YNP, Wyoming, USA - C3_top | ecosystem: Environmental > Aquatic > Freshwater > Lake > Sediment | place: USA: Wyoming | collected 2017-08-01 | reverse complement strand
TTGCCAAAGCCATTGAAGCCGATCATGCCGAAGGGCTGGAACTTAAGCTGCGCTATTTGAACGGCGGCCCATTAGCTATGCGCGACCTGATGAGTAACAACTGTGATTTTGCCGTGATTGGTCTACCGGCGATCGCTGCAGCCCGGGCCGATAACATGCCCGTGATCGCCATCGGACAACTCAGTCAATCGGCGATGTTTGTGTTATTGCTGCGGGCTGAACTAAAAGGGCAAGTGCATAGCATCGCAGAACTCAAGGGAAGGCGAATCGGCACGGCTTCCAGCACGAAATCTCAGCGTTCCATGGGTCAAATGATGACAGAATTCCTCATTCAGAATGCAGGTCTCCAGTCCAATGACGTGCAGTTCATCGCGACGGGGCTCAATCGAGAATCGCAGCGTGCTGCGTTGGCCAGTGCTTCCGTCGACGCGATCATGGGGGATGAACCTTTCGCCTCTGAGCTGGTTGCGCAAGGTCTGGCCGTCAGGCTGGCCGATCTGTACCCCCAGAATCAAAGCAGCAAATTGCTCGGAGGCTCGATCATACGCGCTGCTTTGGCTACCCGCGAAGATGTGAATGTGAGATACCCGCAGGTGGTGCGGAAAGTCCAGCGGATGCTTGAACGTTCGTTGCGTTGGTTGTCCACGCATTCCGCACAGGAAGTCGTGGACAAACTCGCCAATCAACCCGGTTTCGACGCCGCAAGCAGGAAGCTGATGGGAGAAATCCTGCAAAGCAATAAAGGCATATTCCCGAACCGGCTCACATGGGATGCTCAAGCCGTGGCAACAACGGAAAGTTTCTTTCACAGCATGGCATCCAATCCGAAGGAATCGCAATTGCCATTTGCCGATTTTGTTCGCGTCGTGCCCGTGGATTAGGCTGACTTGAAGCCCCTGTTCAGCAAGGCCAGGCCTATCACGCTACGGCAGACATTCAGTCGCAGACTGTTGCTGTTGCTGGTATCGTTTTCGATGGTGATGAGCACCCTCATCATGTTGGCATACCAGCATCAAACCAGCAGATACAATCGTGATGAGATGTCCAATTCCCTTGCGCATCTCATCCCGCGCTTCAAGAATCAACAGCAAAACTGGATCGATGATGCCAACCAATTGTATTCCACTGTCGAGTGGTCGGGCTTGCTCAACCTCAACGAACAGGCGCGCAATGCTGAGTTGCAGGCATTTTTTACATCCCAGTCTGAGAACCTCGGATTTGAAGGTGTCGCCATCAGCGATGCCACAAGTGGAAAGTTATTGTTCAATTTTTGGCACACTTCAGAAAGCCCAAATTTCCAGAATGCAGTAAAGGGAAGTGAACCGCTGTGGTTTGACGATCAGCATGGCGTTCTCTACACCAGAGTGGAAAAGGTATCGAATGCTCTTGGCCACAATGCCAGGATTATCTTTTTCAAGGCTTGGGATAGTGCCATGTTGTTTCGCCTGAGCTTTCCTGATACCACCACCGTTGTTTCTCTTGGCTCCCAAGCGATGCTGAGCTCTGCAGGGAATTTGGGCATGGAGTCATGGCAGCCCTCCTCCAGTGAATATAGCGAACGTGTCATGGATGGCATCAAATATCGGGAAGGTAGCATCAGTTTGGGAGATGTATCCGCGGCGGATGGCCAGCGCTTGCCATTGATGTTGATGTTGCGTTCCCCGATAAGGAATATATTGCCGATGCCATTGGTGCTGGCCGCATCTGTCGGCGTTACTCTGCTGTTTGGGGCATTGCTGTTCATAGTCATTGGTATCTGGTTGAGGAGACTTGGAACAAGACTTGACGGTTTGACCAATGCGGCCGTGCACTTCCAATATGAGACATCAGGAGACGTTTCACCGGAAACTCTCGGTATGCTGCAATTGGCCGATGCTGGCAAAGGTGACCAGATCAGCCTGGTTTCGCAGGAGTTATCGGAATTGATGACAAGTGCCACACAGCGGAATGCAGAACAGCTCGCATACTTGCAAACCCTGGACTTGCTGCAGGATGCCGTGATCGAATTTGCTCCAGATGGACGTTTTTTGCGTGCAACTGAAGCATGGAAGATCTTGACTGGCAGGGATGACCTCTCTTCTTGCGGCATCATCAGTTGTGTACATCCTGAAGATAGTAATGCATTGCTGGAACAACTTAGCGCATTGACCCACGAACAGAAGAGCCAGGTCAGCATACGGTTCCGGCTGACCCGCCAGAACGATGTCAATAAGCATTACTGGGTCGAGGGGCGTTTTGCCGCCGTCAAACGCAATGAAAAAGTTGTGAGTATCCGTGGCGTAGTACGCGATATCACCAACACCTACCGGCAGGAGCGCCAGATCAGCCACATGGCTCTGCATGATGCGCTGACCGATTTGCCCAATCGGGTGTTACTGGAGGACCGCCTGGAAATGGCCATCTCCCGAGCGGCACGATCTGGCCAGCGCGTGGCACTGGGTTTTATCGACCTTGATCATTTCAAGCAGGTGAACGATAACTTCGGCCACAAGCTTGGCGATCGCATGCTCAAGGAAGTCACGCAAAGGCTGCATACGGCTTTACGCAGCACAGACACCCTGTCACGCTGGGGCGGAGACGAATTTGTGGTGCTGTGTCCGGACTTGAGCAATCTGGATGATGCCAGAGACATTACGCAAAAATTGTCTTTACTGGCGCGCGAAAACATCACGATCGATGGCACGGATTTCCCTTTTACTTTTAGCGCGGGCTTCGCGGTTTATCCGGATGATGCGAACAACAGCGAAATGTTGTTGGCCCAAGCTGACCGTGCGATGTTTTACGCCAAGGCTCAGGGACGCAACAACATCCAGTTTTTCAATGCCATCGCTGGCAAGGAAACCGGCCGGCAATCGTTCTATATTCAAAGTCGTTTGATGCAGGCTATACACAGTGGCCAGATCCAGTGTTGGCTGCAACCTATACTGTCGGCACAATCCGGATTGGTAATAGGGGCGGAAGCATTGGCTCGCTGGAATGAGCCTGAACAAGGCTGGATCCCGCCATCGGTTTTCATCCCCATGGCGGAAAGTCTGGGTTTGATCGACAAGCTCGGACAATCAGTTTGGCGGCAGGCGTTGGATGCGCTGACCAAGATGCCGCTTCATCATCGTTTATCGGTAAATCTTTCCAAGCGTCAATTGTTCACCAGCACCATCGTCCAGCAACTCCGCGATGACTTGGCACTTGCCGATATAAAGCCCAGTCGTATCATGCTGGAGATCACCGAAAGCATCGCGCTTTCTGACGTTGCCTATGCGCGTGAGCGTATCGTCGAGCTTAATTCACATGGTTTTGGTATCTCGATAGACGACTTTGGCGTGGGCTATTCCTCGCTGTCGCAACTGCATGAGATCCCTGCCGATGAACTCAAGCTCGATATCGCTTTTGTCAGTCGTATCCACGAGAAGAGCGGCCTTAGCATGGCCACAGCCATCGTTGCCATCGCCAAGTCACTGGATATGGAATGCGTCGCGGAAGGCGTAGAGGACGAGCGCACTGCAAAGCTGCTTGGTACCATGGGCGTGGAAAAACTGCAGGGCTACCATTTCGCTGAACCCAAGCCCGTTGATGACTATCTGGCTTGGCTGGCGGCACGAAGCAACAAATAAACCCGGTAGAATATTGCTCTGAGTAGCCCAGGCAAGCTCATTACTGCTTTGATTATCTGCTCGCATTCTATCTTCAGCTTGATCTGAGTGGGCCATAAGATATGCTGGTTGCCCATTCATATCTAAGCTATCTCTTCCCAAAACCCAGCCGCCGCCATCAGAGCGATGAATCAAGAATTATTCTTGATTGGCTGTCCGCGAAGCTTCGTTCCTGTTCTCTTGAGTCAACGCGTCCAGATTGAAGTTATTTTCATTGCGGATGCCCAAGAGGGAATTTAAATATCTCCACGCGCCGTTAAAGCCCTACATTGTGAATGCCAACTATATGTGGTATAAAATAACCAATTTAATACTACTAATAGTGTTTTGGGTATTGGGGGGTAGGCCTCTATTTTTTCCATTGATAAATTGATCATGCTTGCTCCATGTTGAATTCTGGTTTGGAAATTCGACAAAGGCTTACTGTCGCCAGGCTTCCGGCAATGCCGCATATCCTCATCAAGCTGCTTGACCTCTGTCAGGGCGATGATGCGGCATTGGATGATTTCGCGGATCTGATCATCAAGGATGCGGCAGTCACCATGCGGATGCTGGGTGCTGCCAACCGTTCTGCACATGCCCATTATGGCCACAAGCCGGGGTTGCGGCAGTCGTTGCTGGCTTTGGGCATCGATACCGTCAAGACCTTGCTGATCGGTGAGTCTGTATCCCAGGTTTTCGACGGCTTGACCCATTCCGGCAACTCGGATCTGCGCGGGTTTTGGCGCCATTCATATACAGCCGCACTGGCAGCAAAAAAAATCGCGGTAATGACGGATTATCCACATTTGGAGGAAGCCTATCTGGCCGGCCTGCTCCATGATGTCGGGCGTTTGGCTTTGCTATCTGCCGCCCCGCAGGAATACTCATTAGTGTTGAGCCATGTTGATGATGCCGGCCTGTGTGTGGCTGAGAAGCAGACTTTTGATATCACCCATTCTGAGGTTGGTGCCTGGCTGATCGGACAATTTTCCCTCGATTCCTTTCTTGCAGACAGTGTCTTATACCACCATCAGCCGGCGGAAAAATTGGTGGCGGCTCACCCGCTCATTCGTATCGCGATGCTCGCAGATCTGATAGCCAGCCAAGGTGCGAGCGGGCCAACAATCGAGGTTGCGCAGTTGCTCTTCGGTCTCGATGCGGAAGTGCTGGCGAGTGTCTGTAATGACACTGAGGGGAGCGTCAAGGAAGCGGCCGAGTTTCTAAAAATCGACCTGACCGGCACTGAGCAGGCCATGGCCGTGCCTTATCCCTCCAAGCGTGCCAGCAATGACGGCAATGCGCGCGACCAGCTGGTGCTTGAAGTGCAACAATTGATCCTTGCCTCTGAAGCCAAGCGTTCCTTTTCGGGTGCAGGTAGCGAATCGGAGGCGATGTCCGCTGTAGCCAAGTCTGCCGAGCTGCAATTTGGTTTCGAAAACGTGCTGTTCATGATGCGGGATGAGGCCGAACAGTGTCTGCGAGGAGTTGCGCTCGAACTCTTCAGGCAAAACGTATCCGAGTTCTCGATCCCGATGCGAGATGGCGGTGCGATATCAGACTCCATGGAAAAGCGGCAGATCGTTTTTCTGGATTCGGGATCCGATGTGCTCAATCTGGCCGAGGAACAATTATTCAGGCTGCTGGGCGCGGAACACTTGGTTTGCCTGCCCTTGCTACGAGGCCAGCACGGATTGGGTGTGATCATTGGCTCGGTGCCGGCATATCGGCGCTCCGAACTTCATGCGCGATCAGGCTCTCTGCGTTTATTCGCTTCCCAGGCAACGGCTGCTATTGATGAAGTGCGTGTCAAGGCTGCCGAATCTGTGCGCATTGGTGAAAAGTATCGCCAGGCATCACGTTGGGTCGTTCATGAAGTCGGCAATCCTTTGTCGATAATCAAGAATTATCTCGCCGTGCTCGATAGCAAGCTGTCGAGGAAAGAGCCGGTGCAGGCGGAGGTGGCTATTCTCGGCCAGGAGATCGATCGGGTCAGTCAGATCTTGCGCGGGCTTTTGGATATCAAAGTGGAGTCGAGCAGGGAAATGCTGGGCGTCAAGCAGGTTGTCGGAGACGTAGTGAGATTCCTCAAGGTGACCGGTTTCGTGCCGCCCTCGATACGTCTCGATACGCAGTTTCAGATGGAAACAGCCGAGATCAAGGTCGACAGCAACGCGCTCAAACAGATCCTGGTCAATTTGATCAAGAACGCCGTTGAAGCGATCCAGGAAAACGGGGAGATCGTGGTGGCCATTCCTGGCTACATAAATCGCGATGGCCATCTTTATTGCGCCCTGACCATTCATGACAACGGCCCAGGTATTGCGCCACCCGTGTTGGCCAAGCTGTTCTCACCTGTGCGTAGCGCAAAGGGGGGAAATCACGCGGGCCTCGGTTTGAGCATCGTCCATGGCCTTGTCCAGGATCTCGGGGGAATCATCATGTGCCGCAGTAATGGCAGCGGGACGACATTTGAATTGCTGTTGCCGGTTGAAGCGGGAACGGATATCGACGTAGAGAATATTTCGCAGCACAGGAAGTCAATTGGAGGAAGTCATGGAAGAAATTGATCACGCCCCGTTGTTGTTCGAATTGAATGGGATCGACATGCAGAACGCCCCGGCCATTAATTCGGAATTCCGGCTGCTTTTGGTGGATGACGATACCCGCTTACTCGACAGTCTCCTCGAACTATTGAAAGGGATGGGATACAAGTTGACGACGGCCAGCAGCGGCGCTGAAGCAATCGATCAGCTCTCCCGCTTGAAGTTTGACCTGATTCTGCTGGACCTTCGGTTGAAGGATATGACCGGACACCAGATCATGGATTTTGTCAGGGATCGCGAGATCGATGCGCATGTGATCGTGTTGAGCGGAGAGACGAGCATCGAAGCCGCGATCAGTGCGCTAGAACATGGCGCCTTTGGTTACTTGCGGAAACCCTATGACCCCAGGGAGTTGCTCAAGCTTGTAGACAATTCGCATCAAAGAAAGCTGCTCGAGGCGAATAACCAGCAGATCTCCTCGCGCCTTGAGCGATCAGAAAAGCTATACCGATACCTTATTGATAATTCACCGGACATTATTTATACATTGAATGATGAAGGATATTTTTCTTTCCTTAACAAGCGGGTGACCACGTTGCTCGGAATAGATCGCAATTGGTTGGTGGGCAAGCATTATTCGGAGTTGGTGCACGAGGATGACCTGGATTTGGCGGCAAATGCCTTCAATGAACGGCGATGCGATGATCGCGCTTCACGTAACGTCGAATTGCGCTTGAAATGCAGGAGGGATATCGACCAGGAGCGTTATTTCAATAATACGCTGATCACCATCGTACTCAATTCGACCGGGGTTTATTCGCGGGGAGAGGGATATTCGAAACATGAATTTCTCGGTACCTACGGGGTCGCCCGGGATATCACCGATCGCAAGCGTGCCGAAGAGATGGTTACCTATCATGCCTACCATGACATTTTAACCGGCCTGCCGAATCGCATCCTGTTCAAGGACAGGCTCGGTCTTGCGATGAGCCAGTGCAAGCGCGATAAAACCGAACTTGCCGTCATGTTCCTGGATCTTGATCGCTTTAAGCGGGTCAATGACACCTTTGGTCATGCCAAGGGTGACGAGTTACTGCAGCAGGTGGTCACTCGCTTGAGGCAGGCGATACGCGGTGGAGACACGCTGGCCCGATTGGGCGGGGACGAATTCACGCTGGTATTGCCGAATCTTCGCGGTCGGCCTGATGCGGAAGCCGTTGCCGCAAAGATACTGGATAACCTGCGTGAGCCTTTCGAGATCGACGGACAACCCATCCATATTTCAGTGAGCATCGGAATCGTTATTTATCCGGGGGATGGGGATTCGATCGAGGAGTTGCTTCGTCATGCCGATATAGCGATGTATCAGGTCAAATCCATCGTCAAGGACGGCTACTACTTTTATGATCATACGATCGCTGATTCCTCGCACCAGAAAATAATACTGGAGCAGAGTTTGCGCAACGCGCTTACGCAAGGCGAGCTTGAGATGTATTACCAGCCGCAGTTGGATGCAAGCAATGGTCATCTGGTCGGAGTGGAGGCGCTTATGCGCTGGAATCATCCGGAGCGCGGAATGTTGGGTGCGGGTGAATTCATTCCATTGGCAGAAGAAGTAGGTTTGATGGTACTGATCAGCGACTGGATGCTTGATGCTGTTTGCCTGGACTTGAAAAAATGGAGTACGGTCTGCGATGAAAAATTCAGACTTTCGTTAAATATATCCCCGCAGAATCTTGATCACGGTAACTTTCCGGCTAAATTGTTTGAGACACTTAAACGCAATAAGATCTTTCCGAGCCAGATCGAGATCGAGATAACGGAAAATATTTCCATACGCAGCCCCCAGCAAGCTATCGTTCAACTCGATCAATTGTGCCGTCTGGGCGTTACCATTGCCATAGATGATTTCGGCATTGGCTACTCATCGCTTTCCTATCTGCACAAATTCCCGATTCACACCATCAAGATAGATAAGGCATTTGTGAACGAGATCCAATCCGAGCAGGGGCATTATCCGATCGTGCTGGCAATTATTGCCATAGCCAAGGGCTTGGGGTTGCGTCTGGTGGCTGAAGGAGTGGAAACGGAAACCCAGGCTCGTTATCTCATGCAATCTGGCTGTGTAACCATGCAGGGATATTTGTATCATCGACCAATGTCGAGTGAGAAGTTGCTGCAGGTGTTAAAAGCCAGCGTTACGGCGCCCGAGCAAGCTCGGTCACAAGGCGGGACTTCAGGGCTCTAGTCGTGAGTCTCAAGTCAGATTCCCGGCAGAGGTTGAGGCATGGTTCGTTGGCAGAAGTTTAAAATTCGTTTAAGGTGGGATTGCTGGGTTTCGGGTGACATTGATTGCGTTGTTAATATGCCAAGGCGATCAAAATATACGTCGGTTTTCAGGGATTGCTGTAAATGGCCATCATTGTGGTGTGAAACTGCATTGAATTGTGCAAGGCTGAGCGGATAGCTATAATTCCTTCGACAATAGCGGCTTCGAATATGCGGGGATGATGACGCCTACCCGGCAGGCCGAAACAGTCCATTCAAGTTGATTTACCTTATGCAAGGATATGCGCTACACTTAGCCATCATTTTTAATGGATCGTTCTAAGGTTGAGATTGAATCCACGATAATCTAATACCAGAGAGTTCATGAGTGCCATGCAAGTAGATTCTTATTCCGTTGAGGTCATCGGCTTTAGTGAGGCCGAAAAACTTTTGTTATCGAGCGCTTTCGGCCTGTTTTCAAGACGCTCGCCAAGATTTTTTCAGCAAGAAGCAGGGCTTGAGTTACCGAATGTCTTTCTGGTTGACGCGAACAATACGGCTGCGATCAACCGTTTTCACGAGCGCAATAAATCGGGGAATATCTCGACGATTTTTATTGGCGATTCGAGTTGCGGAACCAGTTGGCCGTTCTTGGTGCGCCCGATACGATGGCTGAAACTTCTTCAGGCGCTCGAACAGGCGATGGCCCTTCCATCAGTAGACGCGCGACCCAAGGCTGTTGTAGATTTTGATGTCACCAGCCCCTCGCTTGTTGGTTCGCCTGTATCGGCACCCTCAATCGCGCCAACACCAGCTCCAGCTCCAGCTCCAACACCAGCTCCAGCTCCAGCTCCAGCTCCAGCTCCAGCTCCAGCTCCAGCTCCAGCTCCAGCTCCTCAAGTGACTTCAGCGCCTCCAGTCGCGCCGGCGCGTCCGGCCACATCAGCACCTTCGGTGACATCGACACCTCCAGTCGCACCAGCGCGTCCGGTTTCAGCGCCGGCTGGCGTGCCGGCAAGTGTCCGGACCGCTGCTATACAGCCGGAGATCTTTATAGCCAAGGCAGAAAGTACGGCGCGTCCGACGCCCAGTGCGGGGCAATATGAAAAACCTCAGGCCGACTCGGTGCTTGTGGTGGATGATAACGTTACGGTGCGCGAATTCATGAAAAGCAAGCTGGCATCTTTTAATTTCAACGTTGACTATGCAGAAAGTGGCGAAGAGGCTATCGGGCTCACTGGCCAAAAATATTACGCTTGTATTTTCCTTGACGTGATCATGCCCGGTATAGATGGTTATCAAGTTTGCAAGCTGATCAAATCCAAGAGAGTCACACCAAAAACAGCGGTCATCATGCTAACCAGCAAGGATTCTCCGTTCGATAAGATCCGTGGTAGCATGTCCGGCTGTGATGCTTATCTTACCAAGCCTGTAGACGAAGAGAAGCTTTTGGAAACCATCGTCAAATATCTACCAAATCGTACCTAAATCAAGGGGTCGAACATGACAGTTCATAAAGTTCTATGTGTTGATGATGCTGCTGCGGATCTAAGCATGATCCAGAAGGTGGTTTCGAGCGCAAACCTCAATGTTGTCTCTGCTTCAAATGGCAAGGATGCTATTGAGCGCGCCAAATCAGAGAAGCCGGATTTGATATTTCTGGATATATTGATGCCTGACATGGATGGCTTTGCAGTGATACGTGAATTGCAAAAGGATCCGGAAACGAGGGATATCCCCGTGGTCTTTATTTCCAGTAAAAGCCAGAAGTCCGATCAGATGTGGGCCAAAATGCAAGGTGCAAAAGGATTTTTGTCCAAACCGGTTAGTCCCGACGGAGTTTTGGACGAAATCAAGAAGTTCTGACCTGAAAAGTGTTCTGTAAGTATCCCTACATGCAGAGTAAAAGGAAAGCATAAATGGCTGTTCGCAAAGTATTATGCGTTGACGATTCCAGTCCCGACTTGATCAACCTCGAAAAAATCATTTTGAGTGCTGGTCTGGTTGCAATTACGGCGAACTCTGGAAAAGAAGCCCTTCTGAAAGCAAAAAACGACAAACCAGATTTGATATTGATGGATGTCAATATGCCGGATATGGACGGATATGCCGTGATGCGTGAGTTGAAGAAGGACGCAGATATAAAAACAATCCCAGTTGTTCTGATTACCAGCAAAAGCCAGAAAGCTGACAAGATGTGGGCGCAGATGCAGGGCGCCAGCGGATATGTCACCAAGCCTTATTCGGCCGACCAAATTCTCCAGCAGATTCGTAGTTTCTAGATATGCCGCGGATGGACCCTGCCAAGTCGGTTGATATCAACGCCCTGAAGGCACAGATTGATGCCGAAATTGCAGCCAGACTGTTAGCGGAAGCAGATTTTGCAAGCAACATCCACCGCAGGAGCTTTTGCGTGGGCGACTTAAAACTGCTCATGGACATGGATGCCACCAGTGAAGTGGTTGAAATGCCGCAGTTATTTCGCCTTCCTGGCGCGCCCGTTGGAGTTAAAGGCCTTGCGAACCGTTATGGTCGGGTGGTGCCTGTAGTGGACCTGTCTGCCATATTCGGTTTACAGCACAATGCTGCCGTGACTGAGTGGTTGTTGGTTTGTGGCCGAGGTGACGCGGCGGTTGGAGTCATTATCGATAGCTTGCCTGAACGCAAAAAGTTTACCCGGGATGACGAGATCAGCCTTGCCGAGGTCGCTCATCCGATCACGGCTTATGCAAAAACGGCATACATGGAATGGCAAGATATTTGGATAGATCTTGATGCAGGGGCTCTATTTGCTGCGGTTTTTCATGCGGAACCCGAGTAGTTGGAGACGGCATCATAATTTAGGAGTCATGTATGACTAAGCGCTTTTCCTGTACCTGCATTTTGGGATACATTTTTTACTACGGGCAGCGATAGGATTATCAAAGCAGCTCTGATCGATTCTCAGGAGAATGTTATGTTTGTAACCATACGTGCAAAATTAATTGGCTTTAGTTTGCTATCGTTGCTTTTTATTTTGCTTGTAAGCGGAGCCGGCTATTATGGTGGACATGAGCTTAATAATGTACTTGCAGATACAAGGGGCAACTTTGAAGCAAAGGACAGCTACATGCAGACGGAATCGGCCCATGGGATGGTGCGAGCTGACGTGTTGCAAATCCTGCTGGCGGCGAAAAGTGGAGATGTGGCAGCCTATGAGGACGCCAAAAAGAGGCTGAACGAGCACTCAAAGACATTAACCAGCAATACCTCAAGAAGTGCGGCATTTGTTTCACTTTCGGAAAATACGCGCAAGGCAATCGCTGCTGTTCGCACGGATTCGGAGGGTTTGGTAAAGCAGGCAAAAGGGATCGCTGCCTTGGCGATAACTGACATCAGCGGGGCTGAGGCACAATTCAACCTTTTCAATACCGCCTCCAAAGCGTTAGAGGTCAACCAATCTGCGGTGAATAATCTGCTTTCCGCAGATATAGGGGCGTTGCGTAGCGCGTCTGAGGATGATTTTAAAAAGACGCAGTTGACCGCAACGACTATCCTGATCACTGCGCTTATCATTCTTTCATTATTCCTGCTCTACATCTATCGCGGCATAATAAATCCGCTAAACCAGTTACGGAGAGCAATCAGCAAGGTCGAGGGCGGGATCTATGATGTGCGGGTGAATCTGCAAAGCAAGGACGAGCTCGGAGCGGTGGGGCGCGCGTTCGATAAGATGCTTGACGAACGTATCGCGTCTCTTAGCGCAGCTGCCAGTGAAAACGAGCAACTCAACAATTCCGTGATCGGCCTGTTCGCCGCCATGGGAGCTTTGGCAGAGAAAGACTTGACGGTGCGTGCGCCAGTGACTGAAGACATCATAGGCACACTGGGTGACGCGATCAACCAGTTGACTGATGTTACCTCTACGGTGCTGCATGATGTGACCAACATTGCCAGTGTCGTTGAGCATGCTTCAGAGCGTATGAAGCAACAGTCCGACGTGGTCAACATGATGGCCAAGGAAGAGGACGTCATCGTCGTGCGTTTGATCTCCAATCTTGAAACCGCGATGGCGTCGATCGGCGAAGTGGCTATATTTGCAAGGGATTCCAACCGTGCGGCGGGTGAGGCCACCAAGTCCACCGAAAGCGCGATGCAGACCGTGCAGGCGACTGTAAGTGGTATGAACACAATCAGGGAAACGATCTCCGAGATGGAAAAGCGGATCAAGCGCCTCGGTGAACGTTCCCAGGAGATTTCGCAGATCGTTAATTTGATCAACACCATTTCAGAACGCACGCACGTGCTTTCATTGAACGCAGCGATGCAGGCTGCCATGGCGGGTGAAGCGGGACGCGGCTTTGCTGTGGTGGCGGAAGAGGTGCAGCGTTTGGCAGAGAATTCACGCCAGGCGACCGGACAGATCGCCAATCTGGTACAGAACATCCAGGTCGAAACGAATGACACGATCGCCACGGTAAACAAGACCATCGATCAGGTCGTCAAGGAATCGGAGTTGGCACACAACGCTGGCGAAAGAATGCGCGAAACGCACGAGGCCACAGCGCGACTGGTGCGACTGGTCGCTACGATCGCAACCAGTTCTGCGGAACAAACCAAGATCGGTCTTACCTTGCGCGCTGCCGCAGACGAAATCACACAATTCACTGCGAAAACAGCTGAGCAACTCGCCGCACAAAATCAGGGTGCTGCCAGCCTTGTGACGGCATCGAAAAAACTGATGGAATCGGTGTCGGTGTTCAAGCTGCCGCCGGTTGCGACCTAGCGGCTATAGTATTTATGTGCTGCCGAATCGACAGTCAGTTCATGGATACATAACTCACCCATCATGTCTATAGCCGCACTCACACCATTTTTTACCGAAATGCGTAGGGAGCTTGCGCAAACGGCCCCTGATTTTGAAGGCTGGCTTGTAACGCTGTCCACGGCCGCTACTGACGATCCGCGTCTGATGGAGGCGCTGGAATCCTTTTCCGGACAGGTCGAGCGTATCGGGCAGACGGCAGAAATGATCGGCATGCAAGGCCTGCATGCATGGTGCACTTCATTTTGCGGGGTCTTGCCCGACGTGATCTTGCTGGAAGGAGAAGCGCGTCAGCAGGTCTGCAAGCATCTGGCCGATTGGCCGCCATTGGTGGACGAATATTTGGGCAAACCGGACGAGCCTGCCTTTTCACAAGCACTTGTCAATTATCTGTCCAGCCCTTTTTTCCCGCAGCCCCTGGACGAGAATTCATCCCTGAGTCTCGTTGGAGCATTGACCGCCCCGCCGACTGTTCCTGAGGATTTGTTGGCAGAGCTTGCGAAAGCTGAAGCCCCGGTAATCGTGAGTATTGACGATATATCGCTTGCGGTGCCGGACTCGGCTGATCGTGATGTTTTCAACGCATTTATCGATGAAGCACCAAGCAAGGCTGAAGAGTTTTCCGCGCTGACTTCAAAGATCGCCGCAGGCCGTGCGGATATTGAAGACATGCGCACGGCCAAACGTATCGCGCATTCGTTTAAAGGCTCGGCCAATATTGTCGGTATCCGTGGCATTGCAACCCTCGGACACCATACCGAAGATGTGCTTGAATATTTTGAAAAGAATCCGGTAAAGCCGCCACGGGCGCTGGCGAAGTCGTTGATAGTCGCAAGCGACTGCCTTGCACAAATGGTCGGGTACCTGCGCGGTGATGAGAGCGCGCCGGATAATGCGCTTGAAGTGTTGAATGAGATCGTCGCCTGGGCCAACAAGGTAAAGTCGGGTGAGATCGCCAGCATGGCCGAGGATGCGGAAGCACCTGTGCCGGAAGATTCATC
>Ga0315271_10001458_pt1 | contig 14252 bp, 12 predicted proteins | sample C3_top_MG_FD_204664 | JGI IMG/M metagenome (GOLD analysis project Ga0315271, IMG submission 204664) | Sediment microbial communities from Yellowstone Lake, YNP, Wyoming, USA - C3_top | ecosystem: Environmental > Aquatic > Freshwater > Lake > Sediment | place: USA: Wyoming | collected 2017-08-01 | reverse complement strand
CGCCTCCCGCCGGCCCGACCGGGTCGTACGTGTCTCGGCAGCCGCCGCGCGGCGGCGCCGCTCGTCAGCCGGTCAGGTCCTGATGGGCTCGTACTGGTCGCTGCCGAAGCCGAGAACCAGGAACATGATCGGCGTGAACAACCAGAGCAGGATGCCGTAGCCGGCGCCATGGCCGAAGTTCTCCGCGACCCCGAGCGCCACGATGAGCCAGATGACTATGTTGACGATCGGGCGGTCATGCGACTCCTACCCGATGACGTGCGTACGTAGGCGCATGGGGTGTACAGAAGGGAACGGGCCGGGGCTGCTGGTGCAGCCCCGGCCCTCGGGTCGTTCCGGTATCCGGCCGCGTCAGCTCAGCGGCGGCGGGGGCGGAGGACTGCTGGCCGGAGGCGCCGGCGGGACCTCGGGGGCGGCCGGAGGCACGTCCGGGGCCTCGGCAGGCGCCTCGGGCGCGACGGTCTCGGCGGCCTCCTCGGCTGCCGGCGTGGCCTCGGCCGGCGTCACCGGCGGCGTCACTGGAGCGGCAGGTGTCGCGGTCTGCGCGGGAGTGACCGGCGCCGCCGGCGGGGCCGGCGGAGCGGCCGGCACAGCAGCGGCTGCAGGAGGCGGCGGAGGCGCGGCGGCGGCGTAGCTGCCGCCGGCCGGCATGGGCGGCGCGCCGAAGCCGGCGGAGCCTGGGGCGGCGATACGGTTGTACGTCGCGCTCCCGAATCCCAGGATCAGGAACATGATCCACGGGAAGATGATCAGCAAGATCGCAAAGCCGGTGCCCTGCCCGAAGTTGGCGGCGATATCGAGGGCGATGAAGACCCAGAGAACGAAGACGCCGATGATGAGGACGAATCCAAGGAGCGGGATCCAGGCGAACAGGGTGCAGGCCAGCATGATCCAGAAGAAGTACACGGGGCGGTTCGACATCTTCACGATGTTGTATTCGTTGTAGAAGGGGACGATCGCGGCCCACCCCGGGAGTCCAGCCTTGCTGAGCGTCTTCCACAGGCCGACGATGGTCACGACGGCGAAGGCGATCCAGATCAAGGTGAAGAGCACACCGGCTGCGCCTCCGCCTACGTTGTAGCTGTAGTTGCTGTCCATTTGTCCTCCTGCGAGCTCCTAAGGTTCTGATTGCGGTTGCCTGCCTGTTCCCCGCACGAGTCGCGCCTCCTGCACGACGCATCTATCGGCTTAAAGGAGGGGAATCTGCAGCGCCGTGCCGGTCGAGCGTCTCGCCCTGCCGACACGAGGACGGGCCGGGGGTGCTCGCGCAGCCCCGGCCCGTCCGGCTGACTCGTTTCCTGCGCCTTACATGAGCTGCGGAGGGGGCGGCGGGTTGGCCGGCGCCGACGGAGCCTCGGGCGGCATGACCGGCGGCTCGGGGACCGCGGTCTGGGCCGCGTCTGTGGCCTCGTCTGCGCCCGCTTCGATCGCTTCGCCGCTCTCGGTCGTGGCCTCGGCGGCCGCGTCCGGTACGGCCGCCTCCGCGGGCGCCGGAGGCGTTGCAGACGCCGGGGGCACGGCGGCCGTTGCCGAGGTGACCGGCGCCGCGGGCGCGGCCGGCATCACGGGAGCCTGGGGCGGCGCGGGCGGGGCGGGCGGTACGGCGTAGCCGCCGGCGCCGCCGAGCGCCGGCTCCATGACTCCGCCCGAGCCCAGGTACATCGTGCTGATGTAGCAGATCACGTAGGGCCCGACGATGACCTCGAAGACGATGAACAGGAGCCCGCCGATGACTCCGCCGACGCTCGACGAGGCCTTGCTGAGCAGCGACGAGATGATCGCGATGATGATGGCGACGGCCCAGATGGCGACCAGCAACAGGATGAGCATGCCGAACGTCTTCCACCAGCCGACGTCCTTCACCATCGCGCGGCTGCGGGTCTGCGCCTCGCCGAAGGTGAGGCCCTGGTCGGCGATGAGCGGCAGGACGTACAGCCACAGCACTTCGATCCAGAGGAGAATGGCGATCATGGCCAGCGTGCCGAGGACCGGGATGATGTTCAGCAGGCTCAACCCGATGACGATGCCGGATATCGCGAGGGCGAACATCGCGTAGGAGCCGAACTTCTTGAACCCGCTGAACAGGTCGCTGAAGACCACGGGCCGGTTCTCCCTGGCGGCGCCGATCACCATCTCGAACAGGCCGCCGTAGAACGTCATCGCCAGGACCATGATCGCGAAAAGGCCGACGACGTAGCCGATGACGGCCAGCACGATCATCCCAGCGCCGACGCCGTTGAAGGTGCTGGAGCTCGCGCTGTACCCCAGGCCGACCCCACCCAGCGCGACGCCGAAGATGATGGCGAACACGATCGCCGCGATGACTCCGATGATGAGGCCGACGACGAGTGCGGCCAGGATCAGCCACAGCACGTCGCGTTTCCACAACTCGAACGCTTTCGTGAAGACGTCCCCAATTGACATCGAGTGCTCCTCCTCGGGTGCCCTGCACGCCTGCTCAGGCGTCTCGTCGGTTGTTCCCTGCCCGCCGGGCGCCTCCTGCACGTGGTCAGGACGGGGGGTGGTACGGCCAGATCGGCAGGCGCGGTGTCATACTTGAGCCGCGCACGAGGCGCGAGGTGAAGGGAGCGGCGATGAGAGCAGCGATGCCGAAGCAGGTTGCGAGCGGTGTGTACCAGCTGGGACTCGGCGGCGTGAACGTGTTCTTTGTGGAGGATGACGACGGCGGACTGTGGCTCGTCGACGCCGGCATCGACGCCGGCGCGGAGCGCATCGGCGGAGGCCTGAGGGCGCTCGGCCGCGCGCCGGAGGAGCTTCGCGGCGTCGTCATCACCCACCTGCACGGCGACCACGTCGGCGGTCTGGCCGCCGTCAAGGCGCACACGGGCGCCGAGGTCTGGATGCAGACCGAGGACGCCGCGGCGTTGCAGGAGGGCGTGCGCGGCCGCCCGCTCGAGCCGGGTCCGGGCGTGGTGCGTTCGGTGATCGTGCGCGTCGCAGGCGCCAGGGCCGCGGCGAGCACCGGCGATCCGATCGTCGTCGAGCACGAGGTGACCGACGGCGAGTCCCTGCCGTTCGGCGCGACGGCCGTCCACACGCCGGGCCACACCGCGGGTCACCTCTCGCTCCTGCTGCCCAGAGACGGCGGCGTCCTCTTCGCCGGAGACGCCGCCACCAATCTGGGGCGTCTCAGCGTCGGCCCGATCTACGAGGACATCGACACCGGCATGGCGAGCCTGCGCCGCCTGGCGGACCTGCAGTTCGAGACGGCGGTCTTCTCGCACGGGCGCCCGCTGGCGCCGCGGGCCGCCGAGCGCTTCCGCGCTCGCTTCGCCCGCGGCTGAGGCGCCGGGGCCGCGGGCGTCCGCTCAGTTTGCTGAAGAATCGCGCGTTGACCTGCGCCCGCCGCGACGTATCGTGAGGCAACGCGCCCCGCGGCGGGCGCGCGAGGCGACGGGGAGGCAGTCTCAGTGGGCACGCGTGACCGGATCGCACGCCAGGTCGCTCCAGGTCGCTGCGGCGTGCTCGCCGTCCTGATCCTGGCGCTTGGTCTCGCCCTCATCGGCTGCAGCAGTTCGGACGGCGCGGGGTCGTCGCCCTCGGCGTCCGCCTCGCCGATGACCCTGAAGGTCATGGAGTTCAACGTCGAGTACGGCGGCACCCAGGTGAGCTTTGCGAAGGTCGTCGAGGCGGTGAAACAGGCCCAGCCGGACGTCATCGGCCTCGAGGAGGCGGAGACCAACACCGCGCGGCTGGCCGAGGCAGCCGGCTACCCCTACTGGAGCAACGCGACGCAGGTCGTCTCGCGCTACCCGCTGCTCGAGCCGCCAGGGGCCAAGGGCGCCTATCTCTATGTGCAGGTGCAGCCCGGGCGCGGCGTCGCGCTCGCCAACGTGTACCTGCCGTCCGACGACCCGGGGCCGCAGGCGATCCGCCGCGGCGCGCCCGTCGAGAAGGTCCAGGCCGCCGAGGAGAAGGCCCGCCTGCCGTACATCCAGACAGTGCTCGAGGTGCTGCCGCCGCTGGCCGACCGGGGCATCCCCACGTTCCTGGTCGGCGACTTCAACGCGCCGTCCTGGCGCGACTACACGCAGGCGGTCGTCGGCACGCGCGACTACGTGAAGTACGTGGTGGAGTGGCCGGTGAGCAAGGCGGTGGAGGCGGCAGGGTTCACCGACTCGTGGCGGGTCGTGTACCCGGATCCGCTGAAGAGCCTCGGGCTCACGTGGTGGGCGGCGCGTCCCAAGGTGGCCGGATGGAATCCGGGCAGGAACGCGCCACAGGACAGGATCGACTTCATCTACTCGGCAGGACCGGCGACGGCGACGGCCGCCCAGCTCGCCGGCGAGCTGGGCGGCCCGGAAGTGACCTTCGCGGTGGACCCGTGGCCGTCGGACCACCGCGCCGTGCTGTCGACCTTCGCGGTGACGCCGGGGCCGCTGCCGGTCATGGTCGCGGTCTCGCCGCAGGTGGCGACCGTGGGGCAGACGGTGACGGCGCGGTACGTCTCGCCGACGGAGGGCGCCGTCGAGCTCATGGTGGTGCGCCGGGGTCAGGGTCCGGAGGGCGCGCTCGAAGCGGATCCGGCGCCGGCCAGCCCCGGGACATCCGGCACGGTGGAGCTCGACACGCGATCGTTCGGTCCGGGCGACTACGAAGCGCTGCTGCTGGACGCGAACCACGTGGTGCAGGCCCGCGCGCCGTTCTGGGTCCGGAAGCCGGGCGCCAAGCCGATCCTCACGACCGACAGCACCGCCTACGCCTCTGCCGAGCCGATCATCGTCACCTGGAAGAACGCGCCGGCCAACCGCTGGGACTGGATCGGCGTGTACAAGAAGGGCGCCGCCGACCCGGCCGTCGACTCCTACCTCATCTGGCAGTACACGGGCGGGGCCGGATCAGGCACGAGCGCCGGCACAGTCGCCGGCACGCTGACCATGGAGAAGAGCACGGTCGAGGGCGAGCCTTGGCCACTCCCGACCGGCGACTACGTCACGTACTACCTGCTCGCCGACGGCTACGAGTGGGTGGCCAAGACGGAGTTCCGCGTGAAGTAGCACGGGCGGGGGCGTGATCAGACCACGAGAAGCGGGGGGAACCATGAAGGTCCTTATCGTCGGCAGCGGCGGGGTGGGAGCGTGAGCGGCGTGCGCTGCCGCCGGTTCGAGGGCAAGGTCGCGCTGGTCACCGGCGGCGCCTCGGGCATCGGGTTGGCGACGACGGAGCGGCTGCTCGAAGAAGGAGCCGCCGTCGTGATCGCCGACCTGGACGGCGAGGCGGGGGAGGCCGCGGCGGCCGCGCTGCGCGGCCGCGGCCTCGAGCTCGCGAGCGCCGCGCGCTGCGACGTGACGCGCGGCGACCAGGTGCAGGCGCTCGTGGAAGGCGTGGTCGCCCGCCACGAGCGTCTCGATGTGCTGTTCAACAACGCCGGCATCTTCGAGCCCGGCGAGGTGCACGAGGTGGACGAAGAGGCTTGGGACCGGCAGCTCGACGTCAACCTGAGGTCGGTCTACCTGGTCTCGCACCACGCCGTGCCGGTCATGCTTTCCCAAGGCAGCGGCGCGATCGTCAACAACGCATCCGTCGCCGCCCTCGTCGGCGACCGCAACGCCGCCTACTGCGCGAGCAAGGGTGGCGTCGCGAACCTGACCCGGGCGATGGCGCTGGACTACGCGACCCGGGGCATCCGCGTCAACGCCATCTGCTGCGGCGAGATCGACACGCCGCTCTTCGTGCGCGAGTCGTACCAGATCGGCATGACGCCCGACACGTACCGCGAACTGCTCAACGAGTACCACCCCATCGGCCGCATCGGCCTGCCCTCTGAGGCGGCCGCGGCGGTCGCGTTCCTGGCCAGCGACGACGCGAGCTTCATCACCGGCGTGCTCCTGCCGGTCGACGGCGGCTACAGCGCGACGTGAGGAGGCACTGATGCGCGGACTGTACGGTAAGGCGGCTCTCGTCACCGGAGGCTCGTCCGGCCTCGGCGAGGCGATCGTGTATCGGCTCGCGGAAGAGGGCGTGAGCGTCGTGGTGGGCGGCCGGGATGAGGCGAGGGCGCGAGCCGTGGCCGCTCAGGCGGCGGAACGCTCTCGCCGGCAGGGCCACCAGCGCGAGCACGCGGTCGTGCTGGGCGACGTCTCCGTCGTCGCCGACTGCGACCGCCTGGTCGCCGAGGCGGTCGCGCGGTTCGGCGGCCTCGACATCCTCGTCAACTCGGCCGGCGTGTGGCTCGAGAAGTCGATCCTCGAGACCAGCGAGGCCGAGTGGGAGTGGTGCGTCGGCACCTGTCTCAAAGGCACCTACTTCATGTGCAAGGCGGCGCTCCGGCACATGGTCCCGCGGCGCGCCGGCGTCATCGTCAACCTGGCGAGCGACTCCGGCATCCACGGCGAGCCCGGCGCGGCGGTGTACTCGGCAGCCAAGGCCGGCGTCGTGATGCTGACCCGTGCCCTGGCGATCGACCACGGCCCGGACGGCATCCGCGTCTGCAGCGTCAGCCCTGCGATCTTCGACACGCCGATGCTGGCGAACGCCATCGCTGCCGCGGCCGACCCGGTCGCCTACACGGAGGGGATGGAGGACGAGTACCCGCTCAAGCGGATCGGGCGTCCGGAAGAGCTGGCCGCCGCCGTGGCGTTCCTGGCGAGCGACGACGGCAGCTTCGTCAGCGGCCGCACCCTGGTGGTCGACGGGGGCGTGACGGCGTAGGGCGCGGGGCGTCAGCGCCGGGGACGGCCCGGCCGCGCCAAGTGACGCTGCGTCAGTCGCGCGGCGGGTTGCCGCCGTGGCAGGAGCAGTAGGAGCCGGTGAAGTTCCCGTTGGGGTGACAGGCGCTGCACGCGAACGACCCGGCGCTGTGCTCTCCGGCCGGCGGGTGATTGAAGGTCGACGGCACGAACGACGACGTCGTGTGGCACTGGGCACAGTTGGTCAGCCCGCCGTGCTGGCTGCCGTGGCAGCTGCTGCAGTCCCTGCCGGGGGCGTCCAGGCCGTTGGTGTGGCACTTCTCGCACGGGAAGCCCGCGTGCACGCCGCCGAGGGCGATGGGATGCTGGAAGTGGTTCGCCCACGACGACGTGGTGTGACAGCGCAGGCAGTCGCCGCGGTCGGGGTGTGGGCGGGTGTGGCAGTCCTCGCAACCCGTCTTCGGGTGCTCGAACGTGGACGGCTTCCAGTGCGTGGGCACGTGGCAGCGGGCGCACAGCGTCTGTTTGACGGTCTTGTGCTTCTTGGCGTGGCACTGCACGCAGCCCGCCGGGAAGCCGATCTGCTGGGGCGTCGCCTTGGTGTGGCACTGCTCGCAGACCACCGTGTGGTGCTGCTGCCCGAGCGGCACGGGGTGGGTGAAGGTGGAAGTCCACGCCCCGAGTTGGTGGCAGTCGGTGCACGGGCCGCGGTCGGCGTGCGGCGCCTTGTGGCACGTCTGGCAGGCGCCGGACGCCTGCTTGCCGTCGTGGCAGCGCAGGCAGAACGCCATGGTGGCCGGGTCGACGGAGGGCTTGCCGGGGACGTGGGTGTGGACCACGCGCGCGTGGCAGTCGATGCACAGGGTGCCGTTGTCGTGCTGCTTGTGGGAGAAGGTGACCTGCGGTGCGGCCGAGGCCGGGGACGAGGCTGCGGGAGTCGCGCCGGCGGCGCTCGCCGGCGTCAGCACCAGCGGGTCCTTGACGCTGCCGCTCGGATGGCAGTCGCTCGCGGCGCAGGTGGAGTCCGGGATGTGCTCGGTGACGGCGATCGGCGCCTTGACCTGGCCGGTGAAGTGCACGTAGACCTCGCGCAGCGCTGACCCCTTCGCTTCCACGAACTCCAGGGCGCCGGGCTTGATGTGGCAGCGCACGCAGGCGACGTCGTGGTGGGCCGACTTCTCCCAGGACGCGCCGTAGGGCTCCATCTCGTGACAGGCGTGCTCGCAGAAGCTGCTGCGCTCGGTGTAGGCGGCCGCCGCGAGCGAGGCGCCGGCGAAGACGACGACGATGACGGCGAGCACGATCGCGATGCGGCGGGCCCGGCGCCGGCGCCGCCGCTGCACGTCACGTCGCGAGATCCGCTCGTCGGGGCTTGGCCTGGGGCCAGGCTCGGGGTCGGAGGGCATGCGTGCACTCTACTCCACGCCCGGGACATGTCCTGCGCCTGGCGTCGGGCGCAGCGGCCGCCCGTCAGCTCCCGGCGGCCACGCGGTCGATCTCGGCGATGAGCTCGGCCTTGCGCTCCTCGGGCAGCAGGGACGCCGTGATCGAGTTGCGCGCCAGCTGGGCCAGGTCGGCGTAGCTCAGGCCCAGCGCCCGCTGGACGGCGAGGTAGTTGTCCAGCAGGTAGCCGTCGAAGTAGGCGGGGTCGTCGGAGTTCACCGTCACGACCAGGCCGGCATCGAGCAGCTTCTTGAGCGGGTGTCGCGAGAGGTCCGGCGTCACCTGCAGTTCGAGGTTGCTGAGCGGGCACATCGTGAGCGGGACGCGGAGGTCGGCGAGGCGCCGCTGCAGCGCGGGGTCCTCGATCGCGGCCACCCCGTGGTCGATGCGGCGCACCTTGAGCACGTCCAGCGCGTCCGCGATGTAGTCGGGCGGGCCCTCCTCGCCGGCGTGCGCGACGGCGATCATGCCCGCCGCCCGCGCCTTCTCGTACACGGCGGCGAACTCGTCCGGCGGGTGGTCCAGCTCGGCGGAGTCGAGTCCCACGCCCACGATCACGTCCTTGTGGGGCAGCGCGAGCTCCAGCATCTCCATCGCCTCGGCGGCGGGCCTGTCGCGCAGGAAGCACATGATGAGCCGCCAGCTGACGCCGAGCTCGGCCTCACCGTCGCGCAGCGCCCGGGTGATGCCGCCGACGATGTCGTCGAACGGGACGCCTCTGGGCACATGGCTCTGAGGGTCGAAGAACACCTCCACGTGCCGGGCGCCTTCGCCGGCGACCCGGCGCACGTAGGCGGCCGTCAGGTCGTAGAAGTCCTGCTCGGTGACGAGGACCTGGACTCCCTCGTAGTAGATGTCGAGGAAGTTCTGGAGGTCGCTGAAGCGATACTGGGCGCGGCACTCGTCCGCTGACGAGCACGGCAGCGCGACGCCGTTGCGGCGGCCGAGCTCCAGCAGCAGTTCGGGTTCGAGCGTGCCCTCGATGTGCAGGTGCAGCTCCGCCTTGGGCAGGCGACGGACGAACTCGCTGATCGCCGCGTCCGTCTTCTGATCCGGGGCGCCGGCGTCGGTGGCGTCGGGCACGCATCCTCCTTGTGGGCCGTGGTAGTCGCCGTTGTACCCGCTGGGCGCGGAAGTGGCAACGGGCACGGCCCATCTCGGATCTAGGCCGCCGCCACGACGCGTACGTTGAACGCGGCCGTGCCGGCCGCACCCATCACCCTCAACCAGAGGGGCAGCCACATCTCCTGCCCGCGCGCGGCGGTGATGTCGCCCAGGTCGAGCACCTGCTCCCAGCCGAACCAGTGCTCGAGCGGCTCCCGCTGGATCCAGTCCTTGGCCTTCTGGTCGTTGCCCGACACGAACATGGTCGTCGCCCCGGTCAGTTGGCCCGGGTCGGTCATGACCTGGGCGGCGACGGTGTTCAGGGACTTGACGACGCTGGCGTCGGGGAAGGCCGCCTGGATGCGTTCACCGAGCGACTCGGTGTTGCAGAAGAGCAGCGTCGGGGGCATGCCGCGCGAGAAGTCGAGCGGGTTGGCGACGTCGAGGAGGATCTTGCCGGCGAGGTTGGCCGCGCCGGCGGCCTCGAGCGCCTCGAGCGAATGGGCGCCGTTGGTCGCGTTGATCACCACTTCGCCGTGGGCCGCGGCGTCGGCGAAGCTACCCGCCGCCGCGGCCCCGCCCAGCTGCCGTTGCGCCGCCGCGAACTGCTCGGCGGACGGGATCGTGCCCCTCTCGCCGAGGTCCTTGGCCTGCGTCGTGTCGCGGGAGCTGATCGTGACGCTGTGGCCGAGCTCGAGCAGCTTGGTGGCCAAGGTCTGCGCGACCCGGCCCGAGCCGATGATCCCGATGTCCATGTCGTTCTCCTCTGCGTGGCGAGCGTCGGCGGACGCCTGTGGGCTTGGGGTCTCCCCTGGGGTGGTGCCCGGTGCAGTGCAGCACCAGTCATGACGGGATAGCATCGGCCGCGTGGACCACGAGCACGTCATCTACTCCTGGAGCGTCCAGGGCAGGGTCGAGCCGCTGCGTATCACCGGCGGCGAAGGCTGCACCTTCCGGGACGCCGGCGGCAAGCGCTATCTCGACTTCGCCTCGCAGGTAATGAACCTGAACCTGGGCCACCGGCACCCGCGGCTGGTCGAGGCGCTGCGGCGCCAGGCGGAGACTCTGTACGGCCTGGCGCCGTCGTTCGCCAGCGAGCCGCGGTCGGAGCTCGCCCGGCTGCTCGCCGAGGTGACGCCGGGCGACCTCAGCATGACGCTGTTCACCACCGGCGGCTCCGACGCCAACGAGAACGCCGTCAAGCTGGCGCGCTGGGTGACCGGGCGCCAGAAGGTCGTCGCCCGCTACCGCAGCTACCACGGCGCCACGGCGGGCGCCGCGGCGCTCACCGGCGACCCCAGGCGCTGGCCTGCCGAGCCGGCCGTCCCCGGCGTCGTGCGCCTGTTCGATCCGTATCCGTACCGCTGCGGCGCCGGAGCGCACGAGGCCGGCGCGGACTGTCCGGTGTGCGGCGGAAGCCCGCACCTCGAGGAGATCCTGCGCTACGAGGACCCCGCGTCGGTCGCCGCCGTCCTCCTCGAGACCGTCACCGGCGCCAACGGCGTGCTCGTGCCGCCGTCCGGCTACCTCGCCTCGATCCGCGAGGTGTGCGACCGTCACGGCATCCTGCTCATCCTGGACGAGGTGGTGACCGGCTTCGGCCGCACGGGCCGCTGGTTCGGGTGCGAGCACTGGGAGGTCACGCCGGACATCATGACGCTGGCCAAGGGCATGAGCGGCGGCGCCGCACCGCTCGGCGCCATGATCGTGAGCGAGAAGCTGCGTCCCTGGCTGGAGGACCACGAGTTCGCGAGCGGGCTCACCGCCTGCGGCCACCCGCTCGCCTGCGCCGCCGGCGTCGCGACCATCGAGGCGATGCGCGACGAGCGGCTGGTGGAGAACGCGGCGGCGATGGGCGACGTGCTCGCCGCCGGGCTGACGCAGCTCGCCGACGGTCACCCGTCGGTCGGCGAGGTCCGCGGGCTCGGCCTGCTCTGGGGTCTCGAGCTGGTGCGCGACCGCGAGACCCGTGAGCCTCTGGTGCCGTTCGCGGCGGCGGGTGCAGCCGCGCAGCCGATGGCGGCCCTCCGACGGGCCGCCATGGACCGCGGCCTCTACCTCTTCACACACGACAGCCTCATCGTCGTCGCGCCGCCGCTCATCATCGGGCGCGACGAAGTGCGGGAGGGTCTGGGCATGCTGGACGAGGTCCTCGCGGTCGCCGACGGGCTGGCCGGGGCCTGACTCTCTAGACGAGCCCGAGCAGCTCGCGCGCCCGCGCCGGCGTCGCCACCGGCCGGCCCAGCTCATCGGCCAGCCGGACGGCTCGCTCCACGAGCTGCGCGTTTCCGGTCGCGAGCTCTCCGTGGCGGTAGAAGATGTTGTCCTCGAGCCCGACGCGCACGTGCCCGCCCATGGCCAGCGCGATCATGGCCATGGGCGTCTGCGTGCGCCCGACGCCGATCACCGACCACGTCGCCCCAGCCGGGAGCATGCCGACCGCCTCTACCAGCGCCGCCGCCGTCGCCGGCATCCCGTGCCTCGTCCCCGTCACGAACTGGAAGTGCAGCGGCGCCGGGATCTTGCCCTCCGCGTGGTAGCGCAGCGCCGTCTCGACCATGCCGAGGTCGAAGCACTCGAGCTCGAGCTTGACGCCCCGCGCCTGCGCTTCGGCCGCCAGGGCGTCGAGGAACTCCGGCTCGTTGACGAAGAGGCCGGCATCCATCTGGATGGTCCCCGCATCGAAGCTGGCCATCTCCGGCTGCAGGGCCAGCGGCGCGATGCGCTGCGCGGTCGGCAGGTTCCTGCCGGGGATGCCGCTGGTGGTGAGGCAGAGGATAGCGTCGGTCTCGGCGCGGAGGGCGTCGACGACCTCGCGGAAGACCTCGGGGTCCTGCGTGCCCAGGCCGGTGGCGGCGTCCCGCACGTGCACGTGCAGGACGCTGGCGCCGGCCCGCCATGCGGCGACGCCTTCGGCGGCGATCTCCGCCGGAGTGATCGGGATGGCCGGAGTCTGCTCTCGGCTGATGCGGGAGCCGGTCAGAGCGGCCGTGATGATGACGGGGGGCAGAGCCAGCGGTTCTCTCGTTTCGCAGTTGCGGAACCGTAGCTTACCGGAAGGCGGAGGCGCGAATCCCGCACGGCGCGGGTCGCGACGTTCAAGTCCGGGCGCCGTTGCCCCGATAGTACACAGCAGGCGACGCCAATTGGCGATCACGGTCTCGCGTTGCGAGGCGGGGTGGTGGCGTGAACGTAGAGATGGACTACCTGCTGTTCTTGTACGCGCTCGGTCTCGCCTTCCTGGCGGCGATGCTCCTCGGCCTTTCGGGCACGGTCTCCTCGCCGCTGCCGTGGCGCTGGCTCGGAGCATCGGCCGCAGCACTCGCCGTGTCGTCGACGGCCGATCTGCTCGGCTTCTCCCTGTCCGCGGCCGTCGCGATCGCCATCGTCCAGGGGGTGACCCTCGGTGTCGGCTGCCTGCTGCTCGTCGAGTTCGCGCGGCGCAGCTGGGCGGCGGCCGGCGGACGCAGGGTCGGCCCCTGGATCGTCGTCGCCCTCGCGCTGGTCTCGACGCCGGGTCTGCTCGCAGGTCTCCGCGGCCTCGAGGTGGCGGCGAGCCTCCTCCTGGGCGTCGTCGGTGGCCTGTGGGCGGCGGCGGCGATCTGGCGGTACGCTCGCCATGGAAGCCGGCACCGGCGCCCTCTGACGATCGCGGCGGTCGGCATGGCCGGGTTCGTTCTCGCCGAGTTCGGCGTGACTCTGCCGGCGTCGTTCCCGCCTGCGACCTGGGTCAACCGGCCGTGGTTTCTGGAGACGTTCGGCTTTCCGGTGCAGCTCGTGGCCATGGCCTTCGCCGTCCCCTTCGTGGTCGCCCTCTGGTTCTACTACCGGACGCTGCTCAGAGAGGCGCACCCCGGGCTGATCGACCGCAGGGGGCGGGCCATCGAGGTCAGCGTCGTCGTCGTCATGACGTGCCTGCTCGTCGCGGGCCTCTACGCGACGACGCTCGCCGGGCGCCACGCCGACGCGACGGCCAGGAAGAACCTCGTCGGACGGGCGATGCTGGCCGCCGGGGGCATCAACCCCGACAGGGTCGCGTCCCAGACGGCGACGCCCGCGGACGTCGGTACCAAGGACTACGACGGGCTGCGTGAACAGCTCAAGCTCATGACGGACGCCAGCGCTGACATCCGCTGGCTGTATCTCATGGCGGCGAAGCGGGACGCCATCCTCTTCACCGTCGACGGGATCCCGATCGAGAACCCTGGTCACGCGGAACCCGGGACGCCCTACGAGAAGCCGCCGCCGGACCTGGCGCCTGTGTTCGTCAACGGCAAGGCGGTCACCGTCGGACCGTACAGCGACGAGTACGGTTCGTTCGTCTCGGCGTTCGCCCCAGTCCGTGAGCGCTTCAGCGGGCGCGTGCTGGGGGTGCTGGGCGTGGACGTCGATGCGGCCGAGTGGGCATCCGCGGTGAGTGAGCAGCGACTGCAGCCGCTGCTCATCACGCTGCTGCTCGCGCTGATGGTCATCGGCCTCTACGTGGTGCAGGAGCGACGCCGTATCGACGCTCTCACTCTTGCCGAGAGCGAACGGGAGTACCGGTCGGTGCTGGAGAGCATGGGCGACGTCTTCTACCGGTCCGACCGGGGCGGCCAGCTGGTCATGGCGAGCCCATCGTTCGCCAGCGTGCTCGGCTACGACTCGGTGGACGAAGCCATCGGCATGGATCTGGCGCAGGAGTTCTATGAACGCCCGTCGCAGTGGGCGGATCTCTTGGAGACCCTGGAGCGCGACGGCTCAGTGACCGACTTCGAGGTCACCGTCCGCCGCCGGAACGGCTCGATCGTCGAGGGCGCGGTGACCGGCAACTTCTACCGGGACGCCAGCGGCGAGGTGCAGGGCGTGGAGGGGGTCCTGCGCGACGTGACGGCGCGCAAGCGCGCCGAGCAGGCCATGGCCGCGGCCGAAGAGCGCAGCCGGAACCTGCTGGAGTCCGTCGGAGAAGGCATCCTGGGCGTCGATACCCAAGGCCTGATCATGTTCACGAACCCCGCCGCGGAGGAGATGCTTGGCTGGACGGCGGCAGAGCTTCAAGGGACGCGCATGCACGAC
>Ga0315271_10001457_pt1 | contig 14258 bp, 15 predicted proteins | sample C3_top_MG_FD_204664 | JGI IMG/M metagenome (GOLD analysis project Ga0315271, IMG submission 204664) | Sediment microbial communities from Yellowstone Lake, YNP, Wyoming, USA - C3_top | ecosystem: Environmental > Aquatic > Freshwater > Lake > Sediment | place: USA: Wyoming | collected 2017-08-01 | reverse complement strand
CGCGCAGTCGACCCACTGCTTGCGCCGGATCGCGCCCGCGCCCCGGGCCTCGCCCGCGCCGGGCACGATCAGCAACCCGTCCCGCGCCCCGGGCCTCGCCCGCGCCGGGCACGATCAGCAACCCGTCCCGCGCCCCGGGCCTCGCCCGCGCCAGGCACGATCAGCGACTCGGCCCGCACCGGATTCGGAACGGCGGAATCCGACCTTACACCGTCAGGCAGGCGCGCACGCCGTCGCGCTCCATGTCGGCACCCTTCCCGGCCTTGATGACCTCACCGCGAGAAAGGACAACGTAGCGATCGGCCAGCGAGCGCGCGAAATCGTAATACTGCTCGACCAGCAGGATCGCCATCTCGCCTTCCGCCGCGAGGCGCCGGATCGCGCGCTCGATGTCCTTGATGATCGACGGCTGGATGCCTTCGGTCGGCTCGTCCAGCACCAGGAGCTTCGGCGCGCTGGCGAGCGCGCGGCCGATCGCGAGCTGCTGCTGCTGCCCGCCGGACAGGTCGCCGCCGCGCCGCTGCATCATGCCGGCAAGGACAGGGAACATCTCGAAGATGCGCGCGGGAATCGGCGTGCCGGCCGCCTTGGTCGCGAGGCCCAGGCGCAGGTTCTCCTCGACGGTGAGCCGCGGGAAGATTTCGCGGCCCTGCGGCACGTACCCGAGACCCAGCCGCGCCCGCTGGTAGGGCGGCAGCCGGGTTACGTCGGCATTGTCGAAATTGACGGATCCCGAGCGCACGGGCAGCAGCCCGGCGAGGCACTTCAGCAGCGTCGTCTTGCCGACACCGTTGCGGCCGAGAATCGCCGTGACCGCGCCGGAGGGCGCTTCGAAGGCGACGTCGCGCAGCGTGTGGCTGCCGCCGTAATACTGGTTGAGCTTGGCAACGGTCAGCATCGCAGTGCGTCTCCCGCCGAGCCCGCGCTAAGGGCACTGTGCGCCCCGCCGGGGGGCAGCGAACGCAGTGAGCGTGGGGGCTGTTTCATCCTAGCGCCCGAGATAGACTTCGATCACGCGCGGGTCGGCCTGCACCGTGTCCATTGGACCTTCCGCCAGCACGCTGCCCTCGTGCAGCACGGTGACGGTGCGCGCGATCCGGGCGATGAAATCCATGTCGTGTTCGACCACGACCACCGAATGCCGGCCGGCGAGCGACTGGCACAGATCGGCGGTGCGCAGCGTTTCCTCGTCGGTCATCCCGGCCACCGGCTCGTCGAGGAGCAGCAGGCGCGGCTCCTGCATCAGCAGCATCCCGATTTCCAGCCACTGCTTCTGCCCGTGCGACAGCAAGCCGGCGGGGCGGTCGACCTGATCGCGCAACTGGATGAGCACCAGCGTCTCCGCGATGCGATCGAGCTCGGCGCTGCCGAGCCGGGCGGCGAGCGTCCTGCGCACGCGCTTGTCGGCCTTCATCGCGAGTTCCAGGTTTTCGAACACCGAGTGCTGCTCGAACACCGTCGGCTTCTGGAACTTGCGGCCGATCCCCGCGTCGGCGATCTCGGGCTCGGACATCTGCGTGAGGTCGATCGATTGCCCGAAGAACACGGTGCCGGCATCGGGCCGGGTCTTGCCGGTGATAACGTCCATCATCGTCGTCTTGCCGGCGCCATTCGGGCCGATGATGCAGCGCAGCTCGCCGTCGTCGATGGTGAGGCACAGCTTGTTCAGCGCCTTGAACCCGTCGAAGCTCACCGACACGTCGTCGAGATACAGGATCGGCCCGTGCGTGGTGTCGACGTCGCGGCCGGCGATGCGCATCCCGGCCTCGGTGAACGCGCCGGAGGTCCCGGCATCGATGCCGTGCACGGCGGTCGCCGTCATGGCGCGGCCTCCATGGTCCTGCCCCGCAGGTAAGAGGTCCGTTCGTCGGCCGGCCGGCGAATCGCACGCCGACGCGCCCTTCGGGCCTGGGTATCGCCCGGCGTGCTCATCGTCCCCGACCACGCCGGAAGAGGCCGATCACGCCCTGCGGCAGGAACAGCGTGACCAGGATGAACATGAGACCGAGCACGAACAGCCAGAACTCGGGAAACGCCTGCGTGAACCAGCTCTTCGCTCCGTTGACGATGAACGCGCCGAAAATGGGCCCGATCAGCGTGCCGCGGCCGCCGACCGCCGCCCAGATCGCGATCTCGATCGAGTTCGCCGGCGACATCTCGCCCGGATTGATGATGCCGACCTGCGGCACGTACAGCGCGCCGGCGATGCCGCACAGCACCGCGGAGAGCGTCCACACGAACAGCTTGTAATGCACCGGGTTGTAGCCGCAGAACATGACGCGGCTCTCGGCATCACGGATCGCGGTCAGCACGCGGCCGAGGCGGGACGTGACGAGGTAGCGCGCCAGCAGCAGGACCGCGAGCAGAAAGGCGGCGGTGATCGCGAACAGCGCGAGCCGCATCTCCGGCGTCGCGATCGGGAAGCCGAGAATGCGCTTGAAGTCGGTGAAGCCGTTGTTGCCGCCGAACCCGGTGTCGTTGCGGAAGAACAGCAGCATGAACGCGTAGGTCAGCGCCTGCGTGATGATCGAGAAGTACACACCCTTGATCCGCGACCGGAAGGCGAAGAAGCCGAACACGAACGCGAGCACGCCGGGGACCAGGACGACCAGCAGCGCCGCGTACCAGAAGTGGTCGGTGAAGCTCCAGTACCAGGGATAGGCCTTCCAGTCGAGGAACACCATGAAATCCGGCAGGTCGCTGTGGTAGACGCCCTCGCGCCCGATCGCGCGCATGAGGTACATCCCCATCGCGTAACCGCCCAGCGCGAAAAAGACACCGTGGCCGAGCGACAGGATGCCGGCGTAGCCCCAGATCAGGTCCATCGCCAGCGCCACGATCGCGTAGCACATGATCTTGCCGAGCAGCGTGACCAGGTGATCCGGAACGTGCAGCGGATGCGCCGCGGGAAGCGTCAGGTTGGCCAGGGGCAGCAGGACGAGCAGCAACAATGCGGTGGCACTGAACCCGATCCAGCCGCCCCGAGTGAACAGCGGATGCCGCGGTGCCTGCAGGCGCGGCGGTGCCTGCAGGCGCGGCGGTGCCGTGCGCGGCGTCGCCGCCTGCGGCGCCAAGGTGTCGGCCGGGAGCGGTCCCTCGATCGCACCCATCATGTGTCCGCCATCCGCCCCTTGAGCGCGAACAGTCCCTGCGGGCGCTTCTGGATGAACACGATGATGAACACCAGGATCGCGATCTTCGCCACGACCGCGCCCGCCCAGCCTTCGAGAAACTTGTTGACGATGCCGAGGCCCATCGCCGCATAGACCGTTCCGGCGAGCTGACCGACGCCGCCCAGCACGACGACCATGAACGAGTCGACGATGTAGCTCTGGCCGAGGTCCGGACCGACGTTGCCGATCTGCGACAGCGCGCAGCCGGCGAGTCCCGCGATCCCGGAGCCGAGCCCGAACGCGTACGTGTCGACGCGGCCCGTCGGCACGCCGAGGCAGCTCGCCATCGACCGGTTCTGCGTAACGCCGCGGACGAACAGGCCGAGCCGCGTGCGCGTGAGCAGACCGGCAATCAGCGCGACGACCGCCGCGGCGAAGCCGATGATGACGATCCGGCTCCACGGCAGCACGAGATTCGAGAAGAGATGGATGCCGCCCGACATCCACGCCGGATTCTCCACCTGCACGTTCTGCGCGCCGAACGCGGTGCGCATCGTCTGGATCAGGATCAGGCTGATGCCCCAGGTCGCGAGCAGCGTCTCGAGCGGGCGCCCGTAGAGAAAGCGGATCACGCTGCGCTCGAGCGCCATGCCGACCAGCGCGGACGCGGCGAAGGCCGCCGGAACCGCGGCGACCAGATACCAGTCGAACGCTCCCGGCAGATGACTGCGGAACAGGTTCTGGATCACGTAGGTGGCGTACGCGCCGATCATCATCAGCTCGCCGTGCGCCATGTTGATGACGCCCATGAGGCCGTAGGTGATCGCGAGTCCCAGCGCCGCGAGCAGCAGCACGCTGCCGAGACTGATGCCGCTGAAGACGCAGCCCACCATCTCGCCGGTGGACAGGCGACTGTCGATGGCGCGCAGCGACAGCTCGGCCTCCGCCCGCACGTCGCTGTCGGGCTCGGCGAACTCGCTGCCCTTTTTCTCCAGCAGAGGCAGCAGCAGCGTCTTGGTGTTCGGGTCACGGCTCCCGGCCAGCGCGCGGATCGCCGCGACGCGGGTGGCCTTGTCCGGGCTTGCCATCTGCACCGTGGCCTGCGTCAGTGTCAGCAGCGCCTTGATGTCCGGATCCTGTTCCTTCGCCAGCGCGCGCTGGATGACGGGGAGCATCTCCAGGTCGGCGCCGCTTTGCAGCGTCTTCGCCGCCTCCAGACGCGCCGCACCATCAGGCGATGCCAGTTTCAGTGCCGCGATGGCCGAGCCGAGCTCGCGCCGCACGCGGTTGTTGAGCACGACATCGTCGCGGGCTTCGGGCAGCGGATCGACTTTCTTGCCGGTCGCGAGATCGATCGCCGCGCCGTCCTTCACCCGCAGCACCACCTCGCCGGCGGTCTGCACCTCGCCGGCCTGCAACGCGAGGAGCAACTCGAGCGCACCCTCGTCGCCGGACGCGGCGAGCCGGCCCATCGCCTTGATCCTGTCGTCGTTCTCGCCCAGCGCGAGATCGTGAATGAGCGCGGGCGCAATCGCCGGCGCGGCGTGCGTGACGCCCTGCGCCGACGCGGCGACCAGGGCCAGGCCGATGACGGCGACTACGCGGCGGAAACCGGGGACAGAAGCGAGCATGGCCTGTGGCAAAGTTGGAATTCCGGAAAAACGGAGCGGGCGGCAACCGGTGATTCGGAGCTGCCGCCCGCGCTGCGCTGCCGGACGGGGCCGGCGTGGTTTGCTTCAGGATCAGCCTTTCCTGTCGGGCTCGTCGGTCTTCTTCTCGTTGCCTTCGATGAACGGGCTCCACGGCTGTGCGCGGATCGGGCCCTTGGTCTTCCAGACGACGTTGAACTGGCCGTCCTTCTGGATCTCGCCGATGAACACCGGCTTCCAGAGGTGGTGGTTCTTCTCGTCCATCTTGACCTCGAAGCCGTTGGGCGCATTGAACTTCTGCCCGGCCATCGCCGCGACGACCTTGTCGGTGTCGGTCGACTTCGCCTTCTCCACCGCCTGCTTCCACATGTGGATGCCGATGTACGTGGCTTCCATCGGGTCGTTGGTCAGCGGCCGGTCGGCGCCCGGAAGCTTCTTCGCCTTGGCGTATGCGGCCCATTGCTTCTTGAACGCGTCGTTGGCCGGGTTCTTGAGCGACATGAAGTAGTTCCACGCCGCCAGGTGCCCGACGAGCGGGTTGGTGTCGACACCGCGCAGCTCCTCCTCGCCGACCGAGAACGCGACCACCGGCACGTCGGTGGCCTTCAGGCCCTGGTTGCCGAGCTCCTTGTAGAACGGAACATTGGAGTCGCCGTTGATCGTCGAGACGACGGCCGTCTTGCCGCCCACCGCGAATTTCTTGATGTCGGCGACGATCGTCTGGTAATCGCTGTGCCCGAACGGCGTGTACTTCTCGTCGATGTCCTTGTCGGCCACGCCCTTCGACTTCAGGAACGCGCGCAGGATCTTGTTCGTCGTGCGCGGATAGACGTAGTCGGTGCCGAGCAGCACCCAGCGCTTCGCCGCGCCGCCTTCCTTGCTCATCAGGTACTCGACGGCGGGAATCGCCTGCTGGTTGGGCGCAGCGCCGGTGTAGAACACGTTCTTCGACAGCTCCTCGCCTTCGTACTGCACCGGGTAGAAGAGCAGCCCATTGGTCTCCTCGAACACCGGCAGCACCGACTTGCGCGAGACCGACGTCCAGCAGCCGAACACCACGCTCACCTTGTCCTGCGCAATGAGCTGGCGGGCCTTTTCGGCGAACAGAGGCCAGTTCGAGGCCGGGTCGACGACGACCGCTTCGAGCTTCTTGCCCAGCACGCCGCCCTTGGCATTGATCTCGTCGATCGTCATCAGCGCGACGTCCTTCAGCACCGTTTCGCTGATGGCCATCGTCCCCGACAGCGAATGCAGCACGCCCACCTTGATCGTGTCAGCGGCGAATGCCGGTGCGTTGACCACCATGCCGGTCGCCGCGAGCGCGGCGGTCAGTGCCAGTCGTTTGAGTGCGTTACGTCGTTCCATTGTGTGTCCCCGCGTCAAAAAAGTTGAAAAGTGCTGCCACCACCCGCCGTGAGCGCCGTCGCCTGGAATGCGCGCAGCGCGGCCTCGCATGGTGCGTTGCACAATCCATGCCACAGGGACGTGTTCTGTCTAACCTCCTGTTTGCAATGGTGTTACCGCCGAACGCTCGTGTCCGGCGCTGCAGCTGCAACGATCGGCCGCACGCCGCCCGATTTCCGGAATGGTGCGTCGCACTCGCCGACGCACCGAAATGGGTGCGCCGCTACGATCCGGCGACGGACCCCCCCAGCCCGCGCTCGATGACGAAGCGCACGACGACGTCGAGCCCCTGTCCGGGTCTTGAGGCCCGCGCCGCATGCCGGCCAGCACGTCGGCGGCGGCGATGCGCAGGCAGCCCGCGCCTACCGGCACCGGCGGGTGGCGATTGCCGAGATGGCAGGCCGCGCGAGCCAGGGCATCCGCATCGGGGCAACGAACCTCGAACAGGTCCTCGTCGGGGGCAACAACCCGCACCACGCGACCATCGTCGGCCTGCAGGAACTCGCCGCCGCGAAGCACCGAGCCGCGATCGAGAAAAAGGCCGATATCCTCGCCACCGGTCACCGTCGCGCGCAGGCGGCTCTTCTGCCGCTGCTCGAAGGGCAGCACGAGGTCGGCATGATGCGGCGCCGGCGCGCCGAGTTTCGTTTGCACGAAGAGCATTGGTGTCGGTTCAGAACAGGAAATCCCGCTGCGCCATCGGCAGCACGGTGGCGGGCTCGCAGGTCAGGAGCTCGCCGTCGGCGCCCACCTCGTAGGCCTCCGGATCGACGCGTTGGGGTCGCCCATCGCCGCTGCCGCGATCACACCGCCCTTCAATATCAGCGACGGTTTCACCCCGAAGAGCGCCGGTTTCCACAGCACGAGATCGGCGAGCTTGCCGGCTTCGACCGACCCGACCGCGTGGCTGACGCCGTGCGCGATGGCCGGATTGATCGTGTATTTCGCGATGTACCGCTCGACCCGGTGGTTGTCGTGGGCGGCTGGGTCAGGCGCGAGCTTGCCGCGCTGCGCCTTCATCTTGTGCGCGGTCTGTCACGTGCGGATGATGACTTCGCCGACCCGGCCCATCGCCTGCGAATCCGACGACAGCATCGAGAACGCGCCGACGTCGTGCAGGATGTCCTCGGCGGCGATGGTTTCGCGCCGGATCCGCGACTCCGCGAACGCGATGTCCTCGGCGATCGCCGGATCGAGGTGATGGCACACCATCAGCATGTCGAGGTGCTCGTCGATGGTATTGATCGTGTACGGGCGTGTCGGATTGGTCGACGACGGCAGCACGTTCGGCTCGCCGCAGGCGCGGATGATGTCCGGCGCGTGGCCGCCGCCGGCGTCGTCGCGGCGCGCAAAACGCAGGGCAAGCCGCGCCTCCCAGCCGTCGGGAGCATCGGCAGGGTCAGCGCCTGTTTTTCCGTTGTCGCGAGCGATGGCGATTCCTCGACGGAAAAACACGGTCTGACGCTATTCGGGAGCGCCGGGCTTCATCGCCAGCGCCCTTGCATACAGCCGGTCGCGCGGTTCCCCGGTCATCGCCGCCACCACGCGTGCCGCGCGCGAAGGCGGCAGTTCGTCCAGCAGCGCGCGCAGCCAGCGTCCGGTTTCGGGCGACGGCGCGGGCGCGCCCGCGGCGCCGGTCCCGGGCTTCGGCGCATCGACCAGCAACACGAACTCGCCGCGCCGGCGGTTGGGGTCGGCGGCGAGCCATGCGGTCGCTTCCGCAAGTGGCAAGCGCGCGATCGTCTCGAATTTCTTCGTCAGTTCGCGGGCGACGGTGAGCTCGCGCTCGCCGCCGAGCACGTCGATCAACGCGGCGAGGGTGGCGCCCACCCGGTGCGGGGCCTCGTAGACCACCAGCGCAAACGGCAGCGCGGCGACGGCGATGAGCGCGTCACGGCGAGCCTTGGCGGTGGCGGGGAGGAACCCCAGAAACAGGAAATGCGGCGCCGTGAGCCCGGCAGCCGAAACAGCCGCGATCGCCGCGTTCGCGCCGGGAATCGGGACCACGGCGAATCCGGCGTCGCGGACCGCGCGCACGAGCAGGGCACCGGGATCGCTGACCGCCGGCGTCCCGGCGTCGCTGACCAGCGCCACGCTGCGACCCTCGCCCAACATGCCGACGATGCGCGCGGCACGGGTCGCCTCGTTGTGTTCGTGCAGCGACAGGGGCCGCGCCGCGATGCCGAAATGCCGCAGCAGGACCGCCGTGACGCGCGTGTCCTCGGCTGCCACGACGTCGACCGTACCGAGGATGTCGAGCGCGCGCAACGTGACGTCACGCAGATTTCCGACCGGCGTGGCAACCACATATAATGTGCCTGGAACGGCGTGAAACCGCGACGCCTCCCCGTCCGTGAAGGTCGTCAGTGCGGCACACCGGTGCCCCTCCCTCTCGTCCACGTCAGTTTTCGCCGGTCCGCTGGAAGGTTCTTGATGAACGCTGGGATGCGCCGCTGCCGTGATGCCGCGCTCGCGCTGATGCTGGCGCCGCTGCTCGCGCTGGCGCTGCCGGCATTGTCCGCCGCGCAATCTCCCGCCGCAAGCGAAGCCGAGGCGCAACCGGCGGCGCCGCAGCCTTCGCCAGCAGCCCGAGCGGAGCCCGACACGGCGACGCTCGGCCCGGCAGCCCCCGCGGGGCCGCCCGACGCGAAGGCCGCTGCGACACCGCCACGGACGGCCGCGTGGCTCGCCCTGGTGCTGCCGCTGCGGTCGCCAACCTATGGCCGCGCGGCCGACGCGGTCAAGGAAGGATTCGCTGCGGCCGCCGCGACCGCCGCGGTCAAGTTCGAAGTGATCGCGCACGGCGATGGCGACGTGCGGGCCGCGCTCGACACGGCGAAGGAGTCCGGCGCGCGCGTGGTCGTCGGCCCGCTCGTCCGCGACGACGTCAGGGCGATCGCCGGCTTCGGTCGCGACGCGCCCTGGATCATCGCGCTCAACCAGCTCGACGACGGCAACCCGCTGCCGGTCCGCGTGTACACGCTCGCTCTCGCCATTGATGGCGAAGCACGGCAGCTCGCGCGGCGCGCGCGCGCCGACGGCGCGCAGTCGGTCGTGGTCATCGGCGGCGAGACCGCGCTGCAGAAACGTTTTGCCGACGCGTTCGTCGCGGAGTGGATTCTCGCCGGCGGCGGCGCGCCGGTGACGCTGCGCTTCGACCGCGCACCGGAGATGCTCGCTGTCCTGCGGCGGGAATTCAACCGGGCTGCGCCCGACGCTGTCCTCCTTGCGGTCGACGCGCAGGACGCCGCGCTCGCCAAGCCGTATCTCGGCACTGTCACGGCTTACGCGAGCAGCCAGGTGAACGACCGCCAGGCGCCCGGCGAACTGCTCGAACTCGACAACGTGGTGTTCGTCGATCTCCCATGGCTCGCCGACCCCGGTGCCGCGACGTTCAGCCGCATCGCCCGGCGCGAATACCCGAGCGCCGCCTACGACCGCCTCTACGCGCTGGGGGTCGACGCCTTCCGTGTCGCGCAGGCGTTCACCGACGGCACGCCGCCGGAGAAGCTCGAATTCGACGGCGCGACCGGGCATGTCACGCTCGACCGTTCGCGCCAATTCGTGCGCGAGGCCATGCTGCTGCAGTTCCGTGCCGGCCAGATCGTTCCCGCCGGCAGCCGCTGAACGGCGCGCGCCGACGCGCGCGCGGTAACCGGCCCCGCCGCCGCCCATGCCGAAGCCGCCTGCCGGGAGCCGCGCCGTCGCGGGTGCGCACGCGGAAGCGCTGGCAGCGCAGTTTCTCGCCCACCGCGGTCTCGCGATCCTCGAACGCAACTGGCGGCGCCGCTGCGGCGAACTCGATCTCGTGGCCCGCGATGGCGACACGCTCGTCTTCGTCGAGGTCCGGCTGCGCCGCAGCGGCGCTTTCGGCGGCGCGGCGGCCAGCATCACCGCGACCAAACGCGCCCGGCTCGTCAACGCGGCCAATCTCTATCTCGCCAGGCTGCCGCGCACGCCGCCGTGCCGTTTCGATGCCATCCTGCTCGACGCGCTCGACCCTGCGCGGATCGAGTGGCTGCGCGACATATTCGGCGCCTGAAGAGGGGCCGCGGCCGGCACGCCGGTGATTCTTGCTACAATTCGACGTTTGTCCGCAACCCGCCCACGATGGATTCGACCCAGCGCATCCGCCAGCACTTCGCCGACAGCGCGCAGCTCAAGCTGGACGCCGTCGATGCGCTTGCGCCCGCCGTCGCCCGTGCGGCGGAGATCCTGACCGAAAGCCTGCTCGCCGACGGCAAGATCCTCGCGTGCGGCAACGGCGGCTCGGCGGCCGACGCGCAGCATTTCGCCGCCGAGATGGTGGGCCGCTTCGAGCGCGAGCGCCCTGAGCTGCCGGCCATTTCCCTCTCTACCGACACCTCGATCCTCACGGCGATCGCCAACGACTATTCGTTCGACCAGGTGTTCGCAAAGCAGGTGCGCGCGCTCGGCGCCAAGGGCGACGTGCTGCTCGCGATCTCCACGTCGGGCAACTCGGGCAACATCATCGCCGCGATCAACGCCGCCCGCGAGCGCGAAATGCGCGTGGTCGCACTGACCGGCAAGGGGGGCGGCCGCATCGGCCAGATGCTCTCCGCCGGCGATTCGCACCTGTGCGTCCCGCACGACCGGACGGCGCGCATCCAGGAGGTCCACCTGCTCATGATCCACTGCCTCTGCGATGCCATCGACAACGCCTTGCTGGGGGATGACGAATGAACACCGCAACGGCACGCGCTGGTCGACCAAACGCCGCCGCGGCGCGGCCGCCGGCGCCTCGGGAAGGTTGCCTGCACGCACTGCCGGCGGCGGCCGGCCTCGCGCTCGTCGCCGCGCTCGCGCTGTCCGCGCTGCAGGGCTGCGTGCCGGCGCTGGTCGTCGCGGGTGTCGGCGCCGGCGCGATGGTCGTCAACGATCGCCGCTCGACCGGGGCGCAGGTCGACGACGAGTCGATCGAGCTCAAGATCAACACCGCCGCCGGCAGCAGCTACGGCAACGAAATCCACCTCAACGTCACGAGCTACAACGCCACCGTGCTGCTCACCGGCGAAGTGCCGAGCAAGGCGGTGCTGGACGACATCGTCAAGGTCGCCAAAGGCACCGACCGCGTGAAGAAAGTAGACAGCTATCTCGTGATCGGGCCGAATGCCGAGATGTCGACGCGCACCAACGATTCCTACATCACGTCGAAGGTGAAGGCGCGCTTCGTCGAGTCGGACAAGTTCTCGGCGACGCACGTCAAGGTCGTCACCGAGCGCGGCGTCGTCTACCTGATGGGCATCGTGTCGCGCGCGGAAGGCGACGCCGCCGCGCAGGTCGCCGCGACGACCTCGGGCGTCGGCAAGGTCGTCAAGATCTTCGAGTACACGACCTGAGCGCGCGCAACGTCCGGCGGTCCGCCCTGCCCGGCGGCGAGCCATGACGCCCGATCCCATCGCGATTCCCGCAGCCCGCTACCCGGCGAAGGTGGCCACCACAGCCACGGCGCTCGCGCGCATCGCCGCGCTGCCGCGGCCGCTCGTGTTCACCAACGGTGTGTTCGACGTGCTGCATCGCGGCCACGTCACCTACCTCGACCAGGCGCGCGGCCTCGGCGCTTCGCTGGTCGTGGCGGTCAACGCCGACGCCTCGGTGCAGCGACTCGGCAAAGGCACCGACCGGCCGCTCAATGCGCAGGATGACCGGATGGCGGTGCTCGCGGCGCTCGCCGCCGTCGATCTGGTCGTCCCGTTCGACGACGACACGCCCCGCGCGCTGATCGTCGCCTGCCATCCGGACGTGCTGGTCAAAGGGGGCGACTATACGGCCGCGACCACGGCCGGCGCCGCGGAAACCATCGCCGCCGGCGGGCGCTTCGTGCCGATCCCGTTCGCGTTCGACCGCTCGACCACCGCCCTCATCAACCGGATCCGCAAATGAACGGCCCCCACGCTCACTTCGTTCGCTGCCGCCAAAGGGGGCGCACAGTGCCCTTCGGGCGGCCGCGCTGGCACTGATGCCATGACCGACCGCACCATCCCGCCCGCCACTGCCGCCGCCGGTGCCGTCGTCGAACTGGACGCCGCGCGCTTCCCCAACGCCATCGACGGTCATCCGTTCGCCGTGGTCGATTTCTGGGCGCCGTGGTGCGCGCCGTGCCGCGCGTTCGCGCCCGTGTTCGCGGCCGCCGCGGCGCGGCATCCCGACATCCTGTTCGCCAAGATCAACACCGAGGACGAGCAACAGCTTGGCGCACAGTTCAACATCCGCTCGATCCCGACGCTGATGATCTTCCGCGACAACATCATCGTCTATGCCGAGGCCGGCGCCTTGCCCGCCGCGGCGCTCGAACAGGTGCTCGCGGCCGCGCGGGCGCTCGACATGGACGCGGTGCGCCGCGACGTCGAAGCGCAGCAGGCTGCGGAAGCGGGGAACAGCGGGACGGGCAACGCGTGACGGCGCCGTGAGCGCCGCGCTGCTGCGGTCCGGATTTTCTGCTGATCGCCGGCGGCGCGGCAGGATGCCGCGCGCGCGTCGTCAGGACCCGCGGCGGCCGAGGAAATCGGAGACGATGCCGCGCTGGCTGCGATTGATCGCGACGTCGATGGTGCCGTCGGTCGGATCGTACAGCTTCGCCTTGCGCAGCGCCTTCACCGCCTCCCGGTGCTTGCCCTGCGCCTGCAGCGCCCGCCCGAAGCAACCCCAGGCCTGCGCGTTGTCGAGGTCGAGATTCGTCCAGGTGCCGCAAAGCTCGATCGCCTGCGCCCAGTTTCCCGCCTCGAGCATTCGCGGTCCCTCGACACTGAGGAAGGCGAGGCGCGTCCTGCGCTCGACCCACAGGGCGGCGAGATCCGGGTCGATCGGCAGCCCGGTGTTCCCGGTCGCGGATCCGACGGGAGTCTCCGCACCCGCGACGCGCCACTGCGCATCGCCCGGCGCGACTGGACTACGGGGAATCACGCCGCGCAGCAGCGCTGGAGCGGCGGACAGCCGCCCGGGGATCGACGTCCGCGCCCACGCGATCGACTCCGTCATCGTCTGGTGCCAGGCGACGCCGTAGAGCCAGAGCATCGCGGCAAGACCGGCCACGCCGGTCGCCGTATTGAGATGGCCGACCGGAACGTGGGTGACGAGGCAATCCTCGGCCGAGTCCCACGGCGTCTCCTGATGTTCCGCGACGTGTTCGTAGGCGACGGCGATCATGATCGGAGCGAGCAGCGGGAAGCCGCAGCCGATGCCCCTCCACCAGACGCGGAAGCCGCGCGCGGCCGCGCGGGCGAACCGCGTCCGGCGGTCGTGCACCGCGTAGGCGTCGCTGATCGAGAATTGCAGGAACACGCCGAACAGCCACTTGCCCGGCGTCGTCTGCGCTATTGCGACCAGCAACGCCTCGACCGGAATCCACGACGCCGTGATCACGATGGGCGCGAGCAGGGGATGTCCGAGCCAGTACGCGATGTCCGCGGAGAGAGCCCCGGTCGCCTGCAGCTCCGCCAGCGCCACCGCGAGGATGAGGCCCCAAAGGGCGTAATCGAACAGGCGCGCGCCAAGCCGGCTCCAGGGATGCGGCTCGCTGGTGCGCCCCGACTTCGCGCGCTCCAGTTCCGCCATCCGGAGTTGAAACACCCAGCCCGCATCCTCCTGGGGTTGATTGGTCCCGAGGAAGACGCTCTTTTCACGGCGCCAGTTGAGGATGGCTGGATCGACGAGCGGGAGCGCGGGCGGGGTCGCGCCGGCGCGACGACGGAGTCCCCAGGCAAACCCGTGAACCACACCATAAACCGCGGTCAGCGCGAGCAGCGAAAGCGTGAGCCAGGACAGCACCTGCTTCGCGACGGCGACCACGTCGGGCGGCGTGACCACAGCCACCGCCGCCACGATGAGTGCCCCGAACGTGGCGCACAGCGATATCGCGACGGACGTCGAGCGGCGCAACGAGGCGACTTGCTCGGTGAGGCCCGGATGATGGGGTTTCCGTGCTGACTCGCCGCCCGCCGCGCGCGATGCCTTCCCGCCGGCCCCGGCGGACGCCGCCGCCGGGGCGGCGACGGCGCTCGCGATACCGCTCTGCGGTTTGGCCACCGCGGTGTTGACGACGTGCGCGATGCGCTCCTCGAGCGTGCCGGAC
>Ga0315271_10001456_pt1 | contig 14263 bp, 12 predicted proteins | sample C3_top_MG_FD_204664 | JGI IMG/M metagenome (GOLD analysis project Ga0315271, IMG submission 204664) | Sediment microbial communities from Yellowstone Lake, YNP, Wyoming, USA - C3_top | ecosystem: Environmental > Aquatic > Freshwater > Lake > Sediment | place: USA: Wyoming | collected 2017-08-01 | reverse complement strand
AGCATGCGCACATTTTCGCCATTCTGAGTCGTCGTCACGGTCTGGATCGGCGTGCCGAAATCGGTCACGTCGAGCCGCCGGCGCAGGCTGTCAGGCACTGCTGTGCGCAGGAATTCGACCACCAACCCCGTACCCTGTTGGCGAATGTCGACCCCAACCTGATTGCTCGGCAAGCTGACGATCACGCGGCCGGCACCGTCTGCACCTCGACGGAAGTCGATCTCGCGCAGCGGCTGTTGTTCACGGTTCTGCGGCGGCGCAAAATTGGCCACCGGCGCGGCGCCGGCCGGTGCATTACCGACAGGCGCGGCAGCAACCGTTGCTGCGGACAGGGTGCCGCTGTCGACAATGACCAGCAGCGCCTTGCCGTCAAGTTGCGCACGGTAGGTCGCGGCCTGCTTGAGGTTGAGCACCAAACGCGTACGATCGCCGGCCTGGGCCACGTTGACCGATCGCAGGTTGCCCTGATTGATCTCGACTGACGAGCGACCGAGGGCGCTTCCCACGCCCGGCAGGTCGATCGCAATGCGCGGTGGAGTCTGGATGGCGAAACCCGCCGGCACGGCCGTAAGCGCCTCGCTCAGTTCGATGCGAATCACCTCGCTGCCCGATTGCTGGCTGCTGGTGATCGCCTGGATCACGCCTTGCGCCAGGGCTGCAGCCGGTGCGCCGATCGCCAGCACCAGCGTGATACCCCATGCCCGCCACTTCATCATGATGCGCTTCTCCTTCGAATTCTTCATCGCGCCACCCGCTCCAGCAATTGCAGCGTACTGTTGCGCTCGATCCATTCGCCAGCAGCGTCCTGCACGACTTCACGTAGCACTACATCGCTTTCGCTGATGCGCAGGACACGACCATAGTTCTGGCCCAAGTAGTCGCCGACCTTGACCTGATAGAGCAGACCGTCGACGCGCAGCAGTGCAAACGGATGGCCCAGTTTGTTGACGCTGCCAACCATGCTCATGGAATCCAGCGGATACGCTTCGAGCGGTTCCTTGCGACGCTTCAATTCACCAGCCAGCAACGTGCTCGTAGCTCGCTCGTCGCGTTTGAGCGCGACCGCGAGCTTTTGCGTGCTGAAGGGCTCGACCGCGTCGGCAGCGGCGTACGGTTGGGGGTCGAATTTCTTCGGCGCCTGCAGCGGCGCGACATTGGGCTTGGCCTCGCGGCGCTGTTGCTCCATCCACTGCTGCAGTTCATCGAGATCGGCGCCACAACCCGCGAGTACCGCCGCGCTCAACAAGCCCAGCGCCACATGCAATGCGCGCCGTGATCGCCGGTTGTCAATCACGTGACTCATTTCTTCGCCCCCGCTGCCGGCTTCTTCTGCGATGCGACCTCGTTGGAGTCGAGGTAGCGGTAGGTACGAGCGACGGCATCCATCGCCAGGTTGCCGCCACCGTCGCGCTGCACGCCAACGATCACCAGGTCATGTAGCGTAACGATGCGCGAGAGGTTGGCCACGTCGGCGGCGAAGGCGCCAATGTCGTGGTAGCGACCGCTGACTCGGATCGTGATCGGAAGCTCGGCGTAGTAGTCGCGCACCGCGACGGCACCGGGGCGGAACAGTTCGAACTGCAGGCCGCGGCCGATTCCCGCCTGGTTGATGTCGGTCAGCAGTGCGTCCATTTCGGCCTTGCCGGGCAGCTGCTTTTCGAGCTGCGTCACGTACTCCTCGACCTGCTGCTTCTGCTTGCGCAACTCGGGCAGGTTGACGGCTTGCGCCAGCTTGCCCTGGTAGTCCTGCCTGAGGCCCGGCTCCTTTTCGCGTTCGGCATCGAGTTCGCTGGCCTTGTCCGACAGGAGCGCAAACCAGCCAAGCATTACGACCACTGCACCCGCCACCAGCCAGGATGCCAGCTTGGGCAACAGCGGCCATTGGCCAGGCTGTTTGAAATCGAGTTCGCGGAACTGCGATACAGCCCCTTCGAACCAGGCTGCGAGGTCGAATCCGGATAGTTTGGTCTGGGTTGCCATGCTGCGGCCTCAGGGTGCTTTGATAGCCGCGGCAGCACCGCCGGGCTTGGCGGCCGCGACCGCGGCCTGCGCGGGTACCTTGATCGAGACGCGCATCGAGAAGTCGTAGGTTCGAGCGCGGCCTGCCGACTGCGCGCCACCGGCCTTGATCTCGACCAGCTCTGGCTTTTCGAGCCACGGGGAGCTGTAAAGCGTATTGCGCAAGAACTCGGAGACACGCTCGTTGGTCTGCGCGACACCCGTGATCGCCACGGTCTTGCCGGTTTGTCGGATGGAACTCAGGTAGACACCTTCGGGGGTTTGCTTGACGAGTTCATTGAGCAGGTGCACCGGGACGTTGCGGTCGGTCTGCAGGTCCTCGACCGCCTTTTGCCGCGCCTTGAGCGCATCGATCTCGGCCCGCAGGTTGGCGATGTCCTTGATTTGCGCCTCGAGCTTCTTGATTTCCGCTCCCAGGAAGGCATTGCGCTCCATTTGGGCCGACTTCATCTGGTCGAGCACGACGTACCAAAGCACGGCCACCAGCAGACCGGCCACCGCACCCAGCGCCAGGCCGGTGTAGTACGCGGCCTTGCGCCGCTTGCGCTTGGCTTCGCGGTGGGGAAGGAGGTTGATGAGGATCACTGCATGAACCTCCGCATCGCCAGGCCGCAAGCCGTCAGGTACGACGGTGCCTCGCGGCGCACCTTGTTTTCACGCACTGCCCCGCCAAGCTTCATGTGCTCGAACGGGTTGACCACCATCGAGGCGAATCCCGTGAGGTCGGTGACCCGTTCCTTCAAGCCGGGCAGCGTGGCGGTGCCGCCGGCCAGCATCACGTAATGCACCTTGTGGTGTGGCGTGCTGGTGAAGAAGTATTGCAGCGCGCGGCCAATCTCCTGCGACAGGCTGTCGACGAACGGCCCCAGGATCGCCGTCTCGTAGTCATCCGGCAGGTCGCCGCCGAGTTTCTTCAGTTCGGCCTCTTCGAACGAGAAGCCGTACTGACGCGAGATCAATTGCGTGAGCTGCGAGCCGCCAAATGCCTGGTCACGGTCGTAGAGCATCTCATCGTCACGCAGCACTTTCAGGCTGGTGGTATCGGCACCGATCTCGAACAGTGCCACCAGCGCATCCTTGCCCTCATTGGGCAGCGCTTTGACGATGCGGCTCATGGCCAGACGCGAGGCATGGCTCTCGATGTCCAGCACCACCGGTTTCAATCCGGCGGCCTCGGCCAGACCCTGGCGGTCCTGTACCCGATCCTTGCGCGACGCGGCGATCAGCACTTCAACGTCGCCGATGGAGGTCAGGCTCGGACCGATGACGCAGAAATCCAGGCTGACTTCGTCGAGCGAGAAGGGAATGTATTGGTTGGCTTCGGTCTCGACCTGCAATTCGAGTTCGTCTTCGCGCAGGCCGGCAGGCAGCATGATCTTCTTGGTGATCACAGCCGACTGCGGCATCGCCATGACCACATTCTTGGTGCGCGACCCGCTCTTGCTGACGACCCGACGCACGGCCTCGGCAACTTCGTCGAACTTCTCGATCTGGCCGTCGGTGATCCAGCCCTTCTCAAACGGCTCGGAGGCGAAACGCTCGACAATGAACTCTCCGGCAGCGCTCTGCCCCAATTCGACCAGCTTGACGCTCGATGTGCTGATGTCCAGCCCAATCATCGACGGATGTGTCCGGCCCAGCAGCGAGTCAACAAAGCTCACGACGGTATCCCCCCAAGTGCATCGCCGAAGGCAGCCAATCTGCACCCTGGACTGTTAAGAAGTTACTTGAATGCTAGCAGTAAAGCCCTTGAGCGGCCAAGAAAAAGGCACGCTTTTGGACCTCGCGTCGTTGTATCGGTCAGACGTGAATGACGCGCCTCAGGACGGACCTTGACACGACCTGCCCGCACCCCACAAGGGGTCAGGCCAGCGACACAACGTGCAAGTCGAGCAGCAGTTCACAGATCAACACGGGCCGAACGAACGTGCTTCCTATAATCGCCGCAGCCATCGCTGGCGCGCCACGCGGCGACCGCAGTCGCCGAACCCTGTGAGCCTGAAAAATCGCCTTCCTCCCTGGGCCCTTTGGCTCATGCGCCCGTTGGCTTGGACACTCGCGCTGCTATCAACGTTGGTGTTGCTGGCAGCGGCACTGGTGGCGATCGCACTCGCGGTGGCGTATCCGAACCTGCCGTCGATCACGAGCCTGACCGACTACCACCCGCGCGAGCCGCTGCGCGTCTACTCGGCCGATGGCGTGCTGCTCGGTGAGTTCGGCGAAGAGCGGCGCAGTTTCGTGCCGATCGCGCAGATCCCCAAGATATTGAAGGACGCCGTGCTGGCGATCGAAGACGCGCGCTTCTACGACCATGGCGGTATCGACTACATCGGGATGCTGCGCGCCGGCCTGGCGCAGTTCAGCGAAGCCCGCAGCCAGGGCGCCTCGACGATCACGATGCAGGTGGCCCGCAACTTCTATCTGTCGAGGGAGAAGACCTTCACGCGCAAGATCTACGAGGTGCTGCTGACCTGGAAGATCGAGAGCCAGTTGAGCAAGGATCAGATCCTCGAGGCTTACATGAACCAGATCTATCTCGGCTTGCGCGCGTACGGTTTCGCAGCGGCATCCGAGGTCTACTTCGGAAAGCCGCTGAAGGATCTCAGCATTGCAGAGGCGGCGATGCTGGCCGGCATTCCGAAGGCGCCCTCGGCCTACAACCCGATCGTCAACCCCAAGCGCGCCACCGTCCGCCAGCAACACATCATCGAGCGGATGGAGAGCAACGGCTTCATCACCGCCGAGCAGGCGACCACGGCACGGGCAGAGAAGCTGCGCTACCACACGCAAACCGAAGTTGCTGTGCACGCCGAGTTTGTCGCCGAAACTGCGCGCCAGCTCGTCTTCGCCCAGTACGGCGACGAAACCTATACCCGCGGCCTCAATGCCACGTTGACGATCGACGCTGCCGAGCAGGCCCTTGCGTACCACGCCTTGCGACGCGGGCTGATGGACTTCGAATTGCGCCAGGTCTACCGCGGTCCCGAGGCCTATGTCGACTTGCCCGACGACCCGGCCGACATCGATACTCGCGTGGCCGAGGCGCTTTCCGATCATCCGGACAACGACGATCTGCGTGCCGCGGTCGTGCTGGAAGCCTCGCCGCGCAAGGTCGTCGCGGTGCTGCAAGACGGCGAAGAGTTCACCGTCACGGGCGACGGCCTGCGGCCGGTGGCCTCGGGCCTCGGCGCCAAAGCCGCTGCCCAGCGTCAGATCCGCCGCGGCGCGGTGGTGCGCGCGGTAAAGAACGCCAAGGGCCAGTGGTCGCTGACACAGGTGCCCGAAGTCGAGGGCGGCTTCGTCTCGCTCGACCCTGCCACTGGCTCGATCCGCGCACTGGTCGGCGGTTTCGACTACCGCAAGAGCAAGTTCAACCATGTGACCCAGGCCTGGCGCCAACCGGGATCGAGCTTCAAGCCGTTCATCTACTCGGGAGCGTTGGAAAAGGGTTTCACCGCGGCCACGGTCATCAACGACGCGCCGCTGTTCTTCGACGCCGACGCCACCGGCAGCCAGCCGTGGGAGCCGAAAAACTATGACGGCATCTTCGAAGGCCCGATGCCGTTCAAGACCGCCTTGGCCAAATCGAAGAACATGGTTTCGATTCGCGTCCTTCAGGCGATCAGCCCGGCGTACGCGCGGGAATGGGTCACGCGCTTCGGCTTCGAAGCCGAGAAGCACCCGGCCTACTTGACGATGGCGTTGGGTGCCGGCTCGGTAACGCCGCTGCAGATGGCCAGCGCGTATGGCGTGTTCGCCAACGGCGGCTTCCTGGTGGCGCCGCGCCTGATCGAGCGACTCACCGACAGCAAAGGCCGTCTGCTGCAGCAGTCCGAGCGCCCGGTGCTCGACGAGTCGATGCGCACGCTCGACGCCCGCAACGCCTTCGTGATGACGAAGCTGTTGCAGGAGGTGACGCGCTCGGGTACCGCCGCGAGGGCCCAGGCGACACTCAAGCGGCCAGACATCTACGGCAAGACGGGTACCACCAACGACTCGATGGACGCCTGGTTCGCCGGCTGGCATTCGAGCGTGGTGGCGGTCGTCTGGATCGGCTACGACAACCCGAAGAAGCTCGGTGACCGCGAAACCGGCGGCGGCCTCGCGCTGCCGGTCTGGATCGAATACATGGCCCAGGCATTGAAGCCTGCACCGATCACGGAAATCCAACCGCCCGACGGGGTGGTCAACGTCGGTGGCGACTGGATTTATGAGGAATACGCCCACGGCGAGGGCGTCGGCAGTCTGGGTCTGGACGAGAAGGCCCCAGCGCCGCCGACCGAGGACGAGCGCAAGGGCATCCTCGACCTGTTTCGCAATTGACGGTCCCTGGCGGCCAACTGTCGCCGCATCGCCCGCGCGGACCGGCGCTCAGAATGCGAGCGGCTTTCCGGCCTGGGCGCTGGCGGCTTCGGACAACCGTGCAAACAACTCCGCACCGTCGCGTGTGTCGCGCCACGCGCCGTCGAGATGCCGAAAGTGGTAGCCGCCGCCGCGCGTGGCGAGCCACAACTCGTGCAGCGGTGGCTGGGTGTTGACGACGATCTTGCTGCCTGCGGGAAAGCTCAATTCGAGCAGCCCGCCGGTACGTTGGCCGTCGATGTCGATCAGGTCTTCTTGCAGCCAACGGTCGATGGTGGCTTCGATGCGCGCAAGCACCTCAGCGCTCAGGCGCTGGTACTCGCTGTCGGTCAGGGGCGTGGCTTGCATAGAATCTTCGCCATGAACAGCTTCATGCGCCAGACCAGTGTAGCGGCGGGGGCGTCACCCCTTTGTCGAAAGGGCCGGCGACGCCTGGCCGTACTCTTGCTGTCGGCGTGGCTGGCCGGCTGTGGCCAGAAAGGGCCACTGTTGCTGCCGCCGGCCGTGAACGCGGCGTCTGCGCCAGGCACTGCCCGATGAGCGCGCTGCCAGGTGGGCCGCACATCGCCTGGCGCGGCGATCAACTCTTCGTAGAGGGCCTGGCCCTGGACGCGCTGGCGCGTCAACATGGCACGCCGCTCTACGTCTATTCGCGCCAGGCCATGCTCGCGGCGCTGGCAACTTACCAGCGCGCGCTGGCCGGCCGCTCGCACCTGGTCTGCTACGCGATGAAGGCCAATTCGACATTGGCCGTGCTGCGGACCTTCGCCGATGCGGGCTGCGGTTTCGACATCGTCTCGGTGGGTGAACTCGAGCGTGTCTTGGCTGCCGGCGGCGACATGACCAAGGTCGTGTTCTCTGGCGTCGGCAAGCAGCGTCATGAAATGCGTCGCGCGCTCGAAGTGGGTGTGAAATGCTTCAACGTCGAGAGTCTGGGCGAGTTGCAGACACTGTCCGCGGTGGCGACCGAGAGCGGCCGGAATGCGCCGGTCAGCCTGCGCATCAACCCCGATGTCGACGCCCGGACGCACGCCTACATCTCGACCGGACTGAAAAGCAACAAGTTCGGCATCGCGCACGACCAGGCGCTGGCAGCGTACCGCCGGGCAGCGTCGCTGCCTGGCCTCGAGGTGGTCGGCATCGACTGCCACATCGGATCGCAGATCACCGAGATCGGGCCCTATCTCGACGCAGTCGACCGCCTGCTCGACCTGATCGAGGCGCTCGAAGCCGAAGGCATCCGCATCCGCCACCTCGACGTCGGCGGTGGTCTGGGCATCACCTATGCCAACGAGGTGCCGCCACCTGCCGGTGAGCTGGTGGCGCGGCTGCTCGAACGCATCGACGCCCGCGGCCATGGGCAGCGCGAACTGCTGTTCGAGCCCGGCCGCTCGCTGGTGGGCAATGCCGGCGTGCTGCTGACCGAAGTACTGGTCTGCAAGCCCGGCGAGCTGAAGAACTTCTGCATCGTCGATGCGGCGATGAACGACCTGATCCGCCCGGCGATGTACGAGGCCTACATGGGCATCGTGCCGTGCACGCTGCGCGATGGCACGCCACTACTGTGGGACGTCGTCGGCCCGATCTGCGAATCGGGCGATTGGCTCGGTCGCGACCGCCGGCTGGTGGTGCAACCCGGCGACCATCTCGCCGTGCTGTCGGCCGGCGCCTACGCCATGAGCATGGCCAGCAACTACAACAGCCGGCCACGTGCCGCCGAAGTCATGGTCGACGGCGAGCGCGCCTTCGTCATCCGCCAGCGCGAATCCGTGGCCGGGCTGTTTGCCAACGAGCGCCTGATCGAGCCGTAGGCTCGCATCAGATGCGGCCTTCCGTCACGGCGTGGCAGGCCACGGAGATGCCCGCGACCGCGGTCAGCGCCGGCCGCTCCTGGCTGCACCTGGCGTTGGCGTGCGGGCAGCGCGGGTGGAAGGCGCAGCCCGATGGCGGACTGAGGGGGTTGGGCACCTCACCCTGCACCGGTGTTCTTGCGCGCCCGCTCATGCGGATGTCGGGTATCGCGTCGAGCAGCATGCGCGTGTAGGGGTGCCGCGGTCGGCTGAACAGCTCGGCCTTGTCGGCCAGTTCGACCAGGCGGCCGAGGTACATCACGCCGACCTGATCCGACACATGCCGCACCACCGCCAGGTTGTGCGAGATGAACAGGTACGTCAGGCCACGCTGGCGCTGCAGGTCCTTCATGATGTTGAGCACCTGGGCTTGAACCGACACATCCAGCGCCGAGGTCGGCTCATCGCAGACCAGGAATTCGGGTTGCGTGGCCAACGCGCGCGCGATCGAGATGCGCTGGCGTTGGCCGCCAGAGAACTGGTGCGGGAACTTGTCGACGTCAGCCGCTGCGAGCCCCACCGACAGCAGCAGTTCGGCGACGCGACGGCGCAGTTCGACTGCGTCGGTCACCAGACCGTGCTCGGTCAGGGGCTCGCCGACGATGTCGCGCACCTTCCAGCGCGGATTCAGGCTGGCGTACGGGTCCTGGAAGATCATCTGCATGCGCCGACGCATGAGGCGCAACTGCGCCCGGTCAGCGGCGCCATGGGTGTCCTTGCCGTCGAACTGCACGCTGCCGCGCGTGGGGCTGTACAGGCCAACCAGCAGTCGCGCGACCGTGCTCTTGCCACAGCCCGATTCGCCGACCAGCGCCAGCGTCTTGCCGCGCTGGATGGCGAAGCTGACGCCATCGACGGCGTGCACGAACTGCCGCGGCTGGCGTTCGACGACGCGGTTCAGCCACGGCGCCGAGACGTCGAAGGTCTTGGCAAGGTCCTTGACCTCGACCAACGGCGCCGTCACGCCACGCTCCGCAGGCCATCGGCCACCCGCCAGCAGGCCGCACGCGTCGGCCCGGCTTCGAGCAAGTCCGGCCGCTCGCTGCGGCAGCGTTCGAACACCTGTGGGCAGCGTGGGTTGAAGGCGCAGCCGCTGGGTATGGCGTTCAGGCGCGGCATTGCACCGTCGATCTGCAACAGCCGCTCACGGTCCTCGTCCATGGCTGGAATCGAGCCCATCAAGCCGACGGTGTAGGGATGCGACGGTCGATGAATCACGTCGGCCACCGGCCCAACCTCGACGATGCGCCCGGCATACATCACCGCCACCCGGTCGCAGGTTTCGGCGATGACGCCCATGTCGTGCGTAACCAGCATCACGGCCGTGCCGTGCTCCTTGCACAGGCGCCGGAGCAAAGAAATGATCTGGGCCTGGATCGACACGTCGAGCGCGGTCGTCGGCTCGTCGGCGACGATCAATTTCGGCTCGGCCGCCAGCGCCAGCGCGATCACCACGCGCTGGCGCATCCCGCCGGAAAACTGGTGCGGGTACTGGTCGATGCGCTGTTCGGCGGCGGGGATGCCGGTTTCCTGCAGCAGCTTGACGGCGCGCGCCCGGGCCTGGTCTTCGCTGACCGGCAGGTGGGTGCGGATGGTCTCGATCAATTGCCGGCCGATGGTGTACAGCGGGTTCAGCGAAGTCAGGGGATCCTGGAAGATGGCACCAATGCGACGGCCGCGAATCGCGCGCATCTGCTCGTAAGGCAGGTTGTCGATACGCTGGCCGGCGAGCAGGATTTCGCCGCCGGCAATGCGCCCTGGCGGGTCCAGCAGGCCGATGATGGCCGCGCCAGTGAGCGACTTGCCGGCACCCGATTCACCGACCACGCCGAGCACTTCGCCGGGCGCGATCGAGAACGAAATGTCGTCCAGGGCGAGCAAGGTGCCGCGGCGCGACGGAAACTCGACGCGCAGGTGGCGCACCTCGAGCAGCGGCACGGCCCCGGCCATCAGCGCAGCCTCGGGTTCAGCGCGTCGCGCAGCCAGTCGCCGAGCAGGTTCACGCTCAGGGCAATCAGCACCAGCATCAGGCCGGGGAAGATCGTGATCCACCATTCGCCAGAGAACAGGAAGTCATTGCCGACCCGGATCAGGGTTCCGAGTGAAGGCTGCGTCGGCGGCACACCGACGCCCAGGAACGACAGCGTGGCCTCGGTCAGGATCGCGGTCGCGACCTGTATGGTGGCCAGCACCAGCACCGGGCCGAGCACATTGGGCAGCACATGGCGACGCATGATGCGCAGCGACGACACGCCGGTGACGCGCGCGGCCTGCACGTACTCCTTGTTGCGCTCGACCAGCGTCGAGCCACGCACCGTGCGGGCATATTGCACCCATCCCGGCAGCGCGATCGCGAACACCAGTACCGCGAAGGCCAGGGTGTCGTGGGCATTGGGAAACATCGCGCGGCCGACACCGTCGATCAAGAGCGCGATCAGGATCGACGGGAACGACAACATCACATCGCACACGCGCATGATGAAGGCATCGGTCTTGCCGCCGGCAAAACCCGACAGCAAGCCCAGCGCAACGCCCGCCACGACCGACAACAGCACCGAGAGCACGCCAACCAGCAGCGAGATGCGCGCGCCGAACATCAGTGCCGACAGGATGTCGCGCCCCTGGTCGTCGGTGCCGAGCAGGTACTTGCGGCTGCCGTCTGCGCTCCAGGCCGGTGGCAGGCGTGCGTCGGAGAGTTCGAGCGTGGCCAGGTCGAACGGGTTGTGCGGCGCAACCCAACCGGCGAACAAGGCGCAGAACACCAATGCGAACGCGACCGCGGCGGCCGCGATCGCCATCGGCGTCGAGCGAAAGCTGTGCCAGACGTCGCCGTCGAAGAAGCGACGCAAGGCGCCCGCGCTGACGCTCACTTCGACTTCACGCTGACCCACTTGAAGAACAGGCGGTTGTCGGGCAACTGCACCAGACTGACTCCGCTCTTCATGGCCCAAGCCAGCGCCTGTTGGTGCAGCGGGATGTGGCCGATGTCGTCCAGGTGGATCTTGAAGGCCTCACGAATCGCGTCGTTGCGCTTGACCTGGTCGATCTCGCTCTGGACCCTGGCCATCAGTTCGTCGAACTTGGGGTTGCTGTAGGCGCCGAGGTTGAACTGGCCCTGCCCCTTGTCGGTCGGTGTGGCCATCAGGTTGTACATCGCGTCATGCGCGTCGGTCGTGCTCGGCGTCCAGCCCAGCAGGTAGAAGCTGGTGTCGCGGCGCAGGATCTTCGGGAAGTAGGTGTTCTTGGTCTCGGCTTGCAGGTTGACCTTGACGCCGATGCGCGCCAGGTTGGCCGCCACCGCCTGGCAGATCTGCGCGTCGTTGACATAGCGGTCGTTCGGGCAGTTCATGCCGACCTCGAATCCGCCTGCGTAGCCGGCGTCGGCGAGCAGCTTCTTGGCCGCCTCCACGTCGTGAGGCAGGCGCTTGTTCATGTCGGCCTGAAACCCTCGTACACCGGGGCCGATCATCAAAGCCGTGGGCGTGGCCGCACCGCGCATCACGCGCGACTTGATGGCTTCGATATCGATCGCCTGATAGAACGCCTGGCGCACCCGCTTGTCCTTGAACGGGTTCTTGCCCTTGACGCTGGACGACAGCAGTTCATCGCGCTTCTGGTCCATACCGAGGAAGATCGTGCGCAACTCCGGCCCCTGCAACACAGTGAACTTGCCGGCCGACTTCACGCGGTCGACGTCCTGCAGCGGCACCGGCTCCATGACATCGATTTCACCCGACAACAGCGCCGCGACGCGCGTCGCGTCGTTGCCGATCGGCGTGAACACGACTTCGTCGACATTGCCTTCGACTTTGTCCCAGTAGCCGAAGTTGCGCACGATCACGGTACGTGTCGATGGCTGACGTTCCTTGAGCCGGTACGGCCCGGTGCCGTTGGTCTTGAACGAAGCCGTGTTCTCGACACCCTTGCGACGATCGACCGGTCGCTCGGCCTTGTTCTCTTCGCACCACTTGCGGCTCATGATGTACAGGCTGGTCAGCGTGTCGGGCAGGATCGGGAACGGCGCGTTGGTCTCGATATCGACGGCCGTGTCGCCGACGGGGCGCACTTCCTTGATCGGCGCGGTGTATCCCTTCATGTCGGAACCTTCGGCAGAACCGCGTTTGAACGAGAACACGACGTCGTCGACCGTGAACGGCGTGCCGTCGTGGAACTTCACGCCTTTACGCAATTCGAAACGCCAGACCGTCGGCGACGTCTGCTTCCACTGTGTGGCCAGCGCCGGCACCAGCTTCATGTCCTTGCCGCGCGCCACCAGGGCCTCGTAGATGTTGCCGGTGAAGCTGAGCTGCAGTGTCTCGTTCAGCGAGTGCGGGTCCATCGACTGCACGTCACCGACGTCGGCCACACGCAGCGTGACGGCTTGCGCCATCCCGCAGGCCGCGGCCAGCGCGATGGCAAGCAATTTGGATTGAAGGCGTCGGGTCATGGCGGGTCTCCTCAGTTCAGAAAGGGAATGGCAACACGGCGAGTCTCAATGCCCGGCCGTCGACTTGTCGATCCGCAGCCGTGGATCGACGGCGAAATAAAGCATGTCGACGACCAGGTTGATGAGCACGAAGATCAGCGCGATCAGGCACAGGTAGGCGGCCATCACCGGGATGTCGGCGAACTGCACGGCCTGGATGAACAGCAGCCCCATGCCCGGCCACTGGAAGACCGTCTCGGTGATGATGGCAAAGGCAATCAGCGAGCCGAGCTGCAATCCGGTGATGGTGATCACCGGCACCAGCGTGTTCTTCAGCGCGTGGCCGAAATACACCGCGTGGTCGGGTAGGCCGCGTGCGCGCGCAAAGCGGATGTAGTCGGTGCGCAGCACCTCGAGCATCTCGGCACGCACCAGCCGCATGATCAGCGTGAGCTGGAAGATGGAGAGCGTGACGGCGGGCAGGATCAGATGCCGCCAGCCCTCCGCAGTCAGCAGGCCAGTCGTCCAGGCGCCGATGGCAACTGTGTCGCCGCGGCCAAAGCTGGGCAGCAGCTTGAAGGTCACAGCGAAGACCAGGATCAACAGGATGCCGATCAGGAAGGTTGGCAGCGACACACCGAGCAGCGAAAACGTCATCAGCGCCTGGGCCATGAAGCTGCCGCGCCTGAGCGCGGCATAAACACCCATCGGGATGCCGAACACGAGCGCCAACAAGGCAGCGGCACAGGCCAGCTCGACGGTGGCGGGAAATCGCTCGACGATCAGCGCCGAGACCCTGCGCCCCTGGCGCAGCGAAAGCCCGAATTCACCCTGCACGGCATTGCCGACGAAGGCCGCGAACTGCACCGGGAACGGCTGGTCCAGGCCGAGGTCGGAGCGCAGTTGCCGGCGCTGCTCGGGTGTCGCGTCCTGGCCAAGCAGGTTGGTGACCGGGTCGCCGACGTACTGGAACAGCATGAAGGCGATGAAAGCCACGCTGAGCATCACCAGGATGGCCTGCGCCAGGCGACGGAGGGTGAATACGATCATGTGGCAGCATCCGGCCGCAGCGGCGAGGCCGGCGCCGTCAGCGCCGATCTAGCACAGCGCACCATCGTCAAAGCCTCGCGTCGAAAGATCCGCATCTTGCGCAAGTCGGTTGCCGCGTGCCAAGGGGTCTAACCCGATGCGAGGGCGTGCCATCGGCCGCTGGCCACGAAAGAAAGGCCGCCTCGCGGGCGGCCTCCTTTGCCTTGCGCAGCGGCCTGCGCGTCAGAAGCGGTGCCGGATGCCGAATGCGACGCTGTTCGAATCGGTTCCGGCGGACTGTGTGAAGCCACCGAGAAAACCTGCCTGGCCCGGCGCGGCCTGGCCCAGACCCTTGTTGTTGAAGTGAGTAAAGACGGTATTCAGATCCGTGCGCTTGGACAACGCGTAGCTGTAGGCCACGCCGTATGAATCCGTGTCGGCATTGGAAGGCGTCTTGTCGTCGAAGGCGCTGTAGGCGATGTAGAACGTGTTCGGGCCGGTGGTCATGCGATACCCGATGTTCGCCAGCGTCCCATCCTGCTTGAGCGCATTGGTGTACGCGTTCTCCACCAGCGTT
>Ga0315271_10001451_pt1 | contig 14291 bp, 14 predicted proteins | sample C3_top_MG_FD_204664 | JGI IMG/M metagenome (GOLD analysis project Ga0315271, IMG submission 204664) | Sediment microbial communities from Yellowstone Lake, YNP, Wyoming, USA - C3_top | ecosystem: Environmental > Aquatic > Freshwater > Lake > Sediment | place: USA: Wyoming | collected 2017-08-01 | reverse complement strand
GTGGCGCTATCGCCATCGGGCGCGATCAACACGCGCTCCACACGCGCGGCGTCGCGGCCCTGGGTGAGGCGCACCTGTTGCATCTTGTACAGATTGTTCTGGCAGACTGCTGTACAGGGTAGTGGGCTGAAATAGACCAGCGCCCACTTGCCGCGCAATGCCTTGAGCTGATAAGGCGCATCATTGGCATCCGTCAGCTCGGCATCGCCCATCGGGCGCGCCGGCTGCACCAACTCGCCATACTGGAGGCTCTTGCCGGAAGGTCGCCAGCCACTGACATACAAATAGGTTGCCGACACCACAGGCAACAGAAATACGCTGACTACGAGCAACAACGTACGCCGTCTGGACGGTGCTGGCGATTTGCCGACTTCAGGCTTTGTCTGGGTGGTTTTCGGCATGGTCAATTTTTCGCGTGTTCAACAATATATAGATGCCGGCGAGCGCCACGGCCAGGGAAAACCATTGAAAGGCGTATCCCTGATGGGTGGCAATCCCGGCGTCGAGGCGCGCCCATTGGCGGACGAAGCCGCCCTGCGGGTTTTCCGCATCCAGCAACACCACCACCGGCTGCACCGGGAATGCGACTTGATCGCGGTACACTTTTAAATCGAGGTATTGCCAGACTGACTGCCAGCCCGCGCCGGGCGGCATGGCCGTGCCCAAATGGAATCCTTCCGTCTGCGGCACAGTCGCCAGTCCGGTCACTTCAACGATGCCCGGGGGCGTCTCAATGACCGGCAACACCGAGCGATCGCGCCCCACGGGCACCCAGCCCCGGTTCACCAACACACGCACCGAGCCGTCTTCCAGACGCAGCGGAGTCAACACATGGTAACCGGCTTGCCCTTGGTGCACGCGATTGTCGATCAGAATCTGATGCTGCGGCTCATAGTGGCCACGTGCGACCAGCCGGCGAAAACGCAGCGTTTCGGGATCCTCCAGCACCGAGACCATGTGCACGGCGGGCTCCAGCTGACGATGGTCGTATTCCGCCTGCAGCCGCAGCTTCTGTTCGGCCCGGTCGAGCTGCCACATCCCGAGCCACACCATCACCGGCAGCAGCGCAAGAGTCGCCACGGTTGGCCACAGACCGGCGCGCAGACGCAGACGCCCAACACGCAAATTAATGAATGACCGCACGTCGGTCACAACCCTGCCCCGGGGCCGGCGATTCGCCTATAATCCACGGTCACGTCCACTCCGGAGCGTCCAACCGTGCCGCCACTGCTTATCAAGCTCATCGTCGTCCTCATGCTGCTCGTGATCGTTGGCAGCCTCGTGTCCGCGCTGGTGTTCCTGTACAAGGATCGTGGCAACGGCACGCGTGTGGCGGCCGCCCTCACTGTACGCGTGGCGCTGTCTATCACACTGTTCTGCCTGCTGATGGCGGGATTCTATTTTGGAATTATACCGCCGCAGGGCCTGCGCTAGTCGCACCTGCGCCACGGGTAAAAACAAAAAAGGCGCTGCCGGGGCAGCGCCTTTTTGTCCTCCCTGTCCCCTTCTGTCGTTATACCCAGTATACGAAGATAAACAGGCCCAGCCAGACCACGTCCACGAAGTGCCAGTACCAGGCGACTGCTTCGAACCCGAAGTGGTTTTCCGGCGTGAAGTGTCCGGCCATCGAGCGCATCAGGATCACGAACAACATGATTGTGCCCATGGTGACGTGAAAGCCGTGAAAGCCGGTGAGCATATAGAAGGTGGCGCCATAGATGCCAGCCGTCAGCTTGAGCCCAAGTTCGTGGTAGGCATGCACATACTCATAGGCCTGCAGCGAAATAAACGCGATGCCGAGCGCCACGGTGAGGGCCAGACCCGCAATCAGCTGGCCACGGTTATTTTTCAGCAGCCCCCAGTGTGCCCAAGTCACGGTCGCGCCGGATGTCAGCAGGATCAGGGTATTGATTGCCGGAATACCCCAGGCGGCCATCGGTGTGAACGGGTTGCCCTTCGGGCCGCTGGTCGGCCACACACCGTCGAAGCCTGGCCACAGCAACTCATCGGTGCCGAGCAACGGCAGCGTGATCTGGCGCACATAGAACAGCGCGCCAAAGAACGCGGCAAAAAACATGACCTCGGAGAAGATGAACCAGGACATGCCCCAGCGGAATGACAGATCGACTTGCGAATTGTAGGCGCCGCTCTCGCTCTCGCCGATGACCTGGCCGAACCAGCGGAACATCATATAGATGATGATCGCCGCTCCGGCAAGCATCAGCCACGGCCCGGCACCAAGGTTATTCAAGAACAGCACCGTGCCGAGCGCCAACGTAAAGAGCCCAGCCGATGTGATAATCGGCCATGGACTTGGATTCGGCAGATAATAGCTACCAGATGATGCAGACATGGACGATCCCCTCTTCTCCAGTGATAGTGATTAAAGCTTCACCCGCCCGCGGCATGAGCCTGGTCGGCGTGGTGTTCATGGCCGGCGACAGCGGGTGCACTGCCACCATATTTTTTTGCCGAGACCTGATCGGCATTGAAGAACGCGTACGACAGTGTCACCGTGCTGACGTCCTTCGGTAGTTCCGTGCTGACCACGAAGCGTACCGGCATACGTTTTAGCTCCCCGGCCCTCAATTGCTGCTGGCTGAAACAGAAGCATTCTATCTTCTTGAAGTGTGCCGCCGCATTGCCGGGTGCGACGCTCGGCACTGCCTGGCCAGTGATGGTCTCGGTGGCCGTGTTGCGCGCCAGGTAGTAGACCTCCGCGACCTCGCCCGGATGCACGCGCAAGGTCTTCTGTTGCGGAGCGAACTCCCACGGCAGACCGCTCATGCTGTTGCCGGTAAACTCCACGGTCACCCAGCGGTTTTCATCGACCTTGCCGGCGACCGTGGCCTCGGCCCGTCCAGTCTTGCCATTCAGGCCGGTTGCCTCGCACAGCACGTCATACAGCGGTACCAATGCATAGCCAAACGCAAACATACCGAGCGCCACGAGCGTGAGTTTCAAACCGGTGCGACGATTGGTCTGTTCGCTTCGACGAGTCATCTTTAGAAGCAAGCCTGCAAAAAATATTTCACTTGATACCGCGCCACAGTGTGTACACAAACAGGGCGAAGGCAATTGCCGCGAGCGTCGCTGCAGTACGTACAATCGCGCGGCGCTGTGCTTCAGGCAAGTGGTTCATCGGCATGTATGTCTCCAAGCTGTGAACATGGGGCCGGAACAGCGCTCCGGCCCCAGACGGTTTTACTTGATTCGCGGCGGGGTGGCGAAGGTGTGATACGGCGCCGGTGACGGCACTGTCCACTCCAGGCCCTCAGCACCTTCCCACACCTTGGCGTCGGCCTTCTTGCCACCACGCACCGCCTGCACGACGACCGCGACAAACAGCAGCTGCGAGAAGCCGAACAGGAACGCACCGACCGTGGACCACTGGTTGAACTCGGTGAATTGCAGCGCATAGTCCGGGATGCGGCGCGGCATGCCGGCCAGACCCAGGAAGTGCTGCGGGAAGAACGCCAGGTTGAAACCGATCACCGACAGCCAGAAATGCCACTTGCCGAGGGTCTCGTTGTACATGTGGCCGGTCCACTTCGGCAGCCAGTAGTAGGCGCCGGCGATGATCGAGAATACCGCGCCCGACACCAGCACGTAGTGGAAGTGCGCCACCACGAAGTAGGTATCCTGATACTGGAAATCGGCTGGGGCGATGGCCAGCATCAGCCCCGAGAATCCGCCGATGGTGAACAGCATCACGAAGGCGATCGAGAACAGCATCGGCGTCTCAAAGGTCATCGAACCCTTCCACATGGTCGCGACCCAGTTGAACACCTTCACGCCAGTTGGCACCGCAATCATCATGGTCGAGTACATGAAGAACATTTCGCCGGCGAGCGGCATGCCGACCGTAAACATGTGGTGAGCCCACACGATGAACGACAGGAAGGCGATCGAGGCGGTGGCGTACACCATGGATTCATAGCCGAACAGCGGCTTGCGCGCGAAGGTCGGGATGATCTGCGAGGTGATACCGAACGCCGGCAGGATCAGGATGTACACCTCGGGGTGTCCGAAGAACCAGAACACGTGCTGGAACATCACCGGGTCGCCGCCACCGGCGGCGTCAAAGAAGTGTGTGCCAAAGTGGCGATCGGTGAGCAGCATGGTGACCGCACCGGCCAGCACCGGCATGGCGGCCAGCAACAGGAACGCGGTAATCAACCAGGTCCACACGAACAACGGCATCTTGAGCAGGGTCATGCCGGGTGCGCGCATATTAAGAATGGTGGCGATAACGTTGATCGCACCGAGCACCGACGAAATACCCATCATATGAATAGCCAGGATGGTGAAGTCCGTGCCCATGCCGCCCTGCGCGGACAGCGGTGGGTACAGCGTCCAGCCGCCGGCCGGGCCGCCGCTCGGAATGAACAGCGTGCTCAGCAGCAAGGTGAAGGCGAACGGCAGCAACCAGAAGCTCCAGTTGTTGAGACGCGGCAGCGCCATGTCCGGCGCGCCGATCATGAGCGGGATCTGCCAGTTGGCGAAGCCGGTGAACGCCGGCATCACGGCGCCGAAGATCATGACCAGCGCGTGCATGGTGGTCATCTGGTTGAAGAAGTGCGGCTGCACGATCTGCAGGCCGGGCTGGAACAGCTCGGCGCGGATCACCAGCGCCATGGCGCCACCCACAAAGAGCATGATCAGTGCGAACACCAAATACAGTGTCCCGATGTCTTTGTGGTTGGTGGACGTCAGCCAGCGCATCAGGCCGGCCGGGTGTTCATCGTGATGTGCGGTTGCCATGCATCAATCTCCTGATTCGATTCGTTCTGGGCTCGTTTAGCGCAACGCCTTGACGGCGGAAGGCTGCACGACGTCACCGGTGTTGTTGCCGAAGGCATTGCGTTCGAAGGTCACGACCGCGGCGATATCCGCATCGTTGAGCTGGCCGGCGTAGGCCTGCATCGCGGTGCCCGGCTTGCCCTTCATCACAATGGCCAGGTGGGCGGCGAGCGGACCGGTGGCGATCTTGCTGCCCTTAAGGGCCGGGAATACGCCCGGAATACCGGTGCCGGTGGCGCCGTGGCAAGCGGCGCAGGTTTGGTAAACCTTCTCGCCGCGTGCCATGAGTTCGGCCTTGCTCCAGACTTTGCCGACATCGGCGGCAGAGGCAACCATTTCGGACTTCTTCACGCTCACCCACTTCTTGAATTCGTCTTCACTCACGGCCTGCACCACGATCGGCATGAAACCGTGATCCTTGCCGCACAGCTCGGCGCACTGACCGCGATAAGTACCCGGCTCATCGACACGCGTCCAGGCTTCATTAATGAAACCCGGGATGGCATCTTTCTTTACTGCCAGCTGCGGCACCCACCAGGCGTGGATCACGTCGTTGGCCGTCAACAGAAAACGCACCTTCTTGCCGGTCGGAATGACTATCGGGTTGTCGACTTCCAGCAGGTAGTCCTTGCCCTTGGCGGACTTGTTGTCAATCTGATCACGCGGGGTGGACAGGCTGCTGAAAAAGCTGACGTCCTGATCCATGTACTCGTACTTCCACTTCCACTGATAACCGGTGATCTTGATCGTCACGTCGGAAGCGGAATTGTCATACATTCTGATTAACGTGGCGGTGGACGGGATGGCCATGCCGACGAGAATCAGGAACGGGATGGCCGTCCAGATGATCTCCATGGTGGTACTTTCATGGAATGTCGCCGCCTTGTAGCCACGGCTCTTGCGATGCATGACAATCGACCAGAACATCGCCCCGAACACCACGATGCCGATGCCCACGCACACCATCATGATGAGCATGTGCAGGCCATACACTTCCTGCGCGATGGCGGTGACTGGTTTCGGGAAATTAAGCCCGTACTCTGCGACGGCGAGATTTGAAAAAAGGGACAACGCGATACTGGATATGACGGAAATCAGGCCGATCCGCTGCGCGGGGCCCGAGCACTTGCTGCTTCTGGACATGCCTACATTCTCCCAGTGGTACTTTTAAGTAATCTGTCGCGGCGGACGGTGGCCCGCAACGCATCTATTCTTAATGTTTGTTGACACAGGTGGCGCGTGTTCGCGCTCTTCCTGTCAGCCTGTTTTGTTTTTTTGGTTTCAATGACGCAGATCATTGATCTTCTGCGCCCTGCGGCTTTTTGTCGCGGGGCAAACTATCACAGCCCCTATGGCACTGCAATACGCTGACTTGCACTCAATTGAAAAAATCTCGCTGAATTAACCATAGTAGTCAGGTAGGTTTTACGCTCGGACCGAGCACACGCAAGTCAAAAAAATGGTGGTCGGCGGCCAGTGCCACTGACGACAGCGCGGGCAGAACGCCAAGGCAAGGCGCGTCCAGGCGTTCAGTCAGCGCCTCCAGATAGCCTTCCGGCCTGTCGCCCGTCGCCGTGTTCGCTACCCACGCCAACAACCGGCAACCGCTGGCCAGGATGGCGTGCTGGGTGAGCAGCGCGTGATTCAGACAACCGAGACGCATTCCCACCACCAGAATCACTGGCAGTTCGAGGGCGCGCACCACGTCCGCCATGCTCTGGGTGCGGTTAATCGGTACTAGCCAGCCGCCGATGCCTTCCACCACCACATCGTCGGCGCGCGCTGCCAGTCGCGCGTAATGTGTACGAATAGTGCCGATGTCGATGTGCACGCCAGCCGTCGTAGCAGCCAGATGCGGTGCGGTCGGCGCTGACAACGCGTAGGGATTGATATCGGCGTAGTCGACCGCCACGTTGCTCGCCGCGCTCAATGCTTCGGCATCCGCCGAACGCAAGCCGTGTAGCGTGGCGTCACAACCGCTCGCCACTGGTTTCATGCCGACCACGCGCCGGCCGCTGCGTGCCAGCGCCGTCAGCAGCGCCGCGCTCACCAGCGTCTTGCCCACGCCGGTGTCGGTGCCGGTGACAAACCAGGCCCGCTGCGTCGTTTTCATGGAACGCAAGCCTGCAGAAAGTCCATTGCGCCAATCCAGACGTCGGTATTGGCGCAATGGACATTAACGGTGCCTGGAAAAATAGCCATACAAGGAAAGCAAGCCTGCACAATACTATCCATTGTTAAGCTTGCCTCCGCCGCAGTTGATTCAGGCTGATCACTGCCGTGCCATCGGCCGAACTGGCGGGACCAGTCAGCGGTGCCCAGGCGTGACCGTACACGGTCTCGTAGCTGGCTGGGATACGGCCATCCGCACGACGAAAGGTTTCGTAGGCCTGCACAAAGCGGGCGAAGTGCGCCTTGCCGGTGAGCGCGGCGTTGCGTGCCGCGGCGGCATTGTGCGCGCCGATAGCCTTCAGGTCGCGCAACACACTGGGCACATCCGCATAGGTGAGCGTCAGCGTCTCGACATCCATGACCGGATCGGCGAAGCGCGCGCGCACCAAGGCATCACCCAGATCGTGCATATCGATGAACGCGTGCACATGCGGGTCGTGGTCCACGGCGCGCCAGGCGGCGCGCAGTTCCTTCAACGTATCCGGGCCGAACGTCGTGAACAGCAGCAACCCGCCCGGCCGCAGCACACGCCGGCACTCGCGGAACACGGCATCCGGATCGCACCACTGCAAGGCCAGATTGGAGAACACCAGATCGAATGTGCGATCGGTGAACGGCAACGCCGCGGCGTCGGCAGTGACGAAGCGACAATGATTCAGATACCGCCCGAGACCGAACGGCAAACGCGGCTGCGTGCGTGCCTGCGCGCTCGCCGTCATCGCCAAGGCCAGATCGAGACCGACCGGCTGCGCCGCCGGAAAGCGCTTGCGCAGCCGGTCGAGGGCATAACCGGTTCCGCAGCCAAGATCGAGAATCCGCTGCGGCGCGATGCGCATGTAATCAAGACGCGCGAGCAGACGGTCGGCGATTTCGCGTTGCAGCACCGCAGCTGCGTCGTAGCGCGCGGCGGCGCGCGCGAACGCGACACGCACTGATTTCCGGTCGAGCGGCGGCTGGACGGAGGAGACTGCTGCGTGTCCCTGCACGTCGTCGGTCACGTGACCTCCGCCGCACCGGGACGTGCGCTGGTCGCGGTGTCGGCTGCACTCACGGCATCGGCGAGCAGCGCTGCATGCGAGAGAAACGGCGCATGACCGGCGCCAACGACCCGCAACAAACGCGCTTTGGGCAGCTGCGCAGCGAGATACTCGCCGGCAGCCGGTGGCGCGAGCCGGTCGTGACTGCCATGCACCACCAGCGTCGGCACCTGGATCTCCGCCAGGCGCGTGCGCCAATCGGTCTGTTCGAGGATCGCGAGCCCGGCGGCCAGCGCTTCCGGCTGCGGCTCGCCGTGCGCAAACATGTCGGCACGCAACTGTTTAAGAAGCACGCGCGCAGATTCGTTGCCGCCCACTTGCAGACTCAGGAAGCGCAACAGCGTGGCGCGATAGTCTTGGGCAAAACTACGGGCGAAATCGGCAAACACGGCCTTCGGCATGGCGTGCGGCCAATCCGGTGCCTGCACAAATTTCGGTGTGGCGCCGACCAGCACCAGCTGCGCGACCTTGTGCGGATGACGCAGCGCTGCATTCAGCGCAATCAGACCGCCGAGCGACCAGCCGAGCCAGATTGCCGCACCGGAACAAAGCTCGGCCACGCGGTCGGTGAACGCATCCAGCGAACCATCGCCGTTCACCTCGCGGCTGCGGCCGTGGCCGGGAAGATCCAGTGTGGTCACACGAAAATGCTGCGCCAGACGCGCGGGTAAGTCGCCCCAGATGCCGCCGTGCAGTCCCCAACCGTGCACCAACACCAGATCCGGGCCGCTGCCCTGTCGTTCATGCCAGAGCATCATGCCAGCCCTGTATTCAGCTGCGGTAGTTCTGCCAGCGCGGCCAGCAGGCGCTCCACATGCTGTACCGAGTGTTGCGCGGAAAAGGTAATGCGCAGTCGCGCGCTGCCAACCGGCACGGTGGGCGGGCGAATCGCCGCAACCATAATCCCGCGTGCGCGCAGCGCGTCGCTCGCCGCCACGGCCGCTTGCGCCTCACCCAGGATCAACGCCTGAATCGGTGTTGGAGAATCCAGCAGCGTGAGTCCCAGCTGCGCGGCGCCCGCCCGGAACTGGGCAATGCGTGCGTTCAGTGCATCGCGCCGCCAGCCTTCCTCCTGCACGATGCGCAGGCTTGCGCGTGTCGCCTCGGCCACCGCCGGTGGCAGCGCGGTGGTATAGATGTAAGATCGCGCGCGCTGAATGAGATACTCCACGAGGTCTTCGTCGCCAGCGATGAACGCACCGAAGGTACCAAACGCCTTGCCGAGTGTGCCGAGCAGAATTAACGGCGCCTGTGGTTGCAGGCCGAAGTGCTCCAGCGTGCCGCGGCCGTGCGTGCCAAGCACACCCAGGCCATGCGCGTCATCCACCAGCAACCAGGCGGCATGTTGCTGCGCCAGCGTGGCGAGCCGCACCACATCCGCGAAATCGCCATCCATGCTGAACACCGCGTCGGTCAGCACCAGCTTTGCGTCTTCACCCTTGGCCGAGTCCAGTAGCGCTTCAAGCCGCACCAGGTCACCGTGCGCATAGCGTTTCACCTTCGCACCCGACAGGCGCGCGGCATCGATCAGCGAGGCGTGATTGAGTTTGTCTTCGAATACCGTGCCGTGCCGATCAAGCAGCGAACTGACCACGCCGAGGTTGGCCATGTAGCCGGTGGAAAAGAGCAGCGTGCGCTCGGCGCCGACAAATGCCGCCAGTTCCTCCTCCAGCGCATGGTGCGCCACGCTGTGGCCGGTAACGAGATGCGAGGCGCCGCTGCCCACACCATACTGTTCCGCGCCGTCCCGGAAGGCAGCAATCACCCGCGCATCATTCGCCAGCCCGAGGTAATCGTTGCTGCAAAACGACAACAGGGTTTCGCCGCCCAGGCGAACTTCCACCCCCTGCGGCGATTCGAGCACACGCCGAGTGCGATACAGATGCTGGGCGCGCAGACGTTGCAGTTCTTCCCGAATATCGTTGAGGATTACCTTCGTTCTGCTCGGATGAGTCGGGTTTTGATCTTTATCGGGCATAGCCTTCACTTGCCGCTGCGTGCTGCCATCGGGCAGGATGGTTTAATAAATGGTGCGTCGCTCAAACCAGCCGTCAACAAGGACTGTTATAGATGATCAACCAATGGTTAGCGAATATACAGGATTGGCTGCTGCCCCGCCTCTGCCCCGCCTGCGGCGACCCGTCCGGACCGGGGCGGGAACTGTGTCCGGGCTGTGAACGCGCCTTGCCCACCCTGCTGCACGCCTGCCCGCGTTGCGCCATTCCATATGAGCAACCGGATGCGCACGGCGAGTGCGGTGCCTGTCAGAAACACCCGCCGGCCTTTGCGCGCAGCATCGCGCTGTATCGTTTCGCGCCGCCGATCGATCACTTCATCCGTGAATTGAAATTTCACCAGCAGCTGGGGCTAGCGCGCCTGTTGGGCGAGCGCCTCGCGCAGCGCCTCGCACACGAGGCAGAGCGACCGGATCTGATTCTGCCGGTGCCGCTGCATGCGGCGCGTCTGCGCGAGCGTGGCTACAACCAGGCGCTGGAAATCGCCCGGCCGGTGGCGCGCCTGCTCGACATTCCGCTCAAGGTCAGCGCCTTGCGGCGTGTGCGCGCCACTGCACCACAGACCGGCATGGCGCTCGCCGCGCGCCGTAAGAATCTGCGCGGGGCATTTGCTCTGGCGCCGCGGGCGCACGTGAAAAATCTGCGCGTGGCGCTGGTGGACGATGTGATGACGACCGGCAGCACCGTGCACGCAGCAGCGAAATGCCTGCGTGCCGCGGGTGTGCGCGAGGTCGATATCTGGGTGGTTGCGCGCGCTTAGACGCCAGAGGGAAACGTTACTGAAGCCCGCGTTCGTGATGGGCCTATCGAAGCACGAACGCAGGATGGCGCGATAACAGCGAACCGTAGGGTTTTCCCTTCGACAGGAACAGGGCGAACGGTAACTGTACAAAGCTTAACTAGCGCACAGCCAGCGCGCGGATTCGGTCTTCGGCATAGTGCGCAAGGTTGGCCGTGAGTCGCCCGCTTTCCAGTGCGCGGCGGTAGGCATCGCGTGCGGCGGCGACGTTCTTCGTGCCTTCCAGCGAGATGCCCAGTCCCAGCCACCACTTGCCTTCCGTGGGCCGCAAGGCCAGTGCATCCTGGTAATTTTTTACAGCATCGGCGTGACGCCCGGCACGCTGGTAGAGCGCGGCCAGAAACGCAAACAGCTCGGGGTCGGCCCGGCCTTCGCGGCGTGCGCTTTCGAGCAGCGTCAGCGCCTGTTCATCGCTACCGTGTTCAAGATAAAGACGCGCCAGCTGGAAACGGAAGGCCAGATAGTCCGGCACCTGTGCCACACCCTGCTCGAGCGTGTCTTGCGCTTCGACCCAGCGGCCGCTGTCGAGCTGGATGCTGACCAGCAGCTCGCGCGCCTTCACCGGCTTGGGGTTGGTGGTCAGGAGCGCCTTGAGCCGACGCTCGGCCTCGGCCGGATTGCCCTGGGCGCGCAGTTGTGCGGCGTCGCGATATACATTTTCAGCCAGCTCCTCCGGCGAATACGGGCGCTCGGTTCTTTCAAAGTGCGCAGCGGTGCTCGGCTCCGCCTCGGCCTTTGCTGCCTTAGCCGCGGCCGGTTTGCTCGCCGGCGGACGACTTGCCGCGGGTTTGGCCGGCGCCGAAGGTTTTGGCGTCGACGCAGGTGTGGGCGTGACAACTGGTGTGATGTCCGGCGGACTGATCGCAGTCGCTGGTGTGTCGACCACCGGACTGGGCGCTGGCGCGGCAACAACCGGCAACGCATTGTCGGCCGTCGGTACCGAACGATAACTCAAGTGTGTAACGCCGTAGTAACCGGCGGCAATCAGAATCAGTGTCGCCAACACGCCGAGCACCCGGCCGCGTACACGCCGACGATCGTGGTTCACCGACAGCAGGTCCTGGAATATCGGACGGTCGCCCGGCAGTGGCGATGCGGCGGCTTGGCGCGTCTCCAGATCCTTGAGCATTTTATTAATCAGACTCACAGCCAGTGCCCCCAAACGAGCGCCCCGGCCGAGGCCGCGACGGCGGTGAACAACGCGGCAAAGCGCAGCCAGCGGCGACGTGCCGCCGCGTAGCGTGCACGTGCCGACTCGGTATCGAGAATCGCAAACTTCACGTACTTGTCCGTAATATAACGCGCGCCCTCGCCGAAGCCGGCCATGAGCGCTTTGTGCGCAAGGATATTGATCAGGCGCGGCACGCCGTGCGAGGCGCGGTACAACAGTCGCACCGCGTCGCGCGAGAACAGGCGCGGGCCACGGTAACCGGCGATGCCGAGGCGATGTGCCAGGTAGTACTCCATGTCCTGCAAGTGGAGTTCGCCCAGCCGGCAGGAAAAACCAATACGTTGCTGGAGCTGGCGGATCGCCGGGTCGTTGAGCTTTTGATCCAGTTCCGGCTGACCGAACAGCACCACCTGCAACAGCTTGCTGCGTTCGGTTTCGAGGTTACTCATCAGGCGCAACATCTCCAGCGATTCGATCGGCATGGCCTGGGCCTCATCCAGACACAGCAGCACGCGCTTGCCGCTGGCGTGCGTGTCGATGAGAAATTGGGTGAGCAACTTGAGCAGTTGGTGCTGATTCACGTTCTCGGGCGTGATCACGCCGAGCTCGTCGGCCACGGCCAGCAGCAGCGTGGTGGGTTCCAGGTAGGGATTGGGCACGTAGGCGGTGACGAACGCCTCGGCCTCCAGCGAGTTCAGGAATTTGCGGCACAACAGGGTCTTGCCGGTACCGACCTCGCCCGTGACTTTGATAAAGCCCTCGCCACTGCGTGCCGCCACCAGCAGGGTGTTGAGCGCCTCCTGATAGGAAGCGTGCGCGAAGAAGAAGTGCGTATCGGGCGTGATGCTGAACGGCAGCTCCGCCAATCCATAGTGTGTGGTGTACATCGTATAGCTTAGGTCTCCATCCGGTTGCGGCTCCGCGTTGTCACCGGCGCTCCATTCTTCGGATGGTCGGCGTGTGCATCAGGGGCTCAAGGAGCGCAGGCGTTCGCGCGACTCGCTGATGGAATCGGACCAAAGTTGATTGTTGCCGACATCCACGATGGTCGGTTTCAACAGTATCACCAGCTCGCTCTTGGTGCGCGCGACCTGTTTTTGCTTGAACAGATTGCCGACTAGCGGAATGTCGCCGAAAAACGGTACCGAGGCATTTCTATCGGAGCTGCCTTCCTTCATCAGACCGCCGATCACCACCACCTGACCGCTCTGGGCGCGCACCACATTGTCCGATTCCTGGATGTTACTCAGTGCAGTCGGCAAACTACTAACATTCGGTAGAGCCCCACCACCGGTACCGCCAATGGTGAAATTGATGGTCTTCTGCTGGACCTCGCTGACCGCCGGATGGATGTGCAACACGATATTGCCGAGGTCGTCGATTTGCGGTGTCACATCCAGGGCGATGCCGGAGAAAAATGGCGACAGTTCGGTGGAGACCGACGGCGCCACGCCGAACACGCCGCTCGGCGTGGAAGTCGTGTTGGTGATGAAGAACTCGTCGGTGCCGACCTTGATCACCGCCTTTTGATTATTCAGCGTCGAAACGCGCGGGCTGGACAGCACCTGCACTTCGCCCTGGCCCTGAAGAAATTCGAGGAACGCGGCAAAATTAGTGGTCGCGATGGCGGCGCTGATCACGCCGCCGAACGCCGAGAACGGGGTGCCGACGGTCGACACCGGGCCGCCCGGCGTCAGGTTACCAGTGCCGCCGGCGGTATCGCTGCGCAAGGTGTCGCCAAAGATGGAACCGCCGCCGGTCTGGGCGATAATGCCGTTTTTAGTGAGCGCCGCCCAGTTGATACCGGCCTGATAACCTTCGTTCAGCTTCACTTCCAGAATCTTGGCCTCGAGCACCACCTGGCGGTTGACCGTGGCATGGGTGATGCCGAGATACTCCTCGATGGTGCGCAGATCGTCGGGCATGGCACGCACCACCACCAGACTGGCCTGCGGATTCACGATGACCTTGCGCCCGCCTTCGGTGCCGATGATGGCGCTCAGCGACTCCTGCAACTCCTTCCAGAAATCGGCCTTGGAATCGGTTTCGACACGAATACCGGTGATCGAGCTGGCGGTTGCACCGCTCGCGCCTGAACCCGCGGTTGAACTCGAGCCACTGGCGCCTGTACCCGTTGATGACCCGGATGATTGGATGCCCGACGTTACACGCACATCGGACTTGCCGCGGCGGTTCATACTCAGGTAATTGACCGGGTAAATGCGCGTCTGCATGCCGCCGCCCAAAATGAAGTAGCGGTTGCCCTCGCGCCGATAATCGTAACCATACACGCG
>Ga0315271_10001450_pt1 | contig 14295 bp, 11 predicted proteins | sample C3_top_MG_FD_204664 | JGI IMG/M metagenome (GOLD analysis project Ga0315271, IMG submission 204664) | Sediment microbial communities from Yellowstone Lake, YNP, Wyoming, USA - C3_top | ecosystem: Environmental > Aquatic > Freshwater > Lake > Sediment | place: USA: Wyoming | collected 2017-08-01 | reverse complement strand
TACTTGGGGGGAACTGCAACCACATCGCAGTTCCCCCTAGTTCTTTCCTTCGCGTTCCTTCGCGCCCTTCGCCCTTCGCGGTAGAAGTAACCACCGCCGTGAACTTTCGGCGGCCCTCGGCGTTATAATTAGGAGTTATCCACCCCCCAACTCCCAGGAGCTGGATTCGATGGGCTTTTCCCGATTTGCGCCGGCGCCGACCCTCGTCCTCTCGGGCGAGCAGCGCGCCACGCTCGTCCGCCGCACGTATACGCTGGTCTTCGCCTCGGTGATCGTCACGATCATCGGCACGGGCCTGGCCATGACGCAGGAGGCGCTGCTCATCAGCGCCGCGCGACATCCGTTCATCGCGATCATGCTCGCCTTCATCCCGCTGTGGATGGCGATGCGGGTGCGCCAGAATGCGCCGCGCGCACTCGGCCTCGTCTTGCTGTTCAACCTCGTGATGGGCGTGGCGATTGCGCCGACCATCTATTTCTACACGCGCAGCGATCCGGGTGTCGTCGGCCAGGCCGGCATCCTCACGCTCAGCACGTTCGGCGTGCTCACGCTGTACACGTGGATCAGCCGCCGCGACTTCAGCGCGTGGGGCTCGTTCCTCGTCATCGGCGTGTGGGTGCTCTTCGGCACCATGCTGCTGAACGTCTTCTTCCAGAACCAGACCGCCAGCCTGTGGATGGCCGCCGTCGGCGTGCTGCTGTTCAGCGGCCTGCTGGTCTACGACACCTGGCGCCTGAAGAACGTCTACGGCCCCGACGACTACGTGCCGGCCGCGGTGCAGATCTACATGGACTTGATCAACATGTTCCTGTTCATCCTGCAGCTGCTCGGCGGGGGAAGGAACCGGAACTAGGCGCTGCATGCCCGAAGTAATGAGAGCCCGGGAGATGTCCTTCTCCCGGGCTCTTCTGCTATCCGCCTGCGCGAGTAGCGGTATTCAATACACATGTTTATCTTGCTTGGCGCGCCAAAGAGGGGTAGACGTAGCTACCCGGCACGACGTTAAGGCCGAAGACGGCCGCACCAAATTCGCGGCCCCCGACCACAGACAATGACGGCGCACGACCTGCTGCTGACGTACGACTTCCCCCCGCTCGGCGGCGGCATCGCCCGCTGGATGTCGGAAATCGCGCGCCGGTATCCCCCGGGAACTCTCACCGTGTCCACCGGCCGGATGCCCGGTGACGTGGCAAGCGACGCGGCGTTCCCAAACGTCATCGACCGGCTCGACGTCCCGTCCGTCCGGCTGCGGGCCCTGAAGAACCAGGTGCGATGGGCACGCCGCAGCATGGCGCTGAACCGCGCGACGCCGTTCCGCTTCGCGTGGTGCGACAACATCAGGCCCTCGGCGTATCCGGCACGGGCGCTCCGGCAGTTCGGTGGCGTGCCGTACGGCGTGATCGTCCACGGCAGCGACCTGTTTGACATTCGCGCCAACTTCCGCCGGTCAGCCTTCAAGCGGATGGTCACGCGGCAGCTGCTCGGCGGCGCCGCGACCATCGTTGCCAACAGCCGGTGGACCCTGGCCCTGCTGACCGATGTGCTGAACGAACTCGGCTTGCCCAGTGTGGCGGCCCGCACGCGGGTGGTCTCGCTCGGCACCGATCCACTTCGGTTTCGGCCGGACATCGACACTACCGAGTTTCGTCGCGCGCACGACCTCCCCGACGGCCGCTGGATCGTGACCGTCGCGCGCCTCGAGGCATTCAAGGGCGTGGACACCGTGATCCGCGCACTGCGCATGCTCGCCACGCAGTTCCCCGACGTACGCTACGCCGTGGTCGGCGACGGATCGTTCCGCGCCGGCGCGGAGGCCCTCGCGGTCGCGGAAGGTGTGGCCGACCGCGTGCACTTCCTGTCGCGACTCCCCGACGACGCGCTCCCGTCCGCGTACGCGATGGCCACCGTCTACGCCGGCCTCACGCGCGAGACCCCGCGCGAGGTCGAGGGATTCGGCATATCGCTGCTCGAAGCGCAGGCGTCGGGCGTGCCGGTCGTCGCTGGTCGCGCCGGCGGCATCGTTGACGCCGTCGCCGATGGAGAGACCGGCATTCTCGTGGATCCGACGGATGTCGCGGCTGCCGCAGCCGCCTTCAGCTCACTGCTCGCCGAGCCTTCGCGCGGTGAGGCAATGGGTCGCGCCGGGCGGATCGCCGTGGAGCACCATTTCAACTGGGATCGCGTGGTGACCGACTTGCGCGGCATCGCGGCGCAGCTCGGACGTTCCGTCGTCACCGCGTCGCATATGGAGCACGCACTCTCATGAGCGTCGCCGTGAACGAACGCCTGACGATCTTCCATCTCGACGACGAGCGCGGCTTCCGCGGCGGCGAGCGCCAGTTGCTGTACCTCGCGTCCGCGCTGCGCACCGCCGGGCACGAGAACGTCATCTGCTGCCGGGCCGGGAGCGCACTGGAGCGAGAGGCCCGCACGCAGGGGTTCGAGGTGATGGTGCTGTCCTTCGCCTTCGAGTTCGACCTGACGAGCGCACGTCGCCTCGCCCGTGCCGCCGGGCAGCGCCCTCGGGCCGTGGTGCACGCACACACCGGTCACACGGTCGGCATTGCCGTGCTGTGCCAGATGCTCGGCGGCCCGCGCGCCATCGCCCACCGGCGCGGGGCCTCGAGGCTGCGTGGCGGCTTCAGCCGCTGGTTCAAGTACGATCGTGTCACGCGCGTGGTGGCCGTATCACGCGCCATCGAGGAAATCCTCCGCTGCGGCGGACTTCCCGAGCAGCACGTCACCGTGGTGCCGGACTGCGTGCCGGTGTCATGCGAAGAGTGGCGCGTGGCTGGTTACGACAATCCGCGCTTCGCCCCCGCAACTGCCGAACGGCGCGCGGCGGCTCGTCGCGCCCTGGCGGAGGCGCACGGCCTCGATCTCAACGCGGAGTGGGTGGGCAACCTGGCCGCGCTCGTGCCGCTGAAGGATCACGCCACGCTGATTGCGGCGGCGGAGACCGTGGTGCGCCGTCGGCCCGACACCGTCTTCCTGATCGGCGGCGAAGGACCGGAGCGCGAACGGCTGCAGGCCGACATCGAGCGCCGCGGACTGACGGGGCGCGTGGTACTCCTTGGCCATTACGACGCCGCCGAGTTGTTTGCCGCCATCGACGTCTTTGTGCTCTCGTCCAACCGCGAGGGCATGGGGAGCGTGCTGCTCGAGGCGGCCTTGTGCGGCATTCCCGTGGCGGCCACGGCGGTCGGTGGAATTCCCGAGGTGGTGCAAAACGAGCACACGGGCCTGCTCGTGACGCCGCGTGATCACGAGTGCCTGGCGGCTGCCATTACCCGGCTGCTGGAAGAACCGGAACTGGCGAAGCGGCTGGCGGCCACCGCGCACCAGAACGTGCATCATTTCGGGTTGGCGGCGACGGTGCATCGCATGGAAGCGATCTATGGCGCTGCCGTGGCGCCGGCCGCAGCCGAGCGTCGCGTGCTGCGCGAGGCCGTGCCCGCGCTCCTGAACCGGCCGGTTGCACGCGCGTGGGCACTGGTGGCGGCCACGCTGCTGATCGTCGCGGACACGGCGCCGCTGTGGACCGCGGGCGCGCCGGCGCAGGTGTCCACGAATAGCGTATTCAGCGCACCGCGCGCCCCGAATAGGAAGCGCGCGGCACCACGCCGCGTGAACCGGACGCTCGTGGCCTCCGACCCCGGCATCACGTTCGGCGGAGGCTTCTCCGACATTTCCGAAAGCGATCTGCGGGCCATCCTGAGCGCCACGGATTCGCTGGACGTGCTGCCGAGCGCCGCTCCTTACGAACCGCGCATCGACATGCCGCCGCGGCCAAAGGTGCGCCGAGGGCGGACGGCGAGCGGATTGTAGGCTAGGCGGGCTGGTCTTCCAGCTCGATCTTGGCCAGCTCGTCCATGGTGCGCGCCAGCGCGAAGTCGCGCGCCGTGATGCCACCGGTGTCGTGCGTCGTGAGCTGCGCCGAGATCTTCGTGTAGCGGATGTCGAGGTCGGGGTGGTGATTCAAGGTCTCCGCCGCGTCCGCCACGCGCGTCACCCAGGCAATGCCGGCCGGGAACGTGGGGAACTCGAACACCTTCACCAGCGCCTCACCCTTGCGCGACCAGCCCTCCATGGCGTTGAGCTCGCGCTGGATCTCGATGTCGGAGAGGTTGGGAAGGCGCATGGCAAAACCGACCTTGGGCGTTGGATGTGCAGGTGCTGAATGCTACGTGACGTCGGCCGCTTCGCCAACCACCGTCGCGTGTGCGGCCTTCGACGTCGAACGCCGCATCTGTATCAGCTGACCCACCACGCTCACCGCAATCTCCGCCGGCGTGTCGGCGCCGACGTCCAGCCCCACGGGGCAGACGATGCGCGCAATGGCCGCCTCGGGCACGTCCCAGCCGCGCAGCGCCTTGGCGGTGAGCGCGCCCTTGCGGCGCGAGCCGAGCATGCCGATGAAGCGCGGCATCACCGGCGCCACCTGCGCGGCGATGAGCGCGTCGTGCTGGTGCCCGCGCGTGCAGATCACCACGTAGTCGCTGCGCGCCACGGCCGCGGCACGCACGTCGCCGAAGTCGCACACCAGCACCTGCTCGGCGCTCGGCAACCGCTGCGCGTCGGCAAACTCCGCGCGGTCGTCAATGATGGTCACGCGGAATCCCGCAAACGCGGCCGCCTCGCAGATGCGCGCCCCCACGTGCCCCGCGCCGAACACCACCACGCGCGGCGCGCCGACGAGCGCCTCCACCACGTAGTCGTCGCCCATCAGCGGCACTTCGCGCTGCGAGTCGAACGCATCGAGCTCGGCGCGCAGTCGTGCGTCGGTGGAGAGCCCGAACTCGCGCGACGAGGTGCGCAGCAGCTTCTGCGGTGAGCCGTCGGGCCACGCGCGCGCCGTCACCATCACCGCGCGTTCGCCACGCGCCACCACCGCGGCGGCCTCCGCGTACAGCTCGGCCATCAGTGCACTCGGCAAGATGGGCTCGATGAACACGTCGGCCGTGCCGCCGCAGGTGAGCCCGTAGTCGCCGGCCAGCTCGGCGTTCAACGAATGCTCGGTGCACACCGGCACGCGGCGCTCGCAGACGTCCAGCGCGCGCTCCATCACCTCGGCTTCCAGGCAGCCGCCGCCGATGGTGCCAAAGCGCGCGCCGTCGGCCGTGACGAGCAGCTTGGCCGTGGCGCTCATGGGCAGCGACCCGCGGCGACGCACCACACTCGCGAGCGCTCCCACGCCCCCGCCGGCGGCGAGGCGCGCACATTCATTGAGCAGGGCGACGAGACTCATGATGCGACGTTAGCGACGCACGGCCGGCTTCGCCACTGGTGCCGGCGCGTCCACCGGGAGCGGCATCGCCATGTACACCGCGCCGTCGTCGAACTTGGCCACGCGCACCAGGCCCGCCCGCGCCACTATGGTGTCGGTGTTGGCCGTCTCGGGGCTCTGCAGGTTCCATGCGATCAGCGCGCCATTGGACGCGCGCAGGCGCTGCACGAACTTCTGCATGGTGGCCGCGTTGGCGGCCTCGCTGGCGTCGGGCAGCTTGCGCACGCGCCGCTCGAGGTGGAACCAGATGGCGCAGGGCCAGTTGGTGTACAGCACCTGCCGCTCGCTCGTCGAACGCGCCCACGCCAGCAACGGCGACAGGCGCCAGTCGCGCGACGCAAAGTCACTGCCGCCGGTGATGGCAATGTCATCGAGCTGCGCCTTCATGGTGCGCCCCGCCGTGAGCACCCACACCGCGAGCGCCAGCACGCCGAACACGCGCGCCGGCTTGGCGATGACGCGCCACGATCTCGCGGCAACCACGGCCACCGCAATGACTGCCAGCGGCACCAGCGGCACGGCCAGGCGGAAGTCGAAGGGAATGTCCGGGTCGGCCAGCAGGCGCGACGCAAACACGAGGCCCACGTAGCAAAGCGCCAGCAGCCCGGCCGCCACCAGCAGCGCGCGTTCGTGGAGCGCGCGTTCACTCATGTCCTTTGGCGACGTGTCGTCCCACGCGCGCGTGGTGCTCCACGCCATGGCCGCGAGCGCAACAAGGGTACCGACGGCCGCGAGCGTCGGCACCGGATCCCACTCGAGCGACGGCACCAGCAGGTGCGACACGGTCTCCATGCCCTGGCGCAGCGTCGGCGCCCAATCGCCGTAGACGGCGAACTTCCTGATGGACTCCACATGGTCCGGCACCCGGCGGCGTGTCAGCGACCACGCGGCCATGGCAATCAGCGACGGCGCCACCGCGTACACCGCGCGCTTCAGGCGATCGCGCCACGGCGCCGAGCTGTCGCGCAGCGCCCACAGTGCCGCGGCCCCCGCCACGGAGAGTCCCGCATAACGAACCATCGTCGCGGCAGCAGCGATGAGACCATGATGCAGCGCTTCTTTCGGGCGGCGCACCATGCTCCACATGGCCAGCGTGACAAGGGCGAGAAAGAGCGGCTCGCTGAGCACCGACAGGTGCGCCACCACGAACGCCGGTGACATCACGACGGCGATGACGCCGAGCACTGCGCCCCACGCGCCGGCCACCGGCCAGAGCATGAGCATTACGGCAATGGTGGTGAGGCCGGCGGAGAGGGCCTGGACGATGCGGGCCGCGAGTCGAGCGTCGGCGCCGAGCCCGATGGGCACGGCGAGCACCGTGGAGTAGCCCGGCGGAAAGTGGGCGAGCGGCGCGGTGGTGCTGTCGCTCCACCACGGCGCCGCCGGAATGCGCAGCGTGCCGTTGTGCACCAGCGACTGCGCGGCACCCAGGTACGACATCGCGTCGGGATCGAGGCCCGGGCCCGGCGCGGTGGTCAGGCGAAACGCGCCCGCGGCGATGCCGAGCGCGCAGGCGGCAATCACCGTCGTTCGGCGCGTCATCAGGGCGCGGCGCATGCCGGGCCGCCCGCAGTAGTCAACGTGGTCACGGGAGCAATGTTGCACCAAAGTCGCTGGGGGGCAAGCAGTTACGGTGCCTCCGCGCGTGCCGGGACGGCCCGTGGATGGCGTATTTGACAACCGGATCACCCATTGATACTTTACAATGCAAAGTACTTGTTAACTTCATCTTCCAAGGCAACCTCCGTCATGGCCACCTCGCTTCACCAACCGTCGGCGACGCACCAACAGGCGCGCGCGCGCATGATCCTCGCGGCGGCGTTCCTCATTGCCGTCGCCGGTGACATGCTGCTGCGCGGCGGCGAACCGCGACTGGGCTTCACGCTGTTCATCGCGCTCGTCACGGCCAGCGCGTTCGTGATTGGCGGGCGCGCGGACCGCGAGCGCAACTGGCTGCTGGCGGGTACGCTCGTCGCTTCACTCGGCTTGGTGCTCCGCGACGCGGAGCCGCTCTATGCCATCGACTTCCTGTCGGTACTCTGCATGGGCGCACTGGCCGTCTGGCACGGCAGCGGACGCCGCCTGATGAAGCTCGAAGTGCTCGACGCACCCCGGGCAGCGGTGCTCGCGCTGCTCACCACGCTGGTCGGCGCCCCCGAGGCGCTGCGCGCCACCAACGGCGCCGATGTGGATACCGTGGCGCGCACCGCGCGCACCCGGGCGCTCGCCATCGGCGTGGTGCTCGCCCTGCCTCCCCTGCTGCTCGTGGTGGTGCTGCTCGGCGCGGCCGACGAGGTCTTCGCCGGATTCATACAGAACACCATCGACTTTCTGGCGCTCGATGGCATCCAGCACGTCGTCGTCATCGTCGTGCTCTGCTGGCTCGCGCTGGGTTGGCTGCTCGGCACGCTCGCCGGCTCGGCCGTGGTGAAGCTGCCCGACGTCCGCTCGCCCGGGTTGCCGTTCGCGAGCGCGAGCGTGGGACTCTACGGACTGGTGCTGCTGCTCACGCTGTTCCTGGGCACGCAGCTTGGCGTGCTGTATGGCGGCGCCGAGTATTTGCGGACCACCGCGGGACTGACGGTGGCCGAGTATGCGAGAGAGGGGTTCTTCCAGCTGGTGGTGGTGGCGGGCATCGTGCTGGTGACGCTGATTGCCGCCGACTGGCTCGTGGTGCGCAGTGACGAGGCGGTGCGTTGGTATCGCGCGGTGGGCACGGTGCTCGTCGGACTGGTAGCGGCGCTCCTGGTTTCGGCCGTGGCGCGCATGTGGCTGTACGTATCGAACTTCGGGCTGACGATTGATCGTGTGATGGCCACGTCCATCTTCTGCTGGGTGCTCGCGGCGCTGGTGACGTTTGCGCTGACGATGCTGCGCGGCCGCGGCGAACGCTTTGCGCCGGCAATATTGATGGTCACCATTGGCTGGGTGGTGGCGCTCAACGCGGCGAACCCCGAGGGCATTGTGGTGCGCACCAACCTCGCGCGCGCCGCGGCGGGCAAGGCGTTTGATGCGCCGTACCACGCCAAGCTCTCGGCCGACGCGCTGCCCGCGCTGCTCGCGGCGGCGCCGACGCTGCCGGCCAAGGAGTGTGCGGCGCTCTCGGAGAGCCTGAAGACCGTGTGGAAGACGCGGTACGAGCGGCGCAGCAGCTGGCAATCGCTGAGCCTGCCGTACAGCCGCGCGGTGGCGGCCGGGGCGGCAGACGGCACGCTGGTGAGGTGCGCCGGCGGCGGCTGACCTTCCTGTGCGGGGGATCGCGGCCTAGAGTATGAGGACGCTGGCCGTTGTCCCACACCAACACAGCAAGGCACACGTCATGCGGAAATCACTGTTGCCGCTACTCGGCGCGGTTGTCCTGGTCGGCACGTCCTGTCGTTCGATGAGCCGCACTGCCCCGTCGGTCGGGCTGAAGGGCGTCGCGTCCGTGGTCGTCTGGCAGCCGTCGCACCAGACCGACACCGGCAAGGACTTTGACGAGTCCGCCGTGAGCAACGGCATTGTGGAAGCGGCCATGCGCACCGAGCCACGGCTGAATGAGAGCAAGGTGTGGAGCATCGGCGTGCCGGGCCTGCATCACGGCAACGCCGGAAGCAACACGATGATCGCGCACACGACGGCGGTGGTGGACGGCCAGCTGTCGGGGTACGCGTACGAGCTGCAGGCAGCCAACAAGCTCGCGCCCGCCGTGTTCATTGCGGTGCACAACAACGGCGGCACCAACCGCAATGCCGTGTGGGGTTACGTGCACGACGGCGACAAGTACGAGGCCGACAACCGCGCGCTGGCGGCGCGGCTGGTGGCGGCGATCAGTTCGGTGACCGACCTCGAGAATCGCGGCGTGCTGCTGGACAGTTCGACCGGGCGCAACGACTATCGCTGCGCCGTCACCGGCCGGCTGGGCTTCTACAGCCTGGACGAGCACGTGAACAGCGCGCCGTACCGCGTGCTGCTCGAGGTCGGCGACAACGTGGTGAGCCGGGCGCTGCTTCAGGATCCGGCCAAGCAGCAGGCGATGGGGGCGGCCATCAAGAAGGCGCTGGTGGAGTGGATGGGTGAGGGGATGCATCCATAGAGATGGTGCGTGGATCGAGTGGCAATTACCGATTATTGACATTTTGGTAGATTCGAGTAGGTTGAACTACCAATAAGTAAATGATCGGTAATTACCGTGAAGATCCCAACAAAGCCGCCTAAGCTCCCTGAATTCAACGACTTGGCGAGCGCCGTCGCTCAGGAGACGCTGCTCAAGACGCTGACGCTCGCCGGTCTGCGGCTGTCTCCGACGAACCGCGGCCGGTACCTGCCGTGGGACGAGCTGCGCTACAAGCCGGCTCCAAATGGCCTGTCTCCAGAGGACCATTGGCTGGCGGTTCGCTTTGCTCGGCGGGCGGCGTCCCGCTCGCTGCCGTTCGCCGATGTGCAAGGCAATCCGTTCACGCTCGCGCATGTACCGGCGCTGGCGGAGCTGCTGCACGAGGTCGACCGGGATGCCGCGGGGGCGATTGATGCGTCGCCGGGCGTGACGAATGCGGAGTCGCGCGATCGGTACCTGATGACGTCGTTGTTCGAGGAGGCCATCACGTCGAGCCAACTCGAGGGCGCCTCGACGACGCGCGAGCGGGCCAGGGACATGCTGCGCGAGGGGCGCGCGCCCAAGGACCACAGCGAGCGGATGATCGTCAACACGTATCGCGCCATGGAGTGGCTGCGCACGCAGGGCGAGAGCGAGCTCACGCCGGCGATTGTCTTCAGGCTGCACGAGCTGGTGACCGAAGGAACGCTCGACGATCCGGCGGACGCGGGCCGGTTTCGCGAGGACGCGGACGAGATCGTCGTCAGCGACGATGTGGGACAAGTGCTGCACCGCCCGCCGAAGGCCGACGAGCTTCCGCGGCGCCTGGCCGACCTGTGCCACTTTGCCAACGCGTCGGCGCAGGGCGAGGATTTTCTGCATCCCGTGCTGCGCAGCATCCTGCTGCACTTCAGGCTCGCCTACGATCATCCGTTCGTGGACGGCAACGGGCGCGTGGCGCGGGCGCTGTTCTACTGGTCCATGGCGCGACACGGATACTGGTTGTGCGAGTTCGTGTCCATCTCGCGGATCCTGCGGCGCGCGCGCGCCGCGTACCTGCGTTCGTACCTGTACTGCGAGACCGACGACAACGACGTCACGTACTTCGTGTTCGACCAGCTGCGGGTGCTGCGCCGGGGAATTCGCGACCTGCACGACTACCTGGCGCGCAAGGCGGCGGAGCTGCGCGACACGCAGCGCGTGCTGGCGGCGCACTGGAAGACCAAGGTGGTGCTGAACCAGCGCCAGCTCGCGCTGCTCGGCCATGCACTGCGGCATCCGCAGGCGGCATACACCGCGCAGTCACATCGCCGGTCGCACGCCGTGGCGTATGACACCGCGCGCCGAGACCTGCTGGAGCTGGTGGAGGAAGGGCTGCTGATGATGCACAAGGAGGGGAAGAAGTTCGTGTTTACTCCGGCCACCGAGTTGGCGCGGCGGGTGCGGTAGCGGGTGGCGTGACGGTGCCGTCGCGACGAGATTCTGTCGGGTCCATGCCGTCCCGCGCGTTGTACCGCGCGGCCAACTCCCGCCGAGAAAGCGCCATGCGTTCATATCGCACTCTTCCCTGGCTCGTCGGTATAGCCCGGGTACATGGTTTACAGATCAGTCCGGCAGCATGGTTTACACTCCTTCTAAACTGCATGGCGACTCCTCTTATCTCGAGCGCGCCATGCCCTGGTTGGAGACTGATCTTATGACCGAGCGCCTCAAGTTCGTGCAGGATGCGCTGAGCGACCGCTTTACGATGGCCGAGGTGTGTGCTCGCCACGGGGTGAGTCGCCCGACCGGATACAAATGGATCGCTCGCTACGCCGAGGAGGGGCGGCGCGGGCTCGGGGATCGCAGTCGCGCGCCGCTCACGTGCCCGCACATGCTCCCGACGGCGATGACCGACCTCCTGTGCACCACGCGCGAGGCGCATCCCTTTTGGGGTGCCCGCAAACTGTTGGTGGTGCTGCAGGCAAAGCATCCGCAGATCCGCGCGTGGCCCGCCCCGAGTACCGTGGCCGACCTGCTGGCCCGACGCGGGCTCGTCCAGCGGCGTCGCAAGCGCCGGGCGACGACGCATCCGGGTGTGGTGCCGGCCGTCGTGGAGGCGCCGAACGACTTGTGGACGGCCGACTTCAAGGGCCAGTTCCGCACTGGGGATGCCGCGTACTGCTATCCGTTGACCATCGCCGATCTCGCGTCCCGATTCCTTCTCACGTGCCACGGACTGCGCTCGACGAAGGGCGAACTGGCGAAGCCCATCTTCGAGCGGGCGTTTCGCGAGTACGGCCTGCCGCGCGCCATTCGGACCGATAACGGCGTGCCCTTTGCGACCGCCGCCATCCATGGCCTCTCGTTCCTGAACGTCTACTGGATGCAACTGGGCATCGTGCATCAGCGCATTCGGCCGTCCTCACCCCAGGAGAATGGGGCGCACGAGCGCATGCATCGCACCTTGAAACGTCAGGCGATCAAGCCGGTGCGGCACACGTGCGCCGCGCAGCAGCGCAACTTCGACGCTTTCCGGCGCGAGTACAACGATGAGCGACCGCATGAAGCCCTGGGGCAGACGACCCCCGCCTCGCAGTACGCCGAGTCTCCGCGGCCGTATCCCGCACGGCTCCCGGTGCCGGAGTACCCGGGTCACTATCTCGTGAAGACCGTCACCACCGCCGGGACCTTTCGCTTTGGCAAGCGCCTCGTGTACATCGCGAACGCGCTCACGAACCAACGGATTGGCCTCGAAGAAACGGACGACGGCCGCTGGTCGATCTATTTCCACCGTGTCCTACTGGCCACATTCGACGAACGCGATTACATCATTCAGAGTTGATCCCTGTGTAAACGATGTTGCCGGACCAAAGTGTCAATCATGTGCCCGGCTGTTCAGACACTACTGCACTACTTTCAGCGGCTGCTTCGTGCGCACGAGCGGCATCCATGGCGCGTGGTTTGCCGGAATGGGTGGTCCGAGCGCCACAAACACCTGCAACTGACCGCGCGATCCCCAATCGACTGGGATGATCTCCGATTGCAGCGTGACGCGGTGCACGCCCCGTGCGACCCGCGCACTGTCAGTGAGGGCGAATCCGCTGAGTCGGCGGTCATTGAAGCCGATGCGCACAACTCCCGAGTCCAAGGACGTCAGCGTGACCTCGACCTGAACGCGCACGAGCGTCGGCACTCCCCGCGTCAACGCGACCGGTTCTAGTGCGACGATACGGACTTGATCCGGCACACCCTGAGCTTGGGCGGTACCAGCCGGAGTGCATCCACAGAGGACGAGGGCTCCGCCGGTGATCAGCAGGGCTCGCACGAAGACGATTGTCAGCTTTCAGTCCCCCTAACGACGATTAGGCGACTTGTTAGTCGATCGCTGGAAATGTTAGGCTGCGAACGCACGCCCATCTAACTCCAGCAACCTCGCGAATATCCCGCCCCACAACCCGCTCCACCAGTCCGAGTCGTGCGCACCTCACCCAACCAGGAGTACCAGCGTTACGAACCGAAGTTCGTCGGTTTAGCGCGAGTGGACCTCTGAGCATTGCCACAGGTCTTGGCACGCACCGCGAGATCACGACATCCGAGCCGGCGCGCCGCCCACTCTCCGATTTCACAGAATTCGTTCTTTCTCCCGAAAACCTGATTTTTACCAGTATTTTAATACCTTGCATCTTCGGCTTTTATTCGGTAATTCTACACCCCCACCCACCATCAGTCCCGCCTTATGTCTCTCGCCGTCCTTCGCCAACAGCTCGCCGAGATCGTCGAAGGCACTCGGCCGGCCATGCCCGGCCTGGCCACCGGGGTACCGGCGCTCGATGCCGCGCTCCCCGGCGGCGGACTGCCGCGCGGACGGCTCACCGAAATCACGGGCACCCCGGGCAGCGGACTCACGACCTTCGCCCGGCAACTCGTCGCCAGCACGCTGCAGGCGGGCTGGTGGGTGGCATACATAGATGCGGCGCGCACGCTCGCCCCGCGCGACTGGGCCGCACTCGGCGCGCACGACGGACTGTGGGTGGTGCGACCCAACGAACCGGCGCGCGGCGCGTGGTGCGCCGACGTGCTGCTGCGCAGCGGCGCGTTCGGCCTGGTGGTGCTCGACGGCGCACACGCCCTGCCGCGCGCGGTCGCCGTGCGCCTGGTGCGACTGGCCCGCACCAGCGACGCGGCCTTCGTGCTGCTCAGCGCCGACGGCCAGCGCGCCGGCGTGGCCGGCGCACTGCAACTACGCGTGCAGCGCGCCCCCGACACCAAACGGCGCGCCACCACCCTCGACCTCGCGGCCCGACTCGGCGATGCAAAGCCCCCTGCCCTGCCATCACCGCCGACCGCGCGCCGCGAACGACGCATTCAAATCACGATTGAGAAGGGCGCACCAGTACAGAAGGTGGAGGTTGCATATGAAGTCGAACGACCGCGTGGCGTGCGTGAGGATTCCCCGGTTCCCGATCGGCGCGGTGTGGCTCGACGCGGGGGAGAAAAGCGCGTCAAGCAGCACGCCGCCGACAGCCGGCGCGCCGCACTGGGACGAACAACCAATCGCCCTGCGTGACGGCCCCCGCCTGCGCGCCGTCACCGCCGCCGCCGCGCGCACCCACGTGCGCGCGGGCATGACCATCGCCGAGGCACGGTCGCGCTGCGCCGCACTCGACGTGCGCGCGTGGGACGACGTCTGCGTGGCGCGCGAACTCACGCGCGCCAGCGCGGCCTTCCTGTCGGCCAGTCCGCAGGTGGCCCCCGCCGCCGGCATCCCCGGCACCTGGTGGATTGGCGCCACCGGCTTCGACGGACTGGGCGGCGAACAAATGCTCGCCGACACGCTGCAGCGCATGGCGAAGTTGTGGCATCCGGGCGCGCGCGTGGCAATCGCTGACTCGTGTGTTGCAGCGAGGGCAGCAACGTGGCGGACGGTAGACGGTAGACGGTCGACGGTAGA